>Ga0315282_10011766_pt1 | contig 13497 bp, 9 predicted proteins | sample YL17G07_20_MG_FD_203693 | JGI IMG/M metagenome (GOLD analysis project Ga0315282, IMG submission 203693) | Sediment microbial communities from Yellowstone Lake, YNP, Wyoming, USA - YL17G07_20 | ecosystem: Environmental > Aquatic > Freshwater > Lake > Sediment | place: USA: Wyoming | collected...
GTTTAATTGCCGCCAGCGCAATTCAAGTGAAGCCACCTTCCGCTCCTCTTTAATGAGAGCTTCTACCTCATCCCAGCCAGCCTGATAAGCTTTTAAATCATCTTTCAGTGTCATTGAACCATTATAGCATGGCGATTAATAAAATTATCTGTGGCTACTTGCCTGTGCTCCGACGGAGGCTGGGCGGTCACACCCCACTTTCGCCAAAGAGCCCAGGATATCTTTGCCATCTTTATTGGCAAGCGCGGATATCCAGCAACTGGCGCGTCTCGTGCATGGAATTTTCGTATGCCTGGACGACTTTCACACACGGGCTGTTGAGCCGGTCACGCGAGGCAAAATCCAGGTCGCCCCAATACAGATTGTCAAGGTAGACATAATCGAACCCGGCTGCCTTTAACTTCACCGGGTCCGGCGCCGCTGCAAGCTGCTTCCAGGCCGGCTTTTCTTCGAACCAGGTCAGCGAAGAATCAGTCGCCCGTCCAAACACGGTTGGAGCGCGTGAAGGGCTGGGGTCAAAAATCAGCGCCCCCGGTTCGAGCTTATCCCAATAGTATTTGAACATGCGCCCATCCAGCTCGTTCAAGAAATACGACTCGACCGGTTTGGGGATGGCGATCATTTCCACGGCAAACAGCACCAGGCCGCTCAACATGGTCAATCCCAGCAGCGCACCTGCCAGATTTTTCAACACTTGCGCCCGGCGTTGCACCCAAATCCACCCCAGCGGGACGCAGTAAACCAGGCACAGGTTGACGAAGGTATACAGGCGTGAGGTATTGCGCACTCCCGTAGAACCCGAATACTGGACGAACAGCATCCCCAGCGATAGCACACCTGATAGGATGAAGGAAGCCTCGTACCAGCGCCCACTGCGAAAGGCTTTCATACCCCACAGGCACACCAGCGGCAAAACCAGCAGCAGCGGTCCCAGCTCGGCCAGGGCGGCGATTAACTGGTACCCATTCAACAGCGACAGCACTCCCAGGTGCGAAGAGACGACTGCCGGCGTAAGCGCCAACTGAAAGCCGATGGTCTGATAGGATACCTGCGACTGCCCGTAGACGATATTTTGCAGCCAGTTGCGGGCGAGATCGGTGAAAGCCCCGCCTTCCAGCAGCGAAAGCAGGTTTCCGGCCACCACCACTCCCCACCAGGCCAGGAACGCCGGCGGCAGACGCAGGGTCTTATTTTTTACCGCATACACGCCGGTGATGATCACCCAGGCCGCCAGGCTTAGCGCCAGGCCCGTCTCCGACAACAGGCCGGAGGAAGCCACCAGGAACACCGATACCAGCCCACCGCGCCAGCCGCGCCAGCGGTTGAAGGTCAGCAGCAGTACCAGCAGGGGTACATAGATCATCAGGCCAGTCGCCCCATTGAAGGCCACCACCCCCGGGTTGAGTATCCCGTTCGAAAAAGCAAAGGGAAAAGGGAAAGGCCCCCCTCCGTCCATGCCCCAACTGCGCAGGAGGGCGCTGGCCAGGTCGGCGCCGCTGGTCGAACCGCTGCCAATCATCTGCACCGCCTGGGAAATGTGGTTCAAGAAATCCGGGGGTAAGAATAACAGCAGCCAGCGCGTGCCCGTGCTAAAAGCCAGGGCCGCCCCGCCCAACAGACCCGCCAGCCGGCTGCGGGTCAGGCGCTGCACCCAAATAGCTGCCAGCAGCACCGCCAGCCCCAGGGAAAGGGCCCGCGCAAAATCCAGGGAAACCCAGGGGAAAAGATCTCCCAGCCGCACGACCTGCGCCGCCACCAGCAGCAGGAAGTAATGATAGCCATACGGCACACTAGGATCCAGGCTGAAATGCGGTGGAACATCCCCGGTCGCCATCAGCGAGACCGTGGGCAGGTGGGCGTAATCATCGAAGATCGCCATTCCTCGCCCGATGGCGTAAAAGAGCGCCACCAGGGCCAGGAAGGCCAGCCACTGCCCCGGCATAATCGCTAAGCTCCGCAGAGAGAACAATGAACGTAGCGAGCGCCGTCCTACACGCCCTCCGTGCCCTCCGGGCAGGGCAAAGGCCAGCCCAATGATGAAAACCAGGGCCACCCCGATCCAGCAAGCCAACCCAAAAGGCAGCGCAAAAGCCAGAAAATTGACCAGCAAATCTTCCATCACCAGGCCAATCGCCAGCCCGACGAAGGCCTGCTCGTTGGAGCGCAGATTGAAAGCCCTGCGGGCAATCCACATCCCACCCAGGCTCCACAGCGCTGCCCAGCCCACCAGTGAAATGATCTGCCCCAGGTTACGGATCAAAAAACTCACGGTACCTCCTGCTGCGCCGGACAGATACTCGGGTCCGCTAATGGCATGCTGCGTGGCACCAGGATTTGCGTCGAAACCTCTTCAAAGGTGATTTTCGGCTGGTAATAGCACATCAGCGGCATGGTCACCCAATGAACGTAGGCATTATTCTCCTGGCTGAAATTATTATCGATATCTTTATAGGTCAACGCCAGTGGTTCGGTGATGATCATTACAAAGCGATGCGCCGCCAGGTCCTGGTTGAACTTCTGGAAATAAGCTGCGTTGCCGGCCATCGCCTGGTCCATCAGGTATTTCTTTTCGTATTCGACCACCAGCGCTACGTTGGTCACTTCGCCAAAGGTCAGAAGCTGGCGGTCATCCAGGAACAGCACCTCGCCGCGCGGCTGGGCATCAGCCACGTTTTGGCGAATCGACGCCAGGGCAGTCTGTACCTTGTCTTTTGAAGGCAAGACCAGCGGTGAGCCGTACTGGATGGCGTAGACAGCCGGCGCAATCAGCGCCAGCGAAACCAGCGCCACACTCCAGGCGCGCCTTGGACCGGCCTGCGTGCAGATATAGACCAGGTCTTTCCAGGCCCAACCTGTCACCAGCGCCAGCGCCAGCCAGAACATATCCAGGTTGTGCAGGTTGCTGCCTCCGCCGATCTTGGTGCTGGCCACCAATCCCACCCCCAGGAAGGCCAGGCTGGGGACCAGCATCCCCAGCGCCTGCCACAGGTTGACTTTCCAGGCGCCCTTTAAAGCCAACCAGAGCAGAATAATGACCACCGGCGCAGCCGCCCACAACGTGCCGAGCAGGATGCCCGGGGTGTAGGTCGAGTTGGGGAACAATCTGTCCCACAGCAGCGGTTGGCGGTTCAACCCGCGTGAGGGGTCGATGACCAGCGACACGGCCGCGCTGGCGGCTGGGCTGCCCTGTATCCAGGCCACCAACTGGGGCATAAACTGCCCACCGAAATAGCCGGCCAGGCTCAGGCTGACTGGTCGCAAGAGCTGCTTCCACTGGTCTTTCCGGAAACCGGGGTCCGGCTCATCCAGCAGGGCCAGCATGCCCGCCCACAGCCCGGGTGCGTACGTCCAGGTCCAGCGGCTGAGGTTGGCGTAGTATCCGGCCAGCAGCACCAGGGCGCAGCTCAACCACAGCCGGCGCTGCCGCACACCTATCACCACCAGGATCGCCGAGACCACCAGCGGCGCATAAATGGGCCCCTGGCTGAGAAACAGGAAAACCCAAAAAATGAAGCCAATCTTCCACAGCCAACTGGCCACGCCGGCCGCTTCGCCCTTGCCGCGCAAGACCACCGTAAAACCCAGCAGAAGCGGGAATAATATCCACGTCGCCGCGTCCCACAGGCGCACACCCCAAATGCTGACATTGGGGACCAGGAAGGCCAGCGCCCACAGGAACTGCCGGCCGGAGGAGATGAAGGTAAAAATCGGCGTGACCGTCGGGTTGCGGTAGCGGCTGCTGGCAAACGCCACCGAATAATCCCACAGGCGGTTGCCTTCCGACCAGCTCAGCGTGAAAGGATAATCGACCACCCGCGAAACCCAACTGGCTGCCGCGAAAAGAGAAGCCGCCAGGCCCACCGCCGCCGCCAGGAACAGCAGCCAGTTGAGCGAGGTAAGCCGCGGCTGGAGGATAAAAGTAATCGCCAAAGCTGCGCCGATCAGCACGCCCAGGCGGAACCACAAGGTAAACTCGTACAGGCCAAACGCGCTGTAGATAAACAGGTACGCCGGCAGGCAGACCAGCAGAAGACTGGCCGCCAGGCGGGCGTAAAAAGGAACGCTTTCGAGCAGGTTTTGCAGCTTTTCCAGCCAGCCCGGTTTCTTCCTGTTCCAGGTCAGCCACAGCCCATACACCCATGCCGTCGCCAATCCCGCCAGGCACACCAGAAAAGCCAACAGCCTTTTGGAGCTCAAGGAAGGCGCGTTACCGATTAAGATAAAGTGCTGGTAGAAATCTTGCAGCGGTAGCCACACTAAAAGGCCGGTCAGAACGCAAGCGCTGAATGGCAGGAAGCGTCTCTTCATGCGCCGTTCCTCACACATTGCTCAAAGAAATCCAGGCGCATTTTCTCCTTCGATACCAGGTCGATGCGCGCCGCGATCAGCCTTCGCTCGATGCGCCTGCCGCGCATGCCAAAAACAAAGTCACGCACCCTGGCAGTTTGCGCTTGAATATTATCTTCCTGGTTGGGAATCTTGAGAATGGTATCGCACTCCAGGTCTTTGAGGTCGGTATCTTCGTAGGGCAGCACCAGGGGAATGCCCAGGGCCAGGTATTCCATCGTTTTTAATGTTGAGCTCTCAAAAACTCGCTTACGGTGCAAGGCCAGGCTGCTGATGGCCACGTCGGCGCGGCCCAGGGCCGCCAGGTAGTTTTCCCCGGCAAGATAGCCGAGAGCGTGAAGATTGGTGGGTAATTCTCCGGAAATTTCCTCGGCAGTATATCCCACCACGTCGATGGTCAGGTCCGGGTTTTGACAGGCGAAAGCAATTAACTTATCTACCCCGTGCCAGGCGTTGCCCGGCGAACCGACAAACACCAGGCGCGGGACTGGATTACAGGGCGCAGGCAGGGCCGGAAACTGGACCAGGTCGATCCCGTCGGTAATTACCCGCGTGGGCCGGTGGTAGCGGGAATGCAAACGCTCCTCGGCCAGCTCGCCCGAATTGACCACCAGGCCGGCCATCTTGCGCAGGATCAGGCCGCGCGTCAGCAGGTTGTAGTAAAAATAAAACCTTCCGACAAAGCGGTGCTGGTCGATGTCGTTGGTGATATTTTCCACCACCACCGGGGCAATCTTATGCATATTCTCCAGGCCGTAAATGTAAATTGCCATCCTGAAATAGATCATGTCGGGTCGGTAGGCCGCCACGGCAGCCAGGGTTTTACGCAAAGCCTGCACGCGTGTGTACTCACGCGTCAGCATGCGCGTCAACCCTTTGCCGCGCTGATATTCAAAATACTCGGCCGGCAGCAGGTCATCTTTGGGACTTTGACCGTACATATGCATGAACAGGCGCACGTCATGCCCATTCGCCTGCCAGCAGCCGATCTGCCGGGTGATTTTCTTACCTACCCCGGTAAGGGTGGGTCGCGGCCGATGAAGAGTCAGGTAAGCAATGCGCATATCGCCAAAAAAACCCTTGGATTCAACCGCAGGCCAGCAGTCCGCCTAGGACGCCACCGGCGGGTCGACGGGCGCTTCGGGAATCGATCGATATTCCTCGACCGCCTCCCTGGCCGGCAAAATCTGCGGTAACCACACCACTCCCGGCAGGGTCTGCAGCAACATGAAAAAGCGCGTAATCAGCGCCAGCGTGGATGCCTGTTCGAGGGTAGCCCCCAGTTGCATGTAAAGGGCGGCCATGGCCACTTCGCGCACCCCGTAGCCGTTGACTGAGACCGGCAGGAGGGTCAGCAGGTAGGTCAGCACGTTGATGCCCATCACCTGGTAGAGCGCCACCTGGATGCCCAACCCCCGCGAGATCACCCACACCCCCAGGAACATGACGAAGTTCGACAACCAGGAGATTACAAAGGCCAGCGCCAGTTGCCAGGGCTGGTTGCGCCACAATACCAGGGCTTCTTTGACCTGTACAAAGGTCTGTTTCCATGGGCGCTCTTTCCTCTTGCCCTGGACGAAGGCCCCGGCCATACTGGCCGGGGTTTTCGTCCCAGCCAGTATGGCGCCTCCGGCGGCCTGCCCAATTTTCAACATCGAGAGCAGTTGGGCACCAAAGGTAATAAAACTAAACGGTAGGGTGATGAAAAAAGACAGCATGTTGAGCAGGCGGTCCATCACCACCGAGGCCGCCCCCACCGCCCAGCCCGTAAAATAGCGCCGCACGTAGACGATCCGCACGGCGTCCCCGCCGATCGTAGAGGGCAAAAAGTTGGAGACAAAGGCGCCTACAAAGACGATTTTGACCGTCTCATAGAATGAGACCGGCGCCGATTGAGCGCGCAGAAGCACGTGCCAGCGCGCCGCATTGGCCATCATCCCGGCGTAATACAGCGCCAGCGCCGCCGTGATCAGCCAGCCGGACAGCAGCGTCAGATTTTTCCAGGTGGTATGCCAGTTCTGGCGCGCCAGCAGCCAGGCAAACAAACCCGTGGCGACGGCCGTCCCGGCCCAGCGGATCCAGCGTTTCTCGAAGTGGAATCGGCGCGGGGCTTTCATCCCACCTCTCACGCCGCTGCCAACCCGGCCAGACTGTTGAAAAGGGCCGAGTTATCCAGTTGCGCCGTCTGCTGCGGAATGGTCAGCGTGTAGACCGGGATACGCTGCACCACCTGCTGCAGGACTGCTTTTTCGCGCTGGCGCCAATCCGCCGCCAGGCTTTGCCATTCAGCCGCCGGCAGGCACTTACCGACCAGTTCCAGATAATGCCGCGCCTCGTCAAAATTCATCTCCAGCAAGTCGTCCACGGGCGCCTGCTCGGGCGGCAGACGCTTCAATAGGGGCTGACTGGCCTGGCCTCGTTCGAGCAATACCAGGGCAGCCGGCGAAGCTTTCATAACCACCGTGCGCCCGGGCCACAGGCGCGAGAGGGGAACACGCACCGGCCATTTGATGCCCGCCAGCGTGCGCAAACGCCACCAGGCCTCCAGGCGCACGCGTTCTGCGCCGGTCAAGATCTGCTTGACCTCCGGGACGAGCCCCAACAGGCTGCGGTAAACGTGCGCCCGCGTCAGGTAGGCCAGGCTTTCTCCGCTGGCGGTCAAGAACACGTAATCATCCGCGTGCACCGACCATTCCGGCCCGCCCCGCTCCACCAGCAGTGAGGTCAGGGTGGTCTTGCCTACCCCGCCCTGGCCGGTCAGGATCAGGCTGCGCCCGCCGTGAACCACCGCCCCGGCGTGCAGCATCAGCGCATCCCTGAAACTGACCAGGTAGCGCAGGCTTTGATGCACCAGCATGTGGTGGATCAGCGAGACCGACAGCGGGTTGCCATAAGCCCGGATGGCGACCCGCTCAGGCTGCACGCTCACCCAGTAAGCCCAGCGTGCCATCATCTTATGGCTGGCGCGGGCGAACCCTACCTCAGGTACCCTGCCGGATAGTTTATGATAAACCAGCTCAACCTGGGGAATGTCCTGGGAGAGCTCCCCCTCAACCTCGTGCGACTGGCATTCTTCGGCAAAGAAACGCCGCGCCCCGGCATCATCCGTAATGATTTTTTCACCGACCAGGTTGTGGTAACTAAAGAACAGCGCAGGCAACGCTTCAGCTCTCATTTATTGACGGGCAACTCGGCTAAAAATTTGATCGTATGATTGTACCACACCGCCCAGGTCGAACTTTTCAGCCACTTTGCGGCTGGCCTGCCGGTAAGCCAGGAGTTTTTCCTGGCTGCTGAGCAGGGCGCGCAGCGCCTCTTCGAAACCCTGCGGATGCGCCAGGTCGACCAGGAAGCCGTTTGCGCCCACTCCGGTCTCAACCAGGTCGACGTTCCCCCCCACCTGGCTGAGCACCAGCGCCAGCCCCATGGCAGTCGCCTGTACGCCCACCACCGGTAGGCCCTCGCTGCGCGAAGGCATAAACAGGATGTCGCTGTGCCTGAAGGCCTCGGTGACTTCCTGCGGGGTCACCCAACCGGGCAGGCTGAAGCGCTCCTGCAGCCCCTGGCGGGCGATTTCCTGCTCGACCTCCCCTCGCAGATCCCCATCCCCCAGCAGGCTGCACGTCCAGGGCAGGTCCTTCACCGCCGCCAGTGAGCGCACCAATTGCAGCGGGTCTTTCTGCGCCACAAAGCGCCCGGCGAAGATCACCCGCGCCGGCTGGTTGAGGCGGATTTCGCCCGGGTCCAGTTCCTCCAGGTCGACCCCGTTGAAGACGACCTGGATATCTACCGGGTAGCGCGGCAAAGCCAGGCTGCGCGTGAACTGGCTGACCGCCACCACCTGAGCTGCGCCTTTCCAGATCGGTGGGGTAAACGGGGCCATCCAGCGGAACCAGCCCCCCGTCTTTTCGGGCGAGCCGCCCGGCACATCCCCCAGGTGCACCGTCAGCACGTAGGGCACGCCGGTCAGGCGCGAAACCACCAGGGCGGCCGCCCCGTTGGGCACGGCAAAATGCACGTGGATCACGTCCGGCTTCCAGGCGCGTACCAGGCGCAGGGTCGCCCAACCGCCCACCAGCACGAAGCGCGCCATGGCGCTCAGGCCGGCCCGGAAAGGCTGCCTGCGCCCGGAGGCCAGCCGGTGGATCTTCACCCCATCCTGGGTCTCTTCACGCGGCAGGTCTTTCCATTGGGCGGTGATGATCTGCACCTCATGCCCTAGCCGGGCAAATCCACGCGTCAGGTCCTGCACCACCCGGCTGCCCCCACCCCCAATCGGCGGGTATTCGTGGCTGAGCACCAGGATGCGCATCAGAACTGCGGCTCCTCTGCCTTTTCGACCGGCTGGAGGTTGACCGTCTTGCGGATCGTATAGGTGGGCTTGCCCTGTGATTCATGGTAGGTGCGCATCAAAAGCTCGGCGATCAGTCCCATCAGGATGGATTGGAAGCCCAGGATGGCGATCATGATGCTGACCGAGAAGAACGGCGAAGCTACCACCGAGGTGCTGAAGGTCACCCGTCGCACGAACAGATAAAACAGCACTGCCAGGCTGACCAGGATCAGGCCGATCCCCGTCCCGCCAAACAGGTAGATTGGCTTGTTGGCGTAGCTGCTCAAAAATTTGACCGTAAACAGGTCCAGCACCACCTTGAGCGTACGTTCCAGGCCGTATTTCGCCTTGCCAAAGCGCCGGGGATGGTGGTTCACCTTGACCTCCACGATGCGCGCCCCTACCGAATCGGCGTAAACCGGGATGAAGCGGTGCATTTCGCCGTAAAGGTGGAAGCCGGTGATCACCTCGCGCCGGTAGGCCTTCAGCGTACAGCCGTAATCGTGCAGGTGCACCCCCGTGACGGTCGAGATCAGCCAGTTGGCCAGGTTGGAAGGCAGCCTGCGTGTGATCAAGGTATCCTGGCGTTCGATCCGCCAGCCGCTGACCACGTCGTAGCCTTCGTTGATTTTTTCCAGCATGAGCGGGATATCGGACGGATCGTTCTGCAGGTCGGCGTCTATCAGTACCACCACCTCGCCGCTGGCGTGGTCGATCCCCGCCGCAATCGCCGCCGTCTGCCCGAAATTGCGCCGTAGGCAGATCAGGCACACGTGCTCGGGGTCGGTCGCCGCCAGCTTTTCCATCTCCTGCAGGCTGCCATCCTGACTGCCGTCATCCACCAGGATCAGCTCCCACTCTATCCCCAGCGGGTCGAGCGCTTTGTCGACCGCCTCGTACAGCAGGGGCAGGTTTTTTTCTTCGTTATAAACCGGCGAAACGATGGATAATTTCATGGCTCTCTCCGGAAAATGCGGATTTGTGCGCCGTCTTTGCAGGTAACCAGGGGCTGCGTGGCGGGCAGCTCGTTGAATTCGGCCGGGGAAATCTCCTGGTGCATCTCCTCTGTATAACGCCAGCCTTCCACCAGCACAAAATCGGCCTGGTGCAGCCACTCCTGGGCCAGGTCGTCGTTCCAGTAACCATACTTGAAAAGCTGTGGGCCGTCGCCGCCGGTGCGGTGGGAGTAACCGTCGTTGAGCTGGGGAGGGAAGATGCGCACCCCCGGCAGGTAGAGCAGCGGCGCCGGCGCCAGGCCGCCGTCCCAGAAGACCAGCGACCCGGGCGGGATAAGGCTGGCCAGGTGCGCCCCGGCCGCCTCGTAGGCTGCGAGGATGTCCCCGCAGGCCGAGTCGGCGTCCCCGCCCCCCAACACCAGGGTGGGGCTGAGCGCCACGCCGCACAAGAACAGCATCAGCAGCGCCAGGCTTCCCGGCACGGCCCAGTGGGCGCCTTTCCGCTTGCGCCCCCCCACCACCAGCGCCGCCGTGGCTGCCGCCACGATCAGCAACCCGGCCAGCAGCCCGGCCAGCAGCGGCAAGATTACCAGCAGGTGGTCGTAAGTGACGTTGAACTTGTTGCTCAGCAGGCGCCACAGCTCGGTCGTCCCAGGCAGCACCTGCGCCGAGCGCAGGCGCGGCGCCGGCAGGTTCATCAGGATCGGGTCCAGGTCAGACATACCCGCGTAAGCCGCCCCCACCGCCACCCCCAGGGTGGCGATCAGCGCTATAACCTGCCGGACGACGCCTGGCCTCTTCTCCCAGGCGCTGAAGGCCACGGCTGTCAGCAGCAGGCCGGTCTCGCTAAAAAACGACAGGTAGAGCGTAAAACACGCCTGGCAATAATCCGCCCCGAACGCCGCCGCAGCGTGAGCTATTGTCAATACCAGCAGGCTGGCCGACAGCAGCACCGTCGCTTTGAAATGGGCCGGCGATTTCCAGGCTGCCTTTTTAGGCCACAGCAGCCAGGTGCACAGCGCCCCCACCAGGGCGATGAAATGGTGGCGGACGGCCATCCAGAAGGCAAACAACTTGCCTTCCAGGTTGGTGTTCGGGTTCCACACCGCCGTGCCGCTTAGCATCGGGCGCAGGTTGTCAATGAAGGGCAATAAGCCGCGCGGCGCCCAGGCCAGCCACACCTGCAAAATGTTGGGCCAGTATACGGCGTGGAAGATCACCAGCGGCAGGGCAAACCCGGCCAGCCCCCACCAGCCGGCCCGCTTGCCGTGCTGCCAGAAAATATACGCCAGGGCGAAGGGCGCCATTACGATCATATTCTGGCGCGTGACCACCACAATCCCCAGCAGTAAAGCTCCCAGGCTGGTCCGCCACAGCTTTGATCCCCCTTTCAGCGCGTTCGGCGCGGCCAGCAGCAAGAAGAACACCCACGGCAGCATGGCCGCCACCAGTCCTTCCGAAAGCGCCTGGGCGTACATCTTGACCAGGATCGGATCGATCGCCACTGCCCACACCACCCCCGCCGCCCACCAGCGCCCGCTCAGCCGCCGCGCCGTCAGCCACAGCCCGGCCAGCATCAGCACCCCCAGAAGGATGGCGAAATAGCGCCCGGAGCGCAGCCCGGGGCCAAAGACCGCCTGCACCCAGCCTGGGATCAAGAAAGACAGCGGCATCTTGTTAGTCAGCGGGCCGTAATCCTGGTAAGGCCGGTAAACGCCCGTCACGAACAGATAGCCCTTGTAGAGATAACCGCCTTCATCCAGGGTCGGGATGATCTGGTGGATATAAATGGCCGACTGAAGCACGTATAAAACCACGCCCAACCCGGCCAGAATCTCTGCCAGCCAGGCTGTCGCTGCGGCGCGTCGGATGAAAGTTTTCAGGAAAGTCATGCTACCACTACTGTGGGAAAATTATAACATGGAGAGAGCTGTCATCTGCCTGCTTTCAGGTCTCAGAGAACTGTCATTGCGAGAGAGCATTCCCATGCGAACGAAGCAATCTCAACCGCCGTTACCTTTGCGCTGGATCGAAATCGCCGTGTTCATGTAGCGGCGGGTCTGTGCTTACCTGTTCCAACTAATTACCCTGATTGACGTTTCCCGGTATGGGGGGCGACCCAGTCAATATCAAAATTCCAATCAAAATAGGCTCCGGGTCGCCCCGGCCTGGCGATAGATTTGTGCGGTGAAAAAAATTGGCCTCATTTCGGCTTCAAACCCTAACGGTTTCCGAAAACCGTTAGGGTTTTACCTATAGGTGGGCGACTTGCGATTGCGGCGACAGGGCGACCCCTAGGCTTGCCACCCAAACCCGGTAATCTAAATTTCCCAGTTTGGGGGTTTTTTAATTTTCAATTAACCTGAGTCAGTATACTTAATATACTTGATCTAATTAGTATAAAAAGTATGACCAATTTGGTTGATAGTAAAGAAAGCCTATTATGCCTAAACACGCTGAAACCGCTCTGAAACATACACCACACAACCACCTGCTCCCAACCTCGCTGGTTGTGATTGCCTTATTGCTCATCTTGACTGCCTGTCTGATCACCTCGCCTAAACCTCCTTCCACGACGCCCACCTCAACCCCAACCCAAATCCTCTCTGCTAATAGACCGGCTCCCTCTTCCACCCCGCAAAAAACTGCTGCGCCGAGCGCCACACCACCGGACAACTTCACTCTCCAGGGGACTTACGTTGCGGTCAGCGATATTTTGAACGCCAGCGGCGGAGAGGGTTCTGTTCACACCCAGTCCCACATGACTGTTCAATTTACCCTCAAACCTGCTCCTGGCAACCACCTCACCGGCACCGCCCAGGCTTCCTATACTGAAAGTTACCAGTTCGCCGGACCGGGCTGTAAAACCTCCTATAACGCCGGCCCCTTGACCTGGACTCAAGTTCTGGAAGGCACCTACGAGAAACAGGCTGACGGCAGCATGAAGATTGGTTTCCTGGCCAGCCCGGCCATGGGTCCTGCTTACCAGGCAGACAAAATATGCCTTGGCAGCCTTTCCCTGACCCCTGACTGGCCCGGGGGAGGCGGTCTTCTTGTCAACGGTAGCTCTGATACCCGGCAAGACATGAAACCCACCGAGCCTGGCGCCACTGGAGTAGACTATTGGACCGAACACATCGAGTTGGCGCCGCAGAATTAGTTAAACTTCTCCTTTTCATAGGTATGCAAAGCCAATATGTCTCACCAACCGTTTCCCGTTCGAAAACAACCTGCACCCAATCGCCGGGTTTCAATCCCACTGGTCATAATCACCCTTTTGCTTGTTTGCATGGCCTGTACGAGTACTTCTCCTAAAGAACTCACGCCGACTTCGACCCCGACTCCGGTCATCTTCGGCAAAGAAGTGACCCCTACCCTGCCACCTTCCATCCCGGCAAACGCTACTCCAGGTACGCCAACGCCGGACAACTTCACCATTCAGGGGACGTATGATGGGGTCGTCGATGTGACAGTTACCGATGGAGGGGTTTTGTAAGTGACAAGACCATATGACAGCCCAGTTTACGCTAAAATCCGTCCCAGGTAACCTTTTGACCGTCACCGCCCAGCTCACCTATACCGAGGACTACAAGATGGTTGGAAAGGGATGTAAAATCGTCTGGAGTGCAGGTCCCCTGGCCTGGAATCCTGTCCTGGAAGGGACCTACGCCAAACAGTCCGACGGCAGTCTGCAAGTTTTTTTCAAAGCCATGCCGGACAAGAGTCCTGCCTTCACAGGCCATTCCCTGTGTCTCGAAGATTCAGAGACGGCGTCCTGGCCCGGTGCAGGCGGGATCCTCGTCAACGGGCGCTACGATAAGACCCGGGATTACCCGTCTACCGGCTCCGGCATCAGCGGCG
>Ga0315282_10011768_pt1 | contig 13496 bp, 8 predicted proteins | sample YL17G07_20_MG_FD_203693 | JGI IMG/M metagenome (GOLD analysis project Ga0315282, IMG submission 203693) | Sediment microbial communities from Yellowstone Lake, YNP, Wyoming, USA - YL17G07_20 | ecosystem: Environmental > Aquatic > Freshwater > Lake > Sediment | place: USA: Wyoming | collected...
GCGAGTGTCACCTTGTCGAGTTTCTCGATGTACGTGTTGAGGTAATCCTTCGGCAGGCCGAAGAACTCCACGCCGGATATCTGCGACGCAAGCACGCCCGGACTCTGCAGGCTTCGTGCGAACTCTCCGGCAAGGTAGTTCTTTGCCTTCTCGAGCTCAACCGCCTTCGCCCCCGAGTCGCGGAACTTCTTCACCTCCCCGAGGGCCACGTCGATGATCTCCCGCACCGACGGATTCTTCGTGAAGGTGGAGATCACGTAGAGGCCGTTCACCAGGTTCGCCCTGAAGCCGCTCGAGACGCCGTACGTCAGGCTGCGCTTCACACGAATCTCTTCCACGAGCCGGGATGTGAACCCGTTGCCGAGAATGCTGTTCGCCACCATGATCGCCGCGTAGTCGGGGTTCGTTCTCTCGATCCCCACGTTGCCGATCCGCACCTGTGTCTGTGTTACGTCCGGCTTGTCGATCATCACCACGTGGACGCCCGCGATGGCCTTCGGAGGAGCAACCGTTGACGCGTGCCGCGTCCCCTTCTTCCACTCGCCGAAGATGGACTTCAGCTCTTTCAGGATTTCATCGCTCTCCACATCCCCGACCACCGTGAGGATACTCGCGTTCGGGATGCAGGCGTCACGGTAGAGTCTCTCCACATCGTCACGTTTGATTGACTGGAGAGACGACTTTGTCCCGATCGCCGCATGGCCGTACGGATGCGTCCCGAAAACCGCCCGACTGAACGCGAGGCCTGCAATCGTTCGGGGATCCTCCTTGTACCCCTCGATCTCCGCGAGCCGGTGGGACCGTTCCCTCTGGAGCTCAGAGTCGGGGAAGCTCGGATGGAGGACCACGTCGGAGAAGAGGGCGAGGCCGGTCTTCAGGTCCTTCGAGAGGACCTCGCAACTCGCGTACGAGTAGTCAAGCTCCGCCCCCGTCGAGAGCGAACCGCCGACAAAATCGATGGCATCGGACATCTGGTTCGCGCTGCGGTTCGTCGTCCCCTGCCGGAGGAGCCCGGAGGTGAGACTGCCGAGTCCCTCCTTCCCCGGCGGATCGAACGACGATCCTCCTCTCGTCGTGAGCCTAAGCTCGACAATCGGAAGCTTGTGCCACTCCATGATGATGACTCTGAGTCCGTTGTCCAGAGTCTGGACTGTGTACGCCGGTATGTTCACTGTCTGGGCCTCTCCGATTGTAGCGAGAAAGAGGAGGATGCAGAGTGCGACGAGCAGACTCCTAAGATTCATGGAACAGGTCCTTTCGCACAGTCAGAAGCGGTATGCGAGTCGAGTTATTGCTTCGTCGGTCGCCTGCGGCGAACCTCCTCGCAATGACATTTCGGGCAAGGCTCATTCACCGCGACTCCGTGGCCTCAGTCTTTTCAGGGACGAGCGTCACAACGGTTCGGCTCCGGTCGTTGAAGTACTTGCGTGCGACGCGCTGCACATCGTCGCGTTTGGCCCTCTCGATCTTCTTGAGCACATCGAACATGAGATCATAATCGCCGTGGACGACTTCATAGAACCCGAGGAGGAACCCGCGACCCTGGTTCGTTTCGAGCCGCCGGATGTAGTTGGCCTGGGCGATGTTCTTCGCCTTCTGAAGTTCATCTGCCGACACACCGTTCTTCTGAATGTCGTCGAGGATAGCGTAGACTTCCTCTTCTGCCTGTGCAGTCGTCTTCCCGGGGCGCATCTGGACGTAAAATGTGAAGAGCCCGGGATCGATATACTCATCGACGGATGCGCTCACCTCCGCCGCGATCTGCTCGTCGTAGATGAGCGTCCGGTAGAGGCGCGAGCTCTCTCCGTGGGAGAGAATGGTTGAGAGGATCTCGAGGGGGTAGAAGTCCGAGTCATTGGCGGCAACCGACTTGTAGGCGACCGCCACCGCCGGAAGCTCTGCCACCTTGTGGAGCTCGAGCCGTTTCTCTCCCTCCTGCGCAGGCTCGGCATCGATCACCTTCCGGGGCGGCGCTTGCGCCCCGATGTCGTCGTAGGCCTTCTCGATCGCGGCGATCATCCTATCGGTCGTGAAGTCGCCCGTGACGATGACGATCGCGTTGTTCGGAGCGTAGTAGGTCTTGAAGTAGTCCTTTGCATCATCAAGCGTGATGTTCGCGATATCCTTCATCCAACCGATTACGGGGGAGTGGTACATGGATGCAACGAACGCCCCGGCGTAGAGGTCCTCCATCATCTTCGATGTGACGTCGTTGTCCACGCTGAGCCGGCGCTCTTCCATCACGATCCCCCGCTCCTGCTCGATGTTCTCCTTTACGAGGCGGAGTGCTCGCATCCGGTCCGCCTCGAGGTTCAGAACCTTATCGAGTGTCCCGGGATTGAACTCTTCCCAGTAGTCCGTGAAATCATTCCACGTGCTCGCGTTCGAGTAACCGCCTCCCGCCTCGATGATCTTGTCGAAGACGGTCGGGGGATACTTTGCGGACCCGTTGAACATCATGTGCTCGAAGAGGTGGCTGAGGCCGGTGATGCCCGGGCGCTCGTTCCGCGAGCCCACCTTGAAGTAGGTCGTGTAACAGATGCTGGGCACGCTGTGGTCCTCCTGCAGGAGGAGCTTGAGACCGTTCGTGAGTCTGCGTTCCGTGACCTTCGGCGTTTGCGCGTCCATGCTGGTCCCCATGAGAAATGCGAGAAAAAGTACAACGAGGATTCGTTTCATGATGGTTCTCCCCTGGCAACGACGCGACATAAGAAACGCAACCGCGAATCAGCGCGAAAACACGCCGAATTGTCGCTGATCATGATTGTATGCCTGGAAAAGACGGATGTCGCATTTTGGCTCACCGCGCAAAGAGGCAACCGTGCACAACGGAGGCCTTCTTTTGCGCCCCCCTGGTCACGTGCACTCACAACGAATCGCCCCGGAGCTCGCGGATGCGCTTCCTGACATCCGCCACGTAGAGCGAGTTCGGGTAGTCCACGAGGAATGATTCATATGCCTTGATTGCGCGGGCCGGATCGCGAAAACGGAGATCGATGATTCGCGACCGCTCAAATGTCGCATCGTCCCTGTCGATCGAGTCGGTGAACTTCACCAGGAACGAATCATACGCGGCGACGGCTGCCGGGAAATCGCCCATGCGCGCCAAGAGGCAGGCGACCATGATCGCCCCCTCATCGGCAACCGTAGAACTACCGAACCTCTTCTCGAGATCGTCGAGGACCGCCTGAGCCTCAGAGTAGCGGTGCTGGCGCTCGAGGAGTTGCGCCGTCGCATAAAGCTGCAGCGGCTCCGGATTCATCCCGGCGTTCTCGTCGATGAATGTGGAAAGCTTCAGCGCGTCATTGGAGAAGTCGCCAGCGGTATTCTCCGTCAACGACTTGAGCTGCTTCTTTGCGTCTTCGAACTTCCCTGTGGAGTAGAGGAGCAGGGCGACGCCGAATGCAGCTTCGTCGCGCTCGGTGGGAGCGGCGACATTCGATGTGAGGACTCCGTCATACGTTCCCCGGGCTCCTTCGAGGTCTCCCTGTGCGATCAGGACATCCGCCTTGAGCAGCTTCGCACGGGGAACGATGCGGCTCCAGGGCATCCGGGTTTCGAGTTCCGTGAGCGCTTCCCTGGCACGGTTCAGGTCGAACGACCTATGAAAGAAGATGAACGCAGTCCGGTAGAGCGACTGTGCCGCAAACTCGGTGTTGGGGAATTCCGATACCACCTGTTCGTAGTAGCCGACGGCTTCCGAGGCGTTCGCGTTCGACTCCCGGACGCCACGGGCAGGCGCTCTCCCCGCGCCGGAATCGGCTGCCGCGGCCAGCTCCTCCACCGCACGCGCATAGCCGAAGAGAGCCTGCGGACGAAGATTCGATTTCGGGTGGTCGTCGATGACAAGCCTGTAGGCCCTACGAGCGGGCTCGTACGCCTTCTCATGAAGCGTCCGCTCGGCGAACGAGAATACCTCCGCGCCCTCCCGGTTCGTGAGCCGGTCGATCACACGGCTCACCTCGAATGCCTCATCGTACTGCTTTCCCTCCATATAGAGCCATCCAAGGAGGTACTGGAGGGAGAGATCCGATGCATGGTCACGGGCCATCTCATGCGCCACCTGGAGTGCTGCCGCAAGAGCTTCAGGACGGTTCGTATACGAGGCGATGCGCGATTCGACGAAGCCAAGCTGGTTCGGATCGCGGAGAAGCAAGCCAACATACTCGCTTGTCGCGTCGCCGAATCTCAGGAGAGCGCTGTAGAGGTACCCAAGGTCGTCCGCAAAGAGGGAGGCATCGCCGGACTCACGACGGGCGCGGAGATAGAGCTCGGTCGAACGTTCAAAGAGCCTGTTCTCGATGAGGTAGCCTGAGATGATCCGGTAGGTCGATTGGTTCCGCGGACTCACTGCGATCGCCCGGTTCCACTCCTCGAACGCCTCTTTCTCCTTCCCGGCACGGTAGAGGACGCTCCCCAGCATCCCCATCAGGTTGACATCGTTCGGCGAAGCGGCGAGACGGTCTCTGATGAGCCCGGCAGCGTGGTCGTACCGCTTCACCTGAAGGTACGCCCGCTGAAGCCCTTCGAAGTAGACAAGGTTCTCAGGATGGAGCCTGTGCAGCTCCTCGAACGCCTTCACCGCGTTTTCGTAGTCTCCCGACTCCTCGAAACTCTTCGCGAGCGTATACTTCAACGCTTCAACGCCGGGAGCCTTGGACCCCGGAGATACCTGTGCGAACAGCATAGGGAGAGGCGCAGAGAGGAACAAGAACACAACTGCCATTCGAATCCACATCACGCTGACCACCTCCCGCAGAGATGAACTCATACCGCAATCGGATATGTTCCGTACTTCTTGCACGACGTAACCATCGCGACGAAGTTCTCGGTCTTCACGTATTCCGGCACACTGTTCGACGAGCCAAGGCAGTAGCCCCCGCCGGGCGCGACCGTCCTGATTTTCTCCTTGACTTCAGCCTCGACCTCCTCGACTGTTCCGCGCGTGAGCGTGTAGGAAAGATCGATGTTCCCGATGACGCAGAGTGCGTGGCCGTACCGCTTCTTCACTTCGACAATGTCCATCGCCTTTGGCTCAATCGGATGGATGGCGTCGACGCCGCTTGCGATAATGTCGTCGAACACGGGCCAAAGGACACCGTCGCTGTGATACATGAACGGCTTGCCGTGCTTTCTCCCCAGCTCACCGATCCTCTTCAGCCACGGGAAGAAGTACTTCCTCAGGAGAGGCGGCGAGAGCATGAGGCCCGATGCGTATGCGATATCGTCGCTGTACCAGAGAACCTTCACGACGTCCATCTGCACCATGGTCTCGAACATGCTGTAGATGATGTTGCCGACCTTCTCGAAGAGCCGCTCGAGGAGCCCGGGGTCCTCGTAGAGCGCGATTGAAAAGTTCTCGAAACCCATGAGCTCCCACACAAGCGTGAAGATGTCGCCGTACTGCCCGATCACCGTCATCCCGTCCGGCAAAACTCTCCTGATCTCTTCGAAGCGGGAATAGTCGATGTAGCTCACGTCGGGGAAGACGTACCGCTCGAGCTCCGCTTCGTTCGTGATGACACCCTGATGCTCGTCTGCCCATGTCCGGGTGCCGTCGGCCCCGACGAGGTTTGTCTCCTTCGGCCCACCTTCCGAAAAAATCTTCGCAGGATTCATGTCGACGACCGGTTGAAGCTTCACGTAATCGTAACCGGCGGTCAGGGCAAAATCCACTTCGTCCTTCACCGATTGAACGCTCCGCCCGAGCACCTCTGACTTGATTTTCACGGCGATCCCGAGCTCGACAAGAGGAACACGGTCGGCTTCCCCCTGGTGCCTTAGCGTCCTGATCAGGCGTTCATAGCTGGGGGTCCAGGTCATCGACCTACCTCCCCCCTTTGCCGCCCGATGAGTCCGGCTGCTTTGCATTCTTGTGCCTCTGGCCCTTATGGAAAACAACATCCTCGATGCTGTACGTTCCGAGGCAGGGCGCCTCCATGAACCCGTGCCACGCCGCCTCCGCGTACTTGCCGCTTTCGAGGACATAGAAGAGCCAGTCGTTCGTGTACCGCGGGTCTTCCTGCTCGAAGCCGCTCCCGATGTGGATGAGCCATTCCTTGTTGCATACCTCCTGTGCCCCGACCGCCGGAGCGATGATGATCGGGAGGCCGAGCGCGGTGTAGAACGAGAGCTCGCTCGGTTTCGTCCAGAGGATGTCCGTCGTCCGGAGCGCCTCGCTTGCAGAGGCGAAGTAGGTTCGCTTGTCTATCGCAAAGCGGATTCGGACATTCTCGCACGTCTCGCTATCGATGCCGATGAGTTTCAGCTCCTTCTTGAAGTACGCAGCCACGTCGAGACGGGTGCCAGCAGCGAGGTTGACGGACATCTCGCCTTTCAGGATCCGATCCTTGAGAGAAGCAACAATTTGCACGCCGATTTCGGCAAGTGCTCCTGCACCCCCGACCATATATGTAAGCGTGAGGGGGTGGGAGCTCTTCCGCTTGATCCCCCGCGGGCCCAAGTGCTGGAGGATCACGGCACGTTCTTCCGTGAGGAACTTCCGCTTCGGATCGAGGTTCGGAAGCCGGTCGGCAAGGTCCTGCTTGAGGGTTTTCTTACCTAGTCCGCCGATGTTCTCCTTGGGAAGAGGGAAACCGGTAAGGACGATCCGCTCATCGGGGACACCGTATGCCCTAAGTCTCATCACGGCGTGGCGGCTCGAGGCGAGGTAAGTGATCTTCGACGCGGCGGGCTTGTCGGAAACCCACACCCTGTTAATGTCCGTGTCGGTGACCACGCAGTAGACCTCGTCGAGACCGAGGTACTCCGCGGCGAGGGCAGGGATGAAGTGCGTCGCAATGAACGGAAGCTTCTCCTTCCGCACATAGTCGATGAGACTGCTGCAGAGCCCCCGGTGCACAATCCAGTTCTTCACCTGAAGGACGGAAAGGGTCGGATGATGGTCCACCCTGAAGGGATAGAACGGCCCGATCTGCTGCAGCTTGTCATACAGTCCAAACGTCAGGCGGCCCAGGACGGGGATTGCTCTCAGTCGCGAGACGGTCTCATAGAAGACCCTGGAGAACTTCCAGATCCTTCTCTCCCGCGGGGAGATGATGCGGTCGCTGTTGGCCGTGATGATCCTCTCAAAGGCGATATCTTTGAGCGGAAAAGCGGCACGTTGATGTCCGTACCCCATGTCGACGGAGACGACCCACGCCTTCGGTCCCTCGGAACGAGTCATGATCCCTCAATAGATGAATTCTGGTGGGTGGCTGGAAACGACACCGCCGTGCGTCCGGACAGGGGTTCTCCTCCGCTGCACGACGGCGGTGGAACAGATTTCAAGGTAACAAACATGCCAAACCAATGCAAACGGCACGGCGGGATCGAGTCTGCCTTGCAAGGGGGAATGGAGGGGGAAGGCGAAGGCGCGTCTCTCGGGGGAAGAAGGAACGGAACGGGAGCGGGGATAGTCGGTTTAGAGTTGTTGGCTGCCGGCCGGGAGGCAGGCGGTGGAGGAAAGGAGTCCTTGTTTCGAAGAGAGGCTTTTGGTAGATTTTAATTTATGTGTGGAACCGGATGGACTCAGCGGCTCGGGGAGAGGCGTGCCGGAGTGGAATTCATCTCCTTTCGGCGAAGACCATGGACGGATTGAATCCTCCTTCGCGCACGGTGCGTCCAATCATTGCCGGCGCCACAAGAAGCTCGAGAATCGAAAGAAGGCGATGAAGCGGATCGCTGTTCTTGGTTCGACCGGTTCCATCGGTCGAAGCAGTCTCGACGTCATAGGGAGTCTCCCGGACGAGTTCCGCGTGAGCTGTCTCAGCGCACAGAAGAGTGTCTCCCTGCTCCATGAGCAGATCGAGCGGTTCCATCCCTCATGCGTTGTCGTCGCCGACCGCCGTGCCGCCGCCGAGCTCCGCTCGAGACTCGCTTCATCCTCTCACCACGGCACGACCATGGTCCTTGACGGCGAGAGCGCGCTTACGGAGGTCGTCCAGCGTGACGACATCGATCAGGTCATCGTCGCACTCGTCGGGTTTTTGGGTCTTCAGCCGACGATCGCCGCCCTCCGCGCGGGAAAGACAGTCGCTCTGGCGAACAAGGAAACGCTCGTTGTGGGAGGGGAGCTTATAACACGGCTCCTCAGAGAGACCGGCGGAACACTCCTCCCTATCGACAGCGAACACAGCGCAATTCTTCAGTGCTTCGCCGGTGAATCGAGAGAGAGCATCGCGAACCTCATCCTCACCGCTTCCGGCGGCCCGTTCCTCCGAACTCCCACGCATCTCCTCTCTAGGGTGACGTCGGAGCAGGCGCTTCAGCACCCGAATTGGTCAATGGGGCGGAAGATCACAATCGACTCGGCCACGCTCATGAACAAGGGTCTCGAGGTCATCGAGGCGCACTACCTGTTCGGGTTCCCCGCAGAGAGGATCCGGGTGGTGATCCATCCCCAGTCGATCGTCCATTCGATGGTCGAGTTCGTCGACGGATCGATAAAAGCGCAGCTCGGGTTGCCTGACATGAAGATCCCGATCCAGTACGCCCTCACGTACCCCGCGCGGACACATTCGAGGTTCCGTAGACTTGACTTCACGACTCTTCCCCCGATGACCTTTGAACGCCCGGACCTGGAGAAATTCCGCTGTCTTGCTCTTGCCTATGAAGCCCTCCGCGCGGGAGGAACGATGCCGGCCGTCCTCAACGCAGCGAACGAGGTCGCTGTAGAATTGTTCCTTGACGGCGCGATCCGGTTCACGGATATCCCTGCCATCATCGAGTCTGCCCTCGCGGCTCACGATTCCGTCCCGGCAGACGGGCTCGAGACGCTCACCGCCGTCGACCGAGAGACACGGCAGGCAGTCCGCGAAGAGTATACAGTCCATCACTAACCAGGGCAACAGCACATGGGAATTCTCATGACGCTCTTCTACTTCATCATCACGATCGGGGTCCTCGTCTTTATCCATGAGTTCGGCCACTTCATTACGGCCAAGCTCAGCGGCATGCGTGTTGACAGGTTCTCCATCGGGTTCCCGCCTCGCGCGTTCGGGAAGAAGATCGGCGATACCGACTACTGCGTCTCCTGGATCCCGATCGGCGGCTACGTGAAGATCGCGGGGATGATCGACGAGAGCATGGATACGGAATTCCTCCGCCACGAGCCTCAGCCGTGGGAGTTCAGGGCGAAATCGACGCCGAAGAAGCTCCTCGTCCTCTCCGCGGGCGTCGTCATGAACGTTCTCCTCGCCATCGCCATCTTCTGGGGAATCAACCTGAAGCAGGGGAAGTCAATCCGCGAGACAACAGAGATCGGCGTAGTGGTTCCGAAGAGCGCCGCGGCGGACGCGGGACTTCAGGCGGGCGATCAGATCCTTACCATCAACGGGAAGCCGGTCCATGACTGGGACCAGGTGCAAAGCCTTGTCTACCTCGAAAACATCGGCAACGACCTCGCGCTCACCGTCGCGAGGAACGGCTCCGAGCAGACGGTGACAATTCCGAGAAAAGCCCTCGCGGCATCGCCGGAGGAGAGGGTCGGCATCCTCCCGGCATACACCGCCGTCCTCATCACGAATGTGGAACCGAACCAGCCGGCGGCGCAGATGGGGATCAGGCCGAGCGACCTCATCACGCAGATCAACGGCATACCAGTTACGAATACGGGTCAGGTGATCGACATCGTGAGTGCCGGTGCAGGGAAGAAGATCATCGTTCGGTACAAGCGCGGTGAGCAAGAGCTGGCAGGGACGGGAACGGTCAGAAAGGATGCGCGAATCGGGATCGGGCTTGTAGACGCGTACACCGGCCCGGTACGGCACGAAGCCTATAACGTTTTCACGGCCATCCCGGAAGCGGTGAAGGGTGCCGCGGAGGCAACGCGGCTTTTTGTGAAATCGATCTGGCAGATCATCGTCGGAAAGATCCCCTTCTCAAAGGCGGTGGGCGGGCCAATCAAGATCGCACAGTACGCAACCCAGAGCGCCGAAATAGGATTTGTCAGCTATCTCAGTTTCATGGCGCTTCTCAGCATGAGCCTTGCGCTTCTTAACATCCTCCCCTTTCCCGGACTTGACGGCGGACATTTTGTGATGGTCCTCATCGAGCGAATAACCGGAAAGGAGATCCCCACAAAGATCAAGGTCGTCGTCCAACAGGTCGGCTTCTACCTCCTCCTCCTCTTCATGGCCTTCGTGCTCTATAACGATATTGCCAACCTGTAGGTCCGGGATCGAGCGGCGAAACGCGGAGGGCGGCCTTTCACAGCGCCGCCCTTCTCCATTTCGCCAGCCCGACTGCCCTCCCTACCACCTCATCGAAACAAACACCGATTGCTGTGTCGAGAAGAGCCGGGAGGTGTCTTCGGGCATACCCCGCTCGCTGAGGGGAAGCGTGGAGAATTCATAGTAGCGCCCCTTCCCTGCGAACACGATCACCCTGACGAGGTCCTTCCCGTTCGGGGCGTATTCGTACGATGCGTACTTCTCCCCTCTTCGTTTGAACGTCTCTGGCTCGGCGACGATGCGGAAACCGTCCGGGGAGTGGAGTCTCTTCAGAGCGAGGCTCACTTCCGCGACCGCCTTGATGCCGTCCTCTTCGATGCGCTTTCTTTCGTCCGGTTCCACATTGATCTCGCGCAGCCCCATCGTGGCGGCGTAGTCGTCGCGCACAAACCAGAGGAGAAGCTGGGGTGCGACGACGGAATCGGTGGCCGCGAACCACCCTTCGGGGACATTCGCCGAGATATTCCCATCGAGGGACTTCACAGTCTCGGCTGTCAGAGGCTGAGGAGTCTCATACCTTGGAGCCGCGCATCCGCCGGCAAGTAAGGAGACGACGGCTGCGCCGATGACAAACGAGAGGAGGTGTTTCATTCAGGTCTCGCAAAACGTGGTTCTTCAAGCGTGAGACGAAGTGAGATGCGGTGAGTACCGCCGAGGTCATCCTCTTTCCCGAATCGCGCAAACGCGTAGTCGATGTCGAGTTTCGGGAGGTGAATACCGGCCCCCACTGTGAGCTGCTTCACATCTGTGTATCCGACGCGGACGGCGACGGTCTGCTTGTACGAGAATTCCGCTCCGAGGCGCGGATCTGCGCTCACCGGGCCGACATGCATCATGGCAGAATACTTCCGCCCTTCGAATCGAAGGTCAAGATCGAGCGCGGGTGTAAGGGTGCCGCCGAAGAGATCCCATGCGTATGCTGTGCCGATCTTCAACGTCGGGGTGATGAGCTCCTTCGTGCCGGTATTCCAGGCGACAAGCGTCGTCGTGACATCCTGCACATTCACGCCGACACGCAGCCGCTCACGGTACGTGTAGAGGATGCCGGCATCGAATCCGATTCCGTTTGCCGTCCCGTCTGCGATCGAGTGGTGAATGAACTTCACATTGCCGCCGTACGTGAACGAAGGGGATTCGCGTTTCGCGTAGGAGACGATCCCCGCCCACTGCGCTGCATTGAAGTAGGTGATCTTCGAGTAGTCGAGCCGCTCCGCATTGTCGAGATTGGCATTCCCGTTGTTGTCGATGAGTGCATTCCTCGTGTCGGGGATCCCGTCCACACCGAGCCTGATGATGCTGAGACCGACGGTCTCGTCCTTTCCGAGCGGGATGGCGGCAGCGCCGTAGTCATAGTTTACCAGACTGCCGAACCGCTCGTCGTGCATGAGGATGAACTGCGGATACTTCATGAGGGCAAGACCGGCCGGGTTCCAATACGCGGCGGTCACATCGGTCGCCACGGCTACCGCAGCGCCTCCCATGCCGAGAGCGCGGCCTCCGATGCCGATGGCAAGGAACTCACCCCCGTATCTTCCGATGCGGATATCCCCCGCAGCCGCAATCGAGACCGTCGCGGCCGCCAGTATCGCCGTCCACACGCTTCGATACATGTTTACCCCTCCAATGGTTCTGCGCCGAATTCCCGGATGATCGTCTGCTCTATCGGATGAAGACCCTCGGAGTCGCCCGCTGGCGGCGCCTGCGTTCCGGACGACCCATGGGGGGAGACCGGACGCTCGGCATATTCGAAATCAAGGAGAAGCTTCGTGCCGGCGACCGTCTGGAGCCGCTCCGTGAGCCACTGCTTCTCTTTCTTCAGGCGTGCGAGGTGGAGCTTGTCCGGCACGGTGACCCGAAGAACACCGTCCACGACACCGGCGATACGCGCCTCGTCGAGAATCATCCCCAGGTGGATCTTATCCTTGCGCACGACGTCAACAAGAGAGTTCCACTGCGGGAGTACCGCCTCCGCGTTCGCGGGATCCGGAGGGCCGCTCACCATCGGCACCTTCGGCGGGTCCGCTGCGGGGGATAGAGCCTCGCGTCGAGCATGAGCGGTCTCACCGATCGCTGCAGCCGAAGGGATTCCCTCCCCGGCCGCCCGGGTGGGTGTATCCTTTGGCTTCCCGGACGAACGCAACGCGCCTCCGGTCGACTCCGGACGGTCAGCAGGTGCGGTGTTCCCACCATCCGGGCCGGAACTGCCCCCTGTGAGACGCTCTATCCTTTCGATGAGAGGCTGGATCTCAACCGCCCGGTCGAATTTTGCGAGCTGAACAAAGCACGCTTCGAGTCTGAACCTCGGCTGCGGAGCCCACCGCACCGCGTTCTCGGCCTCCACGATGAACGTGATGAGCCGCAGCAGGTCTTCTTCCGAGAACTCCCGTGCCTCCTCCGCATACCGTACACGGACCTGGGGCGAGACTTCGAGGAGCGATGCATCGCCGGTAGCGGCACAGATGAGGAGGTTCCGCAGGTGTTCGGCCGTGCAGTTGAGGAACTCGCGGATATCGTAGCCGCGGTCCACAATCTCCGCGGCAAGTGCGACAGCCTCCTTGGTGTCGCGTTGTTTTACAAGATCCGTCACCCTAAAGAAGAAAGCTTCGTCGACGACGTTAAGGACTCGATTCGTGTCCTCTGCACGGATGGTTTCGCCGCAGAAGGACGCAACCTGGTCGAAGATGCTCTGGGAGTCCCGCATCGACCCCTCCCCTTTCTTCGCGATGCGTAGGAGCGATTCCTCGTCGATGGTGATCGCCTCGTTCTGCGAAATGAACCGAAGCCGCTCCACGATCTGCTCGACAGGGATGCGCCGGAATTCGAACCGCTGGCATCGGGAGAGGATCGTGCTCGGGACCTTGTGGACTTCCGTGGTAGCGAAGATGAAGAGGACCTGCGACGGCGGCTCCTCGAGCGTCTTGAGGAGTGCGTTGAACGCCTCCTTTGTCAACATATGGACTTCATCGATGATATAGATCTTGCGCTTCCCCTTCACCGGCGCATAGCGTGCAGACTCCCTGAGGTTCCTGATCTCATCAATCCCGCGGTTCGAGGCGCCATCGATCTCAATGACGTCGAGACTCCGTCCGCCCGTGATCTCCTGGCACATGTCGCATTCATTGCACGGGTTTGCCCCGCGTGGAGAGCGGCAGTTGACGGCGCGCGCAAGGATTCGCGCCATCGTCGTCTTGCCCACGCCGCGAGGTCCGCTGAAGATATAGGCATGGGCGAGCCGGTCAAGGCGGATTGCGTTCGAAAGCGTGG
>Ga0315282_10011769_pt1 | contig 13496 bp, 18 predicted proteins | sample YL17G07_20_MG_FD_203693 | JGI IMG/M metagenome (GOLD analysis project Ga0315282, IMG submission 203693) | Sediment microbial communities from Yellowstone Lake, YNP, Wyoming, USA - YL17G07_20 | ecosystem: Environmental > Aquatic > Freshwater > Lake > Sediment | place: USA: Wyoming | collected...
CCCAGATGGTGTGGAGTGAGCTGCCCTCCACCCAGCCGACCCCCTTGGCCTCCAGGCTCGGGGAGGCCGCGGCCCCGGCACCGAGCACGGCGAGCCCCAGGCAGGCGTGCCAGTAGCCGCGCTCCCCCGCCGGGCACCAGTGCGTCCGGCCCGCCACCTCCAGCCCCAGGCGCGTCAGCCACAGGCCGTCACGGATGCAGCGGCCCATCAGCCGCCGCCAGGCCGACTCGAATCCCGGCACCTCGGCCTCGAAGACAGCGTCGCCGTTGCTGAGATTGGCCACCCAGCGCATGTGCTCCTCCCCTCATGCCCCCGGGGGGCCTAGTAGTATTCGAGGTAGACGCCGAAGGCGAAGCTGGCCTTGCCCCCGGCCGACTCAGGACTGGCCGACAGGGCGTAGTACCAGTGCTGGTCGGTGGCCGCACTCCCCCGCGCCCCCATGCTGATCAGCTCGCCGGCGTTGTCGCCCCCGACATTGCCCGCCTGCCAGCCCGTGGCCCCGGCCGCGGAGTAGTCGTTCAGGTGGAACCACTGCGTCGAGTTGCCCTTCTCGTAGGCGGCCACATCGAGCCCCACCGCGGGGTTGCCCGCCGTGGCCCCGTCAAAGCAGTAGAGGCGGCCGTTCTGGCAGGCCCTGGCCACGGAGTCGTTAAAGTGGACGCGCAGGGTGCACTCGTTGTCGGCGAGGTTCGTGTCGTTGAGCACCTCCGAGGCCCCGCCGTTCACGCTCACGTGCGTGTCGTCGATCCACTTGGTGTTGCGGACGTGGTTGGTGGCGCACACGTCCGAGCCCGGCGTGCCCGAGCCCGCGTGGGTGCCGTCCTGAAAGGTGCCCGCCAGCACCATGGCGTTGAGGTTGGTGAGCGAGCCCGAGAAGACGAGGCGGTTGGCGCCCAGCGACTGCCAGCTCGGGGTGGGGCCGTAGTAGGCCTCGAAGGTGATGGTAGCCATTGATTCCTCCTTAGAGAGTTGGTTGGGGCGGCCTGGGGGACCTGAAAGGCGGACCCCGAAGCGCGGGCGCCGCAGATGGGCGTTTTGGGGCGACCTGCTAGGAGCGGTAGCCCAGGCGGTTCAGCTCGGGCACGATGACGCGGCGCACCACCTGGCGGTCGATGCCGGAGGCGAGCACTCCCTGCGCCTCGTAGACGCCGGCACTCACCGCGGCCAGCTCCCCGGTGAGCGAGGACAGCTCGGCGCGGATGGCCTGGAGCGCGGGCGTGGCCAGGTCGTTGATGGTCACGGTGGGCGCGGCGGTGGTGGCGGCAAGCGAGGCCAGCTCGGAGCCGACCGCCGACAACCACCCCAGGGCCTCGTTGCCCGCCGCGGAGAGCGCGAGGAGCGGGGCCTGCCAGGCGGCCTCGAGGTTGGATGAGGCGGCCAGTGTGGCGGCCTCGATCTGGGCCAGCGTCGCGCCGTAGCCCGCGGAGAGGGCGGCCAGGGCCGGGGTGGCGTTGTCCTCCAGGCCGATCGACAGGGTCACTTCACTCTCGTTGCCCACACTCGCGTTGGCCATGCTCAGTCACCTCCTTGCACCTCGTGTGCGGCGCCGATGCGCAGCGCGCTTATCAGGTCTTCCAGCTCGCCCAGGGCCAGCCACGTCGATAGCGGCAGGTCGTCGGCCGCGAAGGGGTAGCCCGCCCGCCTGAGCTGGCGCAGGCGCAACAGGTGCCGCGTCCAGGCCGAGATGTCCTGCGGCGCGAGCCTCGGGCAGCGCGGGCAGCTCCACTCAAGCCGCGCCCCCAGCTCCACCTCGCACTCGGCCCGCCGCGCTTTTGTGCACAGCCCGCGGGCCAATGCGGCCAGATCGGCGGCTACTTTTTTTTTGAGGCGTCGGCGGCCACTGCTGCCGCGGGTGCGGCGTAGTGGCCCTCGAAGACGTGACAGGCCAGGGCCTCGACGAGCTCAGGTGCCCGCTCCTCGATCAGCTCCCGCCAGCGCGGCTCAAAGTGCGGCGAGGCGGCCTCGGAGGAGAGTGGCCGCATCACCCCGCCCTCACCCGGCAGGGCGAAGTCGCCCTCGGCCACGCCGGTCAGGAGCGCCAGGCCGGCCCGGCGGCGCACGGCCAGCACGTCGCAGGCGGCCGAATCTCCCTCGCGGCGCAGCAGCGCGCCCAGGTAGGCCACACGCTCGCTGGTGGCGGGCAGGCGGTAGAAGAGGCCCAGGACGGCCCCGCTCACGGGGTCGCGCAGGCGCATCAGGTTCGGTGTGGCGCGCTCGCTCAGCAGACGCGGCATGGCTACTCTCCGGCGTAAGCGGCCTGGGCGTTGGTCACCCGGCAGATGACGGAAGGCACTCCCTCGCCCTCGAGAGGCAGGCAGGCGGCCTCCTCGGTGAGGCGCACTCCCTTGGCCCCCGGCGTGCAGGCCAGCAGCACCAGGCGCGGCCAGATGAGCTCGACGCGGAAGCCGAGCCCCGGCGCGAACTCCGCCCCCTCGGCAATGACCTGGAGGCAGAAGGGCTCGTCAGTGCCCAGGGCGTGGCCCAAGGCGTGCTGGAGGCTGCCGCAGCGCATGTCGCGCGTGAGCGTCAGCTTCTGCTCCCGCCGGCCCCGCAGGGCCAGGCCCGCGTAACCAGGGCAGCCCGCCGCGGCCGAGAGCTCGAAGTGGTTGTCGAGGGCCCAGTCCAGGCGGCGCAGCTCGGCGTTGAGCGCGCGCCCCCCGCGCACCTCGGCCCCGTCCCAGCGGCCGCCCACACTCAGCGAGACCTGCGAGATGTGGAGCGGCGACTCGGCCACCGGTTGCGGGAAGCTGAGCCAGGGCTCCGTTTCGCGGGGCGCATACAGCACGCGCCAGCGGCACTCCCCCGACCCGCCCGGGGCGCTGATAGTCACCCGCGCCGGGTCATCGCCCGAGGCCGAGACAGCCTCGACGTCGTGCCACTCGCCGGTGCTCAGCTCGGCCCGCACGCGGTGCACGCTCGCCAATCTCTCCTCGGGGGTGCCGCCCTGAACGGCCTGGCTCAGCGTCAGCGTGGAGGTGCTGCGGTCTGCCACCAGCTCGTCCTCGGCCAGGTTCGACTCGGCACGGCCCGTGGCCACCAGCGCGGCCTTGAGCGAGCACCACTCGCCGCGCGAGAAGGTCGCCGTCAGGCGGTCCACAAAGCAGGAGGCGAAGCGGCGCTTCATCACCCCGGCCCAGGCCTGCGCCAGGGTGAAGGAGGGGTTGGAGCGGCCGGCGTCGAGGTCGCCAGAGAGCGGGGTGATGGTGTGGCGGAAGCCGGCACCCAGCGCCTCGCTCACCACCTCGCCCAGGCCGTAGGCGGCCAGGATTGCGAAGTGCTGCGGCTGGGCCCGCTCGAAGGCGAGCACCCCCCTGGCCGTCTGGCAGGCGCGTGGGGCCTCGGCGGGCTCCTCGAAGCCGACCTGCCCTCTGGCGGGCTCGCGGCCGGGCGAGAGATCCAGGCCCGATTCCAGGCTGCACAAGAGGGCACGGTCGCACTCCTGCCAGGCGTTCAGCACCGCCTCACGGCGCGCGGCCGACACGGCGACCAGGTTCTTGGTGGCCAGGGCGTTCCTCATGGCGTCACCTCTCTCAAATAGCGAAACACGGAGCGGCGGCTCAGCAGCGTGCGGCCCCGCCACTCGCGCAGGCGCGAGGCCTCCTCCTCGGCGAGGGCAGCCTCGATCATGCCGGCAAGGCCCAGCAGGTTGCCTTCGAGCGCGTCGCGGACGCGGGCGGCCAGCTCCAGCACGCCGTCCGGGCCGGAGAGGGCCGACTCGGCGTTGTGCGGCTCGACGTGGCAGGCAACTATCGCTTCCAACTCCTCCTCGCGCCGTCCACCGGCCAGCGCCCTCACCCGCAGCGAGCCGTCGGCCACACTCAGGCAGGGCAGCCTCACCGAGGCGGCAAGTGCGTCCTCGGGGCAGGCGTAGACGGGCAGGCCGAGGGTGGCCGTCAGGTGACCGGCGATGGCCAGCAGCAGCGCCCTCATGACTTGCCCCCGAGCCGACCTGCCAGTATGCCGGCCAGCCGTTTCACTTCCTGCGGCGGCAGCACCAGGAACGGCCTGGCGGGGATCCTCGCCGCGCCATTCCGGCCCGCGCGAGCGCCGAACTGCTGCACGGCGCCGTAGGGCAGGCTCGTCGAGAGCACCAGGCGCCCGTCCTTGAGGGCGGCCTTCACCGAGGCCATGAGGCGGCCGGTATCGACGAGCGGCGCGGCCTGCGAGCCCCGCCCCTTGCGCGTGGACTCGGCCAGGGGGGCCCACGGGGTGGGCCTGCCGCCGGCAATGAAGTTGCCGCGCACGGCATCGAGCGCAGGCTCGGCCAGGGCCGAGAGCAGCCCGGCCGCATCGCTTAAGCGCGAGCGCAGCCTGTCGAGCCCGGCCGCTCTGCCGCGAACATTGAGTGTCAGCATCTGGCCCCTCACATGTCGTCCAGGCTGCCCGGAGTGTCGCCCCGGCCAAGGGTGAAGCGGCGCTCCGAGGCCGACGTGGTCGCCTCGGGCAGGTCCTGCACGGCCTCCTCGGCGGGGGCACCCTCGCCCAGCGCCACCAGCCCGCGGGCGGCCTCCCTCAAGAGCGCCTTGGCATCCTCGTAGCGGCGCTGCCTCGGCTCCGGTGCGGCCAGGCGGCGGCTGTAGAGGTTGTAGAGGGCGATGTCGACCGAGAGCTTGCGGGCGAGTGCGGGGACGGGCGAGAGCGGCAGCGTATAGCGCTCGCCGAGGTAGGCGTCGATCTCCGCGTCGGCGTCGGCAATGGCCCGCGCCACCACGGCCTCGTCGACCGCGCCGAGGTCGGCGTCGTCGGTGAGGCGCACCAGCTCGGCCGCGGCTATCTGCTCCAGGATGTCGTCTTTGGTGCTGTAAGGCATGTTCGTTCCTTGTGGGCTGGCGATAAGCGTGTGCTCACGCGTTGCGGTGCTAGCCGTCTTTCGGCGCAGGGCTGGCGAGAAGCGAGTAATGGCGAGGTCTGGAGGACGTCGCCGGGCGGAGGCGCACTAGAAAGTGCGTTGAGCACCGGCGGCGGCCGAAGACCCGGCAGGACGACGCTTATCGCCAGCCCATTGAGTCACTACGTCAGGACCGTGTCGTAGAAGAGGAACCCGAGGTCGGCTCCAGTCACCTTCGGCTCGAAGCTCTCGGCGCACTCGATCACGTCCTGGTGCTCGGCCTCCTCGCGCCAGCGGCGGACGAGCCTCGGCTTCCAGGTGAAGGTGTAGCCGGCGGCCGGGACCATGATGCCGGGCTGCGGGGGCCGACACAGCAGGCAGGCCGAGCCCTTGCCGGCGTTGCGCTCCCAGATGTTGGCGGAGGCGAAGTCCGAGCCGTCGGCCTTTTCCTCGGCGCTCGAGTAGATGGCCTCGCCGATCAGCACTTCGTCCAGGTCGAACATGGCCGCGATGAGGTCGGGGGTGACGATGCCGCGCTCGGTGTACTTGATGCGCGAGAGCACGCTCTCCTCCTGCTTGATCTCCTTGAGCGTGCCCGCGTCCATCACCATGACGTTGGGGCGCCGCCCGGTGGCCTTGCGCACGCCATCAATCGCCCGCTCGACGTCCGAGATGAAGGTGTTGCCCGTGCCCGCCACCCACAGCCCTTCGGCGTCCTCGGAGCTGGCCCAGTTGGCCGGGTTGAGCACGAGGCCCGCCACCAGGCGCTCCTTGCGCAGCAGCACCTTCTCGGTGGCGAAGTCGACGGCCTCCTGGTCGGGGTTGAGGGGGGCGTCGGCGTTCTCGCGCAGCTCGTCGGGGACCTCCTTGGCGAAGGCCCACTCGTTGCAGAAGTAGGTGTCGGTGGACACGGCGTAGCCGCCGCGTGGGGCTCGGCTGGAGGGGGCGCGCACGCCGGCCTCGTCCCTGAACCAGGCACCCTTGGCGAAGACGAAGTAGCGGTCCGACTGCTTGCTCACCGGCACGGGGGCAAGCACGCGCTCGGCCACGTAGCCGCGGTTGCGGTAGGCGAGCGACAGTCGCGTCATGGCGGCGTCGACGTGGACATCTTTGGCGGTGGGCTGACCCATCTTGTTCTCCTTGTCGTTGGCGGGTTGGCGATAAGCGTCGTCCTGGCGGGCCTTCACCCGCCGCCGATACTCAACGTAGCGTTGCTACGCCTCCGTTCGGCGGGCGGCCTCCAGGCCTCGCCACTACTCGCTTCTCGCCAACCCGGAAGAAGCTGAGCCTTCTCGGCGTTCCTGTTAGGCCCCTGACTACAGGTTGAAATCCACGAGACGGACGGAGCACAGCGCGTCCTCGGCGCTGGCGGCAGCGACGCACAGGCCGCGCACCTTGTCGCCCGAGGTGGTCGTGGCCAGACCCTTGCCGGCGTCAGAGGCACTCACGTACTCGGCCTTCACGGTGGCGTTCTCGCCGACGGCACCCCCGGCCACCAGCTTGCTCACGCCCTCGATCCTCACCTGCGCGGCCTGGTTTGCCGCGGGCTTGTTCTGGAGCACCCCCAGCGGGCGCTCCGCGGCCGTGTCGGGGCGGCGCACCTTGCCGGCATCCAGCACGACGAACTTGAACTGGTCGGCGGACAGGTCCTCGGCCGCCGGGTAGCTCACATCCAGGATTCGCTGCTCGGTTGACATTTCTTCTCCTTTCGCAATTGAGAGAGTTACTCGGCAGGGCTGAAAGTCCGCCCTCTCATGACCGGCTGTGACGCACCGCTACGACACGTCGTCCAAATATTCCGCGGCCAAGCTGGGGCTCGCCGCGCACACCTCGCGGAAGGCCTCGCCGAAGGTCAGCGCGGGGTTGCCTCTCATGCGCTCGAGCGACAGTTCCTGGAGCCGCGTGGCCGGGTCGATGTCCTCTCCGGCACGCTCCGGGGCAACTTCCGCGAACTCCACCAGGCGCGGCAGCCGAGTGAGCCACTCCCGGAACCAGGTCGCGGGTGGCCTCGCCTCGCCCTCGCCGAACCTGGCCACCGCCTCCCCCTGGCTCTCCTCGAGGTGCAGCGTGAAGGCGCTCAAGCCCTCGGCCCACGCGGGCAGCACGCGGCCCTCGCCCGTGAGCCGCTCGACGAAGAGCGCGACGTCGTGCGCCCGGCGAGAATGCGCCAGCTCCTGGCGCTGCGCGGCCAGCTCGGTCATCGCTTCGGCTTTGGCCTCGTCTTTGGCCTGTTGCCGCACCGCCGCCAGCCGCTCCTCGAACAGGGCGACGTCCGCGGCACTCTGGGCCTGGGGCTGCTCCGGGGTGGCCTGGGCGTCGAGCAACCTCAGCAGCCCCTTGAGCCGTCGCCGAAGCAACTCGGCGATGCCCGGCTTGAGGGCGCACGGGATGGCGGCATACTCCCCGCCCTCGTCTGCGCCCTGCTCCAAACCCTGTTCGCTGAAGCTCGCCTCGGCCAGGCCCTTGACCTCCGGCACGCCCGCCCCCAGGAACGTCACCGCGCGCAGGTACTTCTTGCCCGTGCCGCCGAAGTCGAGGTAGATCTCCGCACTCCGCTTGGCGTAGGCCCCGCCGCGCACCAGCTCGCGCAAGCGCTCCGAGACCCCGCGCAGCACGGCCACGAGCCTGTCGCCGGCGCGCCGGACAGAGGCCACCCAGGCCAGGGCCGGGCCGCTGCGGGCGTGGTCGAGCGTCACCGGGGCCTCGTGCACGGCCGGGTCGTAGGCGGCCGCGATGTCGTCCAGGTCGGCGGCGGTGAACTCGCCCTGCGGGTAGCCCCCTGCGCGAAAAATCTCGACCTCAACTGTCTGCTCGCTCTTCGTGCTCATCGGCTGGCTCCTTGCGACAATACTTGTGACGATACTTGCGGCTCGCCCAATAGCGGCTCATTCGCGGCGGGCTCGGGCACGCCGTACTTGGCGTAGAGGTGGCGGCGGGCAACCGGCAGCCCCAGCTCGCGGAAGAGGACGCGGTCGCGCTGGGCCGCATCAACCCCGGCAGCCTCGCCCTCGGGCACGAACTCGAAGCGGGCGGGGGCGCGCCCCGGGAAGTTGAACTCGCACAGCCAGCAGACCACGCTGCGCGTCAGCGTCTCGGCCAGGGCTGCGGCGTCGGCGCGGATGATGTCGGCGCGGACCTCGGCGTGGACCTTGCCCAGCGAGTACGACCCGCTTGAGCCCTCCTGCGTGGTGAGCGTCTGGCCCAGGACGACCTTGCTCACCTCGGCGTTGGTGTAGGCTAGCAGCTCGGCGTAGGTGTTCACGGAGCTTGAGCGCGTGGCCTCGAGGAGCTCGATCCGCATCGTGTCGGGGATCTTGATGCCCGTCTCCTGCTGGATGGCGCCGATGGCCTCAAGGAGGGCGGCCTGCTGCTCGGCGGAGGCCCCCGGCGGGTACTTGCCGATGACCGTGGGCGCGCCGAAGCGCTCGGCGAAGACCATCCAGTATTTGAGCCCGTGCTTCTTGAACCAGATGGGCCAGTAGAGCTTCGAGCCGAGGCCCAGGCCATACGGGCTGCCGGTCTTGGAGCCGTACGCGAAGACGACAAACTTGCGCTCGGGGAGTGGCTCGCCGTCCACCGGGCTCTCCGGGGTGAGCAGCCTGAGCTGTCCGGCATCGTCGAAGGCGAAGCGGTGCTGGGCGCGGGGGCGGAAATCGGAGAGCACGATGCGGCCGCCCCTGATCTCCCACATCAGCTCGCACACGGCAAAGCCCTTGAGTATCGCGTCGAGCAGTGCGGTCAGGCCCTCGCGCAGGTTGGCGCGCAGCAGTGTCTCGCGGCAGAAGTCGGCCACCATTTGGCCCTCGGGGTCGCTCGCGGCGGGCACGATCCGCCACGGCTGCCCGGCCACGGCAAGTTTGCGCGAGGACAGGCAGGCGAAGAGGTGCGGGTCGCGCTCCAGGTCCTCGTAGAGGCGCACCCCGCGGCCATGCGACTGCGTGCGCAGGACGTCGTCGGGGTTGTCCAAGAGGGCGTTGCCCATGACGGCGCGGCTGCCCCGGCCGAGCGGCCTGATGTAGCCGGCGAAGAGGTCGTAGTCGCGCCTGGCGGGGGCGACCTCGCCCTGGGGGAAGATGGTCATCTCTAGAAGCCTCCCGTGGTGGCGGAGTCCCTGGTGGAGGTGAAGCGGCGGCGCACCCCGGTGGACTGCACTGCACCGGGTGCGAGTGAAGGCGCGAGGCGCGCGGCCACCAGGGCCGAGTTCATGGCCATGGCGAAGTGGTTGGGCACGCCGCGAGTGAAGCGGTGGACGGTGTTGCCGCGGGCGTCGATCACCTTCTCCTGGCGCAAGGCGCTGAGGTGGCTCTCGACCTGGGCGAGCACGGCGGGCGAGGCGGCGTCGTGGCGCGGCAGCAAGGCGCGGCCCGAAAGCAGGGCGTCAATGAGGTCGGCCAGGGACTCCTCGCGGGGCACGACGACGCGCTGGTAGGGCTTGCCCTGGTGCTCGGCCCAGGCAGCCGAGACGGCGCTGCCCTCGGGGCCGAAGTCCTGGAGCCAGACCCTATCGGGGCGGGCGTAGGCCAGGCGGCGCGCGGTGGCCCGCAGTGGCTTGGCATCGGCCACCAGGGCGCTCAGCCCGAACCTCTCCCAGAGGGCGTCCACGCGCTCGGTCAGGTGGTCGGAGTCGATCTCCTCGAAGTAGACGAAGCGATACGGCCCGTCGGGGCCCGATGCTTCGGCCACGGCGAGGTGGGCGGCGTCGCCACAGTCCACCCCCGCGAACCGGGCGACGCCGTGAGGTGGGGAGCCTTGGGCGAGGTTGAAGGCGCCGCGGGCAGCGGCCAGGGCCCGGGCGTCCAGGGGTTGGAGGTCACCGCCATCGGGCAGGGCGAGCACCGAGCAGCGGAAGCGGCTCAGCAGGCGGCGGGAGGAAAGAGAGTCGGTGTAGCGCGAGGCGATGTGGGCGAGCGACAGCGCCGGCACGGCGAGCTGCGGCAGCCGGTAGCTCAGGCGGCCCTCGGCCCTACGCGAGGGATAGGAGTCCACCCAGTAGCCTGCGTCGGCGTCGAGCGTGTGGCGGCAGGCCGGGCAGATGAGGCGCGCGCCACCTGCCGCAACCTCCAGGCAGGAGGGCCAGCGCTCCTCGAGGACGTGCTCGCGGCCGCACGCGGGGCACCTCACCGTCCACAGCGAGGCGGTCCCGGCGGCAAATCGGGCGTCGATCCCAGCGCCCGGGCGCATGCCCACCGAGAAGAAGAGGCGCAGCCTCAGCCGTGAGGCGGCGATGCGGTCCTCGCTCCAGGCCAGGTTGTCCTGGGGCAGGATGTCGACCTCGTCGTAGAGGCTCGCGTCGAGCGGGATGGACACGGCGTTGTTGATGCTAGTCAGGCCGAGCAGATACAGGAAGGCAGGGCCGAAGCCGAGCAGCCCTTGAGCGCGCACCGGGGCCTCCTCAGCAGTGAGGCAATTTGCGCGCAGGAGTGGGCGCAGACGCGTGCGGTCGAAGCGCCGGGCAAAGGCGTCGGTGGGCAGGAAGTAGCCGCAGCTGGCCGACATCAGCGCGGGCAGGTAGAGGGCCAGCCCCAGGGCCGCGGTGCTCAGGCCGACCTGCGCCCCCTTCGATACGCTGACGGTCAGCCCCTCGCGGCGCATCTGGAGCGCGGCGTCCAGCTCGGCGACGATGGCCTCGACGGCGCGGCGCCCGGCAAAGGTGTGGCCCGGCGAGAGCCGGCGCAGGAACTCGGCGTAGCCCTGAGAGGCCGCCGGCAGCAGCTCGCGCAGGAGTGCCTGAGCGGCTATGTCGCGCGCGGCGGTCATTTAGAGAGCAGCTCCTCGGCCTGGGCAACGACCAGGCGCTGCAGGTTCTGGCGCAGCTTGTCGTCGCCCCGGACCGCGCGGCGCACCCCGGCGATGAGGACGGAGCGCGCACTCTCCACGGCGGCCCGGAAGTCGGCGGTCATCTTCTCGCGCAGGACACTCGAGGTCTGGAGGCGGGCCAGGACGCCCAGCACCTTGACCACCTGCTGCCGGTCGCGCCCCTTGAGCTCGTCGGTCTTGATGAGCATCTCCATGATGAGCTGGATGGCCAGCTTCGTTGAGGCCTCCTCGAGCTTCAGCTCGCCGCCGCTGAAGACGCGGGCGATCTGCACCGCCTGCCGCTGGGCCTCCTTGAGCCGGCGCAGCTTGGCGTCGAAGTCGGCGGGGCCGGTCTCTGCGCGGCGCTTGGCCTTGGCGGGTGCTGCCATCACGCCACCTCCAACAGACGGCTGCCAGCGCCCCCGGGCTGGCCAGAGGCGAGTAATGGCGAGGGCTGGAGGGCCGAGGCCACCGGAGGCGTACTGGAAGTACGTTGAGGATGGCCGAGTGCAGGCGCAGCAGTAAGCGCCACGCCCGGTCGGCAACGCCGACCGATTCCGGCCCCTGCGCCAACCGGCCCGTCGCCGCCAAGGGTTGTGGGGGCCGGGGTCTGCCCGTCGCGGCTCGCGACCAGGACGAAGCCTATCGCCAGCCCGCCCTTCACGGGGCCACCCCCGGGTCCGGGCCGGTATTGCCCTCCAGCAGGTCCTTGCCCGAGGCGGTCAGCTTGGCCACGTGGCGGTGGACGCCGGCGCGCTTCAGCTCCACCCTCTCGCGGGCCAGGTAGCCCTTCTCCTCCAGGTAGGCCAGGTGCGCGCGCAGCTCACCGGGGGAGACGCGCAGGCGCAGCCCGGACAGCGTCAAGGCCAGCAGCTCCTCGGAGGCGCCGTAGGGGTAGCTCTTCTCCAGGGTGACGAGGACCCACTTGCGGACCTCTTTGAGCTCTTGGCTGGCGGGGGCGTCAGGCATCAGGGGCGGCCTCCCTTGGGCTCTCAGGCGATTTCTGCGCCGATGAGGCGTGAGATGTTCTTGTTGACCTCGGCCACCTCGCGCGTCAGCCCGTCGAGGCGGTGGTCGAAGCCGACCACGGTGCGCACGAAGTCGTCGCGCAGGACGTACTTCTCGGGCAGCCCGGCCTCGAGCCTGGCCAGCTCGCGGGTGGCGCGGGTCAGCTCGGCGGCCAGGGTGAGCTGCTCCTCGCGGAGCGCGCGGCGCACGTCCTTGAGGTAGAAGGCGACGAGCCCCGAGCACAGGCCGAGCGCGGCACCTACGGCCAAGAGCAGGAGCTGCACGGCCTCAGGCGCGGGCGCGCTCACAGCGCACCGTCGTCTCGCCCTTGCCGGGTGCGGATGAAGCCCCGCACCGCACGCTCGCCGAACCAGAAGGCCAGGCAGAGCAGGTCGAGCTGGTGAAGCTCCACCGGGATGGGGCGGGCGTTCCACACCAGCCAGGCCGTGGAGAGGACGAGGATGTAGGACAGCACGGGGCGCACCGAGGCGCGCAGCACCTGAATGCCCTCGGGGAGGCTCTCGGCCCGGCCTTCGTAATCGACCACGAAGCCGCGGAAGAGCTTGTCCTCCTCCAGGGCCAGCTCGCGGGTGACCTGCTCGGCGCGGAGCTTGATCTCGGCGCGCTCCTTCTCCGACATCGCCTCGGGCAGCACGCGGTCCACCACGCGCCCGGCGATCTTGCCCACCGCCCCGATGGCGTCGTCCCAGCCGAGCATCAGGCGGCCTCCAAGAATTTCGCCCAGCGCGTTATGACGCCCTCGACGTAGGCCCACATCTGGCGGTAGTCGGGCCGCTTGCCGGCAACGGCGCAGCCCTCCACGGCGAGGTAGGTGCGCGCGGTCTCCCAGCGCTGCCAGCGGCCGGGCTGAGCCGCACTCGCCACGCCCTCGGCCTTACGGGCGAGCTCGAGGGCCCGGTTGACGTAGGCGCGCCCGCCGTTGTAGGCGGCCAGGGCGAAGGAGAGGCGCTCGCGCTCGTCGGCGATCTCGCGGAGGTGCTCGAACTGCTCCTTGAGGTAGCGGACGGCGTTGTCGAGGTTGCCCTCGAGGTCGAAGCCGTCGAGGTCGCCGTCGATGGCGAGGTCGGTGGCGGGCATGAGCTGGAGCAGCCCCTTGGCCCCGCAGGAGGAGGTCGCGCGGGGGCGGAAGCCCGACTCCTGCGCCACCTGGGCCTTGATGAGGCGCCAGTCGGCGGCGGGCCACACCCTCCCCGCGTGATAGGCGATGAGTGAGTCGAGGCGGTCTTCGAAGCGCACGGCCATGAATCCTCCAGAAGCAGCCAGAAAGTGGCATTTGCGTGGCATCGCCACCGGCCCGAGGCCCGCGCTTGTACCTGGCGGTCTGATGTTTAGCCAGGCGCGTTCGGACCCCAGGCCGGGGTGGCCTTCGTCAGCGTGCGGGGGGCTGCCGTGGGGGGCGGCCAAGCTCTCCCGAACTGACGGCGCAAATGGTAACCCGGGCTCAGGGGGACTTGCTTCTGAAGCGCTTCACAAAACGGCTTCCGCTAGGGGGAAGGAGGAGAAATGACTAGGAAAGAGGGCTATGCGGGGAGGGGGAAAGAAGAGGCGCGGCCACCCGAAAACGGCAGCCGCGCCAAGAGGACACTAATAAGGGAAGGCCGTTACGCCCCAAGCTCCGGGCGACCCAGTCAAATTGCAGGCGACATAGCCGCTATCTAAGAAGACTGCACCAGCCACGTAGCGAGGGTTGAAAGTCTGGTAATAAGGCCCTAAGCGACCACCATCTTTATCATAATACACCTTCATAACCTCAGTAGGATAGGGGCCACCTCCAGCTACTAAGGCTCCGGTACCGGATGCTTCAATGCGGGGATTCAGCATGTCTTCGTCGTGACGCCAAATT
>Ga0315282_10011771_pt1 | contig 13495 bp, 12 predicted proteins | sample YL17G07_20_MG_FD_203693 | JGI IMG/M metagenome (GOLD analysis project Ga0315282, IMG submission 203693) | Sediment microbial communities from Yellowstone Lake, YNP, Wyoming, USA - YL17G07_20 | ecosystem: Environmental > Aquatic > Freshwater > Lake > Sediment | place: USA: Wyoming | collected...
CGGGACGGTGGAGCACGCGCACGACGTGCTCAAGAACGAGTTGGCCGGGGCGGCGTTGCCCAGCGCGAAGTTCGGGGCCAACGCGGCGTGGTGGCGGCTGAACACGCTGACCTTCAACCTGTTGAGCGCACTCAAGCGGCTGGCCTTACCCGGAGAATTTTCCGACGCCAGACCCAAGCGGCTGCGATTTATGGTGCTCAACGTTGTCGGAAAGGTGGTCCGCCACGCCCGCCGGATGCTCTTGCGCCTGACCAGCGCGGCCCAGCAGGCCCTCCTGTGCCTCCTGCGCACCAAAATCCGCTCCCTCCAAACGGCCTTAAGCGGAGATTGAGGCTCTGACCGGTCTCTTGACCACGAGCTTTCCAGGCCATATGATCGTCCCTATCCCCTCCGCACTCAGAAGGGGAATTCTATCTATTGATTCTTACCATGGGAGGACCGGATGAGCGACAAGGCCCTGGTGATCATCTCCACCGGCGAGGTGGAAAAGGCCCTGACCGGCCTGATGTGGGCGACGAACGCCCTGCGTTTCGGCTGGATGGAAGACGTGAAGGTCATTTTTTTCGGACCGTCGCAGAAGCTGCTGCTCGAAGACGAGCGCGTGGCCAAATTCGCCGCCCAGATCGGCGAGGTGGAACAGCCCGTGGCCTGCAAGTTTATCTCGGACCGCGACCACAACTCCAGCCAGATCGCAGAGAAGGGCGTCCGCGTGGAGTACGTCGGCCCGATCATCTCGAACCTGATCAAGGAAGGTTACGTGCCCATGGTGTATTGAGCAAGTGCGCGAGTGCGGACCCGCCTACGGCGGGGGTGCGAGTGTGCGTAGTGCGCGGTGCGATTCGTTCAAGTGACGCATGCCTCGCCCGAAAACGCGCGGGCTGGATGGCGCGAAGCGAAACCCAGCCCGCGTTGTTGCAGTTTTTGGGAGGGGGCTTGGGGGAACCCTTTTTGGCCAAAAAAGGTTCCCCCAAGCTCTTACTCCTCTCTTGGCGGGTCGTCCGCCCCCGGCCGCACCCCGCTCGGTCGGCGCGGCAGTTCCAGGCCCGGTCCATTTTGGGATTGACAACCGAACCCGGACTAGAGTATAAGATTAAGATAACTCAGGTCGGACAGACCGGGGAAGGAACGCATAGACCATGATGCGCATGTGCTCCACCACGTATTATTACTTTTACGGCGCGGAGGTCTGCCCAGGGGTCTGACGACGAACGTCATCCGAAATTCAGACCGTGGGCAGACGATGCTCACGGTTTTTTTTTAATGACAAAAAGAAATGGAGAAAGAAAATGGTGGGAAAAGAGATCAGAATGGAACGGATTCGGGACCGGAACACGGGAACGACGGTCATCGTGCCCATGGACCATGGCGTGAGCATGGGTCCGGTCTTGGGGCTGGCGGACATGAAAAAGGCCGTGGACGAAGCGGCCAAGGGCGGCGCCAACGCCGTGATCCAGCACAAGGGGCTGGTCAAAAGCGGGCACCGGAAAGGCGGCCGCGACCTGGGCCTCATCGTTCACCTTTCGGGCAGCACCTCCCTTTCGCCCCAACCGCTGGCCAAGACGCTGGTGTGCACCGTGGAGGAGGCCATCAAGCTCGGGGCGGACGCGGTCTCCGTGCACGTCAACCTGGGCAACGACGCCGAAAAGGAGATGCTGACCGATCTCGCGAACGTAGCCCGCATCGCCACCGAGTGGGGCATGCCCCTGCTGGCCATGATCTACCCCCGGGGACCCAAGATCAAAAACGAATACGACCCGGAGCTGATCAAGCACGCGGCCCGCATCGGCGGCGAGTTGGGCGCCGACATCGTCAAGGTGCCTTACACGGGCAGCGTCGAGTCCTTCCGGCCGGTGGTCGAGGGCTGCGGCGTGCCGGTGGTCATCGCCGGCGGTCCCAAGATGAACTCGGACCGGGAGGTTCTGGAGATGGTGCAGGGGGCCATGGAGGCCGGGGCCTGCGGCCTGTCCATCGGACGCAACGTCTTCCAGCACGAATCCCCGTCCCGCATGCTCAAGGCCATGTGCGCCATGGTGCATCAGAAGGCCGGCCTGGAAGAGGCCCTGGGCATATTGGCCGCCCGGCAGGATTAAGCTTAAGAGAGACCGATGCAAAACACAGGATTCCGAGCCGAAATCGAGGAGGGCGAGGATCGAAGCCGTTCGACAGGCTCACGGCCCCGAGCCAAGTCGAGGGGCCACAGGAATATTACTATATTTCGAGGACTTCGAGACGAAGCCCGACAATGAGTTCGGCCGGAAGCTGAAGTTTTGCAAAGGTTTCTGAGAAGGAGTCTGCCGTGAAAACGATCTGGGTGCGCGTCGAGCCCTGGGACAAGGAGGCGGTCATCAGCGCCCTCGAGGCCGGGGCCGAGGCCGTGGTGGTCGAACCGGGTCGGTCCGAGGAGGTCAGGCAGCTCGGCGTGCTCAAGACCGTGGCCCCGGACGGGGACCTCAAACTGGGCGAGGACGTGCTCGAGGTGGAAGTCCGCAGCCCCAAGGACCAGGACCGCATCATCGCCCTCGACCCGAAAAAGCCCGTGCTGGTCCGCACCGCGGACTGGTCCGTCATCCCGCTGGAAAACATCCTGGCCCGGCGGGGAAACATCCTGGCCGAGGTCAAAGACGCCGAGGAGGCGAGGCTGTTCATGGGCGTGCTGGAGCGCGGCGTGGACGGCGTGGTGGTGCGGGCCGAAAAGGGCATGGACGTCGCCGGCGTGATCGCCGCCATCCGCAGCCAGGCGGCCGGCGAGATCGACCTGGAGACGGCCGAGGTGCAGGAGGTCCGGTCCCTGGCTATGGGCGACCGGGTCTGCGTGGACACGTGCAGCCTGCTGGCGCCTGGGCAGGGGCTCCTGGTGGGCAATTCGAGCCAGGGACTATTCCTGGTGCACGCGGAAAACGTGGACAACCCCTACGTGGCCCAGCGTCCCTTCCGGGTCAACGCCGGCGCGGTGCATGCTTACGTGGCCGTGGCCGGCGGCCGGACCCGCTACCTGTCGGAACTGAAGGCCGGCGACGAGGTGCTGGCCGTGACCCATCAGGGCCGGGCCGAACTGGCCACAGTCGGGCGGGTCAAGGTCGAGCGGCGGCCTCTTTTGCTGGTCACGGCCAAGGCTAAGAGCCGGGTCATGGCCACGGTGCTGCAGAACGCGGAGACCGTGCGCCTGACCGCTCCTGACGGCCGGCCGGTGTCGGTGGTGGACCTGAACCCCGGCACCCAGGTCCTGGTCCGGACCGAGGAGGGCGGCCGCCATTTCGGCCATAAGATCGAGGAAACGATTTTGGAACACTAGTACCTGGTCATGGGCGAATGCCCGTAGGGGCACGGCATGCCGTGCCCCTACCAAGTCCCCGCATTGACGGGGGGATATGAGAAAAAATTCTAGCCAAGACGGAAGCACCCATGGCAAAAGACGACCTTACGCGATTTCGCAGGAAATTCGATGAGATCGACGAGACCCTTCTCCGGCTGCTCAACGAGCGGCAGGCCATCTCCCAGACCGTGGGCCAATACAAGAGCGCCAACGGCCTGGCCCTGTTCGACCCGAGCCGGGAAAAAGAGATCATGGACCGGCTGGAAAAACTGAACGACGGCCCGCTCTCGTCCGAGGCCTTGCAACACATCTACCGGGAGATCTTTTCCGCCTCGCGAGCGGTCCAGGGAGTGCTGCGGGTGGGCTACCTCGGTCCCGAGGCCTCCTTCAGCCATGAAGCCGCGCTCACCCAGTTCGGCCGGTCGGCCAATCTTTTGGCCCAGGACACGATTCAAGAGGTATTTCGAGGGGTGGATCGGGACCGGCTGGACTATGGCGTGGTGCCGGTGGAAAACTCGAGCCAGGGCGGCGTGGGCCAAACCCTGGACCTGTTTCTCGAGTACGACCTCTCCGTCTGCCTCGAAATCCGGCTGCGCATCCACCACCATCTTCTGGGCAAGGCCGCCGACCTGGCCCAGGTCAAGCGGGTTTATTCCCACCCCCAGGTCTTCCCCCAGTGCTCCGGCTGGCTGGCCAAGAACCTGCCCGGCCTGCCGCTGCTCGAGGCCAGCAGCACCTCGGCCGCCGCGCGACTGGCCGCGCAGGAGGACGGGACGGCGGCCATCGCCAGCGTCCTCGCCGCCGAAATTTACGGCCTCGAGTTCCTGGCCCGGGCCATCGAGGACGCCGAGGAGAACGTGACCCGGTTCCTGGTCCTGTCCCGGAAGCCGGGCCGCCGCACCGGCCGGGACCGCACCTCGCTCATCCTCACCGTCTCCGATACGCCCGGCGCCCTCTTCAGCCTGCTAAAACCCTTTGCCGAGCGCGGCATCAACCTGACCAAGATCGAGTCCCGGCCCGAGAAGACCGAGGCCTGGAAGTACGTCTTTTTCGTGGACATCGAGGGCCACGTGGACGACGAGCCGATCCGCCAGACGCTGGAAGAGGCCCAGCGTTACACCCAACGGCTGAAGGTCTTGGGCTCCTACCCGAGGGTGGACTGATGCTTTTGTGCGCCTGCATCGCGGAAGAAACCACGCACAACGCCCTCGAGGCCATGGCCGGGGCCGCCTGGGCGGACCTCTTCGAGCTGAGGCTGGACTATATTCAGGACCCGGACCTCCCGCGGCTGCTAAGCTCTCCGGCCCGGCCCTTGATCGTGACGAACCGGCGCCCGGACGAGGGCGGCCGCTTTGCCGGCGCCGAGAAGGAGAGGCTGGACCTTCTGCGCCAGGCCCTGGCCTTTGCGCCGGCCATGCTGGACCTCGAACTGGCCGCTCCGGACGAGGTCATCCGGGAGTTCGCCGCACGCAAAGGGCCTGCCTGGCTGATCCTCTCGCACCACGATTTTTCTTCCACGCCCGATCTCCCTGCCCTCTTCGACCTGCTAGACCGGATGCAGGGCCACGGGGCGGACATCGCCAAGATCGTGACCCGGGCCGACGACGTGGAGGCCCTCTCCCGGCTGAAGACCCTGCTCGAGCGGGCCGTGGCCTTGAGACAGCCGGCCACCGTCTTTGCCCTGGGCGCGCTCGGCCGGCTCAGCCGGGTGCTGACCCCGCTGTGGGGAAGCCGGATCGGCTATGCGGCCCTGGCCGACGGCCGCGGATCGGCGCCGGGGCAATTCACCGGGCCCGAGATGCGGCGCGTTTTCCCTGGCCACGGTCTCCCGACCCGCTTCGATTCCCGCACCCGGCTCTACGGCGTGCTCGGCTTCCCGGTCGGACACAGCCTGAGCCCGGTCATTCACAACGCGGCCTTCCGGCACCTGGGGCTGAACGCCTTTTACGTGCCCATGGACGTGGAAAACGCGGAGCTGGCCCTCGAGGCGGCCCGGAGGTTTCAGTTTCACGGCCTGAGCGTGACCCGGCCTCACAAAACGGCCGTGCTTAAAGCACTCGAACGGATGGGCGGCCGGATCGAACCGGCGGCCCTGCGGCTGGGGGCGGTCAACACCCTGGTCGAACCGGCCGGCGCTTTGACCGGGCTGAACACGGACGCGGGCGGCCTGCTCCGGGCCCTTAAGAACCACACCGCGGTCCGCGACCGGTCCGTGGTCGTGGCCGGCGCCGGCGGCGCGGCCCGGGCCGCGCTCTACGGCCTGCAGCAGGCCGGCGCCCGGATCACCCTGACCAACCGCACCGAGGCCAAGGGCCGCGAGGTGGCCGGGGCCTTTGACGCGGCCTTTTGCCCCTGGCCCGAGCGCGCCTCCCTCTCCGCCGAGATTCTGATCAACGCCACCCCCCTGGGCATGACCCCCGGTCTGGACGAAACACCCTTCCCAGCCGAGATGCTGCTCCCCGGCAGGATCGTGCTCGATATGGTTTACTCCCCGCCCATGACCCGGCTGCTCCGGGAGGCCAAGGCGCGGGGCTGCCGCACGGTGGGGGGGCTGTCCATGCTCCTCTACCAGGCGGCGCTGCAGCTTAAGGCTTGGACCGGCCAACCGGCCCCGCTCGAGGCCATGCGCCGGGCCTTGGTCCAGGCCCTGGAGGAGACCCATGAACCTTAACAACCATGGTTATGCTTCCGGCAATGTTTTGGGCGTCGTCGACATCCCGGGCTCCAAGAGCCTGACCCACCGCGCCCTGATTCTGGCCGCCTTGGCCGAGGGCGAGAGCCGGCTGGCGCGGCCGCTGATGTGCGAGGACACGCGTCTGACCCTGGCGGCCATCGAGCAGCTTGGCGCCGGGATCGCCTTCGAGGGGGAGGACGTGGTGGTGCGAGGCACGGCCGGCCGGCTGGCCGGGGACGGTGGCGAGATGGACCTGGGGAATTCCGGGACTTCCATGCGCCTCTTAGCCTCGGTGGCGGCCTTGAGTCCGGGGCCGTGGACCCTGACCGGGAACCGGCGCATGAGGGAGCGGCCGATCGCGGCCCTCTTGGAGGCGTTGAACGCGCTGGGCGGGCGGGGCGCGTGCCTGGGCGAGGCGGGTTGCCCGCCGGTTCGGGTCGAGGGCGGCGGCCTTCGGGGCGGTCGGGCCCGGGTCTCGGCCAAAAAGAGCAGCCAGTATCTCTCGTCCCTCCTCTTGACCGCTCCTTATGCCGAACGGGAGGTCATCATCGAGGTCGTGGACGAGGTGGCTTCCTGGCCTTACGTGCAACTGACCCTGGACATGATGGCCTCGTTCGGCGTCACCGTCGAGCAGAAAGGCAGAAACTGGTTCCGCGTGCCGGCCGGGCAACGATATATCGGCCGCGAGATGCATATCGAGGGGGATTGTTCGTCGGCCGCCTATTTCTGGGCCGCGGCGGCGGTCACCGGCCGGATGGTCGTCACGCGGCACATCCGGCCGTTTTCCCGGCAACCGGATTTCGGCTTCGTGGACCTCCTGGCCGCCATGGGCTGCGAGGTCTCCCTGGGCCAGGACTGGGTCGGCATTCAGGGCGGGCCGCTCCGGGGCATCGAGGTGGACATGAACGCCATGCCGGACCAGGTGCCGACCCTGGCCGTATGCGCGGCCCTGGCCACGGGGGAGACCGTCATCCGGAACGTGGGACATCTCAGATATAAAGAGAGCGACCGTCTGGGCGACCTGGCCGGCGAACTGACCCGGCTGGGGGTAAAGGCCCGGGTCGAGCAGGACGGGCTGCGCATCGAGGGCGGCGGGCTGGGCCCCGGCCGGGTGGACCCGCATGAGGATCACCGGCTGGCCATGAGCTTTGCCGTGGCCCAGCTTGTCCGGCCCGAGATCGAGATTCTGGACCCGGATTGCGTGAGAAAATCCTTTCCCGAGTTCTGGACCCTCTTCGGCGCACTCAAAAAAATAAAATGAGACCCTTGCAAAACATAGGAAGCCGAGACGAAATCGATGGGGTGAGGATCGAAGTCGTTCGACAGGCTCACGACCCTGAGCGGAGTGGCGTGGGGGCACGGCACGCCGTGCCCCTACATTCATCACATACCTCGCTCTTCGAGGCGTGGCACCCGCGAAGGTATGAAAATGGCCGGGATTAGAGGCGAACGTTCGAATAAAAGGGTGGCCGGATCCCGCTTTCAGCGGGATTGTCCGGGTGCGCCGAAGGCGCACAAGAGGGCGATCCCGGGGCCGGCGATTTCACGAGGTTGGGCGCAAGGCAGGTTTCCGAATCTCCGGGGCAGGCCTCTTGTCCGCCTTCGTTCCGCCTTCGGCGTCACTACGGCGGACCCGGACGACAAAGTCGTCCGGGTCCGCCGTTCAAGAAACCGCCCAGTGGTCAACCAAAGACATTTTCTAAAAAAGCCAGAATCCAGGCGTAACTGCACCCCACACCGGCTTTCCGGCTGGGGTCGGTATCCGGCTCAGCCGTTATTCCGGCGAGCATCGAAACCTAGTGGGCGCATCAAGGCCATGAAAAGAAAGACTGGATTCCGGCTTTCGCCAGAATGACGGATTGAAACCGTCGGATGATATGGAACGGGACCTGACGTCTGCTCTGAGTCTTGGACAAGACCAAAACCTCAGGTATACTGATGGATAAAACTTCGGAAACGCCGGCCCGAAGTCCGGCCGGGCTTTCAAACAGGAGACAGACATGACCGTGTACGAACTGATTAAATCCCGGCGCTCGGTGCGCAGTTTCAAACCCCAGCCCGTGCCCGAGGAGGTGCTCGGGCGCATGGTGGACGCGGCCCGGCTGGCCCCTTCCGGCGCCAATCTCCAGCCTTTGCGCTACCTGGTGATCACCGACCCGGCCAAGCGGGCCGAGGTTTTTGCCCATCTCAAATGGGCCGCCTACATCCGGCCCGCGGGCGACCCGGCGCCCGGTCACGAGCCCGCGGCCTACATCATCGTGCTGGTGGACGAGCGCACGGCCAACAAGACCATTTATCGCTACGACGTGGGCCATGCCACCGAAAACCTGCTCCTGGCCGGCCTGGCCGAGGGCGTGGCCGGCTGTTTGCTCCTGGCCTTCGATCCCCGCAAGGTGGTCGAGTCTTTTGGGCTCCCCGAGTACCTCAGGCCGGACATCGTGGTGGCCCTGGGCTACCCGGACGAAACCCCGGTCTTTGTGGACCGCTCCGACACGGTCAAGTACTGGCGCGACGAAAAGGGCGTGCACATCGTGCCCAAGAGGCCGCTCGCCGAGGTGATGTTCCTGAACGGCCTGCCGCCCGAGAAAAAAGACGAGGGGCCGAAAGCGGGATGATCCTGGTCAGCGAAAACGGCCTGCCCTATTACCGCTTCGAGTCTTTGGCCCCTTGGCCCGAGCTGGCCCATGGCGTCTTCACCCGCTCCGGCGGGGTCAGCCCCCAGGGACTCAACCTGGCCTTCGGACCGCACGACCTCGAGGAAAACGTCCGGGAGAACCTGGACCGCGTGGCCGAGGCCATGGGATTTGCCCGACTGGCCTTTGTCGGCCAGGCCCACGGCGACCGATCCCTGGTCGTCCGCGCCGATTCCGGCTATTCGCCGCGGCGGCCGGCCGATATGATCCGCGGCTTCGACGCCCTCATCGCCCCGGACCCCGGCGTCGGCCTCCTGGTCAAACTCGGCGACTGTCAAGGCGTCATCCTCTACGACCCCGTCACCCGGGTCCTGGCCCTGGTCCACTGCGGCTGGCGCGGCAACGTGGCCAACGTCCTGGCCCGGACCGTCGAGAGACTCGCGGCCGATTTCGGCGTGAGGCCGGCCGACCTCGTGGCCGCCATCGGTCCGTCTTTGGGGCCGTGCTGCGCCGAGTTCGTCAATTTTTCTCAAGAACTGCCGCCGTCCTTTCTCGCCTACCGCGTTGGGAAAAACCACTTCGACCTCTGGGCCGTCAGCCGGGACCAGCTCGTTCAGGCCGGGCTTCGGCCCGAAAACATCGAGACCGCGGGCCTGTGCACGGTCTGCCACGAGGCTTTTTACAGCTATCGCCGGGACAAGACCGAGGACCGCTTCGGCCTGGTGGCCGGCCGCCTGGACAGGGGTGCAAGGTGAGCGACAAGGCGAGCGGCCGTTTTCCAGTGATAGGAAACGTCGAGGTCGCGCCGTGCGTGTACCGCCTGGACTTCGACGCCCCGAACGTCGCCCGCTCGGCAAAACCCGGACAGTTCGTCATGATCCGGCCGGCCGGGGCCGGCACCTCGCCGCTGCTGGCCCGGCCCTTCTCCCTGTACCGGCTCTGGCCCGAAGAGGGCCGGGCGGCCGTGCTCTTTCGCGTGGTGGGGGAGGGGACAAGGGAGTTGGCGCGTCTTCGGCCGGGCGAGCAGCTAAGCGTGGTCGGGCCGCTCGGCCGGGGGTTCGTATTCGACCAAAGCCTTGAGACGGCCTATCTCGTGGCCGGCGGCATGGGCGTGGCGCCGATCGCGGCCCTGGCCGAGTTTTTATTTAGGGCGGGCGTGCCGGCGACCATATTCTACGGCCTGCGCAGCGAGTCGGAGGTGGTTCCGGAGGCCAGGGACCTCTTGGCCGACTGCGCAAGCGAACTCATCACGGCCTGCGAGGAAGGATTTTCGGGCGCGGGAACAAAGACGGCGAAGATGGCGGCCTGCCAGGGCCTGGTGACCGATCCCTTGTCCGTGTGGCTTGCTCTGGAGGCCCGGCCCATCTTTGCCTGCGGGCCTCGGCCCATGCTTAAAAAGGTGGCCGAGCTGTCCCAAGAGTTTCAGGCGCCGGCCCAGGTCTCCTTGGAAACGCACATGGCCTGCGGCTTCGGCGTCTGCCTGGGCTGCGTGACCCCGCTAAGGGATAAAAACGGCGCGGCGCGCTGGGGCCGGGTCTGCACCGAGGGGCCGGTTTTCCGCGGCGAGGAGGTGGCCTGGTGACAACCCCGGACCTCAGCCTGAACATCGGCGGCGCGCGGCTTAAAAACCCGGTCCTGGCCGCCTCCGGCACCTTCGGCTACGGCCTGGAGTTCGCCGATTTCTTCGACCCGGCGCTTCTGGGCGCGGTGGTGGTCAAGGGCCTGACACTCAAGCCCCGGCCGGGCAACCCGCCGCCGCGCATCGTCGAGACGCCCTCGGGAATGCTCAACGCCATCGGCATGGAGAACGTGGGGCTCGAGGTTTTTCTCAAGGACAAGCTGCCCTGGCTGGTCGAGCACGGCGTGACCGTGGCGGCCAACATCCTGGGCGAGACGGTCGAGGAGTACGCGGCCCTGGCCGAGGGTTTATCCAAGGCGCCGGGCGTGGCCTTGATCGAGGTCAACGTCTCCTGCCCCAACGTGGCCGCGGGCGGCATGTACTTCGGGGCCGACCCCCAGGCCACGGCCGAGGTGACCCGGGCCGTGGTTCGGGCCGCGCGACGGCCGGTCATGGTCAAACTCACCCCGCTGGTCACGGACATTACGGCCGTAGCCTTGGCCGCGGTCGAAGCGGGCGCCGACGCGCTGTCGCTCATCAACACCCTGCCGGCCATGGCCGTGGATTTGGCCGGCCGGCGGCCGGTCCTGGCCAACACGGTGGGCGGGCTGTCCGGCCCGGCCATCCGGCCCGTGGCCCTGCGCCTGGTCTGGCAGGTGGCCCGGGCCGTGACCGTGCCGGTGGTGGGCCTGGGCGGCATCATGACCGCCAGGGACGCCCTCGAGTTCCTGCTGGCCGGCGCGCGCGCCGTCGAGGTGGGCACGGCCAGCTTCGTGGACCCCAAGGCGGCCCTCAAGGTCCTCGAAGGCATCGAGGCCTATTTTATCGAGCACGAAATACCGGACCTGGATGCCTTTGTGGGTAAGCTGAATACGAATTCGTAGGGGCGGGGTTCAAATCCAATATACCCAGATTCATATAAAATCACTTACTCCGTATTCTTTGAGATGGTCTGCCGGAAGCTTGTTCGATGCGGCAATATCGCGGAACAGGTGGGCGACCGGCTTGGCGTGCGGTCCAGCGTATCTCGATCGACGGCGAACATGCCCAGGTCCAGACTGCGGCCCAATATCCATTCCCACTCCTTGACCAGGGTGAAGTAGAAGTAGCCTCGCAAATCGGCGCCGTCTTGGATCGCCCGGTGAAGGTGATACAGATGACCGACCAGGTGCTGGTTCCGCTTGTGGTCGTTCGGCTGATGCGTGCCGTTCTCGGCGATATAGATGGGCCGACCATACTTGGCGAGGCGCATGGCGGTGCGGTAGAGGCCCTCCGGGTCCAGGGCATAATCGGTCCAGGGCGAGAAAAAGGGCGTGTTGATCTCCCTGGCGGACGCGATGAACATGTCGGCCTTTTCCGCACCCCGCCTGGCGCGGATGAGTTGTTCCATCCCGCGCCCAGTGCCATGATCGCGCCGGACAGGGTCATGGCGAGCATTCGCCGCCGGCTGAATGGGACCGTCCACATCCGGTCCCGGGAGTTTTTCTCTCCGGTCTTGTCCTCATGCCGGTCCTTTTTCACTTTAACTCGATGACGATGATCATGCCGCCTTGTTTGGTCACATTGGCCAGCAGGTTTGGTTGCACGAACCCGACGATGCTTCTCCCCTCCGGGCTCCAGGAGCAATCGCTGGGCACGGTTCGTCCCTCAAAGTATTCAGGGTGACCCGGTTCATTGAAGTGGGTGATCCGCTCTTTGCCGGTTCCATCAGCGTTCATCACCCAGTACTCGGTGCCTTGATTGCTGATTTCCGTATTGGTCATCCAGGCGATTTTGCTTCCGTTCGGGGAGAAGCTGGCATGTTCATTGTAGCCGGTTTTTGTCAGTTGGGTCAGGGTTCCGTTCACCAGGTCCAGGGTGTAGATATCGCTGCTCCACACGGATGAGCCCTCCGGAAGATTGGCCGTAAAAAGAAGTTTCCCGCCGTCCGGAGAGAACCCATGGTTCTCGTACCAGGCTTGGCCTCCGGGCTGAAACTCCCGGATGTTGGACAAGGTGGGCTTGCCGTCCCGTACGGAAAAATCGGCCACCTTCAGCGTCCAGTATCCGAACCCCTTGCCCGGCACAGGCCCTTCCGACAACTGACCGCCTTTAAAAGTGAGGCCGGGCTTGTCATACATCTCGCTCCAGGACAGTTTTGTCCCGTCCGCTGAGAAGTGGGGGTGGAGGATGCTATGGTTCACATCGTTGGGGATGTCCACTACCTTGTGGAAGGCTATGGGCCGGATGTTCTCGATCTCATCGCCCTTGAGGGTCATGATCCAGAGATCGCAGTAACGCCCGTAGCCGGGAAGCGCATCGATAGAACTTCCGACGGCGTCCTCTTTCTGTCCCTGGAATACGATGTATTTGCCGGACGGGTGCCAGGCGGGATTCCCGTTGTGCTTCTGAGGGACCCCTGGCATGTTGCATGTCAGGCACTTCCTGTCCATTCCATCCGGCTTCATAATATAGATGTCGAAGAACCCATCTTCACCCGCGCTGTCAAACGCGATGAGGTCCAGCTTGTGGCTCCAGTCGACGCGGCCGCCATTTTTCTCGGCCAGCACCCTGAAATTTTTAAACTTGTATTCCAATTGAGGGGGTCTCGTACTTCCGGTCAATTTATTCTCCCCTTTTGCGCTTCCAGCGCAGGAGAGAGTCACCACCAGAGCGGACGCGATCAGCAGGTGAAACGCAATTGTATTGATCCTCGAGAGAATCCTTTGAGTCGGCTCGCATGCCATCTTGCATACTCCCCGAAGTTGTTCACAGCGCATGGACTGCGCCGGCTCTGTCTGATTTACCTTTCCCGTGACGCCCGTTCTTTGTCCGCTCACGCCCACGGCTACCGATTCAGCTTCTCCGGATTCAGTCGACAATGTGGCAGGCTCTTCCGGCCTGCTGCACCGGCCGCCAGCTACGCGCCGACGTTCTCGCTCGGCCTGCGGCCCTGAAACCCTCTGGATTTATCGATTGAGTCGGGGAATGACAAAAATTGAAAATACATCCACTTGTGTTCAGCGACGTATGTGAACTTTAACCAAGCTCGGCCAGTTCCTGCCGGACCTTGTCCGGGTCGATCAGGGTGCCCAGCCGATCGAGGATCTCCAGGGACCGGGTCAGATACTCCCGCGCTTCCGAGGTCCGACCCTGGTGCCGGAGGAGGCGGCCATAGCCCGCGTAGGCCAGGGCCAGCTCGTTCTCGGCCTTAATCTCCTGGCAGACGGCCATGCTCTTCTCGAAATGGCCCGCCGCCTGGCTGGGCTCGGTCTTCA
>Ga0315282_10011772_pt1 | contig 13495 bp, 12 predicted proteins | sample YL17G07_20_MG_FD_203693 | JGI IMG/M metagenome (GOLD analysis project Ga0315282, IMG submission 203693) | Sediment microbial communities from Yellowstone Lake, YNP, Wyoming, USA - YL17G07_20 | ecosystem: Environmental > Aquatic > Freshwater > Lake > Sediment | place: USA: Wyoming | collected...
ACCAACTCATGGAATTCCTATTCCAAGGCGCTTTCCTAGGGATCGGTATAAGCAAAACAAATTGTCATATTCAATAAAAATATTTCAAAGAAAATCGCGAATCTAAAACTTTTTATGACCATGTCTCCTAATGATATGGAAAGATAGCCATATTCGATCTATTAACTACTTTCTTGAAAGTTTGAGGGTCAGTCCAATTTATATACTATACACAACCTGAATGCACGGATAAAAAACGGTAGAATGTTTTTTCACTTAAAATTTTTTAAGCAAGTTTTGACTCGTTTTTAGAGTCTGAAAACAACATTGATTCCCTGACTGGAGACAATGATTCCGGCATCGGCAGCAACGGTCGCGGCCGCTGAAAAAAATTCCACGGCGCAATTGATTCTCTAACCAATATTTGCCATCATAGGCGATCGCAACCTTCGATTTTGAGGCAAAAAATGGGTACAAAACGATGCACGAAAATTCTTTTGACCGGCTTTCTGATGAGTATGTTAGTATTTTTACCAAGCTACGTACTTGCAGGACAACAAGACCGCGGCATCATAGTTCTCGGCGAAGGAGCGGCTTATTCTTCCAGTACGGAACGAACGATACCATCGGAAGTATCGGATCGATATTATTGCGAAGCGGCCAGACGGGCTTCACGGATTACCGGAGGATTCATATACTTGCTCTCCGACTCGGTTTACAAAAGCGATTTTCAAGGAGCAAAGACAAAAGCCGATGCGGATGCCTCAAAAATTAAAGGAAAGCGATATGAGATTGGAGCCGAGATCGGCGGAATAATCGCCTTGGCTACGGCGGGAAGGGCTGTTTATTTCTGGCCCGCCAAACCATCGACAAGATTGTCCAATGCGGAAAAACCTTGTTTCAGCTACAAAGACAATAGGCATAATGACCTTCGATTTGACTGCCGAGAGGGCGATAAAAATTGGGTGATCGAAGTGCCGGACACAACCAAAGGAGTCGGCAGATATACCAATCTGCTCATCGATCCCTCGACAGGCGCGTATCACATTATTTACAACGATGGAAACCCCACCTCGGGTAAAATTCTGCACGTATGGAGAGAACCTTAAAACCATGTGTTAAACGGACATGGAGATTTGCAATGACACTTCGCAAATATTACAAATTCTATTTATGGGTGGCTTTTTTCTTTTGCTTTCTGGCAACGTCGGCGGCCTTCGGCCAAATATTATCTGTACAAGATTTTAAGGGACGAGGAATTTTTGATCCTGCCATGGTGACCGTCCTGGTGATGAACTTCCAGGATTACTCGGGTGATCCCTCGCTCATCGGGTTGAAGGTAGCGGTTCCGAACGAAATAGCCAATAAGCTAAGAAAGAAAACAGGGATCAAAGTCACACGAGTCGTTGAGACGCCGGTTGTATCGCAGGCTCAATCCTCAGATGACAAAACAACTCTTTCTTTTGCCGGAATCGCGCTTAAATTCAGCCCCTCAGCAATCATCGAGTGGTTAAAAGGCAAAAAGCTGGCGCTTGTAGTGGAAGGCGAATACGCCAAGTTGGGCAATGAATTAACACTTACCGCACGCAGAATCGATGCCAAGACAAAACAACAGGTCGGAGACGATGTATCCGTCAAAGGCCCTATTGAAGCCACTCCGGCTTTGTTAGAAGGTTTGTCCGAGAAACTTCTGGTCGAATGGCCTCTGCCTGAGGTTCCCGGTTTTTCGCTTCCGAAAATCGATGCTCCAAAAATCAATGCCAATCTCGATAATATGTTTAAAAAATTCTCCAGCGCTGATATGAGCGGCATCAAGGCAAAAGACTTCAAACCGGAATCTCTTTTTAAAAAATCCAAGCCCAATTCGAGTATTGTTGTGAAAATTGTAATCGGCAAGGACAATTACAAAATCGGAGAAAAAGCGCAAATCAAAGTTGTTTCCAACACGGATGGCTATCTCACACTGATAGATATCGGAACATCGGAAAATGTTCACGTGATCTTTCCTAACCATTGGGAGACAAATAATTTCATTAAAGCAAACGAGTGGATTATCATCCCGGAAACCGGAAAAACCGATTACCTGATGATTGACGGACCGACCGGTAAAAACAGAATTATGGCTATCCTGACAAAAGATCCCTCAGCCTTGGTGCTCCCTGATCTGACAAACGGTTTTGGGGCATTAACAAAGCGCGACATCAAGGTAATGCCGGATACGCTGAAAAGCACCGAATTCAATTTCACAGACACTTATTTCACAATTATAGAATCCTCTCCTCAAACTTTGCCCTGAAATTCTATTATATACGATTTGTTCCGCTGCCTTCATGGATGATCTCGTCGATGATGCATTTCGCCTCATAAGGATCCGGAAATGGCATAGCGACAATGAAAGTTTTACCGGCCTAAGATTGTCACGGCGCTGACCTGGGGCGGGCCGCCCAGGTTGTGTGCAAGTCCCAACTCCACTTTGGGAAGCTGCCGTTTATCCGCCTTGCCTTGAAGCTGTTTATATATTTCATAAACCATCCGCAGCCCGCTGGCGCCTACCGGATGGCCAAAGGACTTGAGCCCGCCGCTTACGTTTACAGGCATTTCTCCGTCCGCCTCGAAAACGCCTGCATCAATGAACTCCTTGGCCTGTCCTTTTTCACACAAGCCCAAATCCTCGTAAATGAGCAACTCGGTAATCGTGAAACAGTCGTGCACCTCTGCCAGACTTAATTCTTTAAGCGGATTGCTGATGCCGACCTGTTTATAGGCGGCGCGACCGGCGGCCACTGTGGCCGGCCAGTGCAGGAAATCGTGCTCAGGCCGGAGTGCCGGGTACATGGAGTCCACCGCCAGAGTCACTGCCTTGATCAGCACGTAGTCGGGATTGAAACGTTTGGCCATGCCGGCGGGACAGATGATCGCAGCCGCGGCGCCGTCAGTGGTCGGACAGCAATCGTACAATCCAAGCGGCCAGGCGATTATCGGTGCGTTCATCGCCTGCTCGATGGTGATCTCGCGCTGGAAATGGGCTTTCGGGTTCTTTGCGCCGTTCTTATGGTTCTTCACCGCAATCTTTGCCAAGGTTTCTTTATTTGCGCCGTACTTTTCAAAGTAGCGCGCGCAAGGAAGGCTGAACATGCCCGGTGCAGTGCGGCCGTAATTGAGCGTCGGGTGAAAGCGGGATATTGGCAGCCCGCGCCCCCCGTGGTCTTTGAGTTTTTCATAACCCAGGGCTAAAGCGATCTCGAACTCACCTGAAGCAACGCCATAAACCGCGTTGCGCAGGGCATCCATTGCAGTTGCACAGAAGTTTTCAACCCGGGTCACCGGGATGTCACGAAGTTTGAGCGGATTAGTCAGCGTTGTGCCTCCCATGCCGGAGGTGGTGGTGCCGACCCAGGCCGCTTCGATCGCATCGGGCCCGATTCCGGCATCCTCGTATGCTTCATAAGCCGCCTCGATGATCAGGTCGTCAGCGCCCATGTCCCAGAGTTCTCCGAACTTCGTGCACCCCATTCCGATAATTGCCACCTTATCTTTGATCGACATTTTATTTCCCCTTTGGATTTTCGGTCCGCGCAGGGCGGCATTTCCAGAAATAGTTATGAAAGCCCGCGCCCTCGTGAATCTTGCGGAAAGTGAAGACAAGCGGCATGCCCAGATAGACAGCTTCAGGATCGCGGTCGGTCATTTGAAGATACAACCGGCAACCGTCCTTGGATTCCACAACGGCCATCACCTGGGGCGGGTCTCCTCCTTGGAAAAGAAAATCCTTCGTATAAGTGAAAAGAGCGCCACTCTCATGCGACAGAGGAACTTCGTCGAAATCATCTTTGGAGCGGCATTTGTAGCAGATGCGCTCCATCGGATAATGAACTGTATTGCATTTGCGGCATCGGTGGGCGACAAGCCGCCACACCGCCTTTTTTTCGCGCCAGATCAACGGCGCTGAGGATGTGCCTTCCGGTTGGTCGGTTACCTGGTTGGCCAGGACATTCCGGAACCGAAGGTAATCCACATAGGATATTTCAGACTTGGCGGCCAATTGCTCCGCCAGAGAAAGTCCTTGACAGACCGATCCTATCTTATCGCCGATTTCCAGCAGGAGTGCGTCGCATCCGTCGCCATGGCTGGCCATTATGAAACGGTCGCCTGGGCTGGCGCTTGTAACGGCGCCATAAAGGGCAATCAACACTCCTGCTGCGCCGGCATAGCCGATCCGAGTCAGCAGGGTATCGGCAAGTTGTTGCTTCGGATCAGCGCCCAAGGTCTTCGCCGCTGCAACGGGATTCCGAAAATCATGTGCGGAAAAGATAAACTTGGTCACATCCCTAGTTTTTATTTCCGCATGGGCCATCAATGCAGAGACCGTACGCACAACATCCCGCTGGTACCCTTCGAGATTAACGAAACGGTCTTCCCATGAGACAGCGTACTTGTCTTCCGCTCGCTGCCAGCGATCAAGCAGCGCGCTGTTTCTGGATTCCATTGCCTTTACAAACAAGCCTCCGTCTCCAGGGCCGATCAATATGGCGCATGCCGCATCGCCGTACACTATCTCATCAGGGGAGGCCGGCATTGCAATCCGGCTATCTGAGACGACGACGAGCACTTTGTGAGCCCTGCCCGAATTTACAGCATCCGCCGCCGCCATAAGTGCTCCGGTCCCGGCGCGGAAAGAGCCGCCGAAATCCATTGTAACCGCACTTTCCGGCAGGCCGAGCACGCAGGCGATTTGCGCTGCCGACTGCTTGATAGTGTAGGGAGGGGTCGTTGTGGCGAAGTAGAGCGCATCCAAGGAACCGGCTTGCGTCTGATCAAGCAGCCCGTGTGCGGCAGCAACTCCCATGGTAAGACTGTCTTCGTCCAGGTTCGCCACAGACCGTTCGCCCGGACCGGCCCCTTGATGCCAGGCCTTTCCTACATTCTCATATTTCAGGCGATAATATGGGATGTAAACGTTTATTGCTTGAATTTGCGCCATGGAAAAACTCCGTTTTGATTGAAGAAAAAGTGTCGGTGTTCACAACGTTCATAGGCTGCCTTCATTCAATATCCGTTTCCGGATCATAACAGTTCTCGTTCCTTGTTGAACTACCTCGCCGCTCTGGTTGACGACTTTGGCCTCCATGATGATGATTCCTCGGTCGGGCTTTGAAGTCTCGCGCTTTTCCGAGACTGTTTGAATCCCATGGATGGTGTCGCCTATAAAGACCGGTTTGATAAAGCGCCATTCCAATCCCAAAAACGCCATGATGGTTCCGTCGAAAATACCCAGTGATTGACCTAGTCCGGTACTGATGGAAAGCACGGCCATGCCATGCGCGATGCGCCTCCCGAAGGGGGTTGACCGCGCAAAGACTTCATCCATATGCAGCGGGTTAAAATCCCCTGAAAAGCCTGCGAAGTTGACAATATCCGCCTCGGTGATCGTTCTCCTTTTGGTAGTGAAGGACTGGCCTATCTCAAAGTCCTCGAAAAACATAGGAGGCATTTTGCTTTCCTTATGATTTGTATGGCATGCGTTATTAAATATAAGAGTTTGTTATAATATCCATTGTCATTATTCATGGCAAGCGAGTCAGTTCATTAACAGCTTATTTATCTGAACTGGTGAATCGATTGGAAATGAACTAACATGCCCCAAGAAAATTTGGCCTTGCTGAAGCGAAAATTAGATTTTTCCAGTTATTATGACGATATGCTGAATCCGAGGAATTGAAATGTACAGTCATTTGGCTCTGAGCGAAAACGGATTTCTATTCGATTCCCGCACCGGAAATACCTATACTCTCAACCGGACGGGGACCTTTTTATTGCGCAAGTTAATTGACGGCGCAACGATGGAGAGCTTGTCCGGGCTTCTGATGGAAACCTATGAAGTAGATGAAGATACGGCCAAAAGCGACATCCAACAGTTCTTATTCCGATTGAAGGATCTGCGTGTTTTGGAATCCGGTGAGGGGGAATAGTGAGACCGCTGACGATCGCGGTGACCGGCCTTAATGCAACCGATAACCCCGCGCCCGGAGTGCCGCTGATTCGATCCATCCGGCATCATGCCGGCGATTCCTGCTACATCATCGGCCTATCGTACGATCCGCTCGACCCTGGAAATTACATGGAGGGAATCGCCGACGCCGTTTACCTGATGCCTTATCCGTCTCAGGGCACTGAAATCCTTATGGAGCGCATTCAGCACATTCATCGCCGGAATCCGATCGACGTACTTATCCCCACGCTTGATGCGGAGCTTCCGGCATATCTGAAATTGTCGAGAGAGTTGGAAAGCCTGGGCATCAGAACGTTTCTTCCCACAGAGCAGCAACTGAGACTTCGCTCCAAGGCAAAATTCAACGATCTGAAAATTGATCTGGGGATCAACGTGCCGGAAAGTATCGCCATAAACGAAAGCACTGAGATTCGCAGGCTAGATTCAAAGTTCAAGTTTCCGGTAATGGTCAAAGGGCAGTTTTATGACGCCTTTATAGCCTATACGTCAACAGAAGTTGAAGCGCATTTCCACCGCATACGCTCAAAATGGGGCGTGCCGGTCGTAATTCAAGAGTTCATAGTAGGAGAAGAATATGACGTCGCGGCCGTCGGTGACGGAAAGGGCGGGCTTGTCGGTGCGGTTCCCATGCGAAAGATGCAGCTCACCGACAAGGGAAAGGCATGGGGCGGCATCACGATTCGCGAGCCCAAGCTGAACGATTTCATCGCTGATGTGATGCAAAAGCTTAGATGGCGCGGGCCATGCGAATTCGAGATCATGAAGGCTCCCCGGAACGGCGAGTATTTTCTGTTGGAAATCAACCCGCGCTTTCCGGCCTGGCTTTATCTTGCTGTAGGAGCCGGCCGCAACCTCGGATGGGCCGCAGTGATGCTGGCCCTTGGCGAAAAGGTCGGACCCATGCCGCCGCCTGAACCGGGAGTGATGTTTTTGCGCCATTCCCACGATCAAATATGTCATCTTTCCGACTTCGAGTCGCTGACGACGCGCGGCGAGTTCCATCGCACGCGATTGGATGGGGCTGAATCATGAGCAAACTTCCATATGAGAAACCGATTATCATTCATCACGTATTCGGCCTGGCCAATAAATTCGGACGCGGCCCATCTGTGCGCGCCTTATCCCGCATCGACGATGTAAATGTCGCCGATCTGATTGAAAGGTTCGGAACGCCCCTGTTTGCGTTTTCGGAATATCGGCTGCGCCAGCGATATCGCGAAGCGTACAGGGCCTTTTCCACGCGATATCCCAAGGTGCAATTTGCCTGGTCGTATAAAACGAATTATTTGGACGCAATATGCCGGATATTTCACCAGGAAGGCGCTTGGGCGGAAGTCGTTTCGGAATTGGAATACGAAATGGCTAAGCGCCTCGGCGTTCCCGGCGGCAAGATAATCCTCAACGGCCCCTACAAACCGGAATATGTGCTGCGTCGCGCGTTCGAGGACGGCGCAAAAGTCCATATCGACCATTACGATGAGCTGTTTCTGGCTGAGAAGATAGCCAAAGAAATGAAGCAGCCCGTCAAGGTTGCGCTCCGAATCAATATGGACACCGGCATCTTTCCGCGCTGGGATCGATTCGGCTTCAATTACGACAACGGCGAAGCTTTTGATGCCGCGCGTCGAATCCGCGCGGGCGGACGGCTTGTTATTGACGGTCTCCATTGCCATATCGGGACCTTCATACTGGAGCCGAACGCTTACGGCCAGGCGGCTGGGAAACTGCTCGCGCTGGCCCGGCAGATAAGGGACGAATTAGGGCACAAGATCAGCTATCTGGATTTTGGCGGAGGATTCGCATCGCGGAGCACTCTGCACGAACAATATGCGCCCGGCGCTGACAGCTCGCCTTCTCTCGAAGACTATGCAGAAGCGATTACCGATGTGCTTCTGAAGGGTGATTTCCCCGCCGATGAATGGCCGATCCTGTTTCTCGAAACCGGCCGCGCTCTTGTGGACGAAGCCGGTTTCATGCTGACCCGCATCGTAGGCAACAAGCGGCTGGCGGACGGAACGCGTGCAATTGTCATCGATGCAGGAGTAAATATTCTTCCGACATCACAATGGTACCGGCACGAGGTGTTGCCGGTGGTCGATCGGGGAAGCATGTTGGAGGACACGGTTTTATACGGCCCTCTTTGCATGAACATCGACGTGGTCCGACCCAGCGTACTCCTTCCTCCTCTTGAAGTAGGCGACGCGCTCGTCATCAGACCGGTCGGAGCGTACAACGTCACGCAATGGACACAGTTCATTCGCCTGCGCCCTCCGGTCGTGCTCATCGGAGATCATGGCCGGGCGGACCTGATCCGAAACGCGGAAACGATAGACGACGTCAAAGGATTGGAAAGAATCCCGGAAAGGTTGGCGGCGAAAGCTGACAATGCAGAATAATTCTGCGACTCACGACCGGCTTCAATTTATTCGCAGAATTGCGACTACATGGATCGTCGCATACGCGCAGATTTATTTTTCCAAACGGATGCTGACCGGCATTTTGTTTTGCGCTGCGACCTTTATCGTTCCGCAGCACGGGCTTTTCGGGCTGCTCGGGCTTTTGCTCGCCGATTTTTTCGCAAATTTGACAAAACAGCCGCGAGAGCATATCGAAGACGGATATTACGGCTTCAATGGGTTACTCATTGGTTTGGCTCTCGCTCTTATCTTTCAGATTTCATGGCAGTCGGCGATATTCCTTGCAGTGATCGTTTTTTTAGGAGTGCTCGCGGCGGCTGCATTGAGATTCTTATCGCAGCGATATCTCGGCTTGCCGGTTCTCAGCCTGCCTTTCATTCTGGCCGCTTGGTCTGCATTGTTGGCAGCCAGACGCTTTTTACATATAGAAATGACGCTTAAGCCTTTCTTCCGCGCCGAGCTTGGGGCGGGAGTGTTGCCGGCCATTTGCGATCTTTATCTGCGATCTTTGGGGGCCGCTTTTTTTCAATTGAGCGTCCTGTCCGGATTTCTAGTGTTTCTCGGGCTGCTGTGGTTTTCGAGATGGGCCACGCTGCTTTCGATTCTGGGCTTTGCGAGCGGTTATTCCGTTTACATCGCAATGGGCGGCAACGCCTTTGATTTGCAAACGCAATTGATCGGATTTAATTTCATATTGACCGCCATTGCAGTCGGCGGGATCTGGATAGTCTTGAGCCCTGCTTCCATGCTGTACGGCGCAGTCGGTGCGGCGCTGGCTTCAGTCCTGTCCGCATGCTTTCTGGCACTTTTTCAACCTTATGAACTTCCGATTTTGGCCATCTCCTTCGTATTGTCTACATATCTCATGCTATTCGCGATCATTATACGCACTGGGCATGGTCATCTTCGACTGATCCATGGCGATGTCGATTCGCCGGAAACCAACCTGAGCCGCACGCTTTATCGCACACTCCGGTACCCCCACCCGTCAATTCCAGTCGTTTTTCTACCTGTGTCGGGCCAATGGACCATCTCACAGGGGCCTGACGGTGAGACGACGCATCGTGGTCTCTGGTCTCGCGCCTGGGACTTCGAAATCAACGATGAAGAAGGAAGGGCTTTTCGCAATATGGGAGTCTCCATCGAAGATTATTACGCTTATCAAGCTCCTGTTTTTGCTCCCGGAGACGCGAAGGTGGTGAGAGTCGTCGATCATATTGAAGACAACCCGGTGGGCGAGGTGAACACAGCGAACAATTGGGGCAACTTGGTCATTTTATGGCATGTCGGCGCCATATATTCAGCGCTTTGCCATCTGCAAAAAAATTCGATTCTGGTCAATGAAGGAGATACTGTTTCCGCCGGGCAGCTTCTGGGTCGTGTCGGCAATTCAGGTCGTTCGCCAACGCCTCATCTGCATTTTCAATTGCAGGCATCGCCAGATATCGGCGCGCCTACAATCTACGCTGAGCTCCTTCATTATGTGACCGAGAATGGAAACGGCCCGCTGTATGTGACCCATGGCTCTCCAGGCAGCGGGTCGCATGTCGCCAAACTCGAATTGGACGAGATGGTGCGACGGTCCTTGAGCCTTGCGCCCGGGTTAAAATGGACCTGGTCAGTCGAACGAGGCAAACGGCGTACAAGAGAGACCTGGAAAAGCGAAATCGATCCGCTTGGCGCTAGATATTTGAAGGAAGACGATCAGGGACGCCAAGCTAAGCTTCAGTTCTTTTCCGACGACCACTACCTGACTCTCTTTGATTATCAAGGTCCGTCGAAACGCCTGTTGGGATTGTTTTATCTTGGGTTGCCGCGGATTCCATATTCATCGAATGAATTGCTCAAATGGGGCGACCATCCGGACGTGAGCGTTTTTCTTCCGCCCGTTACCAAGCTCGTACATGAACTTTTGCTTCCTTTTTGGGATATCATCAAAGTTGAGACAATTAGTTCAATGCACCTTATCTCGGAAGGGGTGCGCGTGACTACTCATATCAAGGTTCGATCCGACCTGGCGCTGGGAATCGGTATTCCGGATTATATCGAAATCGATTTTTCTCCGGGCAGCGGGCCTGTGGCTATGCGGTCGACTCGCGCAAAAATTCCGCTTGTGTCGGCGAAGGTAACAGGATGAGAAGGATATTCTTGCTTGTTTGTGCAGCAGCCGTTGCGATGATTTTCGGCACAGAGACTTCTTTCGGAGACGATGCGACTCTCCGGGAAAGACTAGTGCGCATTGAAAAACAACTTGCGCAACAGCCGGATCAATTGGATTTGTTGTATGAGAAATGCGATCTCCTCGACCAACTCGGTCGAGTGAAGGAAGCCCTGACCGTTGCCGAGGAAATCCGGAAGCGAGATGACAGCTATGGCGCGCATATTCGCCTCGGATGGCTGAATTTGAAATCCAAAAACTTTAAGGAGGCTGAAGAACATTATCGCATCGCCGCCCAAAAGACCCCTCAATCCATTGATCCGTGGCTCGGTTTGCAAAATGTGGCCTTGGAGAGAAAAGACTGGAAAAAAGCGGAGGAGGCGGGCGTTGCAGCAATTGCCCTAGACCCGAAGAATTTTTGGGCGATCAGCCGTAAGGCTTATGCCGAATACATGAACCAGGAATATTCAGCGGCGAAAACCGACTATCTTAAAGCGCTGGAAATAAGTCGCGCTGACCCGGAAATGCTTCTCGGACTGGGGTTCGCCAGAATTAAGCTCGGCGAAATTGATGAAGGGCGTAAACTCTGTGAGCAGGCGCGTACATCGCTGGTCGCGGATAAGCGCGTCGATGAATGCTTGGCCATGTCTCGCCAGAAAAAGTTGACGGCAACGACGACCGCTTCAGCCACGTATCTGCGCTATTTGAATCCGTGGAACATTCGAGATTTGCGCAGCCTCTACATCACAGGTGCCCTTACGTGGCCCGCTGGTATTACAAGCTGGATCGGAGTCACATTTTCCTACGCAAAATTGCGATATGAAGTCGATGATTTCCGGCAATTGGCGCCGGTCATCGGAATCGACTACAACGCCGGCGGATGGTCGGCAGGGAGCAGCGCGGATTGGTTGTTCAGCAACAACGATGAAGTAAATTCCACGGTCGTCGCCACGCTTCATATGGGTTATGACTGGAAGCGTGCGGGTATTCATATAAGCGCTGCAGGAAGTTTTTATCCTTCTTTTTCCGTTTATCAGATCGATCCGTTGGGAGTATTTCGGATTGGAGATCGCTTCGAACTCGGCATTGGTCCGGAACTGATGATCGTCGGTGCATATCCAATCGGGGGACCGAATCCGGAAACGGCCGATCAGGAGATGCTCGGCTCCGGCAAGCTCGATTTCCGTTGGCGAGCATATGGTCCGCTGACGATATTCGGATCGGGTTTCGCGGGCCGCCGCAGATATGCCGTCGATTTTCAAGGGTTGTCCGTCTGGAGCAACAACGATCTCTTCGCAGGAGGATATGACCTCGGATTTAACGTGGATGCATGCAGGCATATAGGCGTGTACCTCGATTTCCGGCATTATTTCGGCATCGAGCAGGAAGCAATGAAGCACGATTTCAATTTGCTGGGAGGCGCCTTCGGCCTCCGGGCGACATTCTAGGAGGTTGGCATGAAACGTTTGACGGCAATCGCGGTGCTGGTCGTCGGTCTGGTTTCGCTGACGGCTGCATCGTCATTTTCCGACGAGAGAACGGAACAGATTTCAGGATTTTTTGATTCATCCTTCGCAAAGGAAGATTCGCAGAACTATGACGGCGCCTTGAGCGATGTATTGGCGATTCTCAAATTGGACCCTTCAAACTATATCGCCAATTATCGAGCGGGCTGGCTTTGCTATTTAAAGGGAAGCCATGGAGATTCGATGAAATACTTTACAAAAGCCATGACGTTGGCGCCTGGCGCGATTGAACCGCAACTGGGCCTTCTTCTTCCATTGATGGCTGCTAATAAATGGACCGAAGCCGAGGCTTTGGCCGCCAAACTGGTCTCACGGGCGCCGGATAACTATCTTGCCGGCAGCCGGCTTGCTTACATTTATTACATGCAAGGAAAATACAAACAAGCTGAGGATCAATACAAGGCCGTTTTAAAGGATTATCCAAGCGAGATCGAAATGACGCTCGGACTCGGATGGACGTATTACAAAGAAGGCCGGATGTCCGAGGCGAAAGAAATGTTCCAGAAGGTGCTGACTGTAAGGAAAAATAACTCCGGCGCACAGGCCGGCCTTAAGGCGCAGTGAAATGAAACTGAAGCACCTATGGATTCCACTCCTGCTTGTGTTTTTCATGGCGTGTTGCTCCGGAAAACGTCCGTTGGGGAGCGCATGCCAAGAAAAAGAGGCCTGCTCTTCAGGATATTGCTTGCAGGAAAGCCGTTGGGGAATATCCACGGGTTGGAAGGACGGTTACTGCACCGAGACATGCTCCGGCTCATGTAAATATGGGGTTTGCGTCGCGATCGGAAATGATTCCTTGTGCATGGCGAAATGCGGGTCCGACAGCGATTGCCGGACTGGATACGTGTGCAACCCATCGAATCAAGTATGCCTGCCGGATTGCCGTTCAGGTTGGGATTGCGGCGATCAATTGGTTTGCGACAGCAACGGCTATTGTTCAGTAAAACAAGTCGGCATGGGCGACCCCTGCAAATTGAATGTCGAATGCACGACCGGATATTGCATCCCGCAACAATCCACGGATAGCGGCTATGCATGGAAGGATGGGATGTGTTCGGAAGAGTGCGGCAATTGCCCGACCGGTTTCACATGCCTTCAATTGACCGATTCGAATCTCTGCCTGCCGCAATGCAGCGCCGCGTCGGATTGCCGGACCGGTTATGTTTGCAACACCACGGTGAATATTTGCCTGCCTGATTGCCGCCTTGGTTGGGATTGCGGGAATTCGTTGACCTGCAACAACAATATGGGATTCTGCGAATAACCAAGTGATGAGACCCAGTTATATCAATTCCTAGTTGAAAAGAATCAAATAATGGCGTAGACTGATATCCTAACTTGCCAAAGAAGGAGGGATATCGGCATGGGAAGACCCAAGGAAGCGATTGACGAGGAGACGGCGCAG
>Ga0315282_10011773_pt1 | contig 13495 bp, 7 predicted proteins | sample YL17G07_20_MG_FD_203693 | JGI IMG/M metagenome (GOLD analysis project Ga0315282, IMG submission 203693) | Sediment microbial communities from Yellowstone Lake, YNP, Wyoming, USA - YL17G07_20 | ecosystem: Environmental > Aquatic > Freshwater > Lake > Sediment | place: USA: Wyoming | collected...
GACAAAATGGGCGCACACCCCTTGGCCGTGGAGGGAGAGGAGGGCACGCTTTTTTCCGTCTGGGCGCCGAACGCCAAGCGAGTCTCCGTGATCGGCGATTTCAACGGCTGGACCGGAGGAAAGCACAGCCTCGCCCCGAGATGGGACGGGTCGGGCATCTGGGAAGGATTTATCCCCGGTTTAGGCAAGGGGGCCTGCTACAAATACGACATCACTTCAAACCTCAACGGCCAAAGGGCGGAAAAGGGAGATCCCTTCGCTTTTTTCTCGGAGACTCCGCCGCTCTCGGCCTCCGTCGTCTGGGACCTGGAATATGCCTGGACCGACCAGGAGTGGATGGCCGGGAGGAAGGCCCGCAATTCCCTGGGCGGCCCCATTTCGATCTATGAGATGCATCTGGGGTCCTGGCGGAGAGTCCCCGAGGAGAATAATCGATTTCTTACCTACCGGGAGATGGCCGAGCCCCTCGCCTCCTACGTCAAAGATATGGGCTTCACCCACGTGGAGTTCCTGCCGGTCATGGAGCATCCCTTCTACGGCTCTTGGGGCTACCAAACTGTCGGCTACTTCGCTCCGACCAGCCGATACGGAACTCCCCAGGATTTCATGTTTCTCGTCGATGATCTCCACCGGAACGGCATCGGCGTCATCCTCGATTGGGTGCCCTCCCATTTCGCCAGCGACGGGCACGGACTCGTCAATTTCGACGGCAGCCACCTCTACGAGCACATGGACCCGCAGAAGGGGTTTCATCCCGACTGGAAGAGCTACATCTTCAATTACGGCCGGAACGAGGTCCGCGGTTTTCTCATCAACAGCGCGTCTTTCTGGCTCGACAGGTACCACGCCGACGGGCTGCGGATTGACGCCGTGGCCTCGATGCTCTATCTCGATTACTCGCGCAAGGACGGGGAATGGACGCCCAACGTCCACGGCGGCCGGGAGAACCTCGAGGCTCTGGCCTTCATCAAGCAGCTGAACCAGGTCGTGTACGGCGCCTTCCCCGACGTTCAAACCTACGCCGAGGAATCGACGGCCTGGCCCATGGTCACCCGCCCCGTCTACGTCGGAGGGCTCGGGTTTGGACTGAAGTGGAAGATGGGCTGGATGCACGACATCCTTGAATACATGCGGAAGGACCCGATCCACCGCAAGTTTTATCAGGAATTCCTGACGTTCAGCATGTGGTACGCCTATTCCGAGAATTACGTTCTTCCCCTGTCCCACGACGAGGTGGTCCACGGCAAGGGCTCCCTCGTCGGAAAGATGCCGGGCTCGGAGACGGAGAAATACGCCAACCTCCGCGCCCTCTTCGGGTTCATGTACACCCATCCCGGAAAAAAGCTCCTCTTCATGGGCGGGGAAATCGCCCAGTGGCGCGAATGGGTCCACGACGAAAGCCTCGAGTGGAACGCTCTCGAGTACCAGAGCCATCGCGATGTCCAGCGGTGGGTCAGAGACCTGAACGACCTCTACAAGAAAGAGCCCGCCCTCCACGAGCTGGATTTTGACCCGGCAGGCTTCGAGTGGGTCGATTTCAGCGACGTCGACTATAGCATTGTCAGCTACCTCAGAAAGGGAAGCTCGGCGAAGGACGTCGTCCTGGTCGTCTGCAATTTCACCCCCGTCCCGCACGCGAACTACCTTGTCGGAGTGCCCGAGGGAGGACTCTGGCGGGAGCTTTTGAACGGCGACGCCCGCGAGTACGGCGGAAGCGGGCTGGGGAATCTGGGCGCGGTCCGCGCCGACGCGCGTCCCATGCACGGCCGGAGCTTTTCCCTGAACCTGAACCTCCCGCCGCTCGCGGTGTTGATTTTCAAGAGAGACGAGAGCTGAGGAAACGACGGAGAAGTCGATGAACCGCTGCGTCTGTCTCCACGGCCACTTCTACCAGCCCCCGCGCGAAAACGCCTGGCTGGAGGAAATCGAAATCCAGGATTCGGCCTACCCCTATCACGACTGGAACGAGCGGATCACGGCGGAATGCTACGGACCGAATTCCGCGGCCCGCATCCTCGATTCCGAAAACAGGATTATCGACATCGTCAATAACTACGCCAGGATCAGCTTTGACGCCGGGCCTACTCTTCTCTCCTGGATGGAGAAGCGCAGTCCCGCCGTTTATCGGGCGATTCTCGAAGCCGACGCGGAGAGCCGGGAGAGATTTCACGGACACGGCGGGGCCATGGCCCAGGGCTACAGCCACCTCATCCTGCCGCTCGCCAACTCCCGCGACAAGCGGACGCAGGTCGTCTGGGGGATCGCCGATTTCGAAGCGCGGTTCAAGCGGAGGCCCGAGGGGATGTGGCTTCCGGAGACCGCCGTCGATACCGAGACTCTGGACATCATGGCGGAGCTGGGTCTCCGGTTCGCCGTCCTCTCTCCCACCCAGGCTGCGCAGACCCGAAAAATCAAGGCCGGTCCATGGCAGGATGCGAGCGCGGGAAAAATCGATCCCCGGATGCCCTACCGGTATAGCCTTCCGTCCGGGAGAAGCATCGCGCTATTCTTCTACGACGGCCCGATCTCGCGCGACATCGCCTTCGGTGATGTCCTTCGAAACGGGGAGAATTTCGCCCGCCGACTTGTAGACGCGTTTTCCCCGGAGCCGTCACGGCCCGAGCTCGTTCATGTCGCCACGGACGGCGAAACCTACGGCCATCATCACCGGTTCGGAGACATGGCCCTGGCCTTTTGCCTCAACCACCTGGAGAAGAACGACTTGGCCGAGCTCACGGTCTACGGAGATTATCTCGATAGATTCAGCCCCACGCATGAAGTCAAGATTTTCGAAAACAGATCGTGGAGCTGCGGGCACGGAGTCGAGAGATGGCGGAGCGACTGCGGGGACAGCTCAGGGGCGCACCCGGGCTGGAATCAGAAATGGCGGACTCCCCTCCGAGAGACCATGGACTGGCTCCGGGACGCTATCATTCCGTTCTTCGAAAAAGAAATGGCCCTGTTCGCGAAGGATCCGTGGGGTGTCCGGGACGACTATATCCGGGTGATCATGGACAGGTCGGTGGAGAACATCGAATCGTTTTTCTCGCGAAACATCCTTCGTCCCCTCTCCTCCGAGGAGAAAGTCCAAGTCCTCAAACTCCTGGAGATCCAGCGCCACGCCATGCTGATCTTCACGAGCGACGGCTGGTTTTTCGACGACATCTCGAACGTCGAAACCATCCAGGACATGCAGTACGCCGCCCGGGCCATGCAACTCGTCCGTGATATCGGAGGCGGAGACCTCGAGCCCGAATTCATCAAGAGGATAGAGCGGGCCCAGAGCAACGTCCCGGAACACGAGAACGGAGCCAAGATCTACGAGACGCTCGTCAAACCCTCGGCCGTCACCTTCCTCAGGCTGGGCGCTCACTATGCCGTTTCCTCTCTCTTCGAGGAATATCCCAAAGACGTCAAGATCGCTCATTACGCGGCAAGCTCGGACGTCTGCGAAACGGTCGAATCAGGGAAGAGAAAGCTCACGGTCGGAAAGGTCGATCTCAAATCGGAAATCACCTGGGAGGCGAAGACGGTCTGTTACGCAGTCCTCCATTTTGGGGATCAGAACCTGACTGCGGGCGTCCGGAATTTCGACCCGGACCTTCCCTTCGAAGAGATCTGCCGGAGCCTCAAGAATGCTTTTGCCGGAAGCGACCTCGCCTCGGTCATCCGCCTGATCGACCAGCACTTCGGAGCCCACAGCTATTCTCTCTGGCACCTTTTTCGAGACGAGAAGAGAAAGGTCCTCGACCGGATTCTCGAATCGATTCTCCGCGGTCTGGAGGCGACCTACCGTCAGGTTTTCGAGAGCAACTATACGCTCATGCAGGCCGTGAAGGAGATGCAGATCCCGCTTCCCGAAGCCCTCGCCGCGCCCGCGGAGTTCATCCTGAATACCGATTTCCGGAATCTGATGCAGGGGGAAGGGCTCGATCTCGAGGAGCTGCGGAGGCTGGTCGAGGAGTTTCTGGTCTGGTCATTCAAACCCGGAAAGCCGCTCTCGAGTTTGATCGTCAGCCGGAAGCTGAGCTCGCTGATGGAAAAGCTGCCCGACAGGCCCGGAGACCTCGAACTCCTCAAGACGGTCGTCAGCGCGTTCAAGATTTTAGAGCCGCTGGAAATGGAGCTGGACCTCTGGAAGAGCCAGAACGTCTATTTCTCCGTCGGGAAAGAGCTCTACGCCAAAGCCCAGGAGAACGCCTCTCAGGGTGACCGGACGATGAAAGCGTGGGTCGAGCTCTTCAGCTCGCTCGGCGAGTTCCTCAGGGTCAAGCTGCCCTCTACGGCCGTGAAATAACCGTCGCCCGCCCGAACTTCTTGACCTTGGCCGGAGTCGGGGATATCTTCATATTCATGAAAAAACTCAGAAGGGGCGGAATTCAGCTTTCGATTGCCGCGGTCATGGGGCTCACCGCCGCGCTGCTCAGCTTCCCTCAGGCGGCCGGGCGGCGGCCGGCTCGCTTCGCGGTCTCCATCGATCCATCCGTTCGGACCGAGCCGGCGTCGGGGCGCATCCTCTTTCTCCTTTCGCGCTCGGATAAATTCTCCCCCGGCGTCAACGGGACGCCGGTCTTCGGAAAGAATGTCGACGAGCTCAAGCCGGGCGAGCGGGCTGATATTGACGAAGCGGCGTTCGGCTATCCCGTCCGGAGCCTTCGAGACATTCCGGACGGCGAATACTTCGTCCAGGCCTGGCTGAACGTTTATACGACCTTCCACCGCTCGGACGGAAAGGTTATCAAGCTCCACATGGACCGGGGCGAGGGCCAAAGCTGGCGCCGCTCCCCGGGAAATCTATTCAGCGATCCGGTCAAGATCAAGATCGGGGCCGGGGCCGATGAGCCCGCGCCGATTGTTCTGAATCGAATCGTCCCCCCGATTCCGCCTTACGAGGACACGCCGCATCTCAAGCACGTCGCGATCCGGAGCAAGCTCCTGTCCGATTTTTGGGGCCGGCCCATGGAAATCGGGGCGAATGTCCTGCTGCCCAAGGGCTACGACGAGCATCCGGACGTCCGCTACCCCGTGCTGGTTGAGCAGGGACATTTTCCCCGGGGCCGAGTCGGCCGGTTCAGCGAGGATCCCAACAACGCCGCGTATAAGACCTGGAACTCAGACGGCCTGCCCCGATTCATTCAGGTCACGATCGAGCACGCCTGCCCGTACTACGACGATTCCTACGGCGTCAACTCGGAAAACGTGGGTCCCTACGGCGACGCCATTGTCACCGAGCTCATTCCCGTTATCGAAAAAAAATTCCGGGCCATCGGCCGGCCCTGGGCGCGCCTCCTCACGGGAGGCTCGACCGGCGGCTGGATATCGCTGGCCGTGCAGGTTTTTTATCCCGACGCGTTCGGCGGAACGTGGACGTTTTGTCCCGATCCGGTCGATTTCAGAAAGTACCAGATCGACAATCTCTATGACGATTCGAACGCCTATTATCTCGAGCACGAATGGATCAAGGTCCCGCGTGGCGCCGAGCGGGATTCGAGTGGAAATTTGATCTACACCATGGACCAGGAATGTCTCTACGAAGAGGCGATCGGCGACCGCTTCCGCTCCGGAGGCCAGTGGGCCATCTGGAACGCGGTCTTCGCGCCCGTCGCCGAAGACGGCTACCCGATTGCGCTCTGGGATCCGTTGACCGGAAAGATCGACAAGGACGTCGTGAGCCGGGCCGGGGAGCGCTACGACATCCGCCGCTATCTCGAAAAGAACTGGCCATCCATCGGACCCAAGCTCGCGGGCAAAATCCACGTTTACTGCGGCCGGATGGACAACTTCTACCTCAACGAAGCCTGTTATCTTCTCCAGGAATCTCTGGAAAAGGCGACGAACCCCGCTTACGGGGGAGAGTTCCGATACGGCGACCGCGCTGGCCACGGTTGGAGCCCGTTCAAAGGGGACGAGCTCGTTCGGATCATGGCCGAGCACGTCGTCAAGAATTCGGCCGACGGCCGTAAAGACTGGATCTATTAAAAGCACGGCCGGAAGGAGGCAATCCGATGATTAGATTTTTGCGCCCGACTATCGTGTCCAGCTTTTTCGTCTTGGTTCTTTTCTCTGCCTCTTGGCCCGCTTCTCCCCAAAAGCCGTTCTCGATCGAACAGATCTTGAGCTATCCGTTTTCTTATGAACTGGCGTCAGCCAAAAAGGCCGACCGCATCGCCTGGTTCGAATTCGAGCAGGGAAAGCGGAACGTCTATACGGCAGCGGCGCCCGAATTCAAGCCCGTTCGTCTCACGAACTTTATGGAGGACGACGGGACCGACCTGACGAACCTGGCGATCTCGGACGACGGATCGGTTGCGGTTTTCGTCCGCGGCACGGATCCGAACCGGCAGGGGTGGGTCGCCAATCCGTCGCATTTTCCCGCGGGAAGCGAGCAGGCTATCTGGGCCGTCCGGACGCGCGAAGGAAAGCCGTTCCGGCTGGCGGCCGGCTCAAGCCCCGTTCTCTCGCCCGACGGCAGATGGGTGCTGTTCGTCAAAGAGGGACAGATTTACGGAGTCCCCGTCGCGCCGCCGGCGGCGAACCAAAATCCTATCGAAGCGGACGAAGCCCGCAAACCCCTTTTCCGGACCTGGGGGACGAACGGCAATCCTCGCTGGTCTCCGGACAGCAAGAAAATCGCCTTCGTCAGCGACCGGCAAGATCACAGCCTTATCGGCGTCTACGGCATCACCGACCGGAAGATCTCTTACCTGGCTCCCTCCGTCGACAGGGACACGAGTCCGACATGGTCCGGCGACGGCAAAAGAATCGCGTTTATCAGGAGGCCCGGTCTGGCCTTCGCCCAAATCACGGCGCAAGCCCAGAGAGAAGCGGCTCAGCGGCCGTCTCTGTTTAGGCCGATGCCGTCGATGCCCGGCCAGGAGAATCAAACGCAGCCGGCTCAGCCTCCGCAGCCCGCCACGGGCCCCGGGTTCCAGACGTCGAAGTTTGCCGACGGCCACACGCTCGCATTCTGGGTGGCTGATATCGAGGGAGGCCAAGCCGACGAAATCTGGCGCAGCCCGATTGATGATCAGCCGATGGATGCCGTCCGGGAAATCGCGTGGGCCGGAGACAGTCTCGTCTTTCTCGTCGAGCGGAACAACTGGCGGCACTACTTCTCCGTCCCGATCTCCGGAGGCCTGGATGCGGTCCCGACGGACCTGACGCCGGGGGAAGGAGAAGCCGAGTTTATCGGGGTTTCGGCCGACGGCAAGATTCTACTCTATACATCGAATGCGGGCGACATCGACCGCCGGCACCTCTGGCAGTCTCCGACCGCGGGCGGGGGCTCGACGCAGTTGACCAAGGGCGAGGGAATCGAAACCGAGGCGGCTCCCCTTTCCTCCGGAAAAGGCGTTGCGGTTTTTTATTCGGACGCGCGGAGGCCGCGCTGCGTCGCCCTCGTTCCCGCGGCGGGCGGGGAAGCCCGGATAATCAATCCGAAGCTGCCGGAGGATTTCCCGCTCGACGCCCACGTTGTGCCCGAGCCGGTCATCCTCAAGGCCGAAGATGGCTTGGAATTTCACAACCAGCTTTTTGTCCCGAAGGATATCCAGCCGAGCGAGAAGAGGCCGGCCCTCGTTTTTTCACACGGGGGTCCCGGTCGGCAGATGCTCCTCGGATATCACTACATGTTCTTCTACCACATGGCCTACGCCATGAATCAGTATTTCGCGAGCCGAGGCTACGTCGTCATCTCGATCAACTACCGGTCGGGCATCGGCTACGGCCGCGATTTTCGGATGGCGCCGAATCGCGGCGCCGCCGGATCCTCGGAATACCAGGACCTCGTCGCGGCGGCGAAATATCTGCAATCCCGGCCGGACGTCGACCCGGACCGCATCGGGCTGTACGGGCTCTCGTACGGCGGGCTGATGACGGCCATGGGACTCTCGCGCAATTCGGACATCTTCAAGGCCGGCGTGGATATCGCCGGAGTCCATCTCTGGGGGAATTCCCTCGACACGAACGGCACGTCCTTCAAGGCCTCATCCGTCTCGACCATCGACAAGTGGACGTCGCCCGTGCTTCTCGTCCAGGGCGACGACGACCGGAACGTCGCCTTCTCCCAGACGACCGGCCTCGTTCAGCTTCTGCGCGCCCGCGGCGTCCCCCACGAGCTGATCGTCTTTCCGGACGAGGTCCACGATTTCCTGGTATTCAAAAGATGGTTGACGACCTTCAAGGCAGCGGACGAATTTTTTAACCGATTCCTGAGAAAATAGCGCCCGCGAAGTCCCGTCGGCGAGCCGGGAGACTCACTCCCAGCGGAAGAAACGCGCCGAGAGGACCATCCCGATGGCGAGGACTCCGCCGAGGACGGCGGCCGCGACGAGGTGGTCTCCCCAATTCGCACCCGTCCACAGTCCCCGCATCAGCGTCACGACGTGGGCGAGGGGAATAAAATTTGCGATCCGACGAATCGATTGAGGGAGGACCTCGAGCGGGATGGCCGAGCCGCTGAGAAACATCATCGGAAAGGCGGCGACCATTCCCACGGCCTGAGCGGAGCGGGCCGTCGGGGCCGCGCTGGCGATGAGATATCCCAGGGCGAAGAAGGCCAAGCTCCCGAGAGTAAATCCCGCCCATACCGAGACGATGTTTCCCTCGAAGCGCATCCCGTAGACGATCTTGCCCACGGCGACGAGGGCGATGACGCCGATCGCCGTCATGACATAGTACGAGGCGATGTTGGCGATGATATAAGCCGAAGGCCGGAGCGGGGTGCTCCGGTAGCGACGCAGCACGCCCGCCTCGCGGCTCGACGCCGTGGCGATCGGGATCCCCATGAATCCGACGGAGACGATGATCAGGGCGATATAGGAGGGGACCGAGACGTCGACCATGCCCCGGCCGCCGAAAAACGGATTGGGCTTATTGCCGTAGATGGCGCCGAAGAGAAGGAGGAGCATCGGAGCGAAAACCATCGTGAAGAACGTCGCGGCGGGCTCGCGGAGATAGAGCCTTATCTGCGCCATGACCAGTTTCCCCAAGCCGCGCATCGTCTGTTCTCCTATTCGCGCATCTCTTTCCCGGTCAAGGCCAGGAAAACGTCCTCGAGGCTCGGCTGCTCGGTCCGGAGATCCCGAAAACGGATCTTCGCCGAGGCGAGGGCCATAACCACCCCGACGACCAGCATGTCGTCGCGTCCGAAAACGGCGATCCCATTCCCGGCTTGATCGACGCGCGAGACGCCCGGGATGGAACGAAACAGGGAAACGTCGAGCGGCCCGTCCACCGAAAAGGTAACGCGATTCTCGGCGGCGAGTGAAGCGATGAGATTCCGCGGCGTATCGAGGGCGACGATCCGGCCGTGATCGATGATGGCCACGCGGTCGCAGAGCTCCTCCGCCTCTTCCATGTAGTGCGTCGTCAAAAAAACCGTCCGTCCCTTGTCCCGAATGGACTTGACCAGATCCCACATCGCCCGCCGCGCCTGGGGGTCGAGGCCGGTCGTGAGCTCGTCCAGGAAGACGATCTCGGGCTCGTTGAGGAGGGCGAGGGCGATAAAGAGTCTCTGCTTTTGTCCGCCCGAAAGCTTCCCGAACGTCGCCCGCTCTTTTTCCTCAAGCCCGAGTTCATGAATCAGTGGCCGCCAATCGGCGCGCCGGCGATAGAAAGCGGAGAAGAGCTCCAGGGCTTCCCGGACCTTCAGCCGGTCGGGCAGGGAGCTCTGCTGAAGCTGGACCCCGATCCTCTCCCTCAGTTCGCGGCCTTGACGCTGCGGATCGAGGCCGAGGATCGAGATCCGGCCTTCGGTGGGATTCCTCAAGCCTTCCAGGCATTCGATCGTCGTCGTTTTTCCCGCGCCGTTCGGCCCCACCATGCCGAAGATTTCTCCCTGACGCACCTCGAACGAGACACCGTCGACGGCGCGGACGTCTCCGTAACGCTTGCGGAGGTTTTCAATCACGATCGCGTTCATGTGTTTCAGCTTTTGAGAAAGTCTACGAACCCGACATTTCGTTCTATCTTATTCGAAATCGCGGAAAAGTGCCTATTCCGAGGATAGGATGAAAAAACGGGGACGGTCCCGGTTTTCCCCGCTCCTACTTGATTAAACAACACTTCTTAAACTTCAGGCCGCTGCCGCAGGGGCAGGGATCGTTGCGGCCGGGCTGCCGTGAGCCCGGGCCGGAAGGGCGAGCCGTTGGAGTGGTGCCCAACATTCGCATCGCGCTATTCTGACGGCGCCATTCGGCCGCCACTTCCGTGACGAACGGTGTGCAGTGATTGAAAAATCTCTTGTAGCCGGCGCACAAGAAGTTCAGACCCGGTTCTCCGTCGTCCCTCATCGAGAACCGGTTCTTCGGACACTCCCCGTGGCACATATCCAGGACCTCGCAATCGCGGCAGACCGGCGGCAAATTCTTCAGCTTCGCCTGCCCGAATTCTCTCTGCGCCCGGCTCTCGAGAAGATCCGCCAGGTGCGTCTCCCGGATATTCCCGAGTCGATGCTCCGCGTCGACATAGTGATCGCAGGAATAGAAATCTCCGTTGTGTTCGACGACCGGAATATCGCCGCAGGTCGGCCTGAAGAGGCAGAGCGAGTGTTCTTGACCGAAGGCGGTTCGGGAGGCCTCCTCGAAAATCTGAATTTTGATCCGTCCGATGTCGGCGCCGACCCATTCGTCGAAGACCGCGCTGAGAAAGTCGCCCCACGCTTCGGAGGTCACGCTTCGAGGGCTGACGTCGCCCCGGACCCCTGCCCGCGGCTCGACGAGGGGAAGGAAACTCACGTCCGGAGCGCCGATTTGCTTGAAGAAGCGATAGACTTCGAGGGGATGTCCGACGTTCGCGGCGCTGATGACGGACAGGATGTCGCAGTTCACTCCGTGCCGGCGGAGGATTTTGTAGCCGCGCATCGCCTCTTCGTACGTCGGTCGCTCGTCTCGGGCCACTCGAAACAAATCATGAAATTCCCGGGGACCGTCGAGACTCAACCCGACGGCGAAATTCTCTTCGACCAGAAACCGTCCCCAATCCTCGTCGAGAAGGGTCCCGTTGGTCTGGAGGCCGTTGGCGATGGTCTTTCCGGACGGCCTGTGTTTCCGCTGGAGGGCCGTGGCCTGCCTGAAAAAATCGACTCCCAGGACGGTGGGTTCGCCGCCGTGCCAGGAGAAACGGATGACTTCGTCGGGAGAGGCCTCGATGTGTTGGGCGACATAAGTCTCGAGAACGTCCGGAAGCATGCGGCGCGCCGGGCTCCCCGGATAGAGGCGCTCCTTTTCGAGATAATAGCAATAGCGGCACCGAAGGTTGCAGGAGGCGCCCGCGGGCTTGGCGAAAACCTGAAAACTTCGGGAAGCTTGTCGCACGGCCGTGCTCACGGGCAAGAGAAGTTCGACGGGCGGACCGATTTAAGAATCATGACTAATCTTAACTTTAATTTACAGGCCCAGGCAAGCAAGCGCAGCGAATTTTGGACCCGCTATGTCGGCGGCGGCGCAGAATAGGCTAAAATAATAAGGGGATGCAGGAGATACGAATGAACTCGGAATACGAAGGCGGCTCGACGATTACGATCAACGGAATGGAAATGTATTTTGAGGCGCGCGGCCGGGGCGAGCCCCTGATGCTCTTGCATGGCTTTACCGGGGCCGGCGCCGATTGGAGCCTGATCTTCGCGGACGCGCCGGAAGGCTTCCAACTGATCATCCCCGACCTCCGGGGGCACGGACGATCGACCAATCCCCTGCCCGAGTTCACCCACCGCCAGGCGGCGCTCGACGTGTTCGGACTCCTCAACCATCTCGAAATCGAGAGATTCAAAGCGATCGGTCTGAGCGCCGGGGCCGGAACGCTTCTGCATATGGCCACGCAGCAGCCGTTGAGGGCCGAATCCCTCGTCCTGGTCAGCGGGGCGCCCTATTTTCCCGAGCAAGCCCGGGCCCTCATGGCCCATAGCGGACCGGACAATCGGACAGCCGAGGAATGGCAGACGATGCGCCGGCGCCACAGGCGCGGAGACGATCAAATCAGGACCTTGTGGTCTCAGGCAAGCGCATTCAAAGACAGCTATGACGACATGAATTTCACGCCGCCGAACCTATCGACGATCAAGGCCCGCACCCTGATCGTCCACGGCGATCGAGATCAGCTCTATCCGGTCGAGCTCGCCGTCGCGATGTTCAGATCCATCCCGCGGTCGTATCTTTGGGTCGTGCCCAACGGCGGACACGGTCCGATCTTCGGCGACTTGGCCCCCCGCTTCGTCGAGACGGCGCTCGCATTCCTGCGGGACGAATTGGTGCGGAAGATCGTCCCGGAATAATCCACAATCCCCGCGGCTTCGGACCGGCAGGCTGTCGATTAGCGCAGACCCTCCCCGGCCCTAATATCGAAGGCGGTCCATAATCTTCAGTCGGGATCATCCAATTTCCTGAGGATATCCCAGTAGGCGCCCCGGGCGCCTTTTTTGATCGCCTCGGTCAGCACCAGATTCTCGTTATAGTTGTAGTTCCGCTTTCGATTCTCGCGGGCGGCGAAGAAAAATCTCTCGTCACGGCCGACCAGCCGCGCGACGCAGTCCGAAATGTCCTCGCCGATCGACGATGAGACGTAAAAGACGGGGGCGAAGAAATCTTCGTTCCCCTCGACGCACCCATGCAGATTCGCATTCTCCTTGCCGTCCCCTTCGGCCCTCACGATCCGGGCGATCCCCGTCCCGGGATAGATCCTCATCCCGAGGGACAAGCCGACTTTCGAGGGATTGACGGACTTCATCAAATCGATGGTCGCGCGGAGAGTCTCCCGGTTTTCTCCCGGGCCGCCCAGCAGGAGGTCGTACATAAAGGCGATTCCCCATCGCCGACATATCTCGGCCGTCTTCTTCAGGTCCTCGGGAGCGAATTCCCGGCCCAGGCGTTTCAGCATGCCCGCGTCTCCGCTATCGACGCCGAAATCAATCCCGAGGCAGCCGGCGTTTTTCATCGACCGGGCGAGCTCGTCGCTGAACGGCGCGGGACTCGCGTACGTATACCAGCGAATTTTCTCCCCGAGCTTCCGATTCGCGATTTCGCGGCAGACAGCCAGGGCGTGGTGGGGCGGCAGGTTGAATTCGCTGTCGCAGAAATGAAAATCGTTGACGCCCTGGGCGAGTAGGACCTCGAGCTCATCGATGACTCTTCCGGGATGCTTCAGGCGAAGCGTCCTGCCCTTGCTGACGGGATCGGCGCAATAAATGCATTTTCGGTCGCAGCCCCGCTTCGTCTCGATATTCCCCTGCCCACCTTCCCGGTGATACCGAGGATTGTCGATCGTTTTTCTCCCGGGAACCGGGAGCCGATTCAGGTCGCCGTACCGTTCCTCATTCCGCCTGAATTCGGCCCCCGCCCTGAAAACGAGGCCGGGAACGTCCGCCGGGTCTCGCTTCTCCCGGATTCGGGTTAAGAGCTCAGGGAGGGCGGATTCTCCCTCGCCCTTGATGCCGAAATCGACCCCGCAGAACTCGAGGATCCGCTCGGGCATGATCGAAAAGCCGACGCCGCCCAAGACG
>Ga0315282_10011774_pt1 | contig 13494 bp, 14 predicted proteins | sample YL17G07_20_MG_FD_203693 | JGI IMG/M metagenome (GOLD analysis project Ga0315282, IMG submission 203693) | Sediment microbial communities from Yellowstone Lake, YNP, Wyoming, USA - YL17G07_20 | ecosystem: Environmental > Aquatic > Freshwater > Lake > Sediment | place: USA: Wyoming | collected...
GGCTGAAGCCGGGGGCAAAGAGGAGCCGCCTGAAGGCGGCTGTGCTCAAGTCTTGCATATTATTCATATTCCAGTGGTTAGAGCGTGCAAACCCTTAAACGGTAGTGGTCGGCACTACAGCCCGTTTTGAGAATGCCGGCGCAGGAAACAAAGAACTTACGCGCCAACATCGTCCGAAAAAAGACGATTCTCGGGTCGAATTGCGAGGGTTGGGTTAGAATGGCGGTTGAGGCCCGGCGTTCGAAAAGCCGAAGGGCGGAATCAATACAGGAAAACACATACTATCATATTATTCATAACCGGCTCCTGCTCGCCGCTTGCCCCATTTCCAGCAGTGCGCAACACTCCAACTCAGGGCCAAACCCCTGGGCGAAAATCGGCGTTCAAGAGAAAAGAAGGCTGATTTGTGCGTATTCTGACTCCGCTACGGGCGGCTCGTGACGGTTCCACCAATGCGAGTGCCAACTAAAGTAGGGCGGGCGTCTCGCCTGCCACTTTCAAACGCCGCGTTCACAGCGACAACTCCGTGCTCCCCAGACCCACGGGCCAGGGATTCATTGGCAGGCGAGACGCTCGCCCTACTTTGTCCGCCCTCACGGTTTGGCAGCGGAGTGAAGATGCGCCCGGCTGATTTCTTTTCCACGGGGTGGGCGATTGTGAGAGAATGACAAAGAAGAGGGGAACCTGGGCTGACCGTGTTTCTTTCCATCATCATCCCCGCCTACAACGAAGAGAAGTGCATTACCTCTTGCCTGCGAGCCGCGTTCGCCGCGTGCCGCGCGGTGGCGGAGGGCGGGCCGCTGTCCCCGCACGGTTCGTTTACGGCAGGCGCGGCGGCTTCGGGCAACTCACTCCCGGCGTGCCGCCCGGTGGCGGACGAGGCTTTCCGCTTCGAGGTGATCGTGGTGGACAACAACTCGACGGACCAGACCGCGGCGCTGGCTCGCGGCGAAGGAGCGGCGGTCGTCTTTGAGCCCAAGAACCAGATCGCGCGGGCGCGCAACCGAGGCGCCGCCGCCGCAAAAGGAGAGTGGTTTATCTTTCTCGACGGGGATTCCACCCTCTCGGCGGACCTGCTGGCTGATACGGTCCGTGCCATGCGCTCCGGGCGCGTGGCCGGAGGCGGAGCGCTGCTGCGCTTTCCCGATGGCGCTTCGAGGGCGATGCGCTTCGGCGAGAAGGTATGGGCGGCCCTGTCCCGCACTTTCAGGTGGGCGGCGGGGAGCTACGTGTTCTGCCGGGCGGATTTGTTCCGCGAGACGGGGGGATTCAACGAGAGTCTGTACATCTCCGAGGAGATAGATCTCAGCCGGCGGCTCAAGCGGCTGGCCCGGCGCAAGGGCCTCAGGTTCGTCATCCTGACCCGGTTCCCGCTGTTGACCTCGGACCGCAAGACCTCTCTCTACAGTCCCTCGGCCCTTCTGCGTTTCTGGCTCCGGTTGCTCGCGGCCCCTCGCAAAACCCGCCGCGATCGCGCAAGCTGCGATATCTGGTACGACGGCAAGCGCTAGTGTCATGTCACGCCTGAATTGACGGACAGGGTCCCTCCCTGACGGTCGGGCTACTGCACAGCGAGGGAACGGAACATACAGCGCACCGGCGAGGTATGCAGTAGCCCGACCGTCAGGGAGGGCAATCATCGGAATGGACTTGAAGGACCGCTAGCGCAGAAAATCCAAAAGGCTGGGCTGCAGGATCTTCCCCGTCGCGCTCAGGACGGCCTGATAGGCGTTTTCCTGCTTGTTGAGCTCCGTGACGGCGTCGGTGACTTCCACGTCGCGCAGGTCGGTGAGGAACGTCTGCATATTGAGTTTGGAGTCTTGCAGCCGCTCCACGGTCTTGTCGTAGAGGTTCTGCCGGGATCCGGCGAGGGACTGCTGGCTCGTGACCTGGCTGATCGCGTTGTCGAATTGCTGCAACAGGTTGTCGAGCTCCGTCCGGTCGTTTGTGCGCAGGGCCGTGTTCGCTCTCTGGAAAATGCTGAACAGGTTCACGCCGCCCGCCATGCCCTGGCCCAGGAACACGCGGTCGCCCGTGAAATTCACCTGCTGAAATACGTCCTGGTCGGTTTCCATACGGACCGCGCCCGAGTCGCCCACGTAGATCCCGGCCGGGGTGGTCGTGACGGTGAAGGAGTCTCCCGCCGCGGGAGGCAGAGGAGAGTCCGCAAGGCGCAGAGAGATACCCTCGAACTGGATCAGGCCGCCCGAGGTGTAGGCGGCGCCCGTGATGACCGGCGCGCCCGTGGTCGTGTTGACGACGTCGTAGGTGTCGGGCGCGGTGAAGGTGATCTGATAAGCGTCGCCGGTGACGACGGCCGGGTCGCTGATCTCGGTGAATGTGGCCGCGGCGGCGCCGGTGTTGCCGCCCGCGGGAGTCACGGTGGTGAACATATCGAGGAAGGGGGCGGTGTCATCCTGGAAACCCGCGTAGAGAAAGCGATCGCTGTACTGCAGGTTCCCGACCGCGACAAGTTGGCTGGCCAGCGAGACGATTTCGATGCGGGCGGCCTCGCGCGTCTGATCGGTTGAGGTCGCGGTGTTGTTCTCGCCGATGAGAAGCTCCTTGGCGCGCGACAAAACGGAGATAATCGTGTTCATCGAGCCGTCGTATAGTTTCGCAAAGGTGTCGGCGGTGTTGAGATTGCTGACGAATTGGTCATTTTGGGCGATCATGGTGTTGAGATTGAGGATTCTGCCCGCCGCGACCGGATCGTCGGAAAGATGGTTCACCTTGCGCTGCGTGGCCATGACCTCCTGGGTATGGAGAAGGTTGTTGATGCTCTTTTGGAGAACCCGGCGCGAATTCTCGAAGATGTAGTTGGTTGACACGCGCACTACCATTGCCCTGCTCCTTGCCGCGGGTTGTCGCCGGCGGCCCTCTCTCGCCCACTTTCAGGCCTTCATCCGCCGCTACCGGATGATGTCCAACGTGCTCGCCATGATGTCGTCCGTGATCGTGATCACCTTGGCGGCCGCCTGGTAGGCCCGCTGATAGACGATGAGGCTCGTGGCTTCCTCGTCCGTGTTGACACCGCTCACGCTCTCCACGAGGTTGGTGGTCTGGCTCAGAAGGGCATCCTGGCTGTCGCTCTGAAGGTTCGCGGACGAAGCGTTGACGCCCAGCTGCACAAGCATCGCCTGGTACATCTGGCGGAAGCTCATGGTCCCTCCCGCCGCAACCGGCTTGTTCTCCAGGTTCGCCAATTCCAGGGCGTTGCGGTTGTCTCCGCTCCCGTCGGAGAGACCGGCGGCGATGGCATCCGTCGAGTTCAGGATTTCGTCCGCCACTCGCATGTTGCGCGCCGCCTCGGTGACGGTGTTCACACGGATATAGTCGCCGGTCACGGGAGGACCGGTCACATCGTTCAGGGTGATGTCTATGCCGTCGAAGGAGAGCGTCATGCCCGGCGTATAGGCGCCGGAAGCCACCGTGCTCCCCGCGGTCACGTCGCGCAGTTCGTACGTCGTGGGGGAAGTGAAGCGAATCTCATAGTCGTCGAGGGTGAGCCGCGTCTCGTCGCTCACCACGGCCGACGTGACGCCGGCCCCGCCCTGGCTGCCCTGGCCGGTCTTGGCGTAGACGGGCAGAGTGGCGAAGAAATTCCGTCCCGAGACATTGTCAAGCCCGGTGCCCGCGCGGTGCTGGGCGTTGAAGGCGAGCACGAACTCCGCGGCCAGCCGGTCCAGCTTGGCCATCTGTTCGGGCACGATCTTGTCGCGGATTTCCAGCGCCGCGCCTATCGTTCCGCTGCTTATCTTGTCCGTGATGTTCTGGCGTACTCCCGTGTCCGTAGTCCAGTAAATCTCCTTCTTGAGATTGTTGGTCACGTCCGTCTCGGTCTCCAGCTGATAGTAGTTGACGCCCGCCACCAGCGGCATGCTGTCCTTGAGATAGAGCGTGTAGTTGCCCTTCGCGTCCTCGGAGGCGGTCACGGGCATGAGTTCCGCGAGCTGGCGGACCCACTCATCGCGCTCGTTGCGCAACTCGTTCACCCCCATCTTGTTCTCGACGCTTTGGCCGATCTGTTTGTTGAGATCGGCCACGTTCTTGAGGATCGCATTGACCCTCGTCACCGCATCCTCGACCACCACGTCCTGGTTGTTCATCTCCTGCGTCATCTGGCCGTAGTAGAAACCGAAAAGATTGGAGATGCTCTCGCCGCGCGAGCGGAGAGTGGCGCGCTCGGAGGCCCCGCTTGGCCGCGCCGACAGGTCCTGCAAGGACTGGAAGAAGTCCTGGAACTCTGCGTCCAGCCCGCGCTGAGCCACGTCGTTGAACAAATCCTCGAGATTCTTGCAAGTCACCGCGGTCGCGGTCGCGCGGGTCGAGTCGGAGGTCACGTCCAGCAGGCGCTTCTCGGCGAAGAGGTTCAATTGCCGCTCGATGGACTGAATGGTGACCCCCAGGCCATAAGGCAGGTTGGCCTGGTTCACGCGCTGGCGCTTATAGCCCCGGGTGTTGACGTTCGCGATGTTCTGCGCCGTCATCTGGAGGCCGATCTGGCTCACATACAGCGCCTGCCGCGCGATGCTGAGCGTGGTATATACGGACATGCTATTCTCCCATCCCTAGGTGGTCCAGTGCATGGTGCTGGCGGGCTCCGGGGAGCGGGTAGCGCCGCCGCCCTTGGGCCCGTAAGCCTGTCGTCCCGGGCGGTTCAGTTCGCCTGCCACCGCCTCCATGATCGAACGCACGGTTTCCATGCCGTGCCGGCAGAGATCCGAGTTCCGGTCGTTGGCGCCGCGGAGCTTGTCCACGCAGGCCCGCATCCGGCCGCGGATTTCCACGAGCCTCGCGCCCAGGACTGGCTCGCCGCGGGCGGCAATCTCCGAGAGCGTGAGGGTGGCGGCGGGCCTGTCCCAGGCCTTGGCCAGGCGCTGGCAGATCAGGTAACGCGACTCTTCGAGCGTGCGGATTTTGAGCACGAGCGTCTCCTTCCGCCGCGCCAGGTCCAGCACGCTTTGCGGGCGGCGGGACATCAGGGCCTGGCCCTCCTCGGCCAGAAGGGTCAAAATCCCCTCGTAGAGGGCCACTTCGCCCGTCAGGACCTCGATCAAGTCTTCAAGAAGCGGATTCATTGCGGCCGGAAGGCCATTCAGCGTTGGCGTCGGAAACGGCGGGAAAGGAGGGACGAGGGCCTCGCGCCCCGGCGCTCGCGGTGCCGGGGCCGGTCCTCACTTCTTCTTGCTGGTCCTGGCTTGCGCCGATTCCCTGAGCGAAGTGTTCACCATCTTCTTGGCAAGAACCTTGCTCTCCACCCTGTAGGAACCGTCATCCACCAAGGGTTTGATCTCTTCGACCCGCTCTATCCGGACGTCCGGAATCAGCGCCAGAATTTCCCGAGCCCTGTCCACCTCGCGCGTGGAAACCGAGATCTCGACGTCCGCCGCCGGAGCCACGGGGGACGCCGGCTCAGCCCTTTCCTGGCGGCTGACCCGCACAGGCCCGGTGATGGGCGTTGCGCTGCTGATTGGCTTGCGTCCGGATATTTTCATGGTCAAAGCATCTCCCAGCCTGTCTCATCTTCATCCAACCTTTTTCATCGGCAGGGGCCTGCCGGACCTTGAGATGAAAAGGGCGGGACTTTTTCCCCTCCAGCCGTCTATCTCCCGCTGAATGGCCATCTCCTTTCCGTTTGGGTTATTCTGACACATCAATGATGAATGCAGAATGATGAATGATGAATTCCTGCCTCGGAATACACTTGCCCAAATGCGCGAGTATTGCGTGATGCGCCGTGTTTCGCGTTTTTTACTCCTTATTCATCATTCGTCATTCAGCATTCATCATTTACTCTCCGGCGGAAGCGCGATCTCGAGGTCGGGCTTTACCAAACCCAACTGGATCTTCAATGCCTCGGTCAGGCCAAGCGAGCCAATGCTGTCACCGAAGGATGCCGCGTACTGGTCGTCCAACAGCGACTGGAAGATCTCGCGGCCCGTGTTGTCTTCGAAGAGCCCCGACTTCGGGATCGAGGCGCGCATCGCCTTCATCATCTCGCTGAACAGCACGTTCTGAAACTCGCCTAGAAGCCGGTCCACTTCCCCGCGGGCCGGCCCGTTCCGCTTCTGTCCCGCAAGGGATTTCGCCCCCTTGACCGTCGCGGCCAGCCCCTCGTCTTGGGACGACCGGGCCAGCGACCCGTAGAGGATCGGATCCACGGTGGGTGCGGCGAAAGTACCCATGTATCGCAACCCTCCCCTTTATCACATCGCAACCAGATCGGCCTGCAGGGCGCCGCATTGCTTCAGGGCCTGCAGGATCGAGATGATGTCCCGCGCCGAAACGCCCAGAGCGTTGAGCCCGTGCGCGATGTCGCCCACCGTCACGCTCTCCTGCATCACCCGGAACCGGCTGGGTTCCTCCGTGGCCTTGACGCGCTGCTCTGTGACGCCGACCGCCGTGGTCGTCTGACCGACGAGCCCGGGGGTCACGGCCAGCGCTGCGGCTTCGCGCTTTTCGGTCTTCAGAATAAGGTTGCCGTGCGTGATGATGCAGGTCGCGATGCGGACGTTCGACCCCATCACGATGGTCCCGGTACGCTCGTTATAGACCACGCGGGCCGGCGCGTCCGGGGTCACATCGAGGTTCTCGATCTGGGCCACGAAGTTCACCCTTTCACTGGCGCCTCCCTCCGGCATCTGCACCGCCACGGCGGTCGCGTTGCGGGGGATAGCCACCTCTTTGCCGAACATCTTGTTGATGGCGTCCGCCACCCGCACCGAGGTCGTGAAATCGGGGTTGTGCAGCAGAAGATTGATCTCCGGCTTGGTGGCGAAGGCGGTCTTCACCTCGCGCTCGATGATCGCCCCGTTGGGGATCAGCGCCACGTTGGGATGGTTCTTGACCACCGAGGACTCCGCCTGGCTGACCGCGTAGCCGCCGGTGCTGATATTGCCCTGCGCAATCGCGTAAATCTGCGCGGGATCGCTCGCACTGGCGGTGGCCGGGCGCAGGGGGGTGGCGATCAGCGTCCCGCCCTGGAGGTCCGTCGCGTCGCCCATCGAGGAGACGACGGTGTCTATCCGCATTCCCTGCCGCGCGAAGGGAGGCAGGTCCGCCGTCACCATCACCGCGGCCACATTCTTCACGTCCACGGTAGTCGGATCCACCTGGATGTTGTTCTTCCTCAAGAAGGCCGTCAACGTCTGGACCGTGAAGCCCGTTTGCCGCTTGTCACCCGTTCCCTTGAGGCCGACCACCAGCCCGTAGCCCACCAGGTGATTGTCCCGCATCCCTTCGATGGAACACACGTCCTTGATGCGCACAGCCTGGGCGGCGGGCGCCAGGCAAACGAACCCGACAACGGCAAGGAGCAGGCCGCACGTGCCGAAAAGAGCTTCAGAGGAACACTTCTGACCGCGTCGCCTCATTCTCATACCTCGCCTGTCATTCATCATTCGCCATTCATCATTCATCATTCGTCATTGATCAGAAAGGCCATAACCAGTCAAACGCCCTCGACAAAAGCCCCGGGCTCTGCTTGTCGCTGATAACTCCGCGGCCGGTGACCTCGATCTTGCACTGCGCAATCCGGTTCGACAGCACCACGTTGTTGTAGGAGATGTCCGAGGGCCGGACAACTCCATCCACCGAGCAAAGCGAGTTTTCGTTGTTGATCAGCAAACTCTGCGTGCCGTGGATTCGCATGTTGCCGTTGGGATAGACATGAGTGACCACGGCGGAAACGTCCGCCACCACTTTGTCGGAGCGCGCGGTGTCTCCTTCTCCCTTGAAGGAGTTGGAACTCTTGGCTTTGATCAGTTGGTCGGCCTTGGTGTTGCTCAGGGGGTTCTTGCCGCCCACGCCGGGCAGGTCCGCCTCATATCCGAGGAGCGCCGTGACCCCCGCGTCTATCTCGCTGGTGCGGCCCAGGTCGGTGGTTGCGCTTTTCTGCGCGCTGTGGTTGACGCTCACCCGCACCGTCACGATATCACCCACCGCGCGGGCCGTGTCGTCGCTCCAAAGGTTCCAGCCGCGCGAGCCGGGCTCGAACAGCGACCCGTCCCGGCTGAGCCGGTCCTCTCCCTCCGCGGGAGTGGCCTGGATCACGGGCGGCGTTTCGTAAGCGGTCCTTACCTCGTCCTCCACGCGGGCCGACTGGCTTTGGGCGCACGCGCCAAGAGCGGCGGCCAGCACCACGAGGATAACCAGAAAAACTGTTTGAGAAAGTGTTCTCATGCCGCTATTCCTCAGTTCTCACTTACCAGTTACCAGTTACCAGTTACCAGTTCTCAGTTCTCAGTTCTCAGTTACCGGTTACCAGTTCTCAGTTACCAGTTCTCGGTTTTCAGTTTTCGGTTCTCAGTCCTCAGCACTCAGTCCTTCTCTTCTCAGTCCTCAGTCCTCAGTCCTCAGCACTCAGCACTCAGCACTCAGTCCTTCTCTTCTCAGCACTCAGCACTCAGCACTCAGCACTCAGTCCTCACTAGAACGCCACTTGCACCACCTTCTCGCCCGCCACTACCCCTTGAATCCGTTTCCCCGAACTCACGTTGACCACGTCCACCGTGTCGCCCAGAGAGCCGTTCGAGCGCGCCTGGCCTTGAGCCGCGATTCGCAAGCCGGACGGGCTTTCCAGGAGCATCCGCACCGTCTGGCCATTGCGAACCAGCATCCGCTTCTCCACGTTCGACCACGTAAGGGGATCGCCGGGCTTCAAATCCCGCCTCGCCGTGAGGGACGTGCCGAGATCCTCCGCCACAATGGGCTTGTCCCGCAACTGCGAGAGCCGCTGCGGCACCCGCCGGCACGCGCCGACCTGGATGGCTTCCCCTCGCAAAATCCCCGACGCTGCCTGAAGCACTTCCACCGACATATCCAGCTTCACCGAGCCGGACAACTTGCGATGGCTCACGCCATCCACCAGGACGTTGGCGTTGAAAGCCGCGAATCCCGCGTTGCGGGCCGGCATGCGAAGATCAATCTCAAAAGTCAGTTTGCCCGCGGGTACCGGCATTGCCTGGGGCAGCTGGACGCTCTCCAGCACGAGGTCCTCTCCAGCAAAGGGAACACGCGCGCGGATTTCCTTCTCAACCGCCGCGCGCAGATCCCTCATGTTCACTTCCTGGCTTGCGCGCTCCACGAGCATCCGCTTCGGAAAACGCAGCATCACTCCCTCGTCTTCGCCCGCGCCCTGCCGCTCGAGCTGGGCCGTCAACACCCGGGCGTTCAAGGGGAACCGGATGCCCAGACTCGGACACTGCCCCAGCTCGATCTTCCGAAGACGGGCGTGTTCCTCGGGCGTGGCGCCCTTGATCTCGGCGATATCGCCAAGCGCGTAATGGAGTCCCTGGACCCGGCTTTCGGCATGGAAAACGATCTGCGTCTTCCCAGCGGGATCCGCGGACGCCATTGCCGCCAGGAACAGTGCCGCGAAGAACAGAATCAGCAGCAGTACGGCCAGGGCCTTCAGAACGGTTATAATCACCCGTTTCATGCCGTGTGTGACCTTCCTCATCCGCGAACGGAGCCTGAATGCGGTTTGCCCGGCGTGGGCTACACCCGCCTTATGCGTTCTAACGCTTCACGTTAACCGCGGTCTCCAGCATCTGATCCGCCACCGTGATCCCCTTGGAGTTGATCTCGTAGGCGCGCTGCCCCACGATCATGTCCACCAGCTCCTCCACAATGTTCACGTTGGACATTTCGAGGTTGCCCCCCAGCGTGGTGCCCAAGCCGTTCTGGCCCGGCGTTCCCACTGTCGCAGTCCCCGACGAGGCGCTCTCGAGGAACAGGTTGTTACCGATGGCTTCCAGGCCGGCGGGGTTGATGAACGAGGCCAGCTGGATCTGGCCGGCCTGAACAGGCGCGGTCGCGCCGGGTATTTTGTACGTGACGGTCCCGTCTTGCCCCACGCTGATCGAGCTGGGCTCGCTGTTGGCCGGGATGGTGATGTTCGGAGAGAGAGGATCGCCGTTGGGGGTCGTCAGCGTGCCGTTGGCGTCCACCTGGAAAGCCCCGGCGCGCGTGTAGGCGGTCCGCCCATCGGGAAGCGTGACCTGGAAGAAGCCCCCGCCTTCAATGCTGATGTCGTGCCACACGTCGGTGAACTTCGCCGCGCCCTGGGTGAAGATCTTCGAGGTGGACACCGGCCGCGCCCCGTGGCCCAGGTAAATCCCCGTGGGGATCACGGTGTTGGTGGTGGCGTTGGCGCCCACGGGCCGCATGCTCTGGTAGAGCAGGTCCTCGAAATCCGCCCGTCCGCGCTTGAAGCCGGTCGTGTTCACGTTCGCCAGGTTGTTCGAGATCACGTCCAGCGTGATCTGCTGGGCTTTCATCCCCGTGGCCGAAATATAGAGTGCGCGCATTTGTTGTACTCCTGTTGTCTCAGATCATTCCGCGGAACGAACGAAGCCGCCCGCCTATCGGCCCGCGGACAATGCAACCACCTTCCCCGTCGCATCGTCCATAGCCTGGATCGCTTTCTCAAAACCCGCATAAGCCCTTTGAAGATCAATCATCTTCACCAACTCTTCCACCACGTTCACGTTCGACATCTCCAGGTAGTGCTGCCGCACCGATACGCCGTCCCCAGGCGTCACGTCGCGCACGGCCACCTGGCCCCCTTTGTCGCTGAAAAGGCCGCTGCCGGTCTTCTCCAGCTGTTCCGGCTGTTCCACCATGACCACGCGGACATTCCCAACGCTTTGACCCCCCGTGAAGACCTCTCCGGTTGGCGAAATCACAATGGATTCACCCGGCTTGCCGGTCAGCCGCAAAACATCGCCCCCTTGGCTCTTGACAGGGTATCCATCACGAGTTACCAGTTCCTGGCGGCTGTTCACCTGGAAGTTCCCCATCCGGGTCAGGCTGTCGCCCTGGGGGGTGCTCACGACAAAGAAAGGAGTGCCCGGCAACCCGGGATTCCGGGCTTCGAGCGCCATGTCATAAGGATTGGCTGTGGGCTGAAGCACGCCTGCCGAGAAGTCGGTGAAGCTCTCGGCCAGCGTGGTGTAGTTACGGTCGCCCTCCATGCTTTGGGCGGCAGGCGGCAACTCCAGCCCGGAACTGGCACTTTTTTCCAAGAGAGGCAAGTGCACTTCGGGCGGGCGAACGCGGAATACGGCGAGATCTTTCTTGAAGCCCACCGAGTTCACGTTTGCCAGATTGTTAGCCACCAGGGCCAATTGCTTCTCTCTCGCCACCGCACCGGACAATGCCACGTACATCTCTTTCATGGGCGGGCATTCCTTTCCACTCAACGGAAGCGGCGCGCAAACGCGGTGCCAAAGCCCACGGAAGGGACCGGTTTTTGCGGAACGTTAAGAAAGAAAGAGTTATCCGGCAGAGAGAAACTGGAAGACACAAGAACTCACGGAAAGATTTTCCCGCTTTTTTGGGCCACGGATCGGAGGGCGGAAATCAGGCTTCGGCGCCCTCCGCGCCTTTCAGGGATTCGGCAGGTTCGGTGTCCGTGGCGGACGCTTCACCGGGGGCCAGTTTGCTGACCAGACGCTTGAATTCCGGCGGCAGAATACCCACGAACTTCAGCCCGATCTCATACGTGTTCGATCCGCGCACCGGTTCACAACGCACCGCCTTGGCCAGGATCAACAGGTGAAAGGGCCGCATGGGAAGGGTGATGTTGAGCTGCATCAGGATGGGAATCTTGATCTTCTGCTCGGCGAAGATCGCCACGCCCGATTCGGAGAGGTTCTTGGAGTGGGCCACACCGTACTCATAGGGGGTCGAGTCGTTCGACGACAGAATGGTGTAGGTCATTTTCAGACAGCACGAATACCGTTCGTGACGCCGCTTGTCCCGGCCCGCCAGATTCCCTATAAGAGATCCCATGAGAAGCCCTCACACCCCTTTCACCGGACAGATAACTCTACACCGATGTGGCGAGACTCAAAGCTAGAGCGCGTCGCCCATCTCTCGGGGAGTATCTCCGATCTCTTTCAGCATAGGAGGCCGAAACCGGAAAGTCAACCATTTCTTTCGCGCCCGCCGGCCCCATTCTTTCGCGGGGCGCATCTTGATGAAGCTATGCAGGCAAAGCGAAGCGGGGCGGTAAAGTAGGGCGGGCGTCTCGCCTGCCATGTTTTCAGACCTGGCCCGCGGCGGCGATTCGCGACGGCGGGATGGTCGCCTCGCAAGACAGGCTAAAGCCCGCACTACGAACAGGTTCGCAGGCGAGACGCCCACGCTACTTTATCCGGCGCTTGGATCTGGTAGCTTCATCGAGATGCGCCCTCTTTCGCGCGTCTTGCCAAAAAGTCCCTTGACAGACCTTTCCCCGTCCGATAGATTGTGACCTCTTTGGGATTGTCCCAAGAAGGAAAAGGGAGGAATATGGAATGAAAAGGACGTACCAACCCAGCAACCGCAAGAAAAAGACCACTCATGGATTCCGCGTCCGCATGAGCTCGGTCGGGGGCCGCCGGGTTCTGAGCAGCCGGCGGGCCAAAGGACGCAAGCGCCTCACGGTCTGACGCCGCTATGGGCCAAGGCTTCCCCAAGAGCCAGCGGTTGCTGAAACGAAAGGAGTTCCGGCTTGTCTATGACACCGGAACCGTGTACCGGAACGCGGGGTTTCATCTATTCGTGAAGCAAAGAGAGGATCTCAGCCCCTCTCGTTTAGGCCTGACGGCAACCCGCTCTTTGGGCGGGGCGGTGGTTCGTAACCGGCTGAGGCGCTGGGCGCGTGAGACGTTCCGCCTGGCTGCCGAAAGACTGGAACCGGGCTTCGACCTGGTGGTGAATTTCCACCAGGGAGTCGTCAGAAAGAAACGGGAGGCGTTTGACCGGCTGTTCCGAGATGCACTCCAGAGAGCCCATCTCCTTAAACCCTGAGAAGTCAGGGTTGGACAGGTTTTTCACCAGGGTGATTCTGTTCCTGATCGGCTTATACAAGCGTCTGATCTCCCCTTTGCTGGGCAACCAATGCCGGTTCCACCCCAGCTGCTCCCAATACGCCCGCGAAGCCTTCGCCTGCAAGCCTTTCTGGACCGCTTGCCGCCTCACACTCCGCAGGCTGGTGAAGTGTCAACCCTTCCATCCCGGTGGATACGATCCCTTGGAGCGCGACCGGCACGAGGAAACAGGCGCCCGCCTTCCGGGAACCAATGGAGAATGATCTATGGACGACAATGCCCGGCGCTGGTTCCTTTTCTTGATCCTGGCACTGGCTCTGATAAACATCTTCCTCTTCCAGCCGTCCCTGAAAAACAGGCGGCAGCCGCCGAACTCGCCAGGGACGCCTTCCGCGACCTCCCCGGGGCAGGAACGCCCCGCGCCGGCCGGCCCCGAAGCGGCTCAGACCCCCGGGGCAAACCTCACCGGCCCGGAGCGTCCGGTCTCTTCCCGGCGCGCTCCCGTTGAGAAGGAAATCGGCGAGAAGATCGTCGTCCGCACGGACGTGTACGAGGTGACTCTTAACACCGCCGGGGCCTATCCGGTCAGCTGGAAGATCATTGACCCCGCGTTCGCAAAGGCTTGCCAGGCCGACGTGGAAGGCAATCCCCGCCTGGGACTCAAGATCGGAGA
>Ga0315282_10011775_pt1 | contig 13494 bp, 10 predicted proteins | sample YL17G07_20_MG_FD_203693 | JGI IMG/M metagenome (GOLD analysis project Ga0315282, IMG submission 203693) | Sediment microbial communities from Yellowstone Lake, YNP, Wyoming, USA - YL17G07_20 | ecosystem: Environmental > Aquatic > Freshwater > Lake > Sediment | place: USA: Wyoming | collected...
TCCGCCAAAAGAGCTGTATTTAATCGGAGATTTGCCTCCGGAAGAGCTCTTTTATCTGGCGGTGGTAGGGACAAGAAGATTTTCCAATTACGGCAAGGAAGCCTGCGAACGGATTATTGGGGGTTTGACCGGGCATAATTTCGTGATAGTGAGCGGTTTGGCCATTGGCCTTGATTCCATTGCCCACCGAGCCGCTCTTCAAAATAAATTATTGACAATTGCCGTGCCGGGTTCGGGATTAAACGATTCTGTCCTTCATCCCCATTCCAACCGCAGATTGGCAAAAGAAATAGTTCAGGCCGGCGGTTGTCTTGTTTCAGAATTCCCTCCCAAAATGCCGGCCGGCCTTCATACTTTTCCTCAGAGAAACAGGATTATTGCCGGTCTTTGCAGCGGTGTATTGATTATTGAGGCGCCGGAAAAAAGCGGAGCTTTGATTACAGCCCGGTTCGCTCTTGATTTCAATAGGGATGTTTTTGCGGTCCCGGGTTCGATTTTCAGCGAAAATTCAATAGGCACCAACAGATTGATTAAAATGGGGGCCATTCCAGTTGTGTCGGCCGATGATGTTTTGGAAGCATACGGCATTGAGGTTGAATCTAAAAATCTTCAATTTAATTTTTCTCCTCTTGAAGAAAAAGTGCTTTCCGCCCTTAATGAGCCAATGCAAAAAGACGATTTAATAAGAAAACTGGGAATGCCGGCCTCGGAAGTAAATTCCATCATCACCATGCTCCAAATAAACGGCGTTCTCAAAGAATCCGGCGGCGAGATTTACAGATTACATTGACTTTATTTAACCGCCATTCTAAACTGAAATTATATGAAGAAATTTTTAATAATCATTAGTGTTATTGTTGGTGTTATTGTAGGAATTTATTTTGTATTAACAGGTATTTTAACAGTAAGTGGAATTTGCCCAAAATACATTGATTTAACGCCAAGGGTAGTTGGGCCAGATTTTCCAAAAGACAAAAGTGTGCCCGTTTTAAAATTTATTTTTTGTCCATTCGCCGAAAAAGTTTACTAATACATTAAATAAATAATTTTAATTTTGTCGTTTACTATCCCCGATTTGTGGCGATAGCTTCGGATTGGGGATACTTTGATTAATACTAATAACGAAAATCAAAGATTATAATATCTTTTCAGATAATCGTCGTCTAAATCTTTGGTGGTAAAATAATAAATGAATTTTTTGACCTCAAAAAATTCTCCGATAAAATCAATCTCATCTCGGCATTCAAACGGACAAGCAAAAACGCTTTTTTGCAAAGGATAAATCTCCATCTCTTTTAATTTTCGGGTTAGGGCGCTCCGGGCCCTTTTATATCTTTCCGGAATGTCAAAAATTATAACCCGCCAATACCCGTCCCATTTTTTCGGTCTGGCAATTTTAATTTCGTCAATTTTGTATTTTAAAATCCTTTTTTCTCCTTTTTCGGTAATTTCCATTATTTGGCCATCTCCTTTTTCGTAAAAATCAATTAATTTTTGTTTTTCAAGATATTGGATAGCCCGTTTTATTCTATATCGGTCTTTTGCGCTTTTTACTCCAAAAAAACTAAAGACCTGGGGCAGATTGGGTAGGGCAAAACTGGCGACAATCAATCCGCCCATTGCCAAACCTTTTAAAATTTCTTTAACGAGTTCACCTTTGGAATAATTATCCCTGAGAGATTGCATCTTTTTATACTATCACCAATTTGTGGCGATAGCAACGGATTGGCGATACTTTGACAAAAGACACCTTTTTTGTTAATCTTTAATATATGAAACTTATTATTGTGGAATCGCCGACCAAGGCAAAAACCATTTCCCAATTTTTGGGAAAAGATTTTAAGGTTGAATCGTCTTATGGCCATATCCGGGATTTGCCGAAATCAACATTGGGAATTGATATTGAAAATGATTTTCAGCCGACCTATATCATACCGACAAAATCAAGAAAAACAATAAACGAATTAAAAAAGGCTTCGGAAAAGGCCGAAGATGTTATTTTAGCCACGGACGAGGACCGCGAGGGCGAATCAATAAGCTGGCACCTCGCCAGTATTCTAAACCTTAGAAATCCAAAAAGAATTGTTTTTCACGAAATTACCAAAAAGGCCATAGAGGAAGCCCTTAAAAAACCAAGAAAAATAGATATTAATTTAGTTGACGCCCAGCAGGCGCGGAGAATTCTGGATAGAATAGTCGGTTATGAATTATCGCCTTTTTTGTGGAGAAAATTATTTCAAGGGCTTTCCGCGGGCAGAGTTCAATCCGTGGCTGTCCGTCTTATTGTTGACCGGGAAAAAGAAATAGAAAAATTTGTTCCTCAAGAATATTGGAATATAGTAGCGGATTTTGAAGGTTTTAATGCTATTTTGTTTGCTGATAAATTTGCCATTAAAACAAAAACAGAGGCGGATAAAATTATCAAAGATTTGGATGGCGCGGAATATAAGGTTGAAAAAATAGAAAAAAAAGAAACAAGGAGATTGCCAAAACCGCCATTTACCACCAGCACTCTCCAACAAGAGGCCTCGATAAAACTGCATTTTTCCGCCAAACAAACAATGATGTTCGCCCAGCATCTTTATGAAAGTGGATATATTTCTTATATGAGAACCGACTCTCTCAGTCTTTCCGAAGATTCTTTGCGCGCGGCTGAAAAATTTATTGATAATAATTTCGGCAAAAATTACTCGTCGCAAAGGCGCTTTAAGACAAAAGCAAAGGGCGCCCAGGAGGCGCACGAGGCCATCAGGCCGACTCAGCCGGAAAATAGTCCGGAAATTTTAAAAGATAAATTGGATGTCCAGCAATTCAAACTCTATGATTTAATCTGGCGCCGTTTTATCGCCTGTCAGATGCAGGAGGCCGTGTTTGATTCAACAATTATTGATATTGTTGGAAATCGGATTTCCAACGGAAATCCGATTTCCCTAAAATACACTTTCCGGGCAAGCGGCCAAGTTTTGAAATTTGAAGGCTTTTTAAAAGTTTATCAGATGAAATTCGAGGAAAACGAATTGCCGGCGCTGAAAGAAAAAGAAATACTCGAACTTATAAAATTGGCGTCTATCCAGCACTTTACCGAACCGCCGGCGCGATACAGCGAAGCCTCTCTGATTAAGGCCCTTGAAGAACATGGGGTTGGAAGGCCATCAACATATTCCCCGACCATCGCCACTATTCAGGAAAGAAATTATGTCGTTAAAAACGAACAGAGAAAATTTGTTCCCACGGAAACAGGAACAATGGTCAATAATCTTCTGGTGGAGCACTTTCCAAAAATTGTTGACATCCAGTTCACTTCGAAAATGGAAGAAGATTTGGATGACATTGCCGAAGGAAAAACAAAATGGGTGCCGGTTATCAAAAATTTTTACGGACCGTTCCATAAAAATCTGGAAGAAAAATATGAGAATGTTAAAAAACAAAATATTGAGAAAAAAACCGACGAAATCTGCGAGAAATGCGGAAAACCAATGGTCATAAAAAGAGGAAGATTCGGCGAATTTATGGCCTGTTCCGGATTTCCGGAATGCAAAAATGCAAAAACAATCAAAAGAGAGGCGGAAACGATAAATATGAAATGCCCAAAATGCGGAGAGGGAGATGTTGTTGTCAAACGGACAAAAAGAGGTAAAATATTCTACGGTTGTTCCAAATATCCGGCCTGCGATTTTGCCTCGTGGACCAAGCCGGAAAAATAGAATACTAAAATGAATGTCAAGGAAATAATTGACCTCGTCAAAAATCCGGGCAGGGACGATATTGAACTTATTGGCCGGGCTTTTGATTTTGCGGAAAAAGCGCATGAGGGCCAAAAAAGATATTCCGGCGAGCAATATTTTGTCCATCCTTTTGAAACCGCCAAAACCCTTGCCCGTCTCGGGCTTGATTCCCAGACAATCAGCGCCGGCCTGCTCCATGATGTTTGCGAGGGCGACACGACAATTTCCACTGATGAAAAAATTCTTAAAAAAGAATTCGGCGGCGAAATTGCCTTTTTGGTTGGAGGGGTCACGAAATTGGGAAAATTAAAATATCACGGCGAAAAAGAAAAAGCGGAAAATTTAAGAAAGATGTTTTTGGCTATGGCAAAAGATATCCGGGTTGTCCTTATTAAACTGGCTGACCGTCTTCATAATATGAAAACACTGGAATATGTTCCCAAAGAAAAACAAAAAAGAATTGCTTTGGAAACTCTTGAGGTTTACGCCCCTCTGGCTAACCGTCTGGGAATGGAAGAGTTAAAGGGTCAGCTTGAAGACCTTGCTTTCCCCTTCGTTTATCCGGAGGAATACATAAAAACAAAAGAATTGTTAAAGAATAAACATAAACAAAAAGAAAGAGATATTCCCAGGATAAAATATAAATTATCAGAAGAATTAAAAAATAATGGAATAGAAAACGCAAAAATAGATTCCCGAACAAAACATCTTTACAGTTTGTTTAAAAAACTGCGGAGACCGGAAATAAATATGGACATTGATTTGGTTTATGATTTAATTGCTCTCCGGATTATTGTAAATACCGTTGAAGAATGTTACAAGGTTTTAGGAATTATTCATAATATATGGAAGCCCCTGATTGGAAGAATCAAGGATTTTATTGCCGTGCCAAAGCCTAACGGCTATCAGAGTTTGCATACTACGGTTTTTGCCGACGGCGGAAAAATTACTGAATTTCAAATCAGAACCAAAAATATGCACGAAGAAGCAGAATACGGAATTGCCGCCCACTGGGCTTATGAAGAGTCGAATAAACCGAAAACTGGAGGGAAAATTCATCCTCGTCTTGTCTGGGTAAAGCAACTTACAGAATGGCAGGGCGGAGTTTTAAAATCAAAAGATTTTCTAAAAATGCTGAAAATTGATTTTTTCAAGGATAGGGTTTTTTGCTTCACTCCCAAGGGGGATGTTATTGATTTGCCCGAGGGCGCGACAGCCATTGATTTTGCTTACGCCATTCACGCCGAAATCGGCAATCAGGCCATTGGGGCAACAATTAACAATAAATTTGTTTCTTTGAATTCGGTTCTCCAAAACGGCGATATTATTGAAATTAAAACCCAAAAAAACAAAAAACCGAGCCTGGAATGGCTAAAACACGCCAAAACTTCATTAACCAGAAAGCAAATCAGATCTGCTCTTAAAAAGAGAATTTAAAAATGCTTCTAATTCTTCCTGGGGGAGAAACTTGAGTTTTTGTTCTATTAGTTTCAGTTCCGGGTCGGTTAAATTAATGGGAATTTCTGGGGCAGTAATAATTTCTTTGGAAAATTTCTCCGCCTTCCGGACGCTGATTTTTTTATCAAGAATTTCTTTATAAAGTTTCATTTGTTCTTCTTTATTGTTATTCAGCGTCAAGATTGGCCGACAGTGTCCTTCACTAATTTCTCCTTTTGTCAAAGAATCTTGAATTTCCATAGGCAGTAAAAGCAGGCGGATTGTGTTGGTGACATATTCCCGGCTCTTGCCTATTCTCGAAGCAACTTCATGATGTTTTAACCTGAATTCTTCCACTAATTTTTTAAAAGCTTGGGCGCGCTCAATGGCATTAAGGTCTTCCCGCTGAAGATTTTCAATAATGGTAATTTCCAGTTTTGTTTTGTCGTCGGGTGCTTCATAAATAATTACCGGAACCTGATAAAGACCGGCTAATTGAGCAGCCCGCAGCCGCCTTTCGCCGGTAACAAGTTCGTATTCAACACTCCTTCCTCTTTCTGTGTCTATTTCTTTTCTGGTGACGACCAAGGGCTGAAGAACGCCATATTGGCGGATTGATTCAGCCAAATCATTAAGCCGCTCCTCGTCAAATTCCCGGCGGGGCTGCATGGGATTGGCTTTTATTTTGTGGGCATCAACCCAAAAAATCGTATCGTATCTTTTTTGCAGATTCATTAATTTAATTTTACCTTGTTAGAAATTTTAGAGCAAGTAAAAATACTTTTACAAACAAATAAATTATTGTATATTAAAAACATGCCGCCGTGGCGGAATTGGCAGACGCGCACGACTCAAAATCGTGTGGGAGCAATCTCATGTCGGTTCGACCCCGACCGGCGGCACTAAAATGAAAAAATATCACATTATTACTTTTGGCTGCCAGGCCAATGTGGCTGACAGCGAAAGAATTGCCGGGAAACTAAAGAGTTTCGGCTATACTATAGCCGAAAATTTAAAAAAGGCAGATTTGATTGTTATTAATGCTTGCTCGGTTCGACAATCAGCCGTAAATCGCGTTTATTCAAAATTAAACAAATTAAACGGCAAAAAAATTATTTTGGCCGGCTGTGTTTTAGATTCTGACAAGAAAAAAATGTCCGACAAAATCTGGAAGTTTTGGTGTCCTGATGAATATTTTAACCAAAAACCGCTTCATGAAAGTAAAACCCGCGCCTATGTGCCCGTTATGACCGGCTGCAATAATTTTTGCACTTATTGCGTTGTTCCCTACACCCGCGGCCGCGAAAAATCAAGGCCGGCACGGGAAATTATTAATGAAATTAAAAAACTAATAAAAAATAAATACAAAGAAATTTGGCTAATCGGCCAGAACGTCAATAGTTACCCAAACTTTAGCAATCTATTAAAAACAATAAACGATTTGCCCGGGCACTTCACTCTTCACTTTATGACTTCCCATCCCAAAGATATGAGCGATAAATTAATCAAAACAATTAAAGAATGTGAAAAAGTTTCCAAGGAAATCCATTTGCCTGTGCAATCGGGAGACAATAAAATTTTAAAAGCCATGAACCGGCGTTATACGATTGAACACTATAAAAAACTGATTAAAAAACTGCGCAAAATCCCCGGAATAAAAATATCCACCGATGTTATTGTCGGTTTTCCCGGCGAAACAAAAAAGCAATTTGATAATACCGTAAAACTTTTTAAAGAAACCGGCTTTTATAAAGCTTATGTTTCCAAATATTCGTCCAGGCCAAGCACGGCCGCTGCCAAATTAAAGGACAGTGTACCCCAAGAAGAAAAGAAACGCCGCTGGCAAATTTTAAACAAACTGATATGCAAAAATTAATTGTCATTATTGGGCCGACTGCCTCGGGAAAAACCGGCTTGGCGGTCAAACTCGCCAAAAAATTTAGTGGCGAAATTATTTCCGCTGATTCCCGCCAGATTTACCGCGGAATGGATATCGGCACAGCCAAACCAGTTTTTCCACACTATCTTATTGATATTAAAAATCCAAACCAAGATTATTCCGCGGGAGAATACAAAAAAGACGCCCTAAACGCGATAAATAAAATAGTCGCCTCCGGCAAAACGCCGATTTTAGTCGGCGGCACTGGACTTTATATCTCGGCTGTTATAAATAACTGGGAAATCCCAAAAATAAAAGAAAATAAAAAATTAAGAGCGAAAATTGAAAAAGAAATTAAAGAAAGGGGTCTGGATTTTGTTTTTAAGAAATTAGTGGCACTTGACCCGGAAACGGCTTATATTGTTGACCCTAAAAATCCCCGCCGAATTATCCGCGCCTTAGAAATAGCTCTTGTTTCCGGCAAAAAGTTCTCCGAACAGAGAAAAATCGGCAAACCGCTTTATAAAACGTTGCAAATCGGCCTCAATTGTTCACCAAAAGCGCTCAAAAAAAGAATTGCCCAGAGAATCAAAAATATGATAAAAGATGGTTTAATCAAAGAAGTAAAGAATTTAGTCAAAAAATACGGTTATAATTGCAAAGCTTTTGACAGCATTGATTACCGGGAAATTATTGATTATTTAAAGAAAAAATCCACGCTTGAGCAGGCCATTACCCAAATGCAAAATAACACCTGGCATTACGCCAAACGCCAAATGACCTGGTTTAAAAAATACAACCCTAAAGCGCACTGGATAAAAAATTATAAAGAAACGGAAAAATTAGTGAGGAAATTTATTTGACGGGAGCTGGAGGAATTGAACCCCCGACATTGGTTTTGGAGACCAATATTATACCACTTAACTAAGCTCCCATTCCGCCAGCTGGCGGATTATTTCTTTGTTTCCTTGTGAATGGTGTGTTTGCGGCACCAATTGCAAAACTTTTTGAGTTCTATTTTTCGCTCAACTTTCTTTTTATTTTTGCTGGACCAGTAATTGACTCTCTTACATTCCCCGCATTGTAATTTTATTAAATTTGGCTGTGGCATAAATAATTCTCCTGTGCGTGGGGAGGGATTTGAACCCCCGTAGGCCGTAAGGCCGTCAGATTTACAGTCTGATGCGATTGACCACTCCGCCACCCACGCCCAATTTCTCACTTTTCTCTCTCCCCTTAACTTCTATTGCAATTTCATCTTTTATTAAATCAATCATTAAAGTATTGCCTGCCTTTGCCTTGTTGCCAACAATCAGTTCCGCCGCCTTATTCAAAATTTTGTTCTGAATCAGGCGCTTCAAGGGACGGGCGCCATAATGAGGATTATAGCCTTCTTTTGTCAAAAAAGAAAGAGCCGGCTCGGAGATTTTGAAATTAATTCCTTTTTCCGTTAATCTCCTGGCGATAATTTCAACTTGAATTTTGACAATTTCCTTAAGGTTTTCCCGGGTCAAGGTGTTGAAAATAATAATTTCGTCAAGCCGGTTTAAGAACTCCGGCCTGAATCTGTTTTCCAGAGCCTCCCTGATTTTACTTTTCAACGCATCTTCTGTTTTATCCCCTTTTTCTTCGTCGGCGCTAAAACCAAGAGTGGCCATCTCCCGGATATATTCGGAACCGACATTAGAGGTCATAATCAAAATCGTGTTTTTAAAATTGACATTTCTTCCCTTGGCATCGGTCAGACGGCCGTTATCAAGAATCTGGAGAAGAATATTAAAAACTTCGGGATTGGCTTTTTCAATCTCGTCAAAAAGAACTATGGAATAAGGCCTGTGCCTGATAATTTCCGTCAGCTGGCCGCCCTCCTCGTAACCAACATAACCAGGCGGAGAACCGATAATTTTGGAAACGGTATGGCGTTCCATATATTCTGACATATCAATGCGAATCAAAGACTTCTCATTGTCAAACATAAATTCAGCCAGGGCTTTTGCCAGTTCGGTCTTCCCCACTCCGGTGGGACCAAGAAACATAAAAGAACCGATGGGCCTGTCTTCATAAGAAATGCCGGCCCGAGAGCGCCGGACAGCGTTGCTTATTTTGGAAATCGCCTCGTCTTGCCCCTTGACCCGTTTTTTCAGATTTTCTTCCATATTCAAAAGTTTTCCCGCCTCGCCCTCCAGCATTTTTGTTACGGGAATGCCGGTCCATTTTGAAACAACCGAGGCAATATCTTCTTCGGTTATTTCTTCTTTGAGAAGGCGGTGGGAAGTTTGAAGTTTCTTGAGTTTTTTCTCTCCGGTCCGCAATTTTTTTTCCATTTCCGGCATTTTTCCGTAGCGCAGTTCCGCCACCCGGGCCAAATCGGCTCTTCGTTCCGCATTATCGGCCTCCAGATGCAAAACCTCCAAATCTTTTTTTAATTTGCCGATGGCGTTAATGGTTTCTTTTTCGTTTTTCCATTTAAGCTCGAGAGAGGAAATTTTTTCTTTCAAATCAGCGATTGCTTTTTCTATTTCCCTGATTCTTTTTTTGGATTTGGCGCCTTCGTCTTTTTTCAGGGCCTCTTTTTCAATTTCCAGTTTTCTTATCTGGTGCTTGGTAATTTCCAGTTCCTCGGGCATGCTGTCCAATTCCAAACGGAGAGCGGAACAAGCCTCATCCATTAAATCAACGGCCTTATCGGGTAAAAATCTGTCGGTAATATAACGGCTGGAAAACTGAACAGCGGCCTGAATTGCCCCGTCGGTAATCCGAATTCCGTGATACAGTTCATATTTCTTTTTCAATCCCCGCAGAATGGCAATTGTATCTTCTAGAGACGGTTCTTCAATATAAACAGGCTGAAATCTTCTGGTAAAAGCCGGGTCCTTTTCAATATACTTTTGATATTCTTTGAGAGTGGTGGCTCCGATGGCCCGCAAATCTCCCCGCGCCAAGGCCGGTTTCAGAAGATTGGAGGCGTCAATTGCTCCCTCCGCGGCTCCGGCACCGATAATGGTGTGAATTTCGTCTATAAAAATAACAATTTTGCCGGCCGCTCTCTCTATCTCCCGTAACACCGCCTTCAACCTCTCTTCAAATTCACCCCGGTATTTTGTTCCGGCAACCAAAGCCCCCAAATCAAGAGAAATAATTTCCTTATCTTTTAAAAGTTCGGGTACGTCTCCCTGGCTGATTCTCCAGCTTAAACCCTCAACCACGGCTGTTTTCCCCACTCCAGCCTCCCCTATCAAAATAGGATTATTTTTTGTTCTTCGGTTCAAAATTTGCATCACCCTTCTAATCTCGTCGTCTCTGCCAATAACAGGGTCAAGTTTGTCTTCCTGGGCCAGTTTTGTCAGATTGCGGCTGTATTTTTCCAGAATTCTTGATTTTCCCTGGACCTCGGGTCCCACATCGGTAATTTTTGCCTGACGAAGTTCGGCTAAAATTTTCAGAACATCCTCTTTGTCTATTTTGAAGCGATTCAAAATTTCTCTGGCCCGGGAAGGAGTTTCAAGAATTGCCAAAAAAAGATGTTCGGTTGAAACATAGTCATCTTTCAGGAAAACGGCGATCCGGTGAGCGGATTCAAGCACTCTTGACAATTCCGGAGTGAGATAAACTTGATAAGAGGGCGTGGCAAGAGAAGAGGATTCGCTCTCGGCCAGATTATTCAAAATAGTATCGTTAAGAAAAACAATATCGATTTCCATTTTTTCAAGAATAGAGGTTACCAAACTGTCGTCCTGAGAAACAAGGGCGGCCAAAAGGTGCAGGACATCGATGTGATTCTCCCCCCTTTCAATGGCCAGTTCGTGGGCCTTGCGCACGGCCTCCTGGGCCTTAATTGTGAAATTTGAAAACGGCGGCATAAATTAAATATTTTCCGGTCTTTCTTCTAAAACTACTGTTACTGTCATTTCTTTTCCGTCGCGGAGGATTTTGAGGTCAATTTTATCGCCCACCCGGTGCTGACCGAGAAGATGGGATAAAGTATTTTGCTGGTCAATTTTTATTCCCCCGAATTCAAGAATAACATCATTTTCTTTAAGCCCGGCCTTGCCGGCGGGACCCGTTGATTCAACGGCCGGCTCTTGATTCGGCCCTTTTACCAATTGCAATCCATTATCAACAACTTTATATCTGATGCCCAGATAAGGATATTTTATTTTGCCGAATTCTTGGGCGTCGTTAATGTCTCTTTTGGCGATATTTATTGTCAATGCAAAACCAATATTTTCCGCTCCCTGAGCCCGGGCCACATTAATCCCAATCACTTTTCCCGAAAGATCAAGAAGCGGCCCGCCGGAATTTCCCGGATTAATGGCGGCGGTAGTTTGAATAAGTTCTTCCAGGTCTTCCGGACCAGAGAGAGAACCCTGGGCCGTGACACTGCGGTGCAAACCGGAAATTATTCCGTCAGAAACAGTATTGCGGAATTCTCCCAAAGAATTTCCAATGGCAATGGCCGTTTGCCCGATATTAATAGAATTAGAATCTCCGAGAGGAATAGAAACAAAGTCTTTTCCGTCCACCTTGAGAATAGCGATATCTTGAAAAGGGTCCCGGGCCAATACTTTTGCCTCCAATTTCCGGCCGTCGTTCATAACAATAGAATACTCCGCCTTTGTGTCTTCAACCACATGTTTATTCGTGAGCAGTAAGCCGTCTTTGGAAATAAAGAAACCGGTTCCGCTGGAAACCTGCTTTTTTTCTGTTCCCTTCTGGCGATACTGGGGAATTTGAATGTCGGGAAAAAGGTCCGGAAAGGGATTGATAAAGTATTCTTCTATCACCGGTAAATCTTTGGTGGCCACCACGCTGACGACACTGGAAGAAACATCTTTCACCACTTTTATTATTGATTCCTCTCGGTTTAAAGGAGTTGGCAAGGGCGCGGCTTGCTGTTGGTTATTTTCTATTGGCAGCATTTTTTCTATGACCCGGTTAATGGTCTGAGTAAACGGCGCCGGCGCCTGATTAACCAAGCTGACAGTGACAATGCCTGTTACCAAAGAAGTGACAAAACTGACGAGCAAGACCAGCATTATTAATTGATTTTTTGTAAGATTATCCATAGACTACGAATATTTTAATTTAAATTATTTATTGTGTCAAATTTTTGTGATAATTTTCCACGGCTTTTTTGAAGGCCTGGTCCGCCATCACCGAACAATGGAATTTGCGGTCTGGAATACCGCCCAAACGTTCGGCAATATCTTTGGGAGTGATTTTTAAGGCCTCGTCTATAATCATTCCCCCATCTTCAGTAACCATTTCCGAAAAGGCCGAGGTGCTGGCAATGGCTGTGGCGCATCCCCAGGTCCGCCATTTTAGGGTTTTAATTTTTTTTGTTTTTGGTTCAATCTTAATCCACATTTTCATAATGTCTCCGCAGACGAAATTCCCCACTTCTCCCATTGCGTCAAACTCTCCCTCTTTGGGTTCTTCAGTGATAAAATTTTTGGGATGAAAAAAATGGTCTTTTACTTTGTCCGAATAATACCAGTCATTGTCTATGTCCGCCATGTTGATGAAATACTTCTTAATTTTTTAATAATGGGCGGTAAAACTTTGAGCACATAATCAATATCTTTTTTTGTGTTGCATTTGCCCAAGGTAAAGCGTAAAGAGCCGTGGCCGTACTGATGAGGCCTGCCCAGGGCCATTATCACGTGCGACGGCTCCAGGCTCTCAGAGGTGCAGGCAGAGCCGGTTGAACAGGCCACGCCCGCCTCGTCAAGATAAAGAACAACGGATTCGCCCTCAACACCCAATATGGAAACATTTATATTGTTGGGCAGGCGTTTTGTCGGATGGCCGTTTAAAAAAGTTTTGGGAATTTCTGTTAGTAGTCGTTTTATAAAATAGTCGCGCATAGTTGTAAGGCGTCTTGATTCTTTGACCCTGTCTTTTTGAACCAACTCAAACGCTCTTGCCAAACCAATTATTGCCGGAACATTTTCCGTTCCCGGCCGCATTTTTTTTTCCTGTTCCCCGCCATAAAGAATCGGCTGAATCTTTATTCCTTTCCGGGCATAGAGAAAACCGATTCCTTTCGGCCCGTAAATTTTTGAACCATTAACAGTCATTAAATCAACACCCAGTTTTCGGACATCTAAATCAAGATAGCCGGCTGCCTGGCAGGCGTCAGTGTGAAAAAGCGCGTTTTTTTTGTGAACAATTTTGCTTATTTCAGCGATTGACTGAATGGTTCCTATCTCATTATTAGCATACATTATGGAAACCAAAATGGTTTCGGGTCGAAGAGCATTTTTAACATCTTGAGGTTTAACTATCCCCTGCCTGCCGGCAGGCAGGCCTCTTCCGCCGACATCAAGATAAGTGACTTTAAAACCCTGTTTTTCTAACTCTTTGCAGGCGTTTAAAACAGCGTGATGTTCGAATTTGGTGGTAATAATATGAGGATTCTTCCCAAGGATTACCCTTTGTTTTCCCAAGGAT
>Ga0315282_10011776_pt1 | contig 13493 bp, 11 predicted proteins | sample YL17G07_20_MG_FD_203693 | JGI IMG/M metagenome (GOLD analysis project Ga0315282, IMG submission 203693) | Sediment microbial communities from Yellowstone Lake, YNP, Wyoming, USA - YL17G07_20 | ecosystem: Environmental > Aquatic > Freshwater > Lake > Sediment | place: USA: Wyoming | collected...
GCGTGGTCGCCGGCGTGATCGGCGAGTCGGCTCACGGCTACGGCGTGTCCGGCGTCAGCACCGACGGCACTGGCACCTACGGCCACAGCTCCAGCGGCAACGGCGTGTTTGGCGCCAGCAGCAGTGGCAACGGCGTCTACGCCATGAGCACCAGCGGCCCGGCCATCCTCGCCGGCGGCACGGGCATAATTCAGAGCGTCGCCAAGACCCAGATCTGGGTCAGCGGCAATGCAGTGGTCAATTACTACTCCACCCAAACCACACGCTGGGAGATGCAGCTAAATGGGGCCGCGCGCATCTACGGCGGCCCAACGGCCGGCGGCAAGATCGTGTTCTACCCCATCACCCTGCCCAGCGTGCTCTACGGCCAGCCGGCCAAGCTGAGCAAGCTGACTGTCTACTATGCCTGCGGCGACGGCGCCAAGGGCTACATCGAGGGCACCAACCTCATCAAGCAGACCGACGCCATTCATGACATCCACGTCATCGATGACAGCACCCACCACACCAGCAACAGCGCCGCGTCCTACTCGCTGGACCTGACCAGGAACAACGTGCTCAGCGCCGACCAGGGCGGGCTTGGCCTGTACATCTACCTGCACTTTGACGACGACATCAACTGGGTGCAGATCGGCGGCGTGCGCCTGGAGCTGCTCTATGCGCCGTGATCCTGTCCACCGCGCCCCGTTGCGTGTCCTGGACGCCCCGGGCGCGGTTCCAGCACGAGAAAGGAGGCCTCCTATGCGCGTGATACTCGCGCGGCTTCTGCTGTGCGGCGCGCTGAGCGCTCTGGCGCTAAGCGGCCTGGCCCTGGCTGCTGCCCCAACCCCGGCCGGGGTGCCGCACTGGCTGCTCTCCGCGGGCGGCGCGGCCTGGTCCGACGGCCCGCGCCTGCAGGCCAGCCTGGGTGAGCCCCTGGTCGGCGACAGCGGCCAGCTCGCGGCGGGCTTCTGGCCCGTCGTGGCGGCCTATGAGCAGGCCGTGCCCACACCCACCACCAGGCCCAGCCCCACACCCACCACCGGACCCAGCCCCACCCCCGCCACCGACCACTGGCTCTACCTGCCCATGATCCTGAAGCGCGGCTAGGGCCACTCCCGAGGGATGCCGTCAACGGAGATGCCTGGCGGTCACACGATAGACGGATGGAGCACGCGCCCATCCGTCTATCCGTCTTCACATGCGTTGACCACCAGCCCCGCATTGACAGCCAACTCATTCTGTGTTATCTTATGTCAGAACCAACCGCTGCGACACGGGAGGCCGAATGGCCATCATCACTGCTTTCATGCTGAGCCTTGCGGGCGCTCTGGCCACGGGTTTGGGCGGCCTGCTGCTGAGCCTGTTCGGTGACCTGGACATGCGCGTCTATGATAGCCTGATCGGCTTTGCCGCCGGGGTTATGACCGCCGTGGCCACCGTTGGCCTGATACCCGGGGCGCTGGCGCGTGGCAGCCTGCTGACCACGGTGCTGGGCGTGGCCGCGGGCACTGGCGCGATGTTTGCGTTGGACCGCTTCTTGCCGCACGAGCACGAGAATCTGTCCTTCGTTTGCGAGAACCCGCTCGCGTACCGCCGCGGCCTGCTGCTCTTCGCAGCCATGACATTGCACAACATCCCGGAGGGTCTGGCGGTGGGCACCGGCTACGCGGCCCAGCCGCGCCTCGGGCTGTTGCTGGCCCTGGCCATCGCCCTGCATAACATTCCTGAGGGCATCGCTGTGGCGGGCCCTTTTCGCGCCTGCGGCATGCCCCGCCGCCAGTACCTGGCCTGGACCACGGCCTCTGGCGTGGCCGAGCCGGCTGCCGCCCTGCTAGGGGCGGCCTTCGTCGTGTTGTTCGGATCCATTCTGCCCTTCAGCCTGGCCTTTGCCGGCGGGGCCATGCTCTACGTCGTCTCCGATGAACTGATCCCCGAGAGTCACAGCCACGGCTTCGAGCACGAGGCGACTCTCGGCTTCATCCTCGGTTTCCTGCTGCTGCTGGCGTTGTCGCGCATGCTGTGACGCCCCGGTGCACGAGTTGCATCGACTGGTTGACATGCCAGCAACCCTGCGCTAAGATGTGCGCCAGGAACTTCGCGCGGCACGCAGCCCGCCTTCAGATCCAGCGAAAGGAGTCATCACCATGATGATCCCACTGGACACCACAACGCGGACGGCCCCACACCGACGGGCCATGAGGAAACCACATTGCGCGGCCTTGGCCCTGGCCCTGCTCGTGCTGTGTTGCGCCTGCGCCCAACCACGCATCCCCAGCTACGGCGACATCACGCCCACCTATGCTCCCACGCGCAGCCCCAGCGCCACCCCCAGCCCATCGCCCACCGCCACCGCGCGCCCCAGCGCCACGCCGCGGCCCACGTTCACCCCCCTCCCCACGCGCACCCCCGTGCCCGACGCCGTCACCAACGGTGCCAGCGTCGAGCTGCGCGAGGGGCCAGGCTCAGCCTACCCGCCAGTCAGCGCCTACTCCCAGGGCACACCATTGACGCTGCTCGGGCGCTCCAGCGGCGGCCTGTGGCTGCAGGTGCGCACGCCCGACGGCAAGACCGGCTGGATGCGCAAGGCGGAATTGCAGGTGCGCCGGCCCGAAGCCGGCCTGGCTGTGGTCGAGGCTCCCGCGCCGGTCGAACCCGTGCTGGGAGCAACCCGCGTCATAGAGCGCGCCGGCATCGTTCTGCTCTACGTCCCCTCGGGCGAGTTCCTCATGGGCTCCACCGACAGCGACGTGCACGCCAGCGCGTGCGAAAAACCGCAGCGCCGCGTCTACCTGGACGGCTTTTGGATCGCCCGCACCGAGGTGACGAACGCTCAGTACCAGCGCTTCGTCGACGACGGAGGCTACTTCAAGCACGAGCTCTGGAGCGCCGAGGGCTGGCAGTGGGTCACCAGCGCGGGGGAAAGGCACCCTTCTGCCACAACCTGGGATGATCCGGTCTGGAACCAGCCCGACCAGCCCGTCGTGGGCGTCAACTGGTACGAAGCGGACGCCTTTGCCCGCTGGGCGGGCGCACGCCTGCCCACCGACGCCGAGTGGGAAAAGGCCGCGCGCGGCACGGACGGCCGCATCTACCCGTGGGGCAACGCCGAGGACGCCGGGCTGGCCAACGTCGAAGGCCGCATTGGGAGCACCGTCGCGGTCGGCAGCTTCCCCGAGGACCGCAGCCCCTACGGCTGTCTGGACATGGCCGGCAACGCGCGCGAGATGGTGGCCGACTGGTTCGCTCCCGACTGCCGTCAGCCCAGCAGTGACCGCAACCCCACGGGTCCGCCCAACGGCTTGGCGCACGTCCAGCGCGGCGGCAACTACCATGGTGCCGTCTGGGCCGGCTCGCGCTGCGCCGCTCGCAGCGATCCACCGCCCGTTGGCACCTCGATCGCCAGGCGCTGGACCGACGTCGGTTTTCGCATCGCGCAGTGATTACTGTCAACGGATGGGGGAACGGATTCGCACATGCGTTGTCACGACCTTCGGTCACGACGTTCGTAGTGCGCGCTTTAGCGCGTGGTCAGGAGAACAACATCATGACCGATACCAACACACCCCACCAACAACTGGCACGCGCCCTGGCTCAGCGCTTCCAGCGGTTCCCAACCGTAGAAGCCATCGCGCTGGGCGGCTCGCAGGCCCGCGGCCCCGGAGACTCCCAGTCGGACATCGACCTGTACGTCTTCTCCCTGGCAGTCATCCCGCTGAGTGCGCGCCAGGCCCTGGTTGCGGACATGCGGGCGACACGTGCCGACCTCAACCTGCAGTTCTGGGACCTGGGTGACGAATGGTACGACGCGGCCACCGGCATCGAAGTGGACGTGATCTACTGGGAACCCGCCTGGATCGAGGGCCAGCTCGACCGCCTCTGGCGGCAGCACCAGGCCAGCCTGGGCTACAGCACCTGCTTCTGGACCACCATCCGCCATGCGCGCCCGCTCTTCGACCGTAGCGGATGGTTCGCCGCGCTGCAGCGGCAGAGCGAGCAGCCCTACCTCGAGGCGCTCCGCAGCGCCATCGTCACCAAGAACCACGCCGTGCTGCGCCGCGTGATCCCCAGCTATGCGCACCAGATTGAAAAGGCCAGCCGCCGGGGGGATCGAGTCAGCCTGAACCATCGTGTGGCTGCGCTGCTGGCCAGCTACTTTGACGTGCTGTTCGCGTTAAACCGAGTGCTGCACCCGGGGGAGAAGCGGCTCGTCGAACAGGCCCAGGCGCAGTGCGCGCGGTTGCCGGCAGCGATGGCAGAGCAGGTTGAGGCCGTGCTGCAAGCAACGTGCGCGACCGACGGGAACCTGGTGCAGCAAGTGCACGCACTGCTGGATAACCTCGATGACCTGCTGCGTCAGGAAGGCTTTGAAGAAAGGACGACGTGAAGTATCTGCGCGCCATCGCATTCTCGTTCTCCGCGGTCGCGCTACGTCTCGTGGGGTGACGTTAGCCACCCGTCGCGTTAAGCGTTCGCCTCGTGATGTCGCCGCAGCCGCGCAGAAGCGCTCCCTGTTCCTTGCCCAGATGCAGTACAGGGCCCTCCGTCAATACCCGCGCCGCTTGTCCACCACGTTGCGCAGGGGTTGCCCCGCCTGGTAGCGCTGTAGGTTGTCCAGGAAGACCCCCAGCGCGCGCTGGTGATAGTCTGGCATGCTGCCCGCATAGTGCCCGCTAATGATCACGTTCTCCAGGTCCCAGAACGGCGAGTCCGGCGGCAACGGCTCGTGCTCAAACACGTCCAAAGCAGCGCCCGCAATCCACTTAGCCCGCAGCGCCCGCAGCAGGGCCGCCTCGTCCAACGTGCCCCCGCGCCCGACGTTGACCACATGGGCGCTGGGCTTCATGCGCCGCAGCTCGCGCTCACCAAACGAGCGCCGCGTGGCCTCCGTCAGCGGCAGGGTGATCACCACCCAGTCGGCCAGCGGCAGCACCTCTCCGATCTGCTCCGGCCCCACCAGACGCTCGATGCCCGGCACCGCCCGGTCGGGGTTGCGCCGCACGCCCAGCACGCGCATGCCCAGCGCTGACGCCACCTGCGCGGTGCGCTTTCCGATGGCTCCAACGCCCACCAGCAGCAACGTCTGCCCGGCCAGCTCGGGTCCCAGGCCTGCGCCCCAGGGATACGAGACCCACTCGTGGCGCGTCTGGGCGCGCATCGCCACGTGCAGCCGGCGGGAAAACGCCAGCAGAAGGGCCAACACGTGCTCGCTGATCACCGTGGCGTGAATGCCCGAGGTGCTGGTGAGAATGAAGCTCTGCTCCACTGCCTGTGGGTAGCGCAGCAGCCAGTCGGCCCCGGCGGCCCACTGTTGGTACCAGCGCAGCCGTGGCGCTTTCACGATCAGCTTGGGCGAAATCACGCCCGCCGCGATCTCCACGTCGTCCAGCGCGATCTCCATGCCTTCGCGCCGGTCCGTCACCACCAGGTGCGCCTCGGGCGCCAGTGCGTGAATGCGCGCGCTCTGTTCAGCCTCCAGGACGTCGTCCGGCAGGCCGATCAGTATGGTTGTCATGCCGTGCTCTCCCTGCTGCAGGAATTGCGCCAAGCTCCTGTATTAGACCCAAAAGCGACCGGCAGGTCAAGCCAGCCGTGGACGGACAACCCAACGCCGGAATCCTGGCTTCTGGCAGAAACCAGGATTCTCCACGGCGTCAAGTTGCCTTCTGCCCTCGTGTGTGGTACAATGGAGCACGTTGGTGCGGGCCCGCCAGCACCCCGTTCGGCGCGGCTATCCGCCTGGACCCGATTCTGGCTTGCGAGGGAGAGCACATGAACACAGACAAGGCCAAGGTCATCGTCAACCCGGTCGCCTCCGGCGGCAAAGTGGGCAAGCGCTGGCCCGAACTGCGCGACATCCTCACGCGCGGCGGTCTGCAGTTTGAGGCCGAAATGACCCTGCGTCAGGGCCACGCCACGGAAATTGCGCAGCGCGCCCTCGCCGACGGCTTTCGTTACATCGTGTCGCTGGGCGGCGACGGCACCACCAACGAGGTGCTCAACGGGCTGGTGGCCGACGGCCACATCCCCGACGACGTTGTGTTGAGCATCATCCCCGGCGGCACCGGGTCCGACTTTATCCGCGTCGTGGGCATCCCGCGCGACCCCGTGCAGGCCTGCCAGGTCACCTTGGGCCACAACACGCGCCACATCGACCTGGGCGAAATCCGCTGCCAGAAGGGCGGCCAGGCGATCACGCGCTACTTCATGAACGTCGCCGGCCTGGGTTTTGACAGCGAGGTGTGCGAGCGCGTCAACCGCATGAGCAGGCGCATTAGCGGCACGCTCCCTTACCTCACCAGCTTGGTGCTCACGCTGGTCGCCTACCACAACAAGGACGTCGAGCTGACCTACGACGGCCAGTCGCTGCGCGGACGCTTCAACTCGGTCATCATCTGCAACGGACAGTACTTTGGCGGCGGGATGCGCATCGGCCCGCACGCCGTCTTGGACGACGGCATCTTTGACCTGGTGCTCCTGGGCGAGATGAACAAACTCGAATTCCTGGCCAACGTGCCGCGCGTCTATAACGGCACGCACCTCAGCCACCCCAAGATCACGTCACTGCAGGGCAAGCAAATCCGGGTGGAAGCCAAGCAGCGCATGTTCATTCAGGCCGAGGGTGAGCTCGTCGGAGAGGCGCCTGCCACATTCCGCGTGCTGCCCGGTGCCCTCAACCTGAGAGTCTAGCCGCCGACCCCAGCCTGATCCATTGGGAGACTTATGCGCAAAGCAGGCTTTGTTGTGCTTTCGATTTCGGCCCTGCTGGCCGTTGCCGTGGGGGCCTACATGGCGCTCGCCACGCTCGTCAATTCCATCTACGGCTACACCACCCCACTCAAGGGCACGCCGCCCGTGACACAGGAGAGCAGCCGGCCTCTGACCTCCCAGGTCGTGATCATCCTGATTGATGGGCTGCGCTTCGATGCCTCCCAGCAGATGCCCTACCTGAACACCCTGCGCAGGCAGGGCGCGCGGGCCCAACTGCTCGCGCGGCCGCCCTCCGGCTCGCAGGCAGCCTGGACCACACTGCTCAGCGGCGCATTTCCCGAAACCAACGGCGCACCGCTTTTCGACCCGCCCTACGAAGGCACACACCCCATCAGCGTCGACAACCTCTTTGCTGCCGTGAGCCGCGCCGGACTGACCTGCGGCGTGAGCGGCCCGCGCATTTGGGACAAGCTGCTTTCCGTCAATCTGATGTACGTGCAGTTCCTGGTCGACGGCAGCAACGACCTGGCTGACAGCCAGGTGGTTGACCGAGCCAGGGTCTTTCTGGGCGAGTTCAAGCCCAACCTGCTGCTGGTGCACCTGACGCAGGTCAACGCCGCCGGGCAACGCTACGGCGCGGCCAGCGCCGAGTACACACAGGCGGCCCAGCGCTGCGACGACTATGTGCGCACAGTGGCCGAGGGCATGGACCTGGCACGCAGCGTGCTGATGGTCGTCTCCAGCCACGGCCAACTCGACCAGGGCGGCTACGGTGGCGATGAGCCCGAGCTGCTCAGCATGCCGTTCGTGATGGCCGGCGAGAGCGTCATGCCGGCTGACTACCGCACCATCAACCAGAGCGATATTGCGCCCACCGTGGCCGCGCTGTTGGGCGCTCCTACGCCCAGCGTTGCGCAGGGCGTCATGCGTCTGGACATGTTGAGCACCAACCGCGTGGAGCGCGCCGAGGCCCTGGTGGCGCTGGCCGCCCAGCGCGTGCGCATCGGCAACATTTACGTCGGCAGCATTGGCCAGCCCGCCATCAGCCAGACGGCAGAGGGCGACATGCAGGTGGCGCGCAGCTCGCTGCTGGTCAAGAACTATGAGAGCGCCGCAGAATTGGCCTTGCTTTCGGTGAACCAGACCGGCCAGGAGATGTCCAACGCGCGACTCGCGCGCATTGGGCAGGAGCGCCAGCAACGCGCCGTGCCTCTGGCAATCCTGATCCTGCTCCCGCTGGCGCTGATCTGGCATTGGCGCGGGTCCAGAACGTTCTTCGCCCTGCTGGCGGCGGTGATGGCGGCCGCATCCTATCACGGCCTGTTCCTGTGGCAGGGCAACGAATACACGTTTAGCCGCATGCCGCTCAACTCGCTGGCTTCTGCTTTGCAGCCCAGCCTGGTACGGGCCGCCGTCTGCATGGGCGTGGGCGCGCTGGTCATCGTCTGGCACGCCTGGCGCGAGGACGAGCGCTCCCTCTTCGCCACGTTCGTCTACTCTTGCGGCTATGCCGCGTTGCTCGTATACCTGGTCGGCCTGTTGGCCGCCGCCTGCACGCTGTGGAACGGAGCGCGTTTCACCTGGTACGTGCCCAACCTTCAGTTGGCGTTCGTGCAGTGCGGGGCGCTGCTCCAGCTCATGCTGTTCGCGGCGCTGGCCATCCCACTGTCCATTGTCATCGTGGCGTTGCAGCGCCTGCTGCTGGCCATTGGTGACCACTACGCGAGCAACCTTCCCGAAAGGTGACGTCACTTTAGGCGCAAGAGCTTGCTGTGCGACCTTTCGGGAAGGTTGTTCCACCACATCCGCAACGGAGGATCTCATGCGCGTCGCGATTACCGGCAGCGCCGGTCAACTGGGACGAGCCCTGCAGGCTACCTTGCACGACCAGACCCTGCTCCTGCTCGACCTGCCAGAACATGATCTGACTGCCCACGAACAGACCTTGGGCATCATCACCGAGTTTCGGCCTGACGTTGCCATCCACGCCGCCGCGTTCACCAACGTGGACCTGTGCGAGCGCGAACCCGAGACCGCCTACCGCGTCAACGCCCTGGCCACGCAGAACGTGGCCCTGGCCTGCCAGAGCTGCGGCGCGGCCATGGTCTACATCAGCACCGATTACGTCTTTGACGGCGCGCAGAGCGAGCCCTACTGGGAATGGGATCACCCCAACCCGCAGAGCGTCTATGCGCGCAGTAAGTGGGCCGGCGAACAGATCACACAGAGCCTGCTGACCCGGTTCTACATCGCGCGCACGGCCTGGCTCTACAGCCGCGGCGGCAAGAACTTTGTGCAGTCCGTGCTGCGCCTCGCCGACGAGCACAGTGAGCTGTCCTACGTCACAGATGAGGTCGGTTCGCCCACCTACGCCCCGGACTTGGCCGCGGCCCTGACGCAACTGATCGCCCACCCGCTCTACGGCATATACCATTTCACCAACACCGGGGTCTGTTCGCGCTACGAGTGGGCCAAGGCCATCCTGGAGCTGGCGGGGCGCCCAGACTACCCCATCCATCCCACGCAAGGCTACCAGCGCGCCGCCAAGGTGCCCGCACGTTCCGAGTTGCGCAATTTCTGCGGAGCGACGCAGCTCGGCATCACGCTGCGCCCCTGGCGCGAGGCTTTGGCGGACTATTTCCGTGGCTGAGACCTTTTCCGTCATCGTTCCCAACTGGAACGGGTTGCGCTTCCTGCCGGTCTGCCTGGGCTCACTGCGCGCGCAGACCTACTTGCCGCTGGAGGTCATCCTGGCCGACAGCGCCTCCAGCGACGGCTCGCTCGAGTTCGTGCGGCGCGAGTTCCCCGAGGTGCAGGTCACCGCCATGCCTGCGAACCGCGGCTTTACCGGCGCATGCAATGCCGGCATCGCGCAGGCACGCGGGGACTGGGTGGCCCTGCTCAACCAGGACGCCGAGGCCGACCCGCGCTGGCTGGAGGAGCTGGCTTGCGTCGCCGCGGCCCACCCGGAGGCGGGCGGCATGGCCTGCAAGATCCTGCTCGCCGACCGGCGCGACCACCTGCACTCCGCCGGCGACGGCTACCGCACCGATGGCACGGGCGTCAACCGCGGTGTCTGGCAAAAGGACGAGGGGCAATACGATGCCGAGGTCGAGGTCTTCGGCCCCTGTGGCGGTGCGGGCGCCTACCGCCGTCGCGCGCTGGACGAAGTGGGGCGCTTTGACGAGGATTTCTTCATGTATTATGACGACGTGGACCTGGCGTGGCGGCTGCAACTGGCCGGGTGGCCGACTCCTTTTGCCCCGCGCGCTGTCGTCTACCACTACCTGACCAGCGGCGCGGGCATCACGGCCAGCTACTATGGCGGGCGCAACACCCTCTGGGTCCTGGCCAAGGACGTGCCCGGCCCGCTCCTGCGCAAGCACTGGCGCGCCATACTTTCCGCCCAATGGCGCATCGCCTACGACGCCCTACGCGCCTGGCGCGGCGCGGCCGCCCGCGCGCGTCTGCGCGGCCAGTTGGCAGGCCTGCTCACCTGGCCGCGCATGTTGCCCCAGCGTCGCGCCATCCAGCGCTCCCGCCGCGCTTCCATCGAGTACCTGGAAAGCCTTCTCGAGTAGCCGCGATGAGGAAACATCAAGCCACAGAGACGCCAAGGCATGAACCCAAGGTTCACCATCTCTTCGTGGCTTGATGTCTTGGTGACTTTGTGTTTGCGCCCATCTGAGAGTATCATATGCCATCCCATGGGGAGCTGTGAAGATCGAAGCCACACATTCCGAGCCATACCTGAGCATCGTGGTGCCAGCATACAACGAAGAGCTGCGTCTGCCCGAGACCCTGGCCAAGATTACGGCCTTCCTGCAGACCAAGAACTATGCCTCCGAGCTGATCGTGGTCGACGATGGCAGTGACGACGGCACGGCGCGCCAAGTCGAGCAGCTCGCCGCCGCCAATCCCATCCTGCGTCTGATCCGCAACGAGCACCGCGGCAAGGCCTTCACCGTGCGCACCGGCATGTTGGCCGCCGCCGGGCAATACGTGCTCTTCACTGACGCCGACGGCGCCACGCCTATTGCAGAGGTGGACAAGCTGCTGCCGCGCCTGGAGGCCGGCGCCGACGTGGCCATCGCCTCGCGCGAGGGTGCAGGCGCGCAGCGCTTTGCCGAGCCCTGGTTCCGCCACGTGATGGGGCGGGTTTTTAACTGGATCGTGCGCACCCTGGCCGTGCCCGGCATCCACGACACACAGTGCGGCTTCAAGGCCTTTCGCCGCGCGGCCGCCCAGGACCTGTTTGGCCACACGCAGCTCTACGGGGCCGATGCAGCCGCCGTGCGCGGCGCCGTCCTGACCGGCTTTGACGTCGAAATCCTGTTCATGGCGCTCAAGTGGGGCTACCGCATCGCTGAAGTGCCCGTGCAGTGGTACTACGGAACCGAGAGCAAGGTGCACCCGCTCAAGGACTCCTGGCGTAATCTGAAGGACGTGTTGCGCGTGCGCTGGAACGACGCACGAGGGCGCTACCAGCGCCACTAGGCGCTGGCAGCGCGCCCCAGAGAGGCAAGAGCCCGTGGCCGCCGCGAAAAAACAAACGCTATGGCTCCTGGCGCTGATCGTGGCCGTCTACTGTGTGCTGGGCACGCTCTACGCGGCCCAGACGCCCCGCTGGCAGACGCCCGACGAGCCGGCTCACTTCAACTACATCCGCTACCTGGCGGAGAACGCCCGCCTGCCCGTGCTGCAGGTGGGCGATTTTGCGGCCCAATACCTGGAGCAGATCAAGGCGGCCCACTTTCCGCCTGAGATGCCGATCGATTCCATCCGCTACGAGTCACACCAGCCGCCGCTCTATTATGCGCTGGCGGCTGTGGTCTATCATGTGAGCGCCGGCCTGGGCTTCGCAGGGCAATTCCTGGCGCTGCGCCTCTTCTCAGTCTTGCTCGGCGCCGGCCTGCTGCTAGTCATCTACGCGCTGGTGCGCGAAGTCTTTCCCGAGGACCCCTTGGTGCCTCTGGCCGCAACGGCCCTTGTCGCCTGCGTGCCCATGCACCTGGCGCTGACCGCCGCCATCAACAACGATACGCTGGCCGAGCTGCTGCTGGCCCTGGTGCTGTGGCAGTCCGTACGCGCGCTGCGCGAGGGGCTCAGCACGCGCCGCGCCATCGCGACCGGGGTGGCGTTGGGCCTGGCCGGGCTGACCAAGACCACGGTCTACCTGCCGCTGGCGGTGGCGGCCCTGCCCGCGATGTGGGCGCACCCACAGGGCGGCTTGCGCGCCAGGCTGCGCTACCTGTTGGCCCTGGCCGTGCCCGTGCTGCTGCTGGTCACGCCCTGGCTGGTGCGCAACGCCGTGGTCTACGGTGGCCTGGACGTGCTGGCCTGGCAGCGCCACGAGCTGGTGGCGGCCGGGCAGATGCGCTCGGCCGAACGCCTGGCGCAGATCGGAGCGGCGCGGTTCGCCCAAGAGTTCGCCCTGACCACCTTTCGCAGCTTCTGGGCCCAGTTCGGCTGGATGGGCGTGCCAGTCGACCAGCGCATCTACCTGGGCCTGGCGCTTTTCTGCGGTCTGCTTGCCGTCGGCCTCCTGGTTTTCGTGTTGCGGGCACGCAGCGGCGCGCTGACCGTATCCCCGTTCCAGCGACGGGCGCTGTGGCTGCTAACGGCTGCCGCCGGGTTGTCAATCGCGACATTTCTAGGCTATAATATGGGATTCCTGCAGCCCCAGGGCCGCTACCTGTTCACGGCCCTCGGCCCCCTGGCGCTGTTTGCAGGGCTGAGCCTGCGCGAGCTGCTCCGGCCACGCACGGCCCGCTGCGTGGCTGGCGCGCTGGTCGCCCTGGGTATAGCCCTGCTGGCTTTTGGCTTGCTGCGCGTCAACGTGTCCCGGTGGGGCCTGGCTTTGTTGGCCGCCTGCGCGGCCTTCTTCACCAGTGCAGGGTGGTTGCCCGCTCGCTGGCGCTGGCTGTCGCCCGCGGCGCTCCTGGCAGCTTTCGTGGCCCTGGACCTGGCCTGTTTGTGGGCCTACGTGGTCCCGTTTCTACGGTGATTCAACTCGTCTGGGCCCGTTCCAGGCACTGAGAAAGGAAGGAGTGAGGAATTGAAAGACAATTACTGCATCTTTAGCGGCAGCGCTCACCGCGAACTGGCCGAAGAGATCTGCGCCCTGCGCGGCGTCAAGCTCAGCGCCTCGGTCACCCGGCATTTCTACAACGACAACCTCTACGTGCAACTCGAAGAGACGGTGCGCGAACGCGACGTCTTTATCGTGCAGCCCTTTTACCCGCCGCCGGTCAGCGACCGCGTGCTCGAGTTGCTGTTGATGCTGGATGCCGCTCGTTCGGCGTCCGCCCGGCGCGTCACCGCAGTCATTCCCTACTACTCCTACAGTCGCTCTGACAAGAAGGACGAGCCGCGCATTTCCATCGCTGGCCGTCTGGTGGCCGACCTGCTCGCCACCGCAGGCGCCAGCCGCGTGCTCACCATGACGCTGCACAACCCCCAGGTGCACGGCTTTTTCAGCGTGCCCACCGACCACCTCAGCTCGATGCCGCTTCTGACCAGCTACTTTCGCGACAAGGACCTCACGGACACTGTGCTGGTCACGCCCGACATCGGCCACGCCAAACGCGGCGCGCACCTGGCGCGCGAGCTGGGCCTGCCCGTGGCCGCGCTCAACAAAAAGCGCATCAGCGACCGCGAAGTGGTGGTGGATGGCCTGATTGGCAACGTGCAGGGCAAGCGCGTCATTCTGGTCGACGACGAGATCGCCGCGGGCACCTCGATGATCGAAGCGGTCAAGCTGCTGCGCGCGCATGGCGTCGAGCACGCCACGTTGGTGTGCA
>Ga0315282_10011777_pt1 | contig 13492 bp, 13 predicted proteins | sample YL17G07_20_MG_FD_203693 | JGI IMG/M metagenome (GOLD analysis project Ga0315282, IMG submission 203693) | Sediment microbial communities from Yellowstone Lake, YNP, Wyoming, USA - YL17G07_20 | ecosystem: Environmental > Aquatic > Freshwater > Lake > Sediment | place: USA: Wyoming | collected...
ATTTCATTAGAAAAACAAAGAACTGCTTTATCTCATTCATAACTGAAGACTTACTTAATGAAATAGCGAATAGTGAGCCAATAACCTATAACATGATAATTAAAAGACTACACCGTAATAATATCAAGTGTAGAATCAATGAATTGAGAGATTACTTTGGAACCTATCTATTACAACATGGAATCTTAGAAGCAGAGATTAATCTATGTCAGGGTCGTATTCCTCCATCAATATTCATTAAGCACTATTGGAGTCCAAAACTAACAGAATTGAGAGATAGAATATTCAAAGCATTAAAGGACTTAGAATCTACAAAAAGAATCTAAGATTCCTTTTTTTATATTTAGAAAATAGGAGCCACTTACACCTTTAAGTCTTTTAAAATTAATGAAGGAATCTAAGATTCCAGGTGAAGATTCCTTAACTATCCTTATATATGGATCACCAACAAGTGTTTCAACAGCAAAGGGCAGTAAGCAATTATATCTTCTGTTCTCGAATTCACAAACATTCTATAGACTCCATAGAAGGTAACTTTCACAAATCTTTTATTGCAACATGGTTAATGTAAGACCTTATGACGTGATAGAGGATAGAATGGGATATGACTCAAATACTTAGTTATGGAGAAGATGCTCTTACTTTATGGGCGTTAAAAAACCATCTGTCAAAAATTCTAGAGAGATTCAGAGACAAATCTCACCCATCAAAATGCCTTGTTTTTTATCGTCCTAGCTTTGGTAGAAGTGGTGGAGAGAAGAGTTCAGAATTTGGAGAATTTGATGCAATGGTTGCTTCTTTGGAGAACATTTACTTGATAGAAAGCAAGTGGGATAATCTTTCTAATAACGAAAACTACAAAGTGAAAATCAAGAATGTTCAACAATTAAGACATGATATCTTTTCATGGTACCTAACCCATTGGCATAAGAAATATGTTGGTAGATGGGAAAACTTTGTGAAAGAACAAGAACTTCATTTCAAGTTTAAAAAGAAATTGCTGAAGAAGAAAAATAGTTTACTTCGAAGAAATCTCGAGTTTATACTAAATGAGTTACTGGAACACTGTAAGCAATTCTCAGGTAAAGACAATATCAAGAATGTGCTACTATTCTTCTATAATGATGGAGATGAACCTAAACTTCCAGACAAAATTGAAATCTTTAACTTAGTGAAAATCGATTACAGCAAAGAGTTAAAAGAAAACTTCATTACCTTAGATTAGACCTGACCTCTAAGACCTTCTCTTTACATCACTCATTGGAACTGGATATTTGTTAGATCTATCAGGTATACACCCACACATACTCTAACACAATAACATACTCCAATAACAGATAGAAGTTTCTTCTATAGCTTGATTTAGAAAAATGTGAAATACAACTTTAAGGGCAAATATATGAGTCCAAAAGTAAGAGGTCAAAATATATTCATAGAAAAGAAAGTAGAAGAAGAGATCTAAAAAATATCGAATATCCTACTTTTTTAATTGTCTTCTTTAAACATTCAAATCTAATATATTATTCTAAATATGCCTCTATAATGCATATAGAAATAGATTCTAGTGGGTTTAGAGAAGAGGTAGAGGAGATTTACGATGTAACATAATAGTGTTATCTCGGACTTCGGTATTAGTGTCTATCAGTTCACAGAGTACTATTATGGAGAAATCGAATAGAGACCGCCTATCTCACTGTTATTTAAGGCCCTATTGTAGATTCTGATCCCATCAATCGACCCGTTGAAATAGGTGGAAACAGGTTCAGGGATGTAATACCCTCCAACTGTGGTAATGTACCCAGACCCAGGGTTGTAAAGATATTCGTTTGGTATTGTGTCATTTTCTCCTGCCAGGACCCCATCAACATAGATCTTGAGAGACACTCCCTTTGTCCAGACCCCAACGAGATAATGCCAAGTATTTGGTGTCAGCGGAGTAGAATATACATCCCACCATGATGCATCCTGTAATTTTACACTGAAGCTTGCCAAGTTAGGATATCTTCCAGACACTGACCCATCATGAGTTCTTTCTCCATTATGAAGCAAGGAGTCTCCACCACCACTGTAGAAAATATAGCCTATTTGGTTCAGTGAAGAATTGATCCATGCTGCAACTGTCAGTGAAGTCACACTAGGAAGGATGAATGATGGGATGCTTACATAGTCATCTGTTCCATCAAAGTTCAAAGCATAACCGATCTTACCTGTAACCCACGTAGCTCCGTAGATTGTTCCACTGTTGCCATTGCCAGAGCTATCTATTGTGACATTTCCACTTCCCTCATCAAACCTCCAGTAGCCAACCAGTCCATACGGATAGACCACTCTTGAGAAGTTGATTGTCAACGTGGAATTTGCTGCTGGAGCATCAGAAGCTACATTTATCGAAGCGGAAAGATTCTGCTGTCCAGGAACAACTACATAGATTTGACTACTGAATGTAACGTAGCTGGTCTGATATGTTGTATTACTCAAGTGAAAATCTAAAATTACTGAGTAATTTACAGAAGCATGATTTTGCACTGTTATGTTAAACTCTTCAGTCTCGCCTGGATATAGACTCAATTTAGAAGGATAATGTAATATTTCGATGGGTTCTTTCACTTCTAATGGTATAGTCAATGTTTTCCAAATGTAATATCCTAAAACTCCTGAACCAATTCCAGAAACCAATATGACAGCCATAAGCCATAACGGAATAACATGCTTTCCAATCTTAACTATTTTCAATTAATTCTCTCCAAGAGATTAATAGTTTCAAATCAGTTTTATGGTTTATGGAAAAATCAGATATTTTAACAATAAAAAAAGAGATAATTAGAATTGATAACAAAGGGAGGAGGTTGTTCTATGTCTTTAGAAGAAATAGAGAGGCTATAGAATCTGGGTTTGAGTATGTAACTGAGGTTGATGGGGTTAAGCTCTTTAGGAAAAGAAAATAGACTTTAACAAAAAAAAAGTGGAGAGTTGATTACATTGGTGGAGATTTATCGAGAAACGGCGCAATCTCTCTTAGTCCAGATGGCATGAAATCATTTAGACCAGAAATATCCATTCCTTCAGTATCGACTTTCATACCCTTGAATGCTTTGTTAAATTGAGTGAGACTAGCCTTCCATTTTTTAATTGGTTCTCTCCTTAGATGACGTTTCAAAAAAGATTGATTCAAGTTACGTAAGAGAATATCTGCTTGTTTCTCTAAGAACTCTATCTCCTTTTTGTTGATTTTATTAATTTTTGGACCTTTAAATATCTCTCTCTTATACATAAGAAGGAAACGGAAGAAACTACTATCTATTCTAACAGTGTTTTTCCCAATATACGTTTCTCCCATTCTTTCAATAAAATCATGCATAAAACGATTGGTGGCTAGTAGGGAGTTCATGAAACCTTTTTGCTTAGAAATATCTTTACAAGCTCTTGCCTGATGGATGAATGATATAATTAGTTTAGCTACTATCCTCGGAATCTGAGAACAACAGTCAATTAATTCCATCACCTGACCTGGAGTAGGTGTCCCATCAACACTCTTTAGTATAGGCAGTACCTTTTCACCAAGATTAGCAATATCACCATTTATTGCCTCAAACTCTTTGATTTCTGCCTGTAGAGAATTCGCTAAGTCTTCCTTCAGCCTCTCTTTTTCTTCTCTTTTTTTCTGATATTCTTGAATTGCCTGCTTCAGCGAGATAACAGGACTAACTAGACTTGTTAGAAATTGTAAGGCAATACTTGACATATCAAGCCTCTAGTAATATAATTCATGGTTCGACTATTAATTGTTTATGATTCTGATTAATTCTTTTTATTTTACTATAAGTTTTATGTTCTTAGATTGGAGTTAAACTCTCTAGAAGAAAATAGTTCTTAAAGTTTCTTAATATTTCTGGCTATGGTTAGCACAATGAAAATACCCCATATAACTCCAAAGATTTCTAGTATAGGTAGAGCTGCATTTGTAAGTTCTTCATTATGACTGTATATTCCATAATAATATGCTATAAGAGAGACTGCAATAACAAAAGCTAGTAAGCTATGTGCTCTAAACTCAATTCCCATATTAGTAGTGTTTTGCTAAGAAACCTATAAAAGCTTTTTAGAAAAAGAAAATAAGTTACTTAGGTTTATGATTTGACAAGGCTTTCTTTAGTGAACTTATGTGAACATCAAGGTCTAATATGGCTTTCTTCATCAAACTTTCATGTGCATCAGCTGCTGCTAACATTTTGAAAATACTACTATTAATCATTTCTATAGCTGGTTTTCCTCTTATGTAAACCGTATCTTCTTTTATCTCAAAGTTCATGTGAGCTATATCATTTCTAAGTCTAGTGTTAATAATTGACCTAAAGATAGTAATACCACAATCTTCAATGAAATTTAGCTTTGTAGCCAATGGTACTCTCTCTTCTTCTAACTCCTTTAAATAAACAACATGCTTTATTCTTGGAGTTCTATAAGTACATTCTATATGAAAATCATGACCAGTTGCAATAAGATGTGCAATGACAAAATCTGCAAGAAAATTCCCACTGATTTCAACAATACCAAGATAAAAAAAGGCAATACTAAAGAAAAATCTTACACTTGATTCTGGAACTGTACTAAGTTCTTCTTCAAGAATGTCTAGTTGGTCTGCCATATAATTATAGGTTTGGTGTATCTTTGAGCTTTGTGTCTTAATTTTCAGAAGATTCTCTTTAAGTGCCCTAGAAATCTTTGGTGTTCTACGCATTTTTATTACAGAATCAATTAAAGGTTTAAGCTGTGAGGAATATTCTTTCTTTATCCTCTCAAGTTCTTTTTTACTCATAAATAAATTCCTTCCTTTGAGATTCTGATTAGTTCTTTAGTCTAGCTATAAGCCTTTTCAGAAATGGCAATTCACAGAGGGGGGGAGTAAAAATCGCTTATTCCATTTTACCATATCCCGCTTTCATGTATTTCTTTTCTAATTCGTCAAACCATTTCTTTACTATATCTGGAGTCAGACCTATTACTTCTATTTCTTTATCTCCACTTTTCACTTTTATTTTCCATGATACTCCTATTTCATGACTCATTTTATCACCTCTCTTTATCTTTTACAATTCTGATTAATTCTTTTGGTTGTGCTATGTTTTCCACACTTCTTACACTTAACAACTTCTAATGGTTCATAAATTTAAGGAAGACATTGTTCTACGTAGAACATTCATTTGAGCTTGTAAGCTTCTAGGCTTAACCCAATACAATGCTGTAGAAAATTTATCCATAACGCTTAGACTTCACTTTTAGCAATTCTATTCTAAGCGATTTTTCCATTATTCTGTCAAATTCTTCTTCTTTTATTTCAATTAGAAAATAAGCATAATTCACACAAATTAGATATTTCAGATCTTCTTCTTCCAGATTGACTACGAAAGCATAAGGGAAATGCTCTTTGCCTATTTCAGGTAGATATTTAATGATAAAATAGTCCATTAAGGACTTTGCTATTTCTTTGCTCGTCTTTGTATCTGGAAATATCATTCTTTCGCCTTTAATGTAAAACCTAATGTAAAATTCTGTCAACGCTTCTGCACTTTTGGGAATCAAAACTACATAGTCTTGATAGGCTGAGTCGTAGATGTTTATTGGATTTTTCAAGCATGAGAGCAGAATTTCACTAATATTTTCCATAAATTTCTTGTAGTTGAACACCCCTCTTGCCAAAGGGGTATGAGACTTGAACTTTCCTTCTTTTGTTTTATGAAGATCAATAGAGCCATCTTCTTTCATTTTCATTGTAAAATGCTCATTCACTCCTTTCTTAAGGACTTTAATAATTACTTTCATATCCTTTCCAGATTTTCCGCCAAAGGCGACCAAACCTTTTTCGTTACCTTCGCTAGGGATTATCCACTTCTTGATCTTCTTGCTTCTATCTTTCTGCATGGATAACTCCTTTATCCTTTTACTATTATAATCAATTCCTTTGGTTCTGCTATAATCTTACCGCACTTCTTACACTTAGAAATTTCCAATGGTTCATACATTGGAATATATGCTTTAACTTTAGGCTCTGAAGTATTCTGTTCAATTAAAATCTTGTTAACTGGAATCCTATCCTATTTCAATTGCCACAGTTAGGACATTTCATTAAGTTTGATCATCATTCTTTTTATAACTGAACAAGCATATTGTTTTATATTTTTATAGTCTTAAAACCTATTAATAATGTAATGGTTTGAGGGAATTGGCACTTCCTAAGATTGAAGAAAGGACTCTTTATGAACCATTGATAGGTTACTTAAGGGAGTTAGGGTTTGATGCCATTGGAGAAACTAGAGTTACAACTTCTCATCCAGATATTCTTTTCAAGGTTGATAATGTTTCTTTTGTAATCGAAGTCAAAATTGGTAGACCTGAAATAGGATTAAAAGCTGTGGCTCAAGCTTCTGACTATGCTAAGAAATTGGGAACCCAGAATATAGTGATTCTGATATATCCTGAGAAATATAGGAATCAAGTGGTTTTTGACTCAGGAATTGTTAAAAAAGTAGCGCTGTTTGAAGACACTCATGTTCTAGTTTTGACAGAGTATTGGACAGAAAGTTTGAAGGAAAAACCGGAAAGCATTTTCCAAAGATTAAAGACATTCATTTTGTCGAAGAAGGTCAGTATTGACTTCAAGACCATTGTAAATTTGATAGAGAATTATGTTAGAGACTTAAATTCTATCATATATCAGATCAAAACAGAAGAACTTGCATCTGAAGTAGTTGATAAACTAGATTTGTTTTCCTCCATAGGAGAAATAAAGGATAAGAAAGTTGCCAAGAGACAAGTAGTCAATTTAGCTTCGTACCTTCTTTTTAATCAACTTCTTTTCTATCACATCTTCAAAAAGAAGTCGAAAACTAGTCTTCCAGAACTACAAGAGATAGACCGAGTTAAAAGCCTACAAATGTATTTTGACGCAATAACGGATATAGACTATCAGTCAATCTATAGAGTGAACATCTTAGGGCATATCCCAGAGAAATTGGTTGTTCTTAACACATTAAATGAAGTTATTAAAGCCATTAAATTACTAAGAGCAGAGCACATTACTCATGATTTAGCAGGAAGGTTTTTCCATGATTTGATACCTTTTGAAGTAAGAAAGGTTTTAGCAGCTTTCTATACCCACCCTGTTGCAGCAGAAATATTGGCAGGGCTTACCATTGATTCTTGGAAGGACACTATCCTAGACCCTGCATGTGGGTCGGGAACCTTGCTTGTTTCAGCTTACAAGAAGAAAATGAATCTTTATGAGAAATTGTGGGGTTTCAAAGACTTAGACACAATCCATAAGAGATTCTTAGAAACGGACATCACTGGAATTGATATCATGCCTTTTGCAGCACACATAACAACTTTGAATTTAGCTACTCAAGATGTTGAACAGGAAACCAACAATGTTAGAATCGCTACCAAGGACTCTTTATCATTATCTGATGCTCTCAAAACTCAAAGATTCAAAAAAGAGGGAGTTAAAATTTCTTCGTATACTAGAGAGATTCAACAAACTCTTGTTCACATGGCAAGCTCTAAAGCATTGAAAAAAGAGGGTGCCGTCTCACCTAAAGGAAAAGGAGAAGAATTCTATCTGAAACCTGTTGATGTTGTAATAATGAATCCGCCATTTACTGACAGAGATAAAATGCCAAAATACATGAGAGAGGCATTAAAGGAATACAAAGCGTTGGTTGACTTGTGTGGAAATGCAATCAATCTTTGGGGATACTTCTTAGCTCTGTCGCATTTGTTGCTAAAGAATGAAGGAAAAATAGGGGCAGTAATTCCAGTAAATATTGCTCGAGGCGAAACAACTGAGAAGATTAGAAACTTTTTGTTCGACAACTATCATGTAATCTTTTGGATCAAACCGACTGAGGATTTTGCTTTTAGTGAAGGAGCATCCTTCAAAGATTCTCTTTTTATCGCTAAGAAAGTCAAACCTAGAAAGGAAGATTTGACAGGCATAATCTTGTTCAAGAAATCTATACGAAAAATGAGTCTGGACGAAAGTTATAAAGTAGTCGAAAAAATAAAGAGTTTGGAAGCCAAAGAGAGAAAGCAATACGATGACGAATATTTCTCACTGAGATTTGTAAAACAGACCGAATTATGTTCAGACATCAGCAATCTCATGTTATACATAGGCGGAACAAGCTTTGAAAATATGGACACCCTTAGAGGTTTCATTAATGCTTTTTCAGAACAGGGAAAAGACAAGCTTTCAAACTTACAGTTTGACATGATGAAAGAGGGAATTACTTCTCCCAAAGGTCTGGGACAGATAGTTTACGTTACTCAACCATTGGATGAGTCAAGAGTTAAAAGAGCATTTCTAGTTTTGGAAAAAGATATGAAAGAGGAACTTGCTACTAAGATTAAGGATGCAAGTATTTCTATCAAAATACCCAGGAATGTGACACAGCCAGCTTTAAGAACTTCAACAGGAATAAGGAAAATAGATATAACAAAAGATTATGATTACATTGTGAGAAAAGATTTTTCTGACTTTGCTAAGGTTTTGACACTATCAAAATGGAAGGGTAAATTCGATTGGCGACTAATAAACAAGAAGATAGAAAGACTTGGAGAAACTCGATTAGTCATACCTGATAAAATTAGGCTATCATCAAAAAACACTTATGTCTTAGGAATTTATTCGGACGACCCTCTGATTCTATCGAACTTGTTCTTCACTTTTAAAGACTTGAACCAAGAGAAATGTAAGATTCTATGCCTGAGCCTCAACTCTGTAGTCACTTTGTCCCAATTTATGTCTTTAAAAGCTGAAACTCTAGGAGGGTACATAAGGCTAAGTGCAAATGATTGGAGCTTGACAAAACAAATAGATTATGATAAGTTGAATAAAAAAGATAAAGAAATTTTGCTAGGTTTATTTGACGAAGTAAGAAACGTAGAGTTTCCATCAATAGTTGAACAGTTAAAAAATAGATTTTGGGCTAGAGTCAAAATGGATAAGATTATTCTTCAAATTCTCGGATTCAACAATTTAGAAATCGAAAAGTGGCTTTCTCAAGTCTACGATTCTTTGGTCAATGAATTTAAAGCTATAAAAGGCATGGAACGTTGATGTCTTTGTTCATGGTTAAGAAAGAAGTCTTTGAACGGATTATCAACAAACAAACATTGGAGTCTAGAATAGCCAACTTGGTCTAGTTAGTGAAAAGAGAAAGAAGATATTAGGTTAACAGACTACTGTTTAATGACAGCTTACATGACCTAGATACATAACAAAGACTAAGCAACTAATGAAAGAATCTTGGATTTTTTGGCTAACAATAGTGAACTTAGTGTAGTTAGTGAAGATAAAAAAAAGAGAATACTAAATAGAAAAAAAGGGGAATTAGAAGAGATTAGCTATATGTTTCAGCTATTGGCTACTTTCTCTCAGTGTAAGTGTCTTCACTCTTGTGAATGAGCCAAGTGTGCCTATCAACTGCTTAGTCTTGAAAAGAGTTGGTTCAGGTAGCTTATTGTTGTAGTTGTCATACCCAACATGAACCATAACTGGATTAATGTTTCTAACCCATTCTGCAAATGCCTCTAAATCAAAATCCATTATTGGTTCAATTGAGACTATTTTGTTTTTGAATGAAAGTTCCTTCATAAAATTATATCTTTCAGTTGTTGAAGGCGCTTTTGACACTGGATAGTTTCTATTAGTTTCAATTGTTGCCCCTAAGACCACATTTTCAGGATATACGTTCAAGAATTCCATGTATCTTTTAGGATTCTTTGTCAAAAAGAGAAAGTAGCTCGAAGGACTATTCTTGATAGCCTCTATCACTTTCAATATCCACTCAGAAGGCACCCAGTCTCCAAATAAGTCTCCCATGTCAACTGCAAAGACATATTTTTTATGGAATTTTCTATTCAGTTCCTTTTCAACTAGTTTTGGTTTGAATCCATCCCTATATCTTTCTATATTCTTCAGTTTTGTTTCTGCTAGTCTTCTGGCCCAACAATATGTACAATGATGTAAGCAGCCTACGACTGGATTCCATGTATCAGTTATCACATCAAACATTGTTGAACCATGCTCCTTGTCTTATTAGGATTAAATGATTCTGGTGGCAACAGTTGTTCAAGAGCCCTACGGTAGTTATATGCATGGCTTCTACAACAGCCAATTGCTTCCATTATCTCTTCAACTGTTAAAGGTTCATTCTTTTCCCTTGCTAGGCTATACAATCTAAGAAACTTGTTCAATGTTTTAATTCTGATTTTTCCATTGCTCAAATAATATTCCTCCTTTTCAACCTTGGTTATTCTGAGTCCCTTGTCCTCCAGTACCTTCACTAAGTTCACTATGTTCACTAACTCCACTAATACCAAGCCTCTGAGCCAGATCTGTAACCTCAGAAACCTTCAGAAAATACTCAGTACCACTACCTACCCTTCTTCTGTTTGAAAAGCCCAATCTTCTAAGTAGTCTTCCTATGTATCTTTCAGTGAGCCAGTTACTATTCTCAAAATGAAAAGCCATTCCATTTCTGATTTCACCAAGTCTATAGAAACCATCTTCCTCCAAAAGAGAGAGCAGGACCTCAACAAGGACAAATTCGTGTGTGTCTAAATCATCTCTGCGAGATTCTTCAGATTTTTCAAGAGCAAGAGTCTTCATTCTTTCCAGTAAATCGGTGCTATCAAAGAACTTTCCTAGGGAAAATATCGGTTTCCAGAGCTCCCATTCTCTACATGCAAGAGTTGTATCATTTTCAAATTCAGAATATGTTCGCCTAATTTCCTTCCAGTTTTTCATAAGAAACGGATAAATTAAATCTCTGATTTGTTGCCATACAGGGTCATTTTCTCCAACTTCTTTGTTTGTTATTTCTCTATTGGAACCCCTTTGCATTATGATTGTTATACATCTAGACTCCAGTACATCTTCCAGTCCTTCTATGTTAGCCAGCATCTTTGGTCCATAGACTTCGAATGATTCAGGTACAAAGTTGCCATCTTGAGTCCTTCTGGTTCGGTATGTTCTCAAGCCTTTTTTGTATCCATTCAACAATATATTTCTGAAATCTGCAGCCCTATATCTACTTGAAAGTTGCTCTGTTTCATCTATGAGCAAGGAGCATCTGTTATTTTGGATGAGTCTATAAATGGTTGCTGTGGTCATGTTTGCACTAGGAATAGAGTTAAAACATATGCAACTGCAAAGTGTAAGTAACTTTGTTTTTCCACTCTGGCTTATCCCACCGACATAAACATAGGGATAAGCATTGAACAATGGAAAGAAGTATGTTCCAATGCTCCACAAAGCCAAGAAGTCATATAGTCTTTCATCTGAGAACTCGATGTACGTCATGAATTCGTCTTTGACTTTTTCAAGCAGTTGAGCTTTTTCAGTGACAGTTATTTCTCCTCTGCAGAATTTCTGTATGCTTTCAAGAGACCACCTTGGTTCGAAACAAAAGTCTGAATGCATTAGTTCAAGTTCATTTTGTTCCAAATTGTTGCTCATACAAACAAAGTTTCTTCCATCGTCTCTTATCACACAGAGGCATCTATTTTCAGAAACGTTTCCTTGTCTAGGTAGTATTTGTCCAACATAGGCATTATCGGTTGTAAAATCTAAGGCAGGATGCACTTTTGTTCTTAGTGTCTCAATAGTATTTTGTGGATTCATTCTATTTTCCTCTTTTTTTTCCCTCAACAAAAAGCATTCCATTGGAGGCACATTAAGTTCGTAGGTTGGAAAAATGAGAAAAGCTATACATATGTAATTGCAAAATAAGTTTGGAGTTACATATGTCTCAATTTCTCATATGGAGTTTCGACCCATTGATATCCGAAAATTCATCAGGTCTCCCAATACCTTCTTTGACTATAGATGAATGTGAGCTTTGCATTATATGGGCACTCGGAGAGAAACGAGAGAAAGGAGACCGTTCAATGTATGACTTCCGAACCAAAGAAAAATACTATTTGCCCCAGCAAGTTAAATCATCTATGGTCACAGAAATACCAGTGGAGAAAGCTGGAAAAAGAGAGCCATATGATTCTCCGTTCATTTATAAAACTATAAAGAAACTCGAAAAGAAGGATTTGGTCAAAATACTTAAGGACTCAACTGGAGACCGCATGAGAAAAGTGGTAAAGTTGACATTTTCAGGGTTGTCTATATACCTCAGAGGATCCAGTGACAAGAACAGGTTTAAGAATGCAATCAACCACCACCCAAATCTAGTTATTTTTTCTAATCAATGGGATGCAATGTACAAACAGATAGGTGTGAATAAATGTATTGAAGCATTTGAAAAAACAACTAACAACTGTGTGAATCTTCTAAAAGCAAAATTTCGAACAAGATCTCCAAACTTGGAATTTGAAGGATTTTTGAGAAATCCATTCTATACAAGTCCAAAAGAAAGAGGGATTGCGTTAGAAAGAGACATAGAAACTTCTGAATACCTAAAAACCAAAGAAGCATTAGTCCTGAGAAACTCGTATATCTCATATTTGGCAGTCCATGATATTTTCAAACTTTCAAAGGAAAGTAGAGAGCAAGTTAAAAAACTACTTCCAAGCCTTGAGTCAGAGAAAGAATTGGCATACTTTGAGAAAGGAAAGACAAGCCAGGATAGTCTCTTTAAAGGGAAACGCCTAGCAGACTTCCTTCCCAAATACACAAGTATAGAATACTTTTTCACTGGTATGTTTGTGGAAACTTTACTCTGGCATGAAAAGTCTGCTGAAAAAGAATCACATGACTTTAATGTTGAAATATATTGATTTATCAGAAAATGCACAGGTTACGAAATAAGAAGACCCTCCTATCTTTTTCTCATAGGCTTTTATTTTGGGTGGACTCCAAACACAGATAAGATGGTTTTAGATGTTGTGAGATTTGGAATTAACCATGTTAAGAAACTATGGAAAGTAATCCTAGGTTACTTTTTCATTGTGGAAACTATCCATGCATAAACTCTACTGTGGCATTTAGACTGTTTTAAGGTCTTTAAAGCATAATTAAATAGGTTTTTGTGGGGTTTTTTCACATTTAACACACATTTCACATAAACCTCTGAAGAATGGTCTTTAGGGGTCTTTATATTTTCTGATTGACCCAAGGACTGGTCAAGACTTTAAGGAGGTGGACGCTAAGATGAAAATTGTCTGTGAAGTATGTAGAAAAATGGGATACTTACAGCATATTGGAAAGAGCTACTATCGAATAAGGCATTACATAGGATTAAATCCAAATAGTAAGAAGCCAAGATTTGAATATCACAAGCAAAGTCTTCTCTATGTTAAAAAGATTCTAACCAATAAAGATAACTCTTCCAATATTGACCTAAATGACCAAAGTAACATTGACCTAAAACTCTTAAATAATTGCTCCTTAACTGAAAATACAAGGGCTGGTAGTCTAGCTCGGTTAGGACATCCGCTTGACGTGCGGAAGGTCACCGGTTCAAATCCGGTCCGGCCCACC
>Ga0315282_10011778_pt1 | contig 13492 bp, 11 predicted proteins | sample YL17G07_20_MG_FD_203693 | JGI IMG/M metagenome (GOLD analysis project Ga0315282, IMG submission 203693) | Sediment microbial communities from Yellowstone Lake, YNP, Wyoming, USA - YL17G07_20 | ecosystem: Environmental > Aquatic > Freshwater > Lake > Sediment | place: USA: Wyoming | collected...
CCTCCTTACTTTATAATCTATTCTTGCTGTACCTCAAATCAACTTCCTCCACGCTTAATGCTTCACTTTCGAACTCTCTAAGGTCATCCTCGGTGAAAACATCGTGCTCAACTTCGTCTGCAAAAATTACATATATTTTAGAATATTCTTTATTTGGAGATTTTCTAAGTATCCTGCCCATCCTCTGAATCCACTGCCTAACACTGCTTGTCCCTGCAACAATAACACCTGTATCAGCACTTGGAACATCAAAACCCTCATCGAGAGCTCTACAAGAGACCAGTACGTTTATTCTGCCGTCTCTAAACGCAGAGACATTATCCATTCTTTCTTTGATTCCCAATTCTGAGTGATAAATTCCCGCTTTCAAACCGTTCTCGATTAAGTATTTGTATATCTCCTCGGCAACCTCTATTCTCTCATGAAAAACCAGCAACTTATCATCTTTAAGATTTTCTTCCCTGTACAACCATTTCAAAGCAAACAACTTTGATTTAGACATATGAATCAAAGACTTTCTCTTGTTTAAAAGGCCCTCAAATATAATGATCCTCTCATCATTAGTTTTCTCATATATATAGTTTAGCTTCTTAATGAATTCGGGCAAAGAAGATAATGAGGCAAGATAGGGATAATCCTTTCTAAGTTTTGATAAGAGGCTGCTAATTTTTACCGAGATTTCGTCATATGCTGCAAGTTCGGTTTCTGTTAGCTTAACTCTCGTTCGTATAAGCTTATACGGTGGAATAATACCATCTCTTAACGCATCAGTATAGGTATAAGAATAAATAATAGGGCCAAGATTTGGAACAAGTTTTTCTTCAAATCCGAAATCTCCGTACCTCTCTGGTGTTGCAGAAAGTCCTAACGTGTATGAATAATTTAATAAAAATACCTTTGAATTCTCGTGGCTCCCACATCTATGACACTCATCAGCAATTAGAAATAAATCATCTCCTCTGAAAAAATCTTCATAGTTCTCTTTAAGATGAATGCGAGCAGAATTTACAACATAAATAATTATTTTCTTATTCTTCAGCAACTCCTTCTTCTTTCCATAAAATAAACCTATTTCATCTTTTGGTATATGAAGCTTGTCGGTTAGTTCCGCATACCATTGATCGAGCAAGACTGTTGTTGGTACCACAATGATAACTCTTAATCCTCCATCAATGTATGAGAACGAATTGAACAAATCAGAAATGATAGACAAAGCGAAAATAGTCTTTCCTGCACCTGTAACAACTTTTACAATACCATGTCCATTATTATCTTTCCATATCTTTTTTGCTTCTTTTTGCCACCCATAAAGCTCGACCGAAAGTTTCCATGGTTCATCAATAATCTCCCCTGGAAAATATTCATCCACTACTTTACGACAAACAGGGCAGACAGGATTATCACAGGTTTTCTCAAAGTTTCGTATTGAAGCTATTCTCGTGAGAGCCCTTACTCCCTGAAGGTATTCCTCTTCGGTTATATCTTCTCCTTTGGCAATTTCCCAGCCAATTTTGTCAAGAATATTAATTATATTTTCTTCAAGGCCAAAAGTTTTAGCTCGTCTTTCAAGATGAAAGAAATACCAGCTTTCCCAATCCTTAAAGTATCTCATTACGACTGCAAATTGAGAGGCGCAAGGAAATGCTTAGACCTAATCTGCTTAGTTCTTCCAAAGATATCATACAACAAAAATTCCTTGTTCATATAATGCAACCTCGGTCTATCATTACTCTCAATCACTTCGAGTTCTCCTCTAATAAGCACCTGGATAATGTACTGCTTTCTTGTAAGGAAGTTTGCTTTGTCCCGCAATAAGTCATTAATATATCTTGCGATTTTCTCTGGCTCGCTTGCATAATAAAGCAAAGCGTCCAAGCCAGTAATCGTAAATTCATATGGAAGCGTTTTTTCGTCCTTCACAATCTTAAGCAATTCTATAATACCAATTTTGGTTTCAAAAACCTCGTTTGGATAGTGTTTCTCTTCAATAATATTGAAACCTGGGTTCACCTTGTCAACCTCCTTTCATAACTACTTTTCCAATATATTTAGTTTTCTAATATACTTAGTTAACAAATTCAAAACTTCTGAATATCCTTCATTCTCTGATTCTGAAAGATATTTTAATGTTTGTATCACAGAATCCTCTATCCAGTAAATCAAATCTGCTCCAAGGCTGTTTAGAAATTTTGGTAAATTTCCCTCTTTTTTACTCTGGTGCAATGCATAAAGGTAATGTGCCTTGTCAATCGCCGAAAGTGGCTTCCCGGAATCAATCTTCTCTCTTATAGCATTAAATCGTTCCTGAGGTGTAAGGACTAAAAGCTCGCTACCTTCTTTATCAACTAAACCGCTTTCAAGAACTTCGCTCATAGGTATCGAACGCATTTTCAAAAACTTATTTAAGGTGTCATAGGAAATGCGTGTTCCTTTTGAAAGGTAAACAATGTAAATCGCAGTAATGAGGTCTGTTTCATCTGCTATTTGATTAAACATCGTGTGCATTAGTTGTGAATCAACAATTTCTCTAATAACTGACAGTGCATCATCAATGCTTACTCTTTGGTCTCCTTTATAAACTTCAGGATAATACTTTGAGTAGAATTCAAGACATTTGCCAATTGCAACAATAAAGATATCCTCATGGCTTAAATTTTTCTTAAATTTCTTAAGTCTTTCGATTACCTCTTCAACATTAAAATAAATCTCGTCCTCTATTTGCGACCAGAACTTCTTCTCAGACTTCTCTGTTCGCTTCCTGCAAATAATAACCATATCATAACTCACATTTGCTTTATCAAATATGTGTGTGCTTGTGCTTTTCTCGGATTGGACAGGGTAAATTGCCGAAATATAGAAACCTGAACTCAAGACAGACTTGAGCACTGCTCCCCAGGCTTTTTCCTCCTGATGGTGAAATGTAAAAACCATTAGTCCATCTTTCTTTAATTTTCTGTTTGCTTCTTTAAATACCGCAGTCAAACCATCAACAAAATCATCTTCTGTTTTTCCCTGCACCTTGTTCACCACAATCTCCGTAGCATTTGGCACATGCTCACTTCTGAAATATTCGTATTTATTCTTTAATGCAAGCCTGAGCCATGAGTAGTAAAACTCAGAAAGTTCTGAATACATGACATTGCCATAGTATGGCGGGTCTGTTATAACTGCATCAACAGATTCATCTGGTATGGGAAGATATGATGAATCTCCACATAATATCATTGCATTTGAACTTTGGTCTTTAAAGATATCACCAATGCGACCTATAATTTGCGAGTGCATTGGCTTTTCAATCATATCGTCATTCTTATCAATAAATTTCTCAAAGGTTTTGAGGTTATACTGCTTGCCTGCTAAAGTTTTCTTTATGTAATTAACAAATGTTCCTCTGCCATATTCAGCACCCCAAACAGTATTTTCAATAGGATTAATAGTTGGGTAAAAAGCATGTCTACTAAAAAGTTCTTTTACCATAAGGGCTACCCTATTGTATTCGCACAAAGAGTTGTTGAAATTTAAAATATCCGAAAAAGTTATTAAAACCAATTCTCTCACATTTTCTTCCACATCTAGTTCGAGAATTGCCTTGAGGAGTTTGCCGAGGCTCAAAAGTTGCCGAGGATTGAACATATCTTTCCAGTACTTATAACCATGATTTTCAATTAGTCTTGGATAAGTTTCATCTCCTTTTGGTATATTTGTATCGGGAATATATTTGCCAAGCCAATCGCTCTCAACTTGTTCAAACTCTTCTTTAGCCTTTTCAAACAAAACTAAATCAACCTTATCTGCCTGTTTGTAATCCTTTGCTCCACAAGATGGACAGTAATATTCTACGGCATAAAGTCTTTCTTCAGGCTTTCCATTTCTTTCAATTACTTCAGTTATCACGTTTTTCTGGCCACAATCAGGATTGGTGCACACAAAGTATTTCCCTTCTACATTTCTATCCTTAGAAGGATTAAATTTTGTTCCACACTTTGGACATACTTGTTCCTTACCCTCATCATCAACTTCAAAAATATGCCCACAGTTAGGACAAATCACATTAAAACCACTGCCATACCTTGTCTTTGCAAGCATATAGCCACGAAAAAGAGGCACTTTTGTACCACAGGATTGACACTTGAGTTCCTTTATCCAGAAATAGTACATCGAATCTGCAAAAATATTACGCTTCCTATAAAAAGAAGAGTTCTCAAAAGATAATGAACTTTGCCTATTCTCCCTTTTTTTGTCAGACTCAAACCAATACTGCTCGTAAACATCTCTTGGGTCTTTTGCTTTACGGAGTTTTTCTGCAACTTCACCTATAATTGCTTCTGGAGTTTTACCGTAAATCTCTGCATACTCTTCTAAACAGTGTAGACAAATAGTTCTATAGTGCTTCTTAATCTCATCTGAAACAGTTCTTTCAAGCATATCAAATGCTTTCTCAAGCTTCTTAGTATCAACAGGTTCAACAATATTTTTTACAAGGGACCAGGCGACAGGATTCAAATCCTGCGCTACTATTTTGCAACCAGTTCTTAATGCCTCTACAACAGTTGTGCCCCCACCCATCATAGTGTCAAGCACCACTTTGCCACCAAAGTCAACATCCCTCAGGTAAAGATTCCAAGGGTTTTCAAGCTCCTCCGGTGTTATCTTTCTCCAAATGCCATCATAAACTTTTGTATTTTCGTCTGTGAGTGTGTATAAAACAATTGTTCTAAAAACACTTCCAAGCCTTCTTGCCCACCATTTATGTATGTAAAGAACTGGGCGGTATTTTTCTTTAGCGTTTGCCTCACGCTGTGCGATAACATTTACTTCCTCGATAGGAAAATCTTTTTCTATAGGTTTTTCTTCCATATCTTACCTACCTTTCAATTATGAGAACTGGCGTAAAACACTCCATAAGGCTCAATCCGCCGTGAATGTAAATGCTGTATTTTCCAGGAACAGGCCATAGGTATCGAGACTTTGCCACATAAAAACCATTAAAATCTTTAACATAACCCTTTGAAACTAAGTTGTTAAGATATAAATTGTCCATACTTACATACCTCTTGCTTCCAAAAGCTTTCTGGCATTCCACTTTTGCTCTGTCGTCTAAGGGAAAATTCAAACCAGATTCAGTCATTATGTAACCGTGATCTGAAGTTATTAAAATTGTATCAGACTCAATTTTCGAAAGCATTGAGAGGACAATTTTCTTCACATTTTCATACATTTGGACAAGAGAGGAAATTTTTGTGTGTCCTACCTGTATTTTATCAAGAAGAATATCTGGAAAATAAGACCAAATAAATTGAGTATCTTGTGTTAGCAAATTTATCGCATTTTCATCATTAACAGGCAGAAACTTTCTTTCTTTATAATTTATCTTTTCTCTGAAATTCTCCGTGTCAGAAGGAACTGATGAGAAATTAAGTTCGTATTTTACATTAAATCCTTTATGCATCAATTCATTAAAGAGAAGCGTACTTTCCCTGAGACTCATTCCATCCATCACAATAATTTTTGCACTTGGATACAGGTTAAAAACACTTTTTCTATTGATGCAGGCTTTTGCAAGTGCATCATAAAACTCAGGGTAAGAATTCACCAAAAGATCTTCAAAGTCTTTAATAGATTCTTCCCCTTTGTAATAGTGTTCCTCTAAATTATTGTTTCTTGCACTATCAGTCCAAAGTCGGATTAGTTCTCTACCAACAGTATCTACAGAATCAGGTTCTTCTATAAGGCTCTTTATAAAATCTGCTTTAAATTCCATTCTTCTCCCTCCACACGCCGATTTCTCCATCTATTTGAATATCAACATTGTCTACCGTTGGTAATTGCTTTAAAAGCTTCATGCACTCTTCCTTGGTTAATCTTCTTTTGAATTTAAATCTCAAAGATATTTCTTCTACCTCGTCCTTTTCGCTTGTTCTACTTTCAAATTGATTCAAAATGTTTCGAGGTGAATTACCCTGAACACTTACTTTTACCTTTTCTTTCTTCTCCACAGATACCGGTCCTACTCCTGCACCGCCTTCAGATGTTGTACCAACTGCACCATACTCTCCCTCTGGATGATCTGGAGTCTCACCTACTGCAGGCTGCCCAGATTGTACAGGCGCATATTTAGGACTTAGAATAACATAATCTGGTTCAATGGTTCTCGGTGAGTCGTCAATATAAAACTTACCCCTTTCCCCTTCAATTATTAATTTCTTGTCTCTATGCAAACTTCTTATAGCATTATATATTACACTTTCTTCAAGTATGAACGGATATTTTCTATTCTTCTTAAAGTCGTTTACCAAAAGGTCCACTTTAATCCCGTCAGGTTTATCTTCAATAGCTTTAAGAATATATTCACCGCAGACACCTGCATCGCTTCCAATCTTTTCTTTAATTGTATTAATTTCAGCAGTGGTATTAATAAACCTATAAGTAAGTTCGTCGTTATGCTCTACCCATTTCACGATTAGCCCGTATGCTGCATGAGTTCTTTCGGCAATCTCCTGCATCTCTTCCTCAATGTGTTGCCTTAATTCAGCCTCCTCTGCCTTATTATTTGTTTGTGACCTAATTCTCTCCGCTGCTATTACTCTCTTTGTCTTTTCGGCGATCTCAGGCATTAACACATCCCGATTCGGAAGAACAACAATATATGTATTCTGCCATAATTTTCCCTTGTAAAACTCGTTTAACTTATCCTTCAAATCGCTGTTCATGCCCCATTGCGTTAGAGAAACTATAATTTTAGGTTTGGAATCGTCAGGAATTGCGTCAAAACCGTATACAAAAACTTTGTTATCAAAAATCTTTTGTTTAACTATTTCGGCTATCTTCTTTTTAGCTTCATCTTCCTCAATTTTGTTCTTTTCTCTTTCAAGCAAAGCATAAATGTTAACTTCTCCTTTAAATACATAGAGATCTTTTACCTTGTGAAGATAATGAATTTTTCCGTAAAGTTGATCTTGCAAACTACCTATTATTTGGTCGATTGTGTGACCGTGCGTAGGCTTAAATGCAGAAAGTAAAATATCCGATAAACTTGCGCCATGAACTTTATCGTTTAAGCTAAAAATTAAAATACTTTTCAGAATTTCATTTGCAAACAATACATCTTTGCTTCTTTTGAGATCGTAGCTAAACTTTTCAACAAGATTTAGATTAATGCCTCTAAAATCATTTTCATCAAGGTCACTTAACAGTAGCAAATCAGTTTTATTATAGTTTTCCTTTATTGCATCCGCCAAAATGTTTAGCATTCCTCTAATATCTTGCCGTTCTGATGCAGCTTCAAATATCTGTACAAGTGAGTCAAAAAGAGCAGGATGAAAAGGATAAACTCTCTTCATTCGTAATTTGTATTGGGTGTTATCTACCATCTCAATGGGATGCTCGTATTTTGATAGGTATTCATCAACTATACCTTCAATTTTATTTTCGTCAAATGACCCTGCATTTTCAAATAAACGATGCAAGGTCACCCTTTCTCTGTCTTCCAATGTGCTTACATCAATTTGAACAGGTTTAGTTCTATTGAGAATTTTCTTGAGTTCTTCTTTTTCTCCAAGAAAAGTAATAAAAACAAAAAGTTTTCTGTTCGGGTCGCTTGCCACTTCTAAAAGGTGCTCAAGAAATGTTTCATTTTGTTCTATAATGTGTTCTTGTTTCACAGGGTCAAAAGAGCCATACCAATTTTCAAGTTCATCAATAAAAATCGCTACAGGATTATTACCAATTGCTTCTTCAATCTGATCAACTGTCGGAAACCGCTTAATTTCTTTTAGCAGATCGTTTCTTCCTAACTGAGCGAATATTGGCTCCCAAAGGTAATCAACATCATATTTCCTTGTAGAGATAATAACTGACCTTGATTTTTCTGGTACTTTAAAATCAATATCCCACTCCTTAGCCCATTTATTTGCAATTTCTGGTCTATTAAAAATATGATAAAGCAAGATAAGTGTGTGGGATTTTCCAGAACCGTATGGACCGACCAACAAAAAAGCTCCTTGATTTGATTTTTGTTGAATTTTTTCAATTATTCTTTCAAGAGTTCTCTTAATGGCAGATGAAGGATAAGTGATTCTGAGAAATTCTTCTGGATTAGTTTCGAGTCTATCTTCATTTGCATCAACTTTGTTAGTTTGAATTACTCCCTGAAACTTGCCCTCTAACACTTCACTTCTTGGCTTAGCAATTTCATTTATCTTAATCACCTCGAACCTCCTTATGTTAATAGTGTACTAATCCCATAACTGGTGACTCCGCTTAGTTAAGGTATAATACCCTAAAATGAATTAAATAAATTTTAGAAAGGAGGAATCACCCATGAGCTATTATACCACAAATAGCCTGGTAAAAGTAAGGTTAAAGATAACTGTTGCAATTTTGGTTGATGAGTTCTAAAAACCTCCCCCCTTATAGTAAAATATTACCCAAAAATAAATAAAACAAAGGAGTGCAACTATGAAAATATCAATTAAAATACCTACATAAAAGAGTATTCCAGAAGGTTATATCTACCATTGCCCTTATTGTAATTCATCTCTTCTAGTAAGATATGGAAGAAGACTTAGGCATCTGAGAGACCCTGAAGTGAAATATGTAGCAGTCCAAAGATGGAAATGTAATTCTTGTAATAAGACATTTACACAGAGACCAGAAGAAGTCTCTAGATCCGTTTTCTCTGAGTTTATAGTTTCTTTAGTTGTATTCTTATATACCCTTGGATTATCTTACGGAAATGCTTCAAAAGTCTTAATATTCCTTAAACTCTCTATAAACCAAACTACAGTTTGGAGATATGTTCAGAGGATTGGTAAGAGACTTAGAGAAAAGAAGGCTAGAGGCGGATATTCTGTAGCTGGGTTTGACCAGACTTATGTAAGAATAAAGGGGATAGGGGAGGATGGGATATATCAACCATTTTTGCAAGAATTACAATAAATAAAGACTAAGTTGTATAATAGAAAAAAAATGAGACAAGAAAATCTTACACTACTCATAAAGCCTACCTCTGCAGATTGTAACTTGGCCTGCAAGTATTGTTTTTATTCTCCAAAAGGGGCCCTCTACAATGGAGATAAACGGATGAGTATAGAGACTCTTGAAATCCTTATTTCTAGAGCTCTTGAGATAGCAGGAGAAGTCACTTTTTCTTGGCAAGGAGGAGAGCCTACTCTAATGGGACTCTCCTCCTATGAAAGAGTAACAGAACTTCAAAAGAAGTATAAGAAGAATGGACAAAAAATAACGAATACATTTCAAACAAATGGCATATTACTAGATGAATCTTGGGCAGAATTCTTTAAGAAAAACAGTTTTCTTGTTGGTTTAAGTATGGATGGACCTTACAATATCCATGACGAATATAGAGTTACTAAAAATGGAGACCCCACTCACCATTTAGTATTAAGAAAAATTAAATTGCTCCAAAGGTATAACGTAGAATTTAATATCTTAGCTGTAGTCACAGATAAGAACAGTAAGAAACCAGAGGCACTGTTCAAATACTTTCAAGACCTGGGAGTAAAATATATGCAGTTTATCCCGTGCCTAGAGAAAGACAAAAATGGAATAGCCCCTTTTTCTGTAGATCCAAATAGTTATGGGAATTTTCTCTGTAGTATGTTCGATAGATGGTATAATAAAGGAACTCCTTCATGTTATATAAGAGAGTATGAGGAATGGCTTATAGCATATGCATATAGAGTTAACCCTTGTATGTTTAGTCCCTACTGTCAGGGAGCTTTAGTTATAGAGCATAACGGAGACATATATCCGTGCGACTTTTTCGTAGAACCAAAATGGTTATTAGGTAATATAAAAAGAGACTCTCTAGAAGATACATTAAGTAGTAAATTGTATAAAGATTTCAAAGAAAGGAAACAGAACCTAGATAATAGATGTAAGAATTGCAAATGGCTTAGACTATGTTGGGGAGGATGTCCAAAGTTTAGGATAGATAAAAGGGGAAAAGAGATAAATTATAGCTATTTTTGTCTATCATACCAAAAGTTCTTTGAACATTCAGATAGATATTTTAAGAACTTGGTTCAAGGTCTCAAGGGTTCAATATATTGAACCCTACATTTATAATTATTATTCCCTTTTATCTACAAATCTCCTAGTATACTCTTGGATAGATGTCCTTCCTGCAAGGACTTGAGAAGTTATAAGTGTATCCATAAGCTCAGAATCCAAAGGATTTAGAATAACACTATCAAGTCCACGAGCTACAGCCATACTCAAGAAGGCTCTATTTAGTAAACTCCTCTTAGGAAGTCCAAAAGATATATTACTTAAGCCGATTATAGTCAGATATCCATTATTACTGAAATATTCTATTGATTTAAGGGTTTCTTTAATGCTTTCAGGATAGATACTTACTGGAAATACTAGTGGGTCAAATATAATGCCAACCCTTTCTAATGGTCCTATGATAGATAAAAGTTTTTCCCCATTCTTTAGCCTTTCCTCTGCTGTAGAAGGATAACTAGTTGTTCCTAGCGTAAGTCCTACCGCCAGTGCCCCATATTTCTTCACAAGAAGTATAATCTTTTCTCTATCTGGAGCCAAAGAGACAGAATTCACTAGAGCTCTTCCAGGATAAAGTTTCAAAGCCATCTCTAAAACTTCTGGGTCTTGTATATCAAAGACTAGTGGTACATCCCCGAACTGCTGGAAACCAAGTATAAGTTGTCCTAAGAGAGACCTCTCATCGATCCCAGGCAAGGATAATTGAACATCTACTCCATGAGCCCCTGCTCTTATCTGTTCTCTACCTAAATCTATCAGCCTTTCAAGATCCTCATTTTCTACAAGAGCCTTTCCATCTTCTGTATAAGAGTTTATCTTCTCTCCTATAACTATTATAGGCAAAGTCTTATCTATTTGGATAAATTTGGTCTTAGATGTAAAGGCAGTCAATTCCTTCTTTGTAGGAATCTTAGAGACACTATTTAAGGCATTTTTTATGGCCCTTGTATGTTCTGGAGTAGAGCCACAGCAGGAACCTACAATGCTTGCTCCAAGTTGAGCGTATTTAACAGCAAACTCAGCCATCTCTTCTGGACTCTCTGGATATACAATCCTCCCATCCTGAATGATAGGCATTCCAGCATTAGGTTGGATACTTATAAATGGAACACCAGAAAGAATCATTCTTTCTAGGACCCTATACAATCCTTCTGCCCCCATACTGCAGTTTGCTCCAACAACATCTGCTCCAAGGCTCCATAGGACCAGTGCTGTCACCTCTGGAGGTGTTCCTGTAATAGTACGTAAATTCTGTTCAAAACTCATCTGACAGATGATAGGTAATTTTGCATTTTCTTTACAAGCAAGCAAGGCTATTCTAGCCTCTTGAAGGTCAGTCATCGTCTCTATAATAATAGCATCAGCCCCACCTTCTTCTAATGCTAGAGCCTGTTCTTCAAAAGCCTTATAAGCGGATTCAAATGTCAAATCTCCTAGAGGGTAAAGCAATTTTCCTGTAGGTCCAATAGAACCAATTATATATGTTCTATCTTTAGAGGCTTCTCTTGCAATCCTAACCCCAGCTATATTGATTTCTCTCACCGTATCTTCCAAATGATAAGAAGCCAATCTAATTCTATTTGCACCAAAAGTATTTGTTTCTATGCAGTCAGCCCCTGCATCTATGTATGACCTATGAATCTCTTCAACTACTTCTGGTTTTGATAAGTTCCATTCATCTGGGCATCTACCAGAAGAAAGACCATACTTCATTAGCATCGTGCCCATAGCCCCATCAAATATAAGTATTCTTTCTCTTAAAGCTTCAAGAAATGAGTAGTTCATCTGGTAGAGATACCCTCCTTGCTCTTGACCAAAGTCTTTCAAGATTATAGAACTTTCTTTCCTCTGGACCCATTATATGGATAACAAATATATCGTAGTCCAGAATTGTCCAGCCACCCTCATACTCTCCCTCCCTATGAAGGGGGATGATTCCCTCCTCAGACATAGCCCTATCTATATTTTCTACAATAGCCTCAGTCTGATGAGGAGTCTGAGAAGTAATAATCAAAAAATAGTCTGTTATAGTGTTTAACTCCTGAAGGTCTAGGACAACAATATTCTCCCCCTTTTTATCCACTGCCGCATTTATGGCGGTATAAATCAACTCAAGAGTAGACTTCATTAAAAATTTTCTCCCCTCCTTTTAATCTTATTATAGAATTCCACGCCTCAATAGTCTTTGGGTGGATAATCCCATTATTTCTCATTATATATCCTATTGTCAAATTAAAAGCGAAGATAATAGCATCATCTATATCCTTTTTTAGAATTTCTCTTAAATGAGTTACCCCAGGAAAATTCCGATAATACTCAACATAATCAGCCATAAATATAATTTTATCTAACAAACTCATATCCTTATCTCCAGTAGTATGAAGACCTATAGCCCTTAGTATTTCCCCATCTTTTATTCCAAAATACTCACGAGCGAATATAGCGCCTACTGGAGCATGAAGAATCTGAGGAGAAGATAAATCATAACTTGAAAGAGGGACATTGTATTTTCTAGCTAGATTTATCAGTTCTTCATCAGAGAATCCTTTAGCACAATCATGGAGTAGACCCGCAATAGATACCTTCTCTAAATCAACTCCATACCTTTTTGCAAGGACTATAGATTCCTTCTCTACTTCCAGTGAATGGATAAAACGCTCTCTTGAGAGATGTTCTTCTAAAAAAGAGATATAGAATGCTCTATCTTTTATATAATCCATACTTCCTTATATAAGCCTCTACAGGCTCAGGAACCATATATCTTATAGGTTTACCTAAGGCTACTCTTTCCCTTATCATCGTAGAAGAGACTGCATAACCAGGGATTTCAAGTAGTGAAACATTCTCTAAGATCTCTCCATCCAATATCTTTAGATTATCAGGGTTATACCCAGGACGTGTAACAGCTATAAAATGTACAAGCTTTACAAGCTCATATGGATTACACCATGTAAGGATCTCTAGTATCGCATCAAGCCCGGTTATAAAAAATAATTCCGAATTTGGATGCATTTCTCTAAAATCCTCGACAGTATCTATAGTATAAGAAGGTCCAGGACGGTCTATCTCTATACGGGATATATTAAAATAAGGATTGGTGGCTATCGCTAAAGCTGTCATTATATATCTATCTTCAGCAGGGACAACAGAACGAGGTCGCCTATGTGGAGGTTGTCCAGAAGGGATAAATATAACCTGGTCTAGATTGAATTGAAATCTCGCTTCTTCTGCGGCTACCAAGTGTCCATAGTGTATCGGGTTGAACGTTCCCCCCATCAAGCCTATTCTATCAGAGTTCACAGTACATTCTCCCTTCTACTATAGTGAATGGAATATCCTCTATAAAAACCTTCGTTCCATCTGTAGCCCCATGCCTCTTTAATGCTTCTAAAAGTCCATATCTCTTAAAGAGAGGATTTAGTAAGAGATGATAGTCCCCCTGAGTAAAATCTATCCTTCCTAT
>Ga0315282_10011779_pt1 | contig 13492 bp, 7 predicted proteins | sample YL17G07_20_MG_FD_203693 | JGI IMG/M metagenome (GOLD analysis project Ga0315282, IMG submission 203693) | Sediment microbial communities from Yellowstone Lake, YNP, Wyoming, USA - YL17G07_20 | ecosystem: Environmental > Aquatic > Freshwater > Lake > Sediment | place: USA: Wyoming | collected...
GTCGCCTTTGTTTGCCAGCGCGAAACCTCGATGCGCCCGACCTGGTGGCTCGAACCGCCGTTGGCGATGCTGTTCACGTTTTTGGGGTGGCGGCGGTGGCGGGTGGTCGTGGACATCGCCGTGGTCGCCTTGCCGTTGTTCATTCTGTTGCCCAAAGGGTTGGGGGTCCCGAATTTTTCGGTGGTGGAACTGACGCTTCTGGCGGGGGGCCTGGGCGGAGCGTTGCGCGTGGCACGAACCGGGCAATTCCGCTGGTTGGCTACGCCGCTGACACCCTATCTGGCTTTGATGGGGTTGATCGCCGTTCTTTCGAGCGCCCTCTTTTTTCTGCGATGGTTTGGTGTGCTCAACAGCGTGTTCCCGCGCGTTTTGCTGGGCCAGTGGGTCGGCGTCTTCCAGATGGACAAGTTTTCGGATTTCCACGCGCTGCGGGCAGCGTTGACGTTGATCGAAGGGTTCGTTTTTTTCCACGTGGTGGTCGCGCGCGTGCGGGACTTCCGCGACAGCCGCCACCTCGTTCAGCTTTCGCTGCTGTCGGCCGTGATCGTGGCGGTGTTTGGGATCGGACAATACTTCACCAGCTGGAACCGGGTGGAGTTTGAGCCGTGGCGCTGGAGAATCAATTCCACTTTTCCCGACGTCAACTCGCTGGCCAGTTTCCTGGTGGCCAGTCTCTTCATGCTCCTGCCGCTTCTGACGGTGTCGCGAGGATGGCGACCGCGCGGCATGGCCTGGTGGGTGCTGCCGGTGCTCCTGATCAGCTTGTTGATGGCCCGCTCACGGATCGCGCTGGCGGCCGTTGTTCTGACATTGCCGCTTTACGCGGTGTTGGCGGGCGAGCGATTTCGACTGGAGAAACCGGTGGTGTGGCTGTTTCGAAAGCGTCAGTTTCTCGCCATCGTCTATGTCCTCGTCCTGATCGTCCTGGGGTTCCTTTTCCTGAGACTGGATTGGCTCGCCCATACCGACCTGGAATGGACACGGTCGAGCGGCGCAGTGGCTCAGGCACTCAAGGGGCGGCTCAATATTTGGCGCAGCGCGTTCTACACGCTTGCCGAAGCGCCGGGGTTCGGCTGCGGCATCGGGACGTTTTTCAAGTTCCTGGTTCTCCATCGCGAGTTCTATGGGGCGCCCGGCGAGTGGAATTGGAATCCGACCTTTGAAAACGCACACAACTATTTCCTTCAGTTGCTGGCCGAGACGGGCATTGTCGGCGGAGGGTTGTTCCTGCTGATCGTGGGACTGCTCCTTTACCAGGGGATGCGCGCGGTGGTCATGCATCGCGGCGAAGAGCGGGTGATTTTCGCGGGCGTGCTGTCGGGCATCGTGGTGTTTCTGTTGACCTGTCTGACCGGCCACCCGCTCTTGATCGTGGACGTGAACCTGTGGTTTTGGTTTCTGGCGGCCCTGCTCTTCCTTCCTCACGCCGCCGAATCGGTCGAGTTCGCCGCCGACCAGGCGCGCCGGCGAGGATTTCGATGGTTCTTGCTGGCGGTCATTCTTTTGGTGGCGGCCGGGCGGTGGGCCGATGCGATCAAGCCTCGCCCGACGGTGTTCTATGGCTATGGGATTCACGAGCTCGAATTCGACAGGTCAGGACAGGACCCGTATGCGTTCCAGTGGTTGGAAAAGCGAGCGGTCGGCCGCCTTTATCAGGGCACTCCCGATCTCGAGTTTTCGCTGCGAAACGTCTGGGGCGAGCAACGCCCCCTCACGGTGACCATTCGCCTCAACGGACGGGACCTGGATCGAGTCTACCTGGCCGACCGTCGGTGGCGGCTCTGCTCCTATCGTCTGCCCGAAGCCATCCGCCAGACGAGCGAACTGGAGATCTTGTCGGATTATAGCTGGACCTCGCCGACAGACCGGCGCCAGCTGGCGGTCCAAATCCAGTTGCTGCTCGAGAATGCGTGGGAGTGAGGAAAAGCAACGCGGAACGCTGAACTGAACAAAAAAAACGGCTCATCAGAAATCCGGGTGGAGCGGCGCAAGTAGAGAGCGCAACGGGGTGAAGGCAAGTAGCCGGGGGTGACGCGGGATCCAAACCCGAAGCCCGGCGTTCCGTTTTCGTTCATCGTCCCGCGTTCAGCGTTGGCTTTTTTGCTGGTGCAGGATTCGCCGCCAGGTCTCGACGTGGATGGGGGCCACGCGATCCCAGGTCCATCCCTGGACATAGCGACGAGCGTTCTCTCCGAGCGTGGCGCGAACTTCGGGCGACCGCGCGAGCACTCGCAAGTAACGCACCAATTGCATCTGCTCGGCGTCCTCCACCTCGGCCTTCCAGCAAATGGTGTCGGGGAACTCGAGGAACTGCGCGATGCCCGAAACGATGATGGGTTTGCCCAGCTGCATCATGCGCAGCAAGACCGCCGACGTTTCGCCCAGCGTCGGATAGCGCAGATTGAGACAGACGTCCGACATATCCAAAATGTCGTAGAGTTCCTCCATCTCGACGTAGCCCAGGAAGCGAACCAGACCGGCCAGCCCCAACTCGGCGACCAGCTGGTGCAATCGCAGGAAGTACTGCGGGTCGGTGGCCTGTCCGACCAGACACAACACCGCCTCGGGGACGTGGTCCACCACCTCGGCAAACGCCTGGAGAATCGTGGTCAGGCGTTTCATCGGGGTGAGATTGCCCGCCGAGGTGACCACAAACGCGTCGGGGGAGAGGCGATAGCGTTGCCGGATCTCCGCGCCCGGCCGAATGTGACGGCGTGGATCGGGGTCTATTCCGAAGGGGACGACCTCGACCGGCTTGTCGGCGAACCGGCGGTGGATGCGGGTGCGGCTCCATTGAGAGTGGACCGTCAGGCCCAGCGAATGCTCGATCAGCCGTTCGTTGAGCGGATGCTCCAGCAGGCTCAGCTGAAAAAAGATTTGCTCGGCGGGCATGCCGAGGGGAAACGACAGCCCGTAGTAGCGTTCGATGTCGTCGTGCGTCTCGAGGAACGAGAATCGCTGGTTGCACAGCGGCGCAAACAGCCGCAGGCAGTAGTCGTGGAGCATGACGATGCCGGGAAAGGTCGTGGCCATGCGATACTGCCGGCCATGCTGGACGTTGTTGCCGATGTGATAGACAATGAGATCGTAGGGTTGGTCGCGCTGGAGCAGCGGAAAATCGCGCGAGGAATGCCACACGAGGTTCTCCCGAATCTCGGGATGAGCCGGCACGATGTCGTCGAGGAAGAGCTCGAGCCGGACGTGTTTGGCCAACTCCCGAACCAGGCTTTCGTTGTAGTCGGCGATCCCCGAAACCTGCGGCGGCAGGAGAGTGAAGTAGGCCACGCGTTCGGGTGGGACAGCTGGGCCACCTGTCGTCGGTGGTTCGGCCGCCCGGGTGGTGATGGTGGCGGGCCTGCGGCTGACGATCTTCGTAAGAAAGCTCTCGGCGCGTTCGACAATCCGGGGCCAACGATAGTTCTCGATCTGTCGGTGACCTTCCTCGACCAGACGGCGGCGCAACGAGGCGTCGCTCAGAATGTCGTGGAGCGCCCCCGCCAGGAGGTCGGTGCGGGTCGGGTCCACAAAGCGCGCCGCTTCTGCCGCGATTTCGTGGAACACTTCAACATCGCTGCAGACAATCGGCACCCCCGTCGCCATTGCCTCGATCAGCGGGATCCCGAACCCTTCGTACAGCGACGGGAAGATCAGCGCCGAGGCCCCCTTGTACAAGCCTCGAAGCGTCTCTTCGTCCACGGCGTCGGTCAGGACCGTCCGCGCAGCAATGCCCAGGCTTTTGGCCAGGTGGCTCAGGTCGTGGCGCGATTGGGGATCGAGTTGGCAGACCACAACCAACTGGTAGGCCCTGCGATCCGAAGCCGGCAGCGAGGCGAAACTCTGGAACACCGCCTCCCAATTCTTGCGATACTGGTGGCCGGTGACGCTCAGAATGTAGGGCGGGACGATGGAGTACCTCTCGCGCACGCGCCGCAGCGCCGATCCCGGCAGGCGCTCGAAGAATCTCTCGCCGATCCCGATGCCGAGCGCGCCGACCCGCTCGGGGGCGATTCCCAGCAAACGACAGACGTCACGGCGCGTGGCCTCGCTGTTGGTCAGACAGAAGTCGTAGTCTTTGACCTTGTCGAGCCGCGCATCGTAGAGCAACCACTGGTGTTCGGTCATCTGGCCGGGGTACGATTGGCGAAAGAGTTGCGGGATCAGATCGTGGACCAGCGCCACGATGGGAAACGGGCCGCCGTCGGGCACGAGGATGTCGAGCATCATCGGGCTGGTCACCCAATAGAGGTCGAGATCGCGCAGCCGTTGCGACCAGCCGAGAGGCGCGAGGATGCCGGCGTTCAAATAGGCCAGCCGGTCATGAGGGAGACCGAACTGCCGATATTCGAAGTTCGGCAGACGGGCGCAGTTTAGGAGGCTCAGGGGTTTGTCAGTGAATCCGAAGCCGACCACGCGGTGTTGAGGACAAAGTTGAGACAGATGTTCGACGATTCCACGCGCATAACGGCCAATGCCGCGATTGGCCTCGGGTGTTTCCAGTGTTTGAAGATCAACGCCGATAATCAAACTCGCAACCCCTTTGAAAAGCAACGCGGAACGCTAGACGCGGAACGAAAAGGGAAGGCAAAAGGGAAAAGTAAAAGCCTCCGCGTGGGGAGTCTCGGTCCCTTTTTTTTCGCTCCATGCTTCACGCTCCACGCTCTACGGCTCTTTCGCAGGCTGACAGCCTGCGCCACGGTTCGCAGGCTAACAGCTTGCGCCACTCTTCCCCGCTCGGCGGCGCTTCTTCGGCGGCGACCAGTCAATCTCATCGGTCAGTTCTTCAATCGAGTCGCGGTAAAGGACGACGACCCGGTCAATATCGGTGGCCCGGCCTTTTGTCTCACCCCAAATCTTGCTGACTTTGCGGCGTTCAGGGTAGCGATCCTCGACGATCTCATAGAGGCGGAAGCGCAACTTCTTCTTGCGCAGCATCCTTTTAACTTCGTCGGCCAGCGAAATCAACGTCCCTTTCGCCCGGTTGTATACGTCGCCGAGAACCAGGCAGCACACCCCCCCGGGCGCGAGAACGGAATACATCCGGGCCAGCGAGCGACGAAGGAACACCAGGTATTCGTCGAGCCGGGGATGGACGGCCAGTCGGTTGTCCAGCGCGGTGGGGTCCTCGTTGAGAAACCACAGCCGGATCCAATTGTAGAGACCGTATTTGACCACGCGCAGATAGGGCGGCGAGGTCACGATCAACTTCACCTGTCGCTTGCGGAGGTAAGGATTGGGAATCCGGGGGAGGTTCTCGATGGATTCGCGATAGGCAAAGCCGCACGTGGCCGGGGGCTCATGAACGAAAAGGCGTTTGAACTTCCGGCGCACGGCCGAGAAGACGTTCACCGGGATTTGTCTCAGCCCCTTGGCCTCGATGTAGCCTCGAATATAGTTCGGCGACATGCTGAACGTGTTGGGCATGGAGATCGAGAGGAAACTGGACCGCTCTTGGTCGTGCGAACTGGCGCCGTGGAGGATGCCCAGGATCGTGGCGGCGATGAAATTGTCGCAGGGATCGCTGAGATCGAGCACCTGTTTGAGATAGACCAACTGCCGCAGCGTGGAGGGGTGGAAGAGCATCTGAATGTGAGGGGGTTCCTGCTCGGTCTCGCCATAGAACATGTCGTTTTCGAGCGTTCGGAGCCGGGCTTCGAGGTGGGCGAGCGGGGGCGACTCGACTTTGGCCCGCGTCAGCACGTAGGCCAAGGGGTTCAAATCCACACCGATGCCGATGCGGCCCGTCAGGCAGGCCTGCAACGGTGTGGTCCCGCGCCCGCAGAACGGATCGAGCACCACGTCGCCCGGGCGGGTGAACTTCTGGATGAAGTAATGGGGCAAGCGCGGGGGAAACATGGCCAGGTAGCTGCACATGGCATGAAAGGCATGACCCCATCGTTTCGGAACGTCCTGCCAGGCGTTTGAGAGCGTCATGTCCCGTCCTGTTCTTATACTCTTTCGTCCACACTTCTATGCGTTGTGCAGAGTTCTTCTCTGCCTGGTTGCGATCGCAGGGGCCAGGGGTCAGGGATCAGGGGTCAGCGAATCAAGATGGCGGGCTTCTTGTGTTCCCTGATCCCTAACCCCTGATCCCTGGTCCCCTTGGTTGCGGCCAAGGGCTGCTTGAGGGAGTGCGAAACCGCCTCGTTGCGCCCGTCGGTTTGGTTGCCGGTCCGCCGCACACAGCACTATTGACTTTCCTGCGGCACCGGAACACAGAATCTTGTCGTGATGTTGGACCGGTTCCCGCGCAAGCGCTCATTGACCGCGCGAGAGTGCGACAAAGCAGGACCGATTGTCAACCCGTCCCGCGTGGGCGGCCATCAGTGCCGCCCGCTCGCGGCTTGCTGAGCGCGCAACCGAAAAAGGGGCGCACAGGTTGTGCGTTGTAAAGAGAGAATCGCTCATAGGGCAGGTGGGCAACCTGTCCCGCGAGGTTCGTTGTTCGTAGCCGAGACAGGTTGCCCACCTGTCCTACCTAGGCACAAGGTGCGATGATGAGTGACCGAGAAGCGGTTGACGGGACTGCACAAAACCCGGCGTTGTGCCTGCGACCGGTCCACTTGATCGCCGGGCTGAAGCCGGTCTATCTGTTGGGCGAAAAGGCCCTCACGGTCGGCCGTCACCCCTCCAATGACATCAGTATTCCGGCCGAGGCGGTTTCGCGCTTCCACGCGCGGATCGAAAGGCAACTCGACCAGATGGTCGTCATTGATCTGAAGAGCAGCAACGGCACCTACATTGGCCGCGAACGGATCGAAAAGGCGGCCCTGGAACCGGGCCAGACGGTCCTCTTCGGCAATGTGGAGTTTCGTTGCGAAGTGGCCGAACCCGGGCTGGCGGCGGCCACGGAGGAGAAGGTCCTGAAGACCCCCGTCCAATTTGTCAGCGGCGAGCAGCGCCAATCGCACCTGATCCTCCAGGCCGAGGCGGGGAAACGCGAAACCGTGCCCCGGGGAAAGTTCTTCGAGGTTCCACCGGACACCGAGACGCTGGTCCGCTCGTACCGAAAGCTGGCCATCCTCTACAAGCTGGGCGACGTTTTCCGTTCGGCCCCGGAAGAACGACAGTTGCTCGAGTGTTTCATGGACTTGATTTTCGAGGTCGTCTCCGCCGACCGCGGCGTGATTCTGCTGCGCGAAGGGCCCGACGACCAGCTGGAGATTCGCGTCTCGCGGTCGCGCGAAGCGGCGGCCGAAGGCGCTCCCATCGCCCTCAGTCGGACGATCATTGACCGCTGTATGGCCGAACGCATGGCGATCCTGAGCCAGGATGCCTCGGCCGACGAGCGCTTCAAGGCCTCCGAGAGCATCGTGCTCCACGACATCCGTTCCACGATGACCGTGCCGCTGGTCAGCCGCGGTCTGATCCTGGGAGTGCTGCACGTAGACACCCAGGAGAGCGTCCACGCTTTCAACGATGACGATCTCCATTTTGTGACCAGCCTCGCCGACGAGCTGGCGCTCTTTCTCGACCATCGGCGGATCTCCGAGGAGAGCGTGCACAACAAGGAGATGGCCGCGGTCGGCGAGGTCATCACCGATCTGGCCCATAACATCAAAAACGTTCTGCTGCTGGCTGACGGCGGGATCAAGTTGATGGACCGCCTGATTGATGAAGGCGATTTGGACCGCGTCCGCCAGGACTGGGCGTTGACGCAGAAGACCTTGGCGCGTATTTCGACCATGGTCAAAGAGATGCTGGACTATTCCCGCGCCGTGCAGATTTCCAGGATTGCGTGCAATCTGAACACGATCGTTCGGGAGACCTCTGAAAGCTTCAAAGCCGAGTTCGAGAAGAAGCGGATCACGGCCAAGCTGCGCCTCGATCGGCGGATCGAAGACAGCCTGCTCGACGCCCAGGGGCTGGAGCGCGCGCTGGTCAATCTGCTGGTCAACGCGTGTGAAGCCATCAAGCACGATCATGGCGAGATCACCGTCACGACCCAGGTCTCGCCCAGCCGTGACCTGATACTGGTCGTCGAGGACAACGGCGAGGGCATTCCCGGCGCCAAACTGCCGCGCATCTTCTTCCCCATGTTCAGCACCAAGGGCGAGCATGGAACCGGCCTGGGGCTGGCGATGGTCAAGAAGTGGGTGACCGCCGTGGGCGGGATGATCCGTGCCTACTCGAACGAAGGGGAGGGAACGCGGTTTGTCCTCATTCTGCCGCGCGAGACGGCCGGCGGCGCGCCCGAGACGGTTATGACCGGCTGACAGTACGCGGGCAGCGGTCCCGAATTCTCTTTCCGGCGGCGGGGCAGCAAAATTCCAGTTGCTTTTCGACGCCCGGCGCGCCAAATACAGCCCACATCAACGTCACGGAGGGGAAAAATGAACGCTTGCAGGGTGAAGGCTTTGCGTCTCGCAGTGCCGGTTCTCTTCGCAGCAATTTCGACGACATGGGCGGCAGGTGGGGAGCCGACTCGGCCGACAACGCCGTCGAAGGAAAAGGCGGTGGCGCCGTCCAAAGAACCGCCTTCGTTCGCCAAAGGGGTCCAGGCGCAACGAGCGGGGAAACTGGACGAGGCCATTGCGGCCCTCGAACAGGCCACGAAAGAAGCGCCCGGGTTCGCCCCGTCGTATCAGTATCTGGCGCGGATTCATTACGACCAGAAACGATACGCCGACTCGATCAAGATGGGCAAACAGGCAACGAAGTTGGACCCCCGCGTGGGGCGCGCCTGGCGGACATTGGGTCTGGCCCAGATGGCCAACGATGACACCAAGAGTGCGGCCGAGTCGTTCGCCAAGGCCGCGGAGATCGAACCGAAGAACTTCTGGACCCTGAACAATCTCGGCTATGCGCTGTTTCTGCTGGATCGCAACGACGAAGCGCGCAAAGCCCTCGAGCGCGCCGTGGCCATTGACTCGAAACAGGCGATGACTTGGAACACGCTCGGTGTGGCGCGGATGAGAACGAAGGACCGGGCCGGGGCGATCGAGGCCTTCAAGAAGGCTCTCCAGATGGATCCGAGTTACGCCCGCGCGAAGGCGAACCGGGTCGCCGCCGAAGGACAGTCGGCGTCCAAAGCCCCCTGAACAAACGTAAGCCACAGGCTGTAGCCGCCGACGTAAGGAGGCGGAAAGAGGCTGGCCGGCTGGACTCCGGTGGCCTCCGCCTCCTTACGTCGGCGGCTACACGCTGTTGAAGACTTTATAGACCGGTGAGAAATCCGGGTTACAACTCCGGGCTACGAACTTGTGTGAGGGGGAGTGCGGGTGGCGGCGTTCTCGACTACAAGCTGGTGGAGGAGGCTTCGACGGTCGAAGCGGGTGGCCCGTCGAAGAAGTGCGCGCAGTACTTGGGGTAGACCGTTCGCATGACGCTGGTGATGGCCCCGTTGAGTTCCTTTGCCCCCTGGTAGCGGTTCGGCGGGTCCTTTTCCAGACACTTCATGATCAGCGCCGAGACCTCCGCGGGGATGGAGGGATTGATTTCGCGCGGAGCGGCGGGCGCCACATTGACGTGCTGATAGGCGATGTCGCCGGAAATGAACGGGGGCGTTCCCAGCAAGGCCTCGTAGATGATGATCCCCACGGCATAGATGTCGCTGCGCGAGTCCACGCGTCCGCCGCGCACCTGCTCCGGCGACATATAGCGGGGCGTGCCGATGAGGGCGCCCGTCGGCGTGAACGTGGCTTCCTCGATGTGAACGATCCCAAAATCGGTGATCTTGACGATCTTCTCGGAGGTGATCATGATGTTGTCGGGCTTGATGTCTCGGTGGATAATCCCCTTCATGTGGGTGGTTTCGAGGGCGCTGCAGAGTTGGCAAGAATAGTAAAGAATCTCCGCGATGTACTCCGCCGACAACTCCCCCGTGGCGGAGAAATGTTCCTCGATCAGATCCCTCAGCGACGGCCCGTCCACGTACTCCATGGAGATGTAGCTCTTCCCGTAGACGGGGTTGATGTTGTAGTCGAAGATGTTGACGATATTGGGGTGGCTGAAGGTGGCCGCAATCCGCGCTTCGCGGAAGAAGCGGTCAATGGCGCGCGAGCTGCTGGTCAGCGATTCGCGCAGAATCTTCATGGCGACGACGCACTGATTCTTCAGGTCGTACACCTTGTGGACGATGCCCATGCCCCCGCTGCCGATCTGTTCGATGTAGCGATAGCGGCCGATGGCCTGGTCGCCGATCAACTCCACCATCTTGGGATCGCAGAAGGGCTGGGGGGTCTCGGGCTGGCGGACGCTTTGGCGCAATTGGGCGATCCGCCCCTCGACGTCGCGGTAGCGATTGTCGAATTCATAGATCAGGGTGGCGGCCTGGAGCGCCTCCTGGAACAGGGAGGCCTTCATGAGGTTCTCATGGATGTCGTAGAGCACCTCGAGATCGGCGGTGGTCAGCGGCAGGTCCCGATACTGTTGAAGCGCCAAGGAAGACTCGCCGCACCGCAAATAGGCGGCGGACAATCGGCGGCGGGCGGGCAGTCCGCCCTCGGGAGCCTCCAGCGCTTTCTTGTACTCCGCGATCGCATCCTCGACGCGGTTGGCCAGCAGATAGAGATCGCCCGAGCGCAAGCGAATCTGGACCCGCGAGGGATCGTCTTTAAGGAGGATGTCGCAGATCAGCCGCAGCAGCTGGCAGGCCCGGGCGTGTCCGGGTTCGAGGTCTAGAATGCGAGCGAGAAAACATTCTGCAGGGTGATACTCGCGGCGTTCATAGAAGTATTCGCCCAGCAGGAGCAAGTCCTCGATCTTGGGGTGGGCGGCATTCAGGGCCGCGGTCTCGATCTGGTTGGCCAAATCCGCCGATTTGGCGGTGCCCCGCCGAAGCAGAATGACGAAGTGCGAAAAGGCCTCGTCATAGCGCTTGCTGCGCAGGCACCGCTCGGCCATTTCGCGGGTGGCCGCCGACTCCAGCCGACTCTGAACGAGTCGTTGTCCTTCCTGGATGACCAGGTCATGCTCATTCATGTACTGGAGGAGATAGACCACCGTGTCCACCTCGCCCCGCTTTTCCAGTTGAAGGGTGATCTCGTTGACCAGGTTCTTGGTGTCGTTGTCGAAGGGAATGCGCGAGAGAAAATCGAATGCCTGCCGATAGTCTTCCTGATCAATCAGGTAACGGGCGATCTGTTTGATCCAGTTGCTGTGAGGGAAACGGGTGAGGTCCAGTTGACGGAACGCATCGAGCGCGCGCTCCATCTGGCCGAACTCCAGGCAAGCGCGCGCGACTTCGGTCAGGAGCGCTTGCTTGAGCTCCGGATGGTCGAGTCGCGAGAGCAACCGGTCGGAGACCAGGTCGAGGATCGTGAGCGAGAGTTCCCGTTGGTCCGTGGAGCGACGAAGCGCCTCCGTCAGGAACTCGGCCGCCTGAGGCAACTGCCCCAGGGCCAGGGCCAGCTCGCCGAAGTAGACCAGCAGGGAGGGGGGACACGTGGCGTCGCGCACGGCGATCGGGCCGCCGTTGACGATGGCCTGATCGTCGTGATAGCCGTTCGTTCGTGCTTTGCGGTAGGCTTCGTGAGCGCCCTCCCAGTCGCCATCCAGCAGTCGCACATCGCCGAGACACTTTGCCAGGTCGGGCGAGCAAGGATATTCTTCAAACAGCTCTTCGATGGTCTGTCGTTGACTGCCCGCGAAAGCGGGAGCGGCACGGCCATCGGTCTGTTTGTGGATTCTTTCCCGGACCGCCTGGAGCTGGAGGCAGATATTCAGGGCCTTCTGCCATTCGGGATTGTCGGGGCAGATGGCGGCGGCTTCTCCAAAGACTTTCTGCGCCTTGCCCGAGAAGAGCCCCAGCTTGAGGTAGTTCTCGGCCAGCTGGGCAATGGGTACCCGGCCTGCCTCGGGTGACGTCGTGCTGGCCGTGTCAAATTTCGGCCGCGTCTCGTTTGCGTCGTCGCTCGTGTCCATCGGTTGAAAGGCCTTGCCGTCTCCGAGCTGAACGATTCGCCACTATAGAAAAGGGAGGAGCAAAATCAATCTTTTCTTGAATGAAAAGCGCGGGCCCTACGCCTCTCGCTTTTGACTCGCTCCCCGGCTCGTGAAGCGCTCCAGGAAATGGTTTTCGATGGCCTGCACCTCCGCGAATCCCTTCGTGCGGTCGGACTAAAGGGTGTTTGGCTGGTGAAGGTATTTCACCATGGACAGGACGGTGCCCAGACCGGGGGGAGTATTGTAAGCCACTTCGTCCATGAAGTGATGGATGATAAAACAGCCAAGTCCCTTGAGCTCGGGGTGCGCGATGTATTGCTCGATGCTGGTCACACTGCGGAACCATCCGTCGCGCGGTGCCGTCCCGTGGTCAATGACCGAGATGACCAACCCTTTGGCGGTCGGGCGGATTTCCACTTTCAAAATCGCCTCTTCGAGCTTCGTGGTTGGAGCATTCTTGGCCAGGTTCCCATACGCATGGCGGATGACATTGGTGCACGCTTCGTCCACGGAGATCTCGATCAGGCTGGTGTCCTCGGGCGAAAACCCGATGGTGCGCGAAACCGTGGCCACAACGTTGCGGATCAGATGGAGCATGTCGGTCCGCGGAGGACACACCAGGTCGAGGACGGGGGATGGCGGCGTCCAAACGTTCATCGGGGGCTTCCTTTCCCTCACATGCCGAGCATTTTTTCGCCTTCCTCGCGCGAATAGGCGAGACGGAAGATCTTCGTGAAGCCCAGTTTATCGAGAATCTTGAAAACCTTTTCGCTGGGGCGCAGCAAGACGATCTCGCCCTCGCTGCGCCGCAGGCGCTGGGTCAGGCCCATGATCGCTCCGATGCCGGCGCTGGAAATGTAGTTCAGGTTGCTGATATCCAACAGATAGCGTCGCCCTCCCTGCTCGACCGAGTGATCCATAAAGCTTTCGAATTCGTTGACCGTGTGGGCGTCGAGATAGCCGCGCAAGGTCAACCCCACGTAGCCTCCCTCGCTGAGAGGCTGCGCCTCGATCACTTCAAAGGGTTTCATGGTCCGCCTCCTGACTCGGGCGTGCCGCAGGCCGAGACCGCCTGAGCGCCAAGCGATTCCGTCTGGCTCGCCAGGTGATTGAACTTGAGAACGACCAAGGTAATGTCATCCGACTGACGCCCCCCTCGAGCGAAATGTCGGACATCGGTGACCAGTGTGTGGAGCAAATCCTCGGCCGGCGCGTCGGCGTGAGTGCGGAGCATCTCGAGGAACCGCTCCTGGCCATATTCTTGCCCCCGCTCGTCCATGGCCTCGATCACGCCGTCGGTGTAAAGAACGACCAGATCCCCGTCGTTCAGGGGAACCTCCTGGTCGCGGATCGCCGAAAAGAGGTGGTCGTCCACCAGCCCCAGGGCGATCCCGTCGGGCGCGAGCAGTCGCATCCCGCCGCTCGAGCGCGAGAAGGCGATCAACGGCTCGTGGCCGGCGCGCGCAAACACCAGGGTGTGCCGCGAAAGATCGAGGATGGCGAAAATCATCGTGACGAACACTTTCTCGCGCGTATCGGCAAACACTGTCTGATTGACCCGTTCGAGGACGGCGCGCGGCGTGGAGGCATGGAGGCTTTCGGCGCGCAC
>Ga0315282_10011780_pt1 | contig 13492 bp, 8 predicted proteins | sample YL17G07_20_MG_FD_203693 | JGI IMG/M metagenome (GOLD analysis project Ga0315282, IMG submission 203693) | Sediment microbial communities from Yellowstone Lake, YNP, Wyoming, USA - YL17G07_20 | ecosystem: Environmental > Aquatic > Freshwater > Lake > Sediment | place: USA: Wyoming | collected...
CAACGAACATGGTAAATACTCTCCCCGCAGGGTTATGGGAGAGATCGATAATTTCGCCATAGCCGATCGTCGTAACGGTAATGACCGTCATGTAAAGACAGTCAATGATGGAATACCGGCCCCCACCGATGATCGAATAGCCCACCGTCCCGACCGCCAGAATGACGAGTAAGGCTGCAAAAAGGCTTAGGTTCCGTTTAATAAATTGTAATAGAAATTCTCTTATCATTCTTTCGCGAAAGGGAAATTTTTTGAAGCATTGAGCAAAGCGATCCTATTCCAATGAATTGGAACGCCAGGGTGATGCTAAAAGTCTAATCCATCTACTCCGATCTTTTCAACTTATTCTTACCCCGATTCTATTACGTTGTCTTCCAACCATCCAACAGGGGGATATTTGCATAATCCATCTCCCTTTTATTCATAGCTGCAAATACCTGAGCCGATCCGGCCTTCCTAAAATACCATACGAATCCTTTAAAAATACAGAGTTTACCCCATTCAATTTTGGTCCTTCTTCTAATTAAATAGTTTAAAGATTCCAAAAGGAATTCGTAACGTTAATTTGATAGCCGAACTTTTTTTCAAGGAGGGTACGACGTAGGATGGCATCTCTGCCCGGACTCTGTTTCGTGGTCCTCTCTATCGTTCTTCTCCTCTCCGGATGTGCGGTTGGACCGAACTTTACCCGTCCTCCGGTAAGAGTTTCGCAGAATTGGCTGGAGGAGAGTGATCCGCGAATAAAAAATGAAGTGGGCGAATACCGTAACTGGTGGCGGGTCTTCAACGATCCGGCCCTGGACAAACTCATTGACCGGGCTTACCGGGAGAACTTATCTCTCAGGATTGCTGGGGTGCGGGTACTGCAGGCTCGGGCCCAGCTCGGAATCACTGTCGGCAATCTTTTTCCACAGATGCAACAGGCATTCGGCTATCTCCAGCACAACCGCATCAGTGAGCGCGCCCCACAGGCGGCCGTCTCGAGTAAAAACTTGAGCTACCGGCAATCCGAGATCGGGCTTCAGGCCAGCTGGGAGCTCGACTTTTGGGGTAAGTTCAGGCGCGCTGTTGAGTCAGCCAACGCCAGCTTACTGGCGACGGTGGCTGACTACGATAGCGCCCTCGTTACCCTCACCGCTGACGTTGCCAATAACTACATCACGATCAGGACTCTCGAAATGCGGCTGGAAATTGCCCGCCAAAATGTCGAGTCTCAGAGAGAGAGCCTGGAGATCGTCGAGGCCCGGTTCCAACATGGCACCGTGTCTCAATTGGATGTTGAGCAGGCCAAAACTGTGCTCAATAATACTCTGGCTTCCATCCCTCCTCTTGAGAGCCAGTTGCGACAGACCAAGGATGCCCTCAGCGTCTTGCTGGGTTTGCCTCCAAACGACTTGGCCGATTTCCTGAAAGGTACTTCCGAGATCCCTATTTCACCACTCCAGGTCGTGGTAGGCATCCCCGCCGATTTGTTACGCCGAAGACCCGACGTTCGGAGTGCCCAATACCAGGCAGCTGCTCAGTGCGCCCAGATCGGTGTAGCTAAAGCCGATCTCTATCCCGCTCTCTCGCTTACGGGAAATTTCGGGTTTCTCTCGAGCGATGTGGGGAGATTTAATTTGAGCGACATGTTTCAGTGGAAGAGCCGCACGGTTCAGGCTGGCCCGTCCTTCCAGTGGAATATCCTCAATTATGGCCGGCTCACAAACAATGTCCGGGTTCAGGATGCCCGGTTCCAGCAGTTGCTCATCACTTATCAGAACGTTGTCCTCACAGCTCAACAGGATGTGGAAGACAATCTGATCGCCTTTCTGAAAGCTCAGGACCGGGCCGGATTTCTGGCGCAAAGCGTAGAAGCTGCCAGAAAATCCCTCGACCTCGCAATCCAGCAGTACAAGGAAGGCATCGTCGATTTTACCATCGTCCTGATCGCACAGCAGGCTCTCCTGAGTGGACAGGATAGTCTGGCCACCACTCTCGGGACCGTCTCCACCGGTCTCGTGGGCGTTTACCGGGCACTTGGCGGTGGATGGGAGGTCCGGGAAGGAAAGGATTTGGTACCTCCCGAAATGATGAAGGAGATGGCAAAACGCACCGGCTGGGGAAAATTGCTTGCCCCGGCATCCTATAATCTACCGCCAACCGAGGAACCCAAATCCCCCATCCGGCTTCCCGATTGGTAAGAAATCACCGGAGGAATAATGATTCACAAAAAAAATCATGGGTTCAGGAGCATACAGGGGGTTTCAGCCTTGACAGTCTGTCTGGTGTTGCTCATTCTCCCGATCGCGTGTAAAGAAAAGGCCCCTGCTCCACCGCCTCCTCCCGCAGTGACGGTCGCTCAGCCAGTGCGAAAGGCAGTGACCGACTATTTGGAACTGAGCGGGAATACCCAAGCCATCTACACGGTGCAGTTGGTAGCCCGGGTTGCCGGGTACCTGGAAAAAGTCCTCTTCGTGGACGGACAAATGGTGAAGAAGGGACAGGCCCTCTTCCTCATACAACAAAATACTTATCAAGACACACTGCGGCAGACTGAGGCCCAAATCCTGCTGCAAAAAACCCAACTGGACTTTGCCGAAAAACAATGGGTTCGTTACTCGAATCTGTTGCAGCAAAAGGCAACCTCCCAGGAAAACGTTGACAACTGGCGATACCAAAGGGATTCAGCCCAAGCGAACCTGAAGGCGGCCGAAGCGGCCAGAGACTTAGCCAAGCTCAATCTGGACTACACCGAGGTCACTGCCCCTTTTGATGGCAGGATCGACCGAAGGCTGGTAGATCCCGGCAACCTGGTGGGCGGGAGTGGAAACACGGTCCTGGCCGAACTCAATCAGATTAACCCCATCTACGTCTATTTCAACATCAGCGATGCCGATCTGGCCCGCTTGATGGAAGAGGCTCACTGGATCCCCGGGCAAACTCGTAAGGTAGAATGGTCTGTCTTTCTCGGGCTGCTGAATGACCAGGGCTACCCGCACAAGGGCGAGCTCAATTTTGCATCTATCAGCCTCACTCCGACTACCGGTACGTTACTGATGAGGGGCGTTTTTCCAAATCCAGATGGGAAAATCATGCCGGGACTCTATGCCCGTGTACGCGTGCCTGTCAAGAAAGGACCTGCTTTACTCGTGCCCCAGGAGTCCATCGGGTATGACCAGCGCGGTTCATATGTGTTGATCGTGAATGAACAGAATGTGGTGCAACGGTTCAGCGTCAGAACAGGTACGATGGTCGACCACCTGCAGGTCGTCGAAGAAGGCCTCGCAGGAGAAGAATGGGTCGTTATCAAGGGTATTCAGAAGGCCGTTCCAGGACGGAAAGTAACCCCGGAGAAGCAGGATGTAAGGACCTCCTATCAAACCTCTCCTCAAACACCCCGGCCAGTGAAGGGAGGTCCATAATGTCGCGTTTCTTTATCGAGCGGCCAATTCTTGCAAATGTCCTTGCCATCATCACCATTATTATCGGCTTCATCAGTTACTACCGGCTGCCCATAGAACAGTACCCGCCGATCACGCCGCCCACGATCCAGGTGAGCAGCAGGTATCCGGGTGCCAGCGCCGCAGTCGTTGCAGAGACGATCGGAGTTCCCCTCGAACAGGCGGTCAATGGTGTGGAACATGCGATCTACATGTCTTCGACGAGCAGCAGTGATGGAACCTATACACTCACGATTACCTTTGACGTTGGCACCGATCTGGACAAATCGCTCATCCTCGTCCAAAACCAGGTCAACAGCGCTCTGGCCCAACTTCCCGGCGGTGTTCAGGTCCAGGGGGTTAATGTAAGGAAAGTCTCCACCAACATCCTACTCGTCGTCAGTTTATATTCTGACGACGACCATTTCGATGAAGCCTTTCTCTCAAACTACGGCATTATCAATATGCAATACCCCCTCGCCCGGGAGCCGGGTGTCGGCCAGGTGAGAGTCTTTGGCGCAGGTCAATACAGCATGCGCGTCTGGCTGGATCCTAACAGGCTTAAACAGTTCGGTCTCACCACTGCGGATGTCCTCAATGCCATTGCCGGCCAGAATGTCCAGGTCGTGTCCGGCCAACTGGGAGCACCACCTGTACCGAGCGGTCAGGCCTTCCAGTTCACCATCAACAGCCTGGGGAGGCTCTCCGACGCCGACCAATTCGAAAATATCATCGTGAAGAGCAATGCCGGGCCGAGCGCACAGATTGTCCGTTTGCGCGATATAGCCCGGGTTGATCTGGGACAGCAGTCTTACTCAAATTATGCCTTTACTCACGGGCTCAGGTCCGCCCAGGTCGTGGTGTTCGCCCTTCCGGAAGCAAACGCCCTCGCCGTTGCTGACCATATTTACGAGGCTGTGGCGGAAATGAGTAAGGATTTTCCTGAAGGCTTAAAATATGCAATTCACTTCGATACCACAAGGTTTGTTCGTGAAGCAGTCTCCAAGGTTTATGAAACGCTGTTTGAAGCAGGCATTCTCGTTCTCATCGTCATCATGGTATTTCTGCAGAACTTTCGGGCCATGCTCGTTCCTGCGACCACCGTCCCTGTCACCATTATTGGCGCTTTCGCGGCCATGATCGCGCTGGGCTTCACCATCAACATCATGACCCTATTTGCTCTGGTTCTTGCCATCGGCATCGTCGTGGACGATGCCATTGTGATCGTTGAGAACAGCTCCTATTATATCGAGAAAGGCCTATCCCCCAAGGACGCAGCGATCAAGGCCATGAGCGAGCTGACAGGCCCTATTATGGGCATCACCATGGCACTGATCGCGGTCTTCCTGCCGGCCGCGTTTTTACCGGGCATTACTGGACAGATCTTTCGGCAATTTGCCCTGGTCATTGCCGCCATTTCGGTTATCAGCGCTATCAATGCCATGACCCTGAAACCTGCTCAGTGTGCGCTCTGGCTCCGACCCAGGCAGCAGAAGCGACCCAACTGGTTCTACCGGGGCTTCAACAAAGTCTACGATGCGATGAAGGCCCCCTACATGGGGCTCGTCCGCGGGATGGTGAACCGGTCGGGACTGATGCTCGTGGTCTTTTTCGTTATTATTGCGCTTGCTGGCTGGTTTTTCATACGTCAACCCACGGGCTTTCTTCCAACCGAAGACCAGGGGTATGCAATCCTATTTGCACGTGTGCCTGATGCGGCGTCGCAGCCGCGGGCACGGGAAGTATCGGATAAGATTACGGGCATCCTGCAAAAAACGCCGGGGATTGCCAGCTGGGTAACCATCGGCGGTTTTTCTATTCTCGACGCGGCAAATGTGGCCACGGTCAACACTACATTTATCGTCTATGAAGACTGGAGTAAACGCGGCTCTGCGCTGAGCCAGAAGAAGATCGTTGACGGCCTTAACGAGGATCTTTCGGCGATCAAGGAGGCCATTGCCTTTGTCGTGATCCCGCCGTCGATCAGAGGCTTAGGTCAGGCAGGCGGCTTCCAGATGATGGTAGAAGATCGGAGGGGCAATGACCTTGAGGCTCTTCAGAACGCGGCCAATCAACTGATCGAAGCGGCTCACTCCGAGCAGAAGCTTCGCGGCCTGAAAACTACCTTCGATGCCCGCAGCCCCCAGCTCTACCTGGATATAGACAGGACGAAGGCTCAGTCTTTTCAGGTTCCCCTGACGAATGTGTTTGACACGCTTCAGGCTTATCTGGGCTCATCCTTTGTCAACCTGTTCAACAAGTTCAATCAGATCTATCAGGTCTATATCCAGGCAAACGCCCCCTACCGCATGACGCCGGAGGATATCAAAAATCTTTATACTCGCAACATCAAGGGAGAAATGGTGCCCCTCGGCAGCCTTCTCGAAGTGAAGCGGACCCAAGGTTCCGAGCTGATCACGCGCTACAACCTCTATCCGGCCGCCGCCATCTTTGGCGAGGCTGCGCCGGGATTTAGCTCGGGCCAGGCGCTTGATGCGATGGAGCAACTGGCGGCCGGCGTTTTGCCAAGGGGGATGGGTTACGACTGGACGACGACCAGTTACCAGGAAAAGCAGATCGGTCATCAGGCATACTTCATCTATGCCCTGTCCATTACACTGGTCTTTATGGTCTTGGCCGCATTGTACGAAAGCTGGACATCGCCGGCAGCGGTCATTTTGGCAGTGCCAATGGCGCTGGTCGGGGTGCTCGTTGCCCTTCTCATTCGAAGCTATGACAACAACCTCTATACTCAAATTGGATTGGTGCTCATGATCGCTTTGGCAAGCAAGAACGCCATCCTCATCGTCGAGTTTGCTCGGGACCTGCATCGAGATGGTATGTCCATCACCGATGCTGCGGTCGAGGCGACGAGCCGACGATTTCGCCCCATCGTCATGACTTCCTTTGCCTTTATCCTGGGCGTTTCTCCGCTGCTCTTGGCCACCGGGGCTGGCGCTGCCGGCCAAAGGGCAATCGGCACGGTCGTCTTCGGAGGCATGCTTTCCTCCACGCTCTTGGCGATTCCCTTTGTACCGGTTTTCTATGTGATCATGCAGCGCCTGAGCGAAAGAAGAGCGAAGGGCAAAACCCCTGCCAAGACTGAAAAGACCGAGTCCAAAAAAGAGGAGACCAAGAAACAGAGCGATGAAGTCTGAGTTGAAAAGTTTCTTGCTAAATTCAGTTTGCGTTAGCTGAGACGCGGAGGTTAGCCATGTTCGGCAGAAGTATTAAATTATTTAAGCTCTTCGGTTTCGAGATCAAGATCGATTTGAGCTGGATTTTTATCGCGGTTCTTATCGCGTGGTCTCTTGCAATCGGTTATTTTCCGTTCCATTACAAAAATCTGTCAACGCAAACTTACTGGTTGATGGGAATTGTTGGGGCGTTGGGTCTCTTTGCTTCAATCATATTTCATGAGGTCTCCCATTCTCTTGTTGCCAGAAAATTCGGGATTCCCATGAAGGGCATTACTCTGTTCATTTTTGGTGGTGTCTCGGAAATGGGTGAAGAACCACCGGATGCAAAAGCAGAATTTTCGATGGCAATCATGGGGCCCCTTTCCAGCATTTTCTTAAGTCTTGTTTTTTACGGACTCTATCGCCAGGGTCTTCGAAGCGACTGGTCGCCGCCTGTCAACGGAATTTTCCACTACCTTGGATGGCTCAATGCCCTTCTGGCCGGGTTTAACCTTCTTCCGGCCTTTCCTCTCGACGGAGGACGCGTGCTTCGGGCAATTCTCTGGAGTTTAAAAAAGAACTTCCGCTGGGCCACTCGAATGGCGTCCGGGGTTGGGTCAGCATTCGGTTTCTTAATGATTCTTTTAGGCCTTTTCAACGTGATTACGGGAAATTTCATCGGCGGAATATGGTGGTTCCTGATCGGCATGTTCCTTCAAAGCTCAGCTAAAGCGTCCTACCAACAGCTCGTCGTTCGCAAAGCTCTTGAAGGCGAGGTGGTTCGCCGTTTTATGGTTGCTGATCCCACGACGGTGGAACCCTCGATCACTGTGCAGCATCTCGTAGAAGATTATATTTATAAATATCATCTGAAAATGTTTCCTGTGGTCGAGGCCGATAAGCTGGTGGGTTGCGTATCGACAAGACAGGTGCAGGGGACCCCGCGGGATGAGTGGGGCCGGAAAACGGTTAGAGAACTCCTAACCGAATGCTCAACAGAAAATACGATTAAACCGCAGGCCGACGCCATGGAAGCCCTTTCGAAAATGAGCCGGACCGGTCTGAGCCGGCTGATCGTGGTTGACGACGATCAGCTGGTCGGGGTGATCACGCTCAAAGATATGTTGAAATTTCTCTCCTTAAAAGTGGAACTTAATGAAAAATAGAAGAGAGCAAAACAGCGAGATCGCGCAGTGCGAGAGAGGATGAAAATCGAACCTGGAGAAGAAACATGTTTCTGGAGGACACCGAAAATCTTGACAAGGTGAAGGAGAAATATCCTGAAAAGTTTGTAACGGAGCAGACCATTTTCAGCCACATCCGGAGAGGGGATCGAATATTCATCGGCAGCGGCTGTGGCGAGCCCCAATATCTCGTCCGGGCACTCGTTGCCTATGCAGAAGCTCATCCGAAGATGGTCCTCGACACCGAAATCCTGCATATCTGGACCTTAGGGGTTGCTCCCTACATCGAGGAAAAATTTCGACGCAATTTTCGATATAACTGTTTCTATGTCGGAAACCAGGCCCGGAAGCCTGTAAACAAAGGGGCCGCGGATTACACTCCCATATTTTTTTCGGAGATTCCCGATCTCCTCTATCACAAGAGGATCCCGATTGACGTAGCACTCATACAGACATCCCCCCCGGATGCTCATGGCTATTTCAGGTTAGGGGTGAGCGTGGATATCGTCAAGGCAGCCGCAGAAATGGCCTCATGGGTCATCGCCCAGGTAAACTCCAGCATGCCGCATGTTCAAGGAGACGGGTTTCTTCGTGCGGAGGATGTCGATTTTATCATTCCCCACGATGAACCTCTTCTGGAATACGCGTCAGATGGGAATGACGAGATTGCCGAGCGAATCGGAAAGTATGTTTCCCGCCTTATCCAAGACGGGGATACGATTCAGGTTGGATATGGGCACCTATTGAATGTCATTCTGTCCAATCTGGACCAAAAAAAGAATTTGGGGATCCATACCGAGCTCTTGAGTGATGGCATCGTTGAGTTAATGAGAAAAGGGGTGGTTGACAACACGAAAAAAAGTATTGACCGAGGGAAAACAGTTGCCGCATTCTGCATGGGCAGAAAGGAAACTTATGAATATATCCATCATAACCCTGCCATTGAATTGAGAACGATTGATTACACCAACAATCCCCTTTTGATATCCCGGCAGCAAAACATGGTGGCGGTCAATAGCGCCCTTGAGATCGATCTCACCGGTCAGGCCACTTCGGAATCCATCGGAAAGATCTTCTACACCGGGATCGGAGGGCAAACCGATTTCATGAGAGGGGCCGTCCTATCTCCAAATGGAAAAGCAATTCTCATCCTTCCCTCCACGGCAAGGAATGGTACGGTTTCAAGAATCGTTCCGTTTCTCAAAGAAGGAGCAGGAGTGACGCTCAATAGGGGTGATGTTCATTATGTGGTGACGGAGCACGGAATTGCATATTTGAAAGGGAAGAATATCCGTGAGCGTGCGATGGAATTGATAGCAATTGCTGATCCAAGATTTCGTCCCTGGCTGATAGACGAGGCAAAGCAATCATCCCTCATCTACCAGGACCAGGCGTTTATACCTGGAAGAGAAGGGGAATATCCTGAGCATCTGGAAACATATCGAACCACAAAAACCGGGCTTGAAATCTTTCTCAGGCCCGTCAAAATAAGCGATGAGCCTTTGTTAAAGAACTTCTTTCATCTTTTTTCAGATGATAGCCTCTACCTACGGTTTTTTTCACACCCGGATCTCCCTCACGAGTTCTTACAGAAATTTGTGGTCATCGACTACACGAAAAAGATGGCCATTCTTGCGGTGAAGCAGGAAGGGGAGAAGGAAGAAATCATAGGAATCGGACAGTATTGGATACAAGAGAACACCCACACCGCAGATGTTGCCTTCGCAGTAAGAGATGATTATCAAAACAAGGGGGTCGGTGCGGAATTATTTTCTTATATAACCTATTTGGCAAAGAAGCAGGGGCTTCTTGGCTTCACGGCCAATATTTTAATGGACAATCGACCCATGCTCCACCTCACCCGGAAGATGGGGTTCGAGATCGAGAAGACAGGCAGTGCAGGAGTCTATGACCTGAAGATGATGTTCACCTCTTCTTCATGAACCCTTTCGGTGCCGGAGGAATTCAATGATTCCCGGCAGGATCGAAATAAAGATGATCGCGGCGATGGCGAATGAAAAGTTGCGCTTAATGACAGGAATGTTACCGAAGAAGTAGCCTCCGAAAATCAAGAGGACGACCCAACCGACTCCTCCCACCACATTGTAGGCAATGAAGCGGCCGTACGTCATACTTCCGATCCCCGCAACAAACGGCGCAAAGGTGCGCACGATAGGAACAAAACGAGCAATGATAATCGTCTTGCCTCCGTATTTTTCATAGAATTGGTGAGTCCGATGGAGGTACTCCTTATTAAAGAGGCGTGATTTTTCTTTACTGAAAACCTTGGGTCCTGAAGCATGACCGATCCAATAATTGGCCGTGTCTCCAGCAACGGCGGCAATCGATAGAAGAATCATTAACCACATCACGTCCAATGAGCCCAGGGCCGCAAAGGTTCCCGCGGCAAAAAGCAGCGAATCTCCCGGAAGAAACGGAGTAACCACCAATCCCGTTTCTAAAAAGATGATTAAGAAGAGAATTCCATACGTCCAAAAACCATAACTCCGAATGACCAGGTCGAGATGGACATCGAGGTGCAATAAGATATCGATCAGGCTCTTTAAGAATTCCATATCCAGCTTTCAGAGCATCCCCAGAATATCTTTGTTCATCGAGTCCTGAACTCGATCAGGAACGGCCCGCGGCGGCCACAGGCAGCCCGGAACACATCGGCAAAACCTTCCAGTGTCTCCACGCTTGCCGCCTCCACGCCCATGCCCTTGGCCAGTCCGACCCAGTCGAGGCCAGGACGGCTTAAATTGAAGAGGTTGTTTGAAGCGGGGCCAGGACCCTGCCCTGCCCCGTGCAACTCGGCGTATAGGATCAAGTAAACCCGATTGGCGAAGACCACATTCACCACGTCGAGGTTCTCACGCGCCTGCGTCCACAATGCCTGAAGACTGTACATTCCTGCCCCGTCTGCCTGAAGACACACGACCTTGCGGTCCACGCAGGCGACTGCGGCGCCGGTAGCGCACGGGAAGCCGTGTCCGATCGCGCCCCCGGTGTTCTGAATCCAGTCGTGCGGTGCAGCGTTGAACGTGGGCGGAAAGATGGCGCGGCCCGAGGTGACCGCGTCCTCGACAACGATCGCGTTGTCGGGCAATAGCGCCGCGAGAGTCGTGGCAAAGGCTTCTGCCTCGAAACGGCCGCTGGCGATGCGCGGCGTTGGGCCTGTTTCAGGGATCGGCACCACCCGACGCGCTCCGAGTTCATCGGCGACCCACTCCAGTGCAGTGACCGCATCTTGCTCTGGCCGCGTCAGGACGTGCATCGCGCAGTCCGGCGGAACGAGGAGGCTTGGCTTTCCGGGATACGCGAAAAAACCGACCGGAGGCTTCGCACCTACGAGGATCAAGTGCTTGAACTCCCTGAAGACCATGAGCCCCGCGTCGACCAGGTACGGCACTCGGTCCACCGGCACACGACCGCGACCGCGTGCCATCCGGTGTACCTGTGTCGTCGCAAGCAGCTTTGCGCCGGATGCATGTGCGATTCGCTGGGCGGCAACAAGGCCCGCCTCGCCGAGTGCCTGGCCGCTCAGAAGAAGCATCGCCGGCTCACCTGAACGCAGGATTCGAACCGCTATCTGCACTGCTTCAGGCGCCACCTGTGGCCGCGCCGGCACCGGCAGCGCCAGCGCCGGCTCACCTCCCTCGTTCCAGGCCGTATCAGCCGGTACGATCAGGGTAGCGATCTGCCCGGGGGCAGTGCGCGCAGCCTGCACCGCTTCCGCGCCATCAGAGGCAACTTGCTGCACAGAGTTGCTCGTTCTGACCCAGTGCGACACCGCACGCGCGAGTCCTTCGGTGTCTGCGGTCAGGGGCGGATCAAAAGGCCGGTGATAGGTGGCTTGGTCCCCGACGACATTCACCATCGGCGTATTCGCCCTGCGCGCATTGTGGAGGTTAGAGATACCATTCGCAAACCCCGGTCCACAGTGAAGCAGCGTCGCCGCGGGTTTCTCTGCCATCCTCGCATAGCCGTCGGCACAGCCGGTCACAACGGTCTCGGCCAAGCCGAGTATGGAACGCATGCCTCCCACCTTGTCGAGGGCCATGACGAAGTAAATCTCGGTGGTGCCCGGATTGGCGAAACACACCTGAACGTCAGAGGCTATAAGGGTCCGAATCAGGCTTTCTGCTCCGGTCATGCTCTCCTCGTTCTCGCGGGAAAACTCTTCGTTGCCAAAAGAAATCTACCTATCTTGACGTTAACCAGCTAAAAAATTGCACAATTTAGGGGTTGTGAGTTTCAACTGGCACCCACAACCCCTTTTCCAATTTGTCGAAATATTAATTATTCTTTTGGCGCGCCCAGGGTGATTCGAACACCCGACCTGCGGATTCGTAGTCCGACGCTCTATCCATCTGAGCTATGGGCGCCCTTCTAGTTTCCAAACACTATTTTTTTGCGGAGAGGATTTCAACCTGGGTTGCTACGTTATTTCCTCTTCGTAAGTAATACGTTACTTTCACTCGCTCATCTACACCTGGCAATCGGGTAGGGACAAAGACCGTGTTCCTTCCAGTTGCAAAATACATGGTTTCCCCCTTATCCCCTTTTACCGTCAGCTGATCGTTATGCATGCCCACAACCCTACCCTGAAACTGAAAATACTGTTCAGCTGAGGAAATCTCGAGCGCATTGACAAGAAAGATTGTAAAAATTATGCAAAGTACCATCCAACTTCTAACAAACTTTTTCATCGCCCCCCTCCTTCTAAAATTAAAATAATTCCCCGACAAAACGGGAATGAATTACTTTTCAGCAACGCAACACATACTTAAGTGGCCTGTCATCCCCAGCTTTAGCATGAGATGGCCTGCCAGCCGTAGCTTTAGCGTAGGCTGGCGGAGAGAGAGGCCTACTACGCTTCTGGTGAAGCTTCGTAGGCTAAAGGATTCTCTTCTGTAAAAAAGCTTTCCCCGATCCGGTTTTAAAATATTGTTCCAGTTCGACTGCCTTCGCTTGATCTTTGACAGCAATATATGCTTCCAAGCCAAAAGGGATTCGACCTTTCGTAGAATCCACCTTTCCAGAGTTATGCTCTGCCAGTCGACGACGAATATTATTCGTTGAACCTACATAAAGATTGTTGTCTGTTAGGCTTCTTAATAAATAGACATACCACATAATTCAGATGGCCTGCCATCCGAAGCCTTGGCGTCGGTAGATGGCCTGCCAGCCGTAGCTTTAGCAGAAGATGGCCTGCCAGCCGTAGCTTTAGCGTAGGCTGGCGGAGAGAGAGGGATTCGAACCCTCGATCCCGTTATAAGCGGGATACTCGCTTAGCAGGCGAGCCCCTTCGGCCTCTCGGGCATCTCTCCCTTTGTCCGACCACTATGCGCATAGCGCTAAGCGCGGCGCTTTCTATCATTACATGGCCTGCCAGCCGTAGCTTCAGCGGCCAACTACGCTTTTGGCAAAGCTCCGTTGGCTAAATAGGCTGGCTTGCCATCCGTAGCTTTAGCACAAGATGGCTTGCCATCCGAAGCCTTGGCGTCGGTAGATGGCCTGCCAGCCGTAGCTTTAGCGTAGGCTGGCGGAGGGAGTAGGATTCGAACCCACGTCCCCTTTCGGAGAAGCGGTTTTCAAGACCGCCGCCTTAAACCACTCGGCCATCCCTCCACAATCTTTACAGTATAAATATTCCGCGATTCTTTGAGCTTTTGCACAAACCCTTTTTCGTCTGCGACGAAGG
>Ga0315282_10011781_pt1 | contig 13491 bp, 9 predicted proteins | sample YL17G07_20_MG_FD_203693 | JGI IMG/M metagenome (GOLD analysis project Ga0315282, IMG submission 203693) | Sediment microbial communities from Yellowstone Lake, YNP, Wyoming, USA - YL17G07_20 | ecosystem: Environmental > Aquatic > Freshwater > Lake > Sediment | place: USA: Wyoming | collected...
TGGCGCTGAAGGCTGGAGTTCCCGTGAAAGTATCTTTGACGAGAGAGGAAGACATGCGAGATCACTCATCATTCCAGATGATTTTCAGAATCAAAGCGGGAGCTAAGAGGGATGGCACTCTTACGGCGGGGGAGCTTGAGATGCTGATGGACATTGGATCGCATCAGATCCAAGCTTATGCTCTGCTCGGAACCGTCTTTGGATGGTGGGCTTCATACTACAAATGGCGAAACCTTCGATACGTCGGAAGAGCGGTCTACACAAACAAAGTTCCTTCATGTGCCATGAGAGGTTATGGCAATCCCCAGACATCCTGGGTCGTGGAGACTTTCATGGATGAGCTGGCTGAAAGACTCGGAATGGACTCGCTGAACTTCAAGCTCAAGAACTACATCGGACTCGGTGAGACGTTCTTTGGACAAGGTCCAACAGTCAAATCAGTCATTAGGAGCTGCGGCGTTGAAGAAATGTTGATCAAAGGTGCTGAGTTGATTGGCTGGAAAAATAGACATCCACCTGGCAAAGATACGGGCGTCCTGAAAAGGGGAATAGGATTGTCCAGAGGATTTCACACTTCCAGTGCAGGCGCCCCAATATCAGGTCACATCGTAGACTTCTCTGGAGCAACAGTGAAGATAAACCAAGATGGAACCGTCGATGTCGTGACCGCCCTTATGGATCACGGCGGAGGTACGATACAGGCTTTAGCCAAGATTGTTGCTGAAGAGCTTGGAGTACCTCTTCAAAACGTAGGGATAGTCCAAGCCGATGCCCAAACCACAATCTACGATGTCTGCACACATGCCTCCAGAGGCATCTATGCCGGCGGAGGAGCCGCACTGAAAGCAGCAAAACAAGCTAAAGAGAAACTGCTTCAGTACGCTGCGAGAATTCTCGATGTGAATCCGGATGCACTCAAGATAAGGCCCGACGAGTCAATGGGACAAGGAGTAATCTACGTTGAAGCCTTACCTGGAAAGAATATTACCGTTGGGGAAGTGACCGAGTATGCAAGAAACAAGAACTGGGGCAGCATTGCTGCAACTGAAAGCTATCGGCCAACCGCAGGACCTCCTCATTTCACCGCATTCTTTGTCGAGGTAGAGGTTGATACAGAGACTGGAATCGTTAGGCCCATAAGAGTAGTAGCCGGGGCTGACGTAGGAACGGTAGTTAACCCTGAGCTTGCAGCGGGTCAAATCTATGGAGGATTTGCTATGGGATGGGGTATGGCCATGTTCGAGGACATGCCGTACGATGAAGATACCGGCGATTTGATGAGCAGAGGAATGTTAACCGACTACAAGCTTACAACAGCATATGATGTCCCACCCTTAGAGAACTTCAGAGTCTTCTTCACCGATACGTACGAACCGACCGGCCCTTGGGGCGCTAAGGGCATTGGCGAAGGATCATATAACCCCGTGACTGGCGCCATTGCGAATGCCATCTACAACGCTACAGGTGTAAGGTTTTACGAGCTACCCATAACCCCAGAGAGACTCCAAGCGGCGCTCCGCACAAAAGAGCCTGCCGAAGTCCGGGCCATTGAGGTCGGAGGATCATGAGCCTTAACCTGATCAACACAAGAATTCTTTCCAGCACATTCGAATACTTCGAACCGTCGAGCGTAGAGGAAGCCATTGATATTCTTGGTAGATACAAAGAACATGCTGCAGTCCTCGCCGGTGGTACGGATCTTCTTGTCAGAATGAAGCAAAAGCGTATCGAGCCAAAATACCTTGTCAATATCAAACGAATAGCCAAGCTCAAGACGATCGAACAGAACAGCGATCTCCTTCGCATCGGTGCAACTGCAACAATGCTCGAAATCCAGAGAAACAAATTTGTAAAAGAAAATTTTCTAGGTCTTCACGAAGCTATCGCATCAATAGGATCCGTGCAGATCAGAAACATGGGAACCCTTGGGGGAAACCTATGCAGAGCCTCTCCAGCCGGAGATTCTCCGCCTCCTCTACTTGTTCTTGGTGCAAAGGTCAAGCTCCTCGACTCTATGGGAAGTAGAATTCTTCCCGTTGAGGAATTCATCAAAGGCCCGGGAAAGACTGTCATCAAACCCGGTGAGATTCTTGCAGAGATACAAGTTCCCACCCAGCCCCACGGGACGGGAATGTCATTCCTGAAAATAAAACGAGCAGGAATGGACCTCGCGAAGATCAACGCCGCCGCTCTGCTGACCCTCGAAGATAATGTCGTCCAGTCTTGCAGGATCGCATTGGGTTCCGTAGCACCTACCGCGATAAGAGTTAGGAAAGCAGAGGAATCACTTAATGGAGTGAAGGCAACGGACGAAATGCTTGGCGAGGCAGCGCAGACAGCATCAGAAGAAGTCAGACCATACGCCGAATCCCACCGTCACAGACGCTCAACAGCCCAATACAGAATCGATGTGTCGAGAGTACTTGTGAGGAGGGCACTCGAGCTGGCCAGAGATAGAAGTTCCGGCAGGAGATGAAAATGGGAAAAACAATAACCTTCAACATAAATGGAGCGAGAAAACAGGAATACGTGGAAGCAAACACCCTTCTTATCAACCTGATAAGAGACAGGCTGAACCTGACAGGCACAAAGTATGCCTGCGGGATTGGAGAATGTGGAGCCTGCACCGTACTGATTGATGGAAGACCTGCCCTATCATGCTTGACCCTGGCGGTTGATGCTGACGGAAAGAATCTGTTTACCGTGGAAGGTCTGAACGACGAGATCTCGAAAGCGCTCCGTGAAGCCTTCCTCGAAGAGGGAGCCGTACACTGCGGATTTTGCACGCCCGGATTCATAGTCGTTTCTTCGTATTTATTGAAGGAGAAACCAGCGCCCACTGAGGATGAGATCAGGCAGTACATAAAGGGAAACCTCTGCAGGTGTACTGGCTACATAGACGTAATTCGAGGCATCAAGAAAGCCGCCGAGAATCTCGCAAAGCGTTAATTGACTTGAACGCTAATCCAGTTACTGCACCGCCAAGTCAAAGAGTCAATCGAGTCTGAACGCCGGATCCCGGAGAAAAACGATATGGATCTATTGATCAAGGGAGGAAAAATCTTCACTCCTGCAGGATTCATTGATGGCTGTATCGGAATCAAGGATGGTAAGATCGCGGCTATCGGCAAGGAAGCCAATGTCCCAAGAGCTGAAAGAACCATAGATGTTGCTGGGAACCTAGTTCTGCCAGGTATGGTTGATCTTCATGTTCACTTCCGCGATCCCGGAGCTCCAGAGAAAGAGGATTTTACATCCGGCACGTCCGCAGCGGCCTGCGGAGGCGTGACGACGGTCATGGACATGCCGAACACTGTTCCACCCACAGTAGACGCAGAAGCCCTTCGAAAGAAGAAAGAGACAGCTGAAGGAAAGGCTATTGTTGATTTTGCGATTTGCGGCGGAGTTGGAGTAAAGAGCATCGGAAATGTACTAGACATCGCCAAGGAAGGCGCATCGGCCTTCAAGACATTTATGACATCAAGATTCGAGGAACTCTTCTCTGGAAATGACGCGACTCTTCTAGACATCTTCCACCAAGTCTCCAAAACAAGTCTTGCATGCCTCATTCACGCAGAAGATCAATCTATCGTGGCTGCTCAAGTTGAGAAACTGAGAAGCGCAGGACGAGTTTCCCCCCAGGCCCACACGGAATCCCGCCCTGAGATAGCTGAAGTGCATGGAGCTCTCAAAGCACTTGATCTTGCAAAACATGCAAGAGCTCGGCTTCACATCTGCCACACTAGCACCCCCGAAGTAGTAGAGTACGCTCAAGTGTGGAAAAATAAAGGTCTGCCAGTCAGTGTTGAGACATGCCCCCACTATCTGCTCTTGACAGATGATTTGATGGCTAAACGAGGCGCCTATGCAAAGGTTGACCCCCCACTTCGCTCCGAGAGCAGCCGCATGAAGATCTGGGAAATGTTTGTGCATGGACAGATAGATACGCTTGGCAGCGATCACGCTCCTTACACAATAGAGGAAAAGAATCGAGGAGAAACAAATATCTTCGATGCACCGTCCGGAAGCCCGGGAGTCGAAACAACTCTGCCAGTAATGCTCGACTGTGTAAATAGAAGGCTTCTCTCGATCGAAAGACTCGTTCAGACATTTTCGGAAAATTCAGCCAAGATCATAGGACTTCACCCCTCAAAAGGATCTTTGCAAATTGGTGCTGACGCCGATGTGGTCGTCGTGGACATGAAGAAAGAAGAGACGATCAAAGCTGACCTGCTTCACTCTAAACAGAAGTATAGTCTTTTCGAGAACCGGAGATGTAAGGGTTGGCCAACCCTAACAATTGTTAGGGGAACCATCGTCGCTGAGAACGGTAAGATTGCTGTGAAGCCTGGATTTGGAAGATTTCTTAGACCCGGATGACGTGACCTAAAAAAAAAGTTGTTTGCGGGTTTCGGATCATCAGACTGGCTCAGGCTTGGAGGCATTTTAGCTTCTGATCTGTTTCAGAGTATTGTAAGTAGCCTGTACTGTTTTCTCGATATCTTGCTGTTCATGCATCGCAGATATCATCCATTCCTCAAACCATGCGGAACCCGATGGAACTACGCCATTGTTCAGCATGTTAATCCAGTACCTGTACCACTTTGCTGCATCACACTTTGACGCTTCTCGATAGTTCTTTGGAGGCTGATCTAATCCAAAAAATATCGTACCCATCATCGTACACCTACCCACGGCAGCACGTGTCTTGGTATCACTTATCGCATTTTCAACACCTTTGTAGAGTTCGTCGCCTAGCCGCATTATTTTCGCATAGCCTGCTGAGTTCATTGCTTTTTTCAAGCAGGCAGTTCCGGCAGCTACGGATAGAGAGTTGGCGTTGTAAGTTCCGTAGTGTACGGCGCCACCGAGTGGAGTTATCATCTGCATGTATTCTCGTTTACCTCCAAACGCTGCCAATGGAGTACCTCCGCCAATAGTCTTGGCAAAGGTTGCCAAATCAGGCTTCACCCCGTAGAGTTGGCTACCTCCTCCCTCTGAAACATTGCATCCTGTTTTCACTTCATCAATAATAAGAAGGACGCCGTAATCATCGCAGAGTTTCCTGACAGCTTCAAAATATCCTTTTTCTGGAACGATTATTCCGCTGTTCGTCTGCAGCGGCTCAGTAATTATTCCTGCGATCTCATTTTCATGTTCTTGCAGAACCCTTTCGAGTCCTTTAACATCGTTGAAGTGGACCACTAGTGTCTGCCTAGCGACCTCTTCAGGTGTCCCAAGAGAGTCCGGGGTAGATGCTGGATTGTAACGTGACCCAAGAACTACGTTTCTCCAGGGTTTATCGCTCACAAGAAGTGCGTCATGTGCTCCGTGATAGGCACCTTCCATTTTTACAATAAGCTTTCTTCCAGTCGCGGCTCTTGCGAGCCTGACTGCATAGAATGTCGCCTCCAAACCGCTGTTTGCAAAGCGCAGCATCTCTATGAAGGAGTAGCGTCTCATGATCTCTCGTGCCAATTCGTCAACACCTTCCCCTTGAAAACCTAGCAGTGTTCCTTTTTCCAACTGGAGTCTTATTGCTTCAATTATCACTGGGTTCGCGTGACCGGAAGTCATGGCACCATATGCAAGGCAGTGGTCCACGTATTCTTTACCGTCCAAATCCCAGAGCTTACTGCCTAATCCTTTCTTCATGTACAAGGGATGGGGTCTGAAGAATTGTATTGCGGTGTTAACCCCTCCCGGGATCATTTGAGAGACAGTATTGTAGTAGGAGAGAGAATTGGGAGTGTTCTTAACATATTCCTCTAACTCTGTTGAAAGTGTGGGCATATGGCATCGGTACGACGTTTCTTGAACTCATATATATAATTTCGACAAGGCAGTTTCCAAAAAAGCCTCTGAAGATGACATCTGCCACCCCGTGTGGTCTTAGAATACATTTGTCGATTTCGTATATGTTTTCAGCAGAAACGAGATTCTCTCTGTCCACGGAAAACTTGATTAGGACAAGCCCAACCCGTTCAGAACACATCAATGAAGATGAACTGACATGAATCAATTCTTGCAGGACATTGTGAATGAGTATATTTCGCGGACTCCGAGATCAAAACAGGCCCACCTAGAAGCTGAAAAGCTCTATCCTGGTGGGGTTCAGAGCATTATTCGTTTTTTCAAACCCTATCCTTTCCATATAGACAAAGGACGAGGTGGAAGAGTGTGGGACATCGATGGAAACGAGTATATTGACTACTGTATGGCTTACGGTGGCATAATCGCTGGACACGCACATCCTAAGATTGTTGAAGCAGTGAAGGAGCAAATCGAAAAGGGGAGTCTTTTCGGAATGCCACACGAGAAGACCACACCATTTGTAAGAGAACTGTTAAGACGTTATCCAATGATGAATGGTTTTTGTCTAACAAATTCCGGAGCTGAGGCAGTGCTCTTCGCTCTCAGAGCCGCCAGAGCCTATACTGGAAAAACCAAGATAGTCAAAATGGAGGGGAGCTATCACGGATCTACAGATCCCATGGAGATTAGCGTTGGTCCTCAGATTGAAAAAGCGGGTTCTAGACAGGCACCCGTTGCGGTTCCCAACTCGGATGGAATTACACCTAACACTGTGAAAGATACTATCGTAGCGCCTTTCAACGATATAGATGCTCTAGAAGAAATCATAAGAAAAAGCGGAGAAGAGATTGCGGCGATAATTGTAGAGCCTGTAATGCTTAATTCAGGTGTGGTATTGCCAAAAGACGGCTACCTAAGAGATCTTAGAAAATTGACGAAAGAGCACAACATCGTTTTGATCTTTGACGAGGTCAAGGTTGGATGTAGAATCGCACCTGGCGGCGCCTCTCAGTACTATGGAATCGAACCGGATATGATAACACTTGCAAAGAGCATCGGTGGAGGTCTTCCACTCGCAGCGGTGGGCTGTACCCAGAATATCATGACATGTGTGGAGCCGTATGGACACGTTAGACATTCCGGCACATACTTCGGAAATCCACTTGCTGTGGCAGCAGGACTTGCATGTCTCAAAGATGTTCTAGTTGATGATGCATATACACGAATGAATAGATTGGGAAGTCTTTTGCACAACGGTGTAAGTGATGCTCTTGAGGATTCAGGAATTGTCGGTGGAGTTCATAGCATCGGTCCTATCGGAATGATATTCTTCACTAGCCAAGACGTAGTTGACTATAGAAGTGCTCAAACCAGCAACAATGATGTATGGTACAGATATTGGCTAAGCATGATCAACGAAGGAGTCATTATCAGTGGGAACACGTGGCATCAATCTTGGTTTGTCTGCACAATGCACAATGAAGAAGATATACATGAGGCAGTCCAAACCGCTGATAGAGTCTTGCACAAGATAGCAAACAAAGGTTAGGAAGCTAGGATACCGAACAGTCATGCTCGTCAACATGATTGGAAAGATTTGGTATTTCTCTCAGATTTCATCATTCCAAGAGCCTGTTTCCGTTTCTAAGCTTTGCAGCAACCTCAGGCAGATCAAGTTCCCTTAATCCTTCACTAGTTTGCCATCCTACGTTTTGATTCCATCCATGAATTCGATAGTAATCATTCAACATTCTGTTGTATTTGTCCGAATCCAAGAGTTGTCCTTTGAATGCCCCCGTCTTGACAGCTTCAGCGAATGCCCTTGGTGGCGGCAGGTCGTCTTTTCGCGTAAAACCAGCATTAAGAGTGTTAAATGCCTTCTCAACCTCGTGAATCTGTCTTCCGATAAACATCAGTTCACGTCCATTCTTCTTGATGCCTGTTGCGTGCGAGAAAAGTTCTGCATAATCATCTGGACCCAGCAGCTCGATGCTTCCCCAATAACTAGTGAAGTAGCAAAAGCCCAAACTGTCGACAATTGCTTTTAGGTTTTCAAAGAAAAAGACGAGTTCGGCTTTTCCTTCATAAGTGCATAGCATTCCTGCCGTGGGTATTCCAAAGAATTTTTCTCCGATATCAGGAGAATAACCTCTAAGTTCTGCCGTCGGCGACCCGTCTAAATGCCTCGATCCTCTTGTGGATGTGACTATGCCCAGGCCCCAAGCTATTGCGGTCCTCAAGCTGTCAATAATACCTTGTCCTTTCACGTGCATCGCGTAATAATCAGAACCTCTGCCTATTCTTTCAGATGCTATCCCAAAGCCATCGGCAAGAATATTGCAGAAACCCTCCCTATACGCCAATTTCTCAATGAGTTTCATAAGTGTCTCATGATCACCCCATTTGAGTTCGTAACCATCAGTATCATTTTTCTTAAGGATTCCATGCTCAAATAATTCGTACGCCCAAGAAAGGATTGTTACAGTATTATCGATGTCCAGCCCCAATTCATCACACAATGCCTTGGCCTTTATGAGCGCAGGTCCATAGTCTATGTCAAACCTAGCGCCAATCCCATAACCGAAGTTAGCTTGTAACCCCCCGCATTTTGTACCGGCGTAGGGACCGTCTGTCAACTCAAAAGAGTGACCACAACCCATAGGGCATCCAGGGCACGATACTCGTTCTCTTTCGTATTTCCTCAACGCTGGAATGTCTATTTTTTCCATTTTCATTATGTTCCATTGATCGTCTTGATAGTTCCTGACAGGAATTATGCTTCGTTCATTCAAAACGTGAGTAACCCTTCCGTGAGACCCCAATTTTTTCTGATCCTCTCCATATTTGGAAGAGTTAATCTTTGAAACAGCTCGCTCCACGACCTTCATGAAAGCGTCCGAGTCAGCGATTTCTATCGCCTTTTCTCCTCGCACTGCAATAGCCTTAAGATTCTTTGAACCCATAACGGTTCCGAAGCTGGAGCCACCGGCGGCTCTGGATTTGTCGACAATTATGGCAGAGGCGAAAACATGGTTTTCTCCCGCCGGACCTATGGATGCTACGCCACTTTTTGATTCACCTATTTCCTGTCGTATGATATCTGTAGTTTCCGAAGTTGTCCTGGTCCACAAATGAGACGCATCCTTCACCTCGACATTCCCATCATTTATCCAGATGTATACCGGTTTCAATGATCTACCTGAGATCACCACATGATCAAAACCTGCGTACTTCAGTTCAGATGCAAAGCTCCCTCCAGCATTCGCATAACCTGTGCCTCCTGTGACTGGATTCTTAGATTCTACGCTAATTCTGCAAGATGCAGGAGCAAGAGTTCCCACTAGCGGACCTGCCGAGAATATAAGCAGATTCTCTGGAGCTTTGGGATGTACGCTCGAGCCCAGCTCATTGAACAGAATCCATTGTCCAACTCCCCGGCCTCCAACGAATCGGCTCGCATACTTTATGGTATGATCGATCGACAACTGATTGTTTGATAGGTTTACTCTCAGAATCTTGCCTGCCCAACCATAATTTTTTTCTTTGCTCGTCATTTCCAAACATAATCCTATTTTGTACGGTAATCAGTCATCATATAATCTTGCCGTGCGCGGAAGTCGAACAACTCCTGATTATCTAAATCTTTTTAATAGCGAAATGAGCGCTCCTCAACTATCTTCTACGAGGTTTACGTACGCTAGCCCTTGACGGCGCCGAATGTTAGTCCTCTGACAAGATGTTTCTGGACTATGAATGCAAATATCAATGCAAGTATTGTTATGGTCACCGCGACAGCGCCTATTTCATTCCAGAAGGTCCCCCTAACCGTCACCAGACCAGGAAGCGCCACAGGTAACGTTCTTGAATTGTGTGCAGTAAGGACGAGCGCGTACAGAAACTCGTTCCAAGAGGCGAGGAAACAGAAAATTGATGTCGCCGCCATTCCCGGTGCGACAAGAGGCAGTACAACATCCTTAAAGGCAGAAAACGGGGTGCAACCGTCTACTAGCGCAGATTGGTCTATCGACTTTGGAACTTCATCGAAAAAGCCTTTCATTATCCATACAACGAATGCCAAATTGAATGTGGTGTACGCTATGATCAATGCCAATGGTGTATCAAACAACCCAAGCGTTGTGAACATAACAAAAAATGGTACCGCCAGCACAATGGGAGGGCACATGTAAGTGAATAGAATTAGAAAGGTCAAGTGACTTCCACCCGTGAGTTTGTATCTGCTAAAGCTGTACGCAGCCGGGACACCTACAGCAAGAGACAGTCCCGTCGTTCCTAACGCGACAATTATGCTATTTCGGAGAGTAAACAGGAACCCTTTCTCTATGAACACAACATGGTAGTTATTCAGTGTAGGGCGAAAGAACCAGATAGGCGGAATTGCAAATATGTCTGCTCGAACTTTGAGAGATGTTACCACCAGCCAAACGTAGGGAGCTGCGCTGACAAACAGGACTAATGCAATCAGGCAGTATATTGTTATGTCGTGTAGTCTAGATTTGTGAGTAGCCGCCATAGTTTTCACTACTCTAGAAGAGCTTGATTCTCCTCTGTACCACGAAATAAAGAGCCCCCGAAACAATCATTGTAAAAAGTGCAATCATCATCACTGTTGCAGCGCCGTATCCCATATTCCAGTAATAGAAGTTGATACGCCAAGCATAAATGCTCAGCAGTTCTGTAGCTGATGATGGCCCGCCTCCTGTAAGTATGTATATCTGATCGAAAGTCTTGAACGAAGCTATTAGACAAAGAATCGTGGCGACAACGATCAAAGGCATTAGTGTGGGTATAGTTATCCACCAGAAAGTCTGCCATTCGGATGCTCCGTCCACCCTAGCTCCTTCATACGGTCCTCGTGGCAGAGCATGAAGACCTGCCAGAATTATGAGGGCATAGAAGGAAGTATACTCCCAAATATCCATCAGTACGATGGTAGCTTGAGTTGCTAAAGGTTCCGAGAAAAGCGAACTCTCGCGAAAGAAACCCAGTTGTTTCACGTAGTACATGAGAGTGCCGAATTCGTTATTCAAAAGGAAACTGTACATCAGTCCCACCACAACCGGCGCAAGAATCATAGGAATCATCAAGATGGAGATCAACAGTCTTCTAGCCCTAAGCTCTCTATTGAACAACAGGGCTACAGCGATTCCGAGGATTATTTCCGCCACTGTCACCGAAACCACGTAGACAAGCGTTATCTCCGCACTGTACCAGAACTTGGAGTCATGCATCAAGTCCCAATAGTTACCGAAACCAATAAATTGGCCCGACATTTCGGGCCTCTGAAAACTCAGCGACAAGAAGCTTATGCGCAGGGCAAATGCAAAGGGATACACGACTATGGCAAAGATTACGATGAGAGCCGGGAGAATGAAGAACCAACCGGGATGCTTGTCCAGCTGCCTATGTATCGGGTTCAAATCCGGCCAACTCAAATCTCAGGAGATAACTTAGCTAAACCTAACTTCAAACTGCGCACATAATTCTGATGGAACTCTATCGCCAACCTGCAAAAAAGGGAAAAGGTGGGAAGAATCTACTACTTACCAAGCAACGCCTCTAGTTCTGCCTGTGCCTCAGCGCATGCTTCCTCAGGTTTCAATTCGCCGATGGTAGCCTTCGAAAGATATAGCGCGATAATATCATGCACCTCAGGAACCTCTGAAAGCTGTGGATGAGTAAAGACAACTCCTTCAGACATAGAGTCCTCGATTGCCTGGTAAAACGGCCACTGTTTACGAAGATCAGGGTCTTTGAATACGCTCATTCTAGTTGGAGTTGATCCAAGTTTTGCCCACTTGAGCTGAGTACCTTTGGATAGCACCCATTTTATGAACTCATATGCTTCCTTTGGGTGCTTGGAGTTCGCAGAGACCCCCAGTAAGGAACCATCCCAAAGAGCCACTTTCTTACCTGTTTCGATGCTTGGAAACGCATCGTAGCCAATCTTGCCAGCGACTTCTGATGCTGGATCCGTCTCAAAGAAGACTCCATGATCCGCCCACTGTATGGAAAGCGCAACATCGCCACTCCCCATTGCGTGAGCATTACCATCCCACTCCCATTCCACAGCACCTGGAGGAGAATGCTTGACAAGCCATACAAAATCACTCACGGAATCAACAGCTGCTTTACTATTCATCATAGGTTTTCCTGCGCTGTCAACCATCTGGCCCCCATTAGCAGCCAACAATACGAGCCAATCAGCCACTGCCGCGTATCCTCGCTTGGCACATATGGTTGTTCCATAGCGGGTCGGTGGATTGTGGAAGAACTCGACAATGTCCTTGTACTCAGCCAAACTCTTCGGCGGGACACTATATTCGTAACCGTATTTGGCTTTGAAAGCCCTCATATTAGCTGGATCTTGCAGAAGGTCTGTCCTGTAGCTTAGATAGTTTATGTAGTGGAAGGCGGGTATCGCATATCTCTTGCCATCAATCACGCCTCTATTCATAATGCCCGGTATAAGATCACCCCAGTCATATTCTGGCGGTGTCATAGTTGCGTCGTCAACGTAGTCGTCCAGAGGACGAAGATAACCATTTTTCACGAACCCGTAAAACCGAGTAGCTGCTGCTTGTGTCACGTCATAGATTCCGGTTCCCGAAGCAAAATCAGTCATCTCCTTTTCTATATAGGCCTCATACGAGTAGCTTTCCCAGACAAACTTGATATCAGTCTCTTGTTCAAATTCTGGCACAAGTTTCTCAAGTTCATCAGAAATCGGAGTAACTTCAAAGATTCCTCTCGCTTCCCGTTCCAGTTCAGTAGTCGTTTCAGTAGGCCCCACAGGAGGTCTGGTCGCGTAGTATGCTCCGGCTGCTCCTCCAGCAACCACCACGATGCCCGCAGCGGCGTATTTCAAATAGTTTCTCCTATCGACTTTTTCACCCAAATTTTTCGTCACCTTGAGATTGTAGCTTTCGTTCGAATGTATTTAAACCTTGGTTCATCCCAATGATGAGCGTCTGTTCATTCCACGACTATTTCTGTTTAGATATCGTGAGATGAAAAGCGAATTCAAAACGTACTGCTACTGTTATAAAGTCATGATGAAACTAATTGTGTTCTGAAATCACGAATTTATTAATCTCTCAGCTTGTTGTGTATGAAGGCGACGCAAAGTGAAGGTTGTCTATGAGCACGTCAGCAAAAAGTTCGGCGATGTCGCGGCAGTCGATGACTTAAACTTGGAAGTGAAGAGCGGAGAATTTCTAATCTTATTGGGGCCTTCCGGCTGCGGCAAGACTACAACTATTAGATTAACAGCAGGATTGGAAACCCCAACGAGTGGACGAATATACATCGGAGATAAACTCGTGAATGACCTTCCGCCAAGGGATAGAAATGTGGCAATGGTTTTCCAAGACTACGCTTTGTATCCTCATATGACGGTTTATCAAAACATCTCATTTCCACTAAGAGTCCGCAAGATGTCACGCGAAGAAATCGATGAACACGTTCGCAAAGTGGCAGCCATGCTTAGGATAACCGAGTTGCTGCAAAGAAAGCCAAAGGAAATCAGCGGGGGACAGGCTCAAAGAGTCGCGTTGGGAAGAGCAATGGTGAGAGAACCATCCGTGTTTCTATTTGATGAACCGCTAAGCAACATAGATGCAAAACTCAGAATTGAAATGAGAGCAGAACTCGTAAAGT
>Ga0315282_10011782_pt1 | contig 13490 bp, 19 predicted proteins | sample YL17G07_20_MG_FD_203693 | JGI IMG/M metagenome (GOLD analysis project Ga0315282, IMG submission 203693) | Sediment microbial communities from Yellowstone Lake, YNP, Wyoming, USA - YL17G07_20 | ecosystem: Environmental > Aquatic > Freshwater > Lake > Sediment | place: USA: Wyoming | collected...
GTTTTTCAACAGTCATTGAGATAAAGCCGGATTTCCCGACGTTTCTATTAAAAGGAATGAATGAACGCCTACAATATTCAGGGCATATTCGATATGGCGGAATTTCTTGATCATATAAATTTTTCCCACAGAATAGATATGGAGAATTCGGCAAATTCTGATTTTCATGAGCATTTATCCTTTTTTGCTTGACATTGATACTAAATATAGTATCATAATAGGCTATTATTGATGACGCATGAAAAGATATTAGAATCGTGGTCGCGCTTCATTCCTCCGAGAGTCCCGTTAAGAGATGTTCTTACAGTGGCCGAAAATATTTTTGAAAAAGTCGAAAATCCACGACGAGGCAGCCATATGAAAGTATTCGATTCGAGACTGAGGAAGTTTTTTAGCGCGAATCCGGATTATTCGAAAATTTGTCTGCACGGATGTATTACGATTCCGCATGTTAGCGGAAGAGAAGTCAAAAGAGTTTATGTGGAAAATATGCTTAAGATGATTGAAATTATAAAAGTGGGCGAAGAAAAAGGAGTTTGGCAAAAGTGAAGAAAGATCTGTCCTATTACCTTGGCTTGGAGTATCCGATTCATGTTCGTCCGATCCCGAAAGAAAAGGGCGGGGGATATGAGGCTTCGATTCCACAATTAGGAAGATATACGATTGTCGGCGACGGTGATACGATCGAGGGAGCTTTAAAGAATCTTGAAAAAACGAAGAAGGAATATATAAAAAAATTTTTCGAGGAAGGATTGAGCATTCCCGAACCGGCTCCCGATGAAGAAGACTATAGCGGTAAATTGCTATTGAGGATTCCTCCTTATCTTCATATGGTTTTATCCGAGCAAGCTAATAATTATGGGATTAGCTTGAATCAGCATATCAACGCTCTTCTGGCGATGAGTTCTCCGGTCAAAGAAATGAAAATACTCGTGGATCAAATGTGCCACTTATGGCAATCGACGGTTCATTACGAACTATCGAATAAAAAGTCCGATTTTTCTTGGACGTATCAGGCGGGGACCTACCGAGGAGAGAAAGGGGATATCATCAACCTGCCCAAGGCAAGTTAATTCAATTAAAAAGGTAATAAAATGGAGAATCAAGAAACTAAAAAAGAGAGTATTTCTCCCGATAAATATAGGGAGATTCTTAATGGCCTGAATTTGGAAAGTATGTATCTCTCAACCTGCAAATGCTCCGTCGATAAGAAGAGTATCGCGTCAGGATTGCGAATATCTTTTCGCGACGAAGCTTCTTTTGAAAAAAAAGAAGTCAAGATCGTCGAAATCACGCATAAATATAGGCTTGAAGCAACAAATAGAAAACTCAAGAAAAAAGTTCTTAATATCGAATGCGCATTTTGCCTAATTTATTCTTTCGGAGAAGAATTTTCGGCCGACTTTTTTGAAGTCTTTAAAGACATCAATCTGCCCTTAAATACATGGCCCTACTTCAGGGAATTCGTTTTTAATATCACCTCCAGGATGAATGTTCCTCCTTTAACGCTTCCTTTATTGAGGAGGTGAAACATTCGCTCTGCTACAATTCGAAAGGTGGGGCCTTCGCTTTCGTCCCGTCGCCGTTTTTGAAGATCAGGAAGCGATAGGCCGCAAGGTCCTGGCCAGGTTCAGCGACGTCTGCGAAAAACAATATTCCAGCTTAGAAATCAATAAAGACAGAATCTTAAAGTATCTCTTTTCGCAATTGTCTTCAGCTTAAAAAATTCACGGGCACTGAATCACGCCCTGGGCCCAGAGGCAGCCGCCGCAGGCCGGGAAGGCGTTCCCATAGCAGTCTTCTTCGTTTTTCTCGAGAAGGCTGCACCCGCCGCAGACGTGGCAGGGCGAGAAATCGAACTCGCGCATTTTGTCCCTGAATTTCCGGTATTCACGGGAGTTCCAGATCTCATAAAGCGTTTTTTGGTTGATATCACCCGGCGAGTAGCTCCGGATCCGCCGCTCGTTGCCGTAGAGATAGGTTTTATAGGAATGAAGCAGTCCCATGCACGGGCTGACCTTCCCGTCCCAGCGAATGAGCGTCGCCCGGTCCCGGATGAACCGGCACTCGGCGGCGCTCCGGAGAGCTTCTTCCGCGTCGGACTTTTCACCTCGTTCGGTTCTCTCATGTCATCGTCCAGGCCAAACCCGCGCCGTCCTCCATCGCCTATGGATAAGACTAGACTTTCTGCGGGGTCTCAAAATAGCGGCGCTTGAAGAACAGCGCGACGTTGACCAGGCTGATCATGACCGGCACTTCGATGAGCGGGCCGATAACCGTGGCGAAAGCCTCGCCGGAATTGATGCCGAACACGGCCACGGCCACGGCGATGGCCAGCTCGAAATTATTGCTGGCGGCGGTGAAGGACAGTGTCGCCGTCTTGGAATAATCCGCGCCCACCTTCCGGCCCATATAAAAAGAGACAAGGAACATAATGATGAAGTAGAGAATGAGCGGCATGGCGATGCGGAGGACGTCGAGAGGGATCTTGACGATATATTCGCCTTTAAGCGAGAACATAACGACGATCGTGAAGAGGAGAGCGAAGAGGGTGATGGGGCTGATGCGCGGAATGAATTTCTGCTCGTACCAGGCTTTCCCTTTGAGCTTGAGCATCGTGAAACGGGTGATGACGCCGGCGAGGAACGGGATGCCGAGATAGATGAAAACGCTCTTCGCGATCTGGCCGATGGTGACGGCCACGGCCGTGCCTTTGAGTCCGAGCCAGGTCGGGAAAACCGTGATGAAGAGGTAAGCATATACCGAGAAGAACAGGACCTGAAAGATCGAGTTGAACGCCACCAGGCCGGCCGCATATTCGGTATCCCCTTTGGCCAGCTCGTTCCAGACGATGACCATGGCAATGCAGCGGGCGAGCCCGATCATAATCAATCCATACATGTAATGGGGATGGCCGCGGAGGAAGATCACGGCCAGGGCGAACATTAAGATCGGGCCGATGATCCAGTTTTGGACGAGGGACAGCGATAGAACCTTGACGTTGCGGAAAACGTCGCCCAATTCCTCGTATTTCACTTTAGCCAGCGGCGGGTACATCATGAGAATCAGGCCGATGGCGATCGGGATGTTCGTCGTCCCTGACTGGAATTTGTTAATGAATCCCACAATGGATGGGAAAAAGTATCCCAGGAGCACGCCGACGGCCATGGTGAGGAATATCCAGAGAGTGAGAAACCTATCGAGAAGCGAAAGCTTGGCGGCGACTTTCTCAGCCATTTTTTGCCTCCTGCATTTTTTCTTTATGCGTTTGATTTGTCATGTCCACCTCCCGCATCAAAGGCTTTATCGGCTCTATTTTATGAAGGTTCATTCAAGCTTCCATGACCTCCTAGAGCCAGAATAAAAAGTAAGCGCCCACCAGGATGATGATGACCCCGGCGATTTTTTGGAGAGCCAGGTTGGTCTTTCTCAATCTCCTGGACTCGATCAGCTTTTTCGCCGCGCCCATGGACGTCCCGGCAATCAGGATGAGAGCCGAATGTCCGAGAGCATAGACAAACAGGAGGAAACCGCCGTAGACGACGTTTCCTTGGCTTGTTACGTAAGCGATGAGGACGGCCAGAATAGGAACCGCGCAGGGTGTGGACACGATTCCGAAGAGGAGGCCCAATAGGAACGCGCCGATCGACCCTCCCTTTTTCACGTTTATGGGCTGAGGAAGATGGATGTCAAATTTGAAGACGCCCAGGAGTTGAAGTCCCATAATCAAGCAGATCCCGGCTACAAGATATTTCCAGAAAGCTCCGACATCGCCGAACATCCTGCCGAGAAGCGCGGACATGAGACCCAGGGTCGTGAACGTGACCGACAGTCCGAGGACGAAAAGCAGGGAGAACCCGAACGATTTCTTGATGCTCGGAGCTCCGGAGCCCACGACGACGCTCATCAGGAGCGGAACCATGGCCAGGACGCAGGGGTTGGACGCGGTCGTGACGCCGCCGACGAATGCGGCGACAACGGCCAGCCAGGGATTGTGCTGGATGAGCTGCTGAAGATCTCCGAATATGCGCTCCACGGCCCGCCTTCCTTATTTCACGCCGTGTCCCCTCAGGAATTTTAAAATATCTTCTTTGGGGAAAAAGCCGACGTGACGGAAAAGCTCGTTTCCGCGCTTGTCGATGAACACCTGAGTCGGGATGAGCTGGATTTTGTAGTATTCGGCGGGCGCCGGATTTTTCCAGACGTCGTAGAAAACGACAAGAACCTGGTCGGGATATTCGGCGGCGATCTCCTTCATGATCGGTTGCATCTGCCGGCAAGGAATGCATTTATCGGCGCCGAGCTCGATGAACGTGATAAGGTGCTTTGAAAAATCGATGTCCAGCCGGTTCGTGACAAGCACTTCGCCCTTGATTGTTCGTTCGGTCTCGCTCGCTTGATCGGCGTCCGGATTCCCAGGCCTTTGCACACAATTGGCAACGGAGATTAGACTTAGGCTGAAGACAAGGCAGGCTATCAGGTTTTTAGGCATCAATCCTTCTCCTGTTTACCGGACGGAGTCAATTTTCCCTCTTCTTTGAGCTGTCTTTTGACTTTTGACCATATTCCGTTTTTTCGGTATATTTCGCGCACGTTATGCAGGTTGGGGAAGGTGATGGCCTCACCGAGACAAAGATTGGCGCAAGTCGAACAACCCACGACGCAATCGTTGGGCCGGACGACTTTGGCCCCCTCTTTGGTCCAAGCGAAAACATTACGCCCGCAATTCATGCAGATCGCGCATTTCACGCATTTTTTCCTATCGATGGTGGGGGACCAATCAATTTTTGCCCTTGGATAACCTGTCAACCAAGCCATATGATATCCCCCTCTTTCAAGATCGTTGAATTCCCGTAATGTTTATTCGGAAGGTCTTCAACAGCCCACTGATGATAATGATGGATGGGATCGTAAGGGCCAGCCGCAGGATCGCGAATTCCGCGCCCAAGAACTTCACCTCAAATAAAATCATGGGGATCTTGATCGAGGCCCAGACGCACAGGAAAACGCACAGATTGAACACGCTCGCCCCTTTCTTCAGAAGGGCCAGCCCAACCGGAAAAGCGGCATAAAGGGGGCCCATGGCTGCCGTGCCGACCAAGACGGATACCGCGGCGCCCCTGGCTCCCGAGCACGGGCCCATCGCTTTTTCCACCCATGTCTTCGGCACCCAGGATTCGAAAAGGCCGAGAAGCACGAGGATGGGGGGCAGGATGGAAAGCATCTCGACCAGATACCGCTTCGCCGTCAGCGCCGCCGAAACACTTTTGCCACGATCGAGGACAAAAAGGATGGACGTCCCGACGGCCAGCCCGAGAAGGACCACCGGCATGAGGTTCCTTTTCTTTGTCACAGGAGTCCCCCCATCATAAAGGCGATGGCGAGCGCGAAAACGAAACTGAGACCGTTCCGCCAAAGGGTGAACCGCCAGCCAAAGAATTTCGCCTCAAGAGGAGCGGTCAGGATCCCGACCATGACCAAGGTCGTCACGAACGCCGCAACCGCACTGATGCTTGCCCCCTGGTTTAGGATGGCCCCGGCTAAAGGGAACGCGATGAAGGCCGGGATCAAAACAACGGATCCGAGAACGGCGGCCGCCAGCACGCCCCAAGCACCCGACTCCGGACCGATCGTCCGGGCGATGACCTGGGGGGTTAGGAAAGCCAGGAGAAGACCGATCGCCCAGACCGTCAGAAGGACGGGAAGGGCCATCCCCCTGAAGAGCTTCCAGGAAAATCCCAGGGCATTCTTTGTCTTCTCTCTGTTCTTGAGGAAAGAAAAGGCCAGCCATCCGGCCGCGAGAATCCAGAGGACTTCGGTGAACATTCCCTTAATCCCTGACCTGAACGGCGAGGACGGCCATCCGTGTCGCGGCTTCGAGACTTCGGGTCCCCTTTTCCTTTGGTACAAATAGCCAGGATGTTGCGGCGAGCGGGGTCATTTCGCCGTCAATGACTGCCCGCCCCTCGCCTTCCATGACATAGAAGAATACGTCATGATCCATCCGGCATGGCGGGATGACCTGCCCCGGCTCAAAGCCCATCACTTGGGCCTTGAGGTGGCCCGCTTCGAAAAAAACCGACTTCGTTGGTCCCGTCGAAGAGTACGTCACAAGCTTCGCCAAGAGGTGATGCATCATAGGGCCCTCCTCTCCCGTCCGTATGGCGATCCGCGCGGCCCTCAGTTTCCTTCCTGAACCCAGGCCTTGATCTCTTCGGGACGCGGGATGCGGCCGGAGCTCTTGACCTTACCGTTGATGACGAGGCCCGGAGTCGAGAGGATCCCGTAGGCCATGATCTTCTTGATGTCCGTGATCTTTTCGACATCCGCGGCGAGATTGAGCTCGGCCAGAGCGTTGATCGTCCTTCTCTCGACTTCATGGCAGCGCGGGCAACCCGGTCCTAAGATTTTGATTTCCATCTCAGTCCTCCTTTGATACTTCCTTTTCGAGGTCGGCAACGACCCGGATCTTCTCCGAATCTGCCAGACCAGCCATAATCTCTGTGATCCCTAATTCATCGATCCTCCGACACTTCCGGCGAAGCCGCAGGTCGGGCAGCACTGCGTTTACTCATCCACCACAGTCCCGTCGCCAGCAGGGACAGGAAAGCCAGGAGGTACAGGGTGATCGACCAGATGTTCGCTCCGTCCTCAAGGGCGCCATAGATCAAGCCGGCTATGGTGCTGAAGAGGGCGACCCAAAACACATAGACCCAAGCCTTGGCCCTCCCAATGATGGCTGAAATCATGAAGATGCTTTGCAGGCTAAGTTCGGGATCGGCCATCAAATAGCCCAGAAGCGGGCCGCGATGCATCCCCAGGCTCAGGAACATCTTGGCGATCGGCACTTCGACCAATGTCGGGAAGTACATGAACACGCCGAACACTACGCCCGCCAGGTTACCCAGGAGAGTATTCCGCCCGGCCAGAGCTTTGATCCATTCCGGACGGATGAGCACCCGGATGATGCCGACGAAAAAAACGCCTACCACCAGCAACGGAAAGATCTGCTTGATAAAGCGCCAGGACTCCCACAGGAAATCGCGCACCTCATCTTGCGTCAGACGCTTGCGCCCGATATACCCCAGGAAGACCATGGACAGGATCACCCCGAACATCTTGCCAGTGAACAGGATGTCCAATCCCTCGGCATGGGCCTTCATCCCGACCGAAGCGGCCAAAAGGGTGAAGACGACCAGGCCGAGGGAGGCCCACGTCCAGCGATTGAAACCCCCAGAAATCTTTCCCAGCCCACGCCAGGAAACGAACGCGGTCAAGAGAAGCAGGCCGATCAGGATCGCCCCCTGGACGGTGACACCTTCCTGGCCTTTGCTGCTGTCGAAGGGAATGATCCGGTTTAAGACCCCCTGAAAACGCTCCAACCCGGAGAGGGGCAGCGTAACCCGGGCATAGGCATTGGTCAGGAGGCCGATCTTGAGCGTCCCGGATAACAAGAGCGCAACCAGGATGAATAGGAAGCCGAGCACCGCTCGGCGCAGAACGGCTTTCCCCGCGAACAGAGTGTCCGTGTTTTCATCATGAGTCATATCCGAACGGCGGAAGATGAGGGCCATAATCATCCCGATGCTGATGCCAAAAATCAGCGAAAGGAAGAGACGGGCAAAGGCAAGGTCCGCGCCGATCAAGCCGCCGGTATAGATCAAGGCCAGGATGTTGGCTGCCGGCGCAAAGAACAGGAAAGTAACCGCCGGTCCGAGCCCTGCGCCTTTCCGGTAAATGCCTGCAAACAGAGGCACTATCGTGCAAGAGCAAACCGAGAGCACGGAGCCGGCCAGCGCTGCCGCCGGATAGGAAACATATTTCGGAGCATTCCGGCCCAGAAAGCGGGTGACGGATTCTTTCGGGATCAACGCCGTCATGGCCCCGGCAATAAAGAACGCGGGAACCAGGCACAAAAGCACGTGCGCGGCCAGATAGGCGGCAAGATTTCCCAGGCCGCCCTGCAAGAGTTTCAACAAGTAACTGATGAGATCCATTTTTATTTCCCCAGTGTCCCCTTAGCTCTTAGGCTATTTTCCCCTTTTGGCGAAGGTTTCTTCGATCCAGGCGCGGATCTCGCTTCGCAGACCCGGCCGCTGGGATTCTGCCGGCTGCCGGCCTTCGAAAAGGGCATGAAATAGGCCGCAAGAAAAATGATGACGAGTATGAGAAGGATTCGGGCTTCCTTTTTCATGGGGTTCTTTTAGTCCCGGTTGCGGTTTCCGCGTGTCTTCCGAACGTCTTCTTTGAGGCAGAGCCGGAGGCTTTTGATGTCGCTGAGGATTTCTTGAGACCCTCCGATTTTTTCCTTGAGGTAGAGATTGATCAGAGGCATCAGGGTCTTTCGGAGGGAGTCGGGGATCCGGTAGATGATCCATTTTCCGTCTCTTGTGTCCTCGACCAGGTCCGCGTCGCGCAGAATCCGGAGTTGATGGGAAATCCGCGACTGCTCCATGTTGAGGATATACATCAGCTCGCAGACGCAGAGATCCCGTTCAAGGAGGAGCCGGACGATCCGCAGGCGCGTCGGGTCCGAGAGGGCCTTGAAGACTTTAATGATCTCTTTCATAATAAATTAAGATATGAACATATTTTCATATATTATTTCGCGCCGCTTGTCAAGAAAAAGTGGAAACACGCCCTCTCAATCTCTCGAATGAGGGGGTTCATGTCCCTGTCTTTATTTAATATAAGCGCAATAATTAGGGTTGCATCGTCATGGCGAGCGACCGGAGGGAGCGTGGCAACCTCGAAGAAAAAGTCCATCGTGGAGATTGCCACGTCGCTTCGCTCCTCGCGATGACATTTCATTTATTGCGTTCCTCATAATTTTCAATAAAATTCGGCGACATGGTTCGAATTCTTTGGAATTCGGTTCAGGTCTCCGGATTCGTTGAGTGTCGAAAATTGAGACTGGGCCCGCCCTTATTTCCAGAGGACCTTGCGCAGGCCCTTCAACCCGAATTCTTTTTCGATCCGGGCCAGAATGTCCGGAAAGGCCGCCTCGGCGCGGGACTTCACGGCCGCTTCCCATTCGGCGACGAGCGCTGATTCGATGAAATTGTGGTCCTTTTTCAGAATGGCGCGGACGCCGATGAAGGACTGCCAGTGGGTGATCATGAGGAGAGCCAAGGCGTAGAAGGTCACGTTCGGGCCCGGCAGGGGCATGGTCAGGGCGGTGAGGGGAAGGAGAAGCGTCTCTCCGATGAGATAAATGATCCGTCTTGTTCTCTGCCTGTGAAGGAAAAAATGGAATCTGTGGTTGATCTTGTGCTCGCCGGTGATCCCGGAATAGAGAATCCGAATGGACGGGTCTTTAATCTTCAGAGACCGGTAAAAGGCCTGCTCCTGGCGGAGGGTTTTTTGGGGGAGAAGCATCAGCTTCTTCTTGGCCAGCTCCCAAGCCTCTTTGGCCTTGGACCGTTTCAATTCGATGGGCTTGGCCGGCTCTGAGGAGAAGAAGCGGTAATTGTGCTTATGGTCCCTGATAAAGAAGAACGTCAGCATCGATGGCCCCATTTTATCATGGGGGAAATCATTTGAGTACATATTCTATATAAGCTTTATACGAATTTCTGTCGATTTTGTTCGTTAAGAGATGTCCGTCAAAGGAAAGCCATGGGAGTCAGACCTAAACATCTGGCCAATCTCCCTCTGGCTTTCTCTTGAAAAGCGGGAGGCAAGAAGATCAAAAATCCTATGAGGGGCCGCAGATGCGGGGGGCTGATCCCGATGGGGTTGGGCTCGAGCAGCTCCGGATGGATGAGCCGGACGAGTTCGGCGAAGGCATCATAGAGCCGCGGTCCGAACCGGCTGGCGATATTCTCGTCCAGAAAGTGGATGCGACCTGTCCGGACGGCCGGGATGGACTGAAACCCCGCCTGTGATTTGAACCAATCTCTCGCCTTGACAAAATCCGCCTCGGATTTCGTCATGATGATGATCACCTCCGGCTCGTCCTTGATGAGCTGCTCGCGGCTGTAATTTATCCAATCCTTGGAAACGCGGCCGGCGATATTGACGCTTTTCGCCCGGACGAGAAGGTCGTGGAGATAACTCGTCCTGCCGCACGTTGCGAGGCCCATGCCGTGGAGGTTGAGAAAGACCTTGGGGAGCTCGGCAACGGGTTCGAGGGCGGAGATAGCCTTTTGATATTTGTCTTCCAGAATTTTGAGAAGCGCCTGCGCCTCCTTCTCTCGCCCGGTGATCCGGCCGATCTTTTCGATCGTTTTCGGCACCGCGTCAAGATCGTGTCCGATATCCAGGATAAAAACGCGCAGACGGAGAGCCTGAAGCCTTTTCAGGGCGTTCAAAGGATTCCCGCGAAAAGCGATGACGAGGTCCGGGCCGAGCGATTTGATCTTTTCGATGGCCGGGTCAAGGAGTCCTCCGACTTTTGCTTTTTGGAGCGCGGCCGGGGGATAGTCGCAGTAGCGCGTGACGCCGACGACTTTCTCTCCCATGCCCAGGGCGAAGAGGATCTCGGTGATATTCGGCGCGAGGGAGACGATCCTCTGCGGCGGCTCGGCCAGGGTGAAGACATTCCCGACATCGTCTTTGATGGTTTTTTCTTGGCCGAAGAGCACTCCTTGAATCAAGACAAAAAACAGGCAAAAAAGGATGTGTTTGTTAAAAAAAAGAAATGATAATCTTCCCCCTCTCATTTTTGCCAAAGGGGAGGAATGCGAATTATCCTCCAGAGTCTTAAGCAACAGAATATTCATAGAAATTCACCCGGTTCTCGATCAGAAATATCCCTGCCTCGGGTAGATTCCATGAAAAACAGAGCTTTGTCAAGGAATCAGGCGACTGACCGTATATCACTTTCAAATGCAAGGGGGACCCGATACCCTGTCCCTATCAGGTCGGTAGCGCCCCAAAGGACGATACCGTTGAAAACCGCCAGGGACAGGGAATCATGTCCCCGAAAGTGATATACGGTCAGATCAGGCGATGAGCAGCGTCTTCGGGTCGAGCTTGATCGGGAGAACGCCGGCCGCCGGGCGGTCGTGGTCCTTCACGACGCGGAGCTCGACATGGTCGCCTTGGGCATGGAGGGTAATGAGGACGTCGATCGCGCCGCAGAGGGGGTTCAGGACGACCGGGATCCCGCTTTCGTCGTAGAGAGGGCCCGCGGCTTCCTTGAGCGAGGCGCTGAACCAGACCTCGAGGCCGAGCTTTTTGGCGAACTCCTTGAATTTTCCGAGGTCTTCGCCCGTGGATCGGGTGAAATCATAGCCGTCGATGATGACCGCGTCTGCGGCGAACTTGCCGAACGTGATCATCGCCTCAACGCTTTTAAGGACCTGCTCCGTGCGCGAGCCGTCCTGCTTGAAGTTCATGATGACCCGGTTCTTGATGATCTCGTCGTGGACGTCCACGGCGTCCTTTAACTTCCGGTTCTTAGAGATTTCCTTGAAGATGTCCTCGTACCAGGTGATGATGTAGTCCACCCGGCTCGTATAGGAGACGTGGATGACGTGCTTGCCCTGGAACAGCTTGTCTGTGGCGATGTGGACGAGACAGGCCGTCTTGCCCACGCCCTTCGGCGAGGCGAGCACGCCGATATTCCCGTTCCCAAGCCCCCCGTGGATGGATTTTTCGAGAACCCGGAGCGGGCTCCGTTTGATGAGTTCGGCTTTAACCATCGGACGACTCTCCTTGTTTTATTTTGCGCGTTCTTTCTGTTTATTTTCCTGGTGCCGAGCGACGAGCTCTTCGGCGACGTTCGCCGGCACGCGGCCGTATTTCAAGAATTCCATGGTGAACTCGGCCTTGCCCTGGGTGAGCGACCGGAGGACCGTCGAATACCCGAACATCTCGCCGAGCGGCACCTCGGCGTCCACGCGCGAGAAGCTCCCGTCCTCGACTGAACTGACGATGATGCCCCGGCGCTGGTTGATGCTGGCGAAAATATTGCCGGCGAACTCAGACGGCCCCTCGACTGAGACTTTCATGATCGGCTCAAGAATCTGCGGCCTGGCCTTGCGATAGATCTGGCGGAACGCCCCACTGGCCGCCGCCTGGAAGGCATGGTCCGAGGAATCGACCTCGTGGTACGCGCCGTCCGTCAGCGTGACCCGGACGCCGGTGATCGGGAATCCGATCAGATCCCCTTTTTTCATGGCCGCTTGGAATCCCTTATCGCAGGAAGGGATGAATTCTCTTGGGATTCGGCCGCCCTTGATCTTGTTCACAAACTCGTAGTTCCCTTCGGCCATAGGCTCGATCGTGCCGATGATGCGTCCGAACTGTCCAGCGCCGCCGGTTTGTTTCTTATGCGTGTAGTCGAACTCGACGCGGGTCGAGATGGCCTCGCGATAGGCGACCTGGGGCTTTCCGGTCTCGACCTCGGCGTTGTATTCGCGCTTCATCCGCTCGACATAGACGTCGAGGTGTAATTCGCCCATGCCCTGGATGATGGTTTCGTGCGATTCCGGGTCAACATGGGTCCGGAACGTCGGGTCTTCCTTGGTGAAACGGTTGAGGGCTTTGGCCATTTTGTCGAGCGCCTTATTATCGATAGGCTTGATGGCAAGCGAGATGACCGGCTCGGGGACGTAGATCGAGGTCATAGCCAGGTTGAGGCCGGGGGAGGCGAAGGTATCGCCCGAGGCGCAGTCGATGCCGAAAAGGGCGACGATGTCGCCGGCGCCGGCGAAGGTGATGTCCACCATACTGTCGGCATGCATTCGGACCAGGCGGCCGACCTTGACCTTCTGCCGGGAGCGGGAGTTCGCGATTTCGTCGCCTTTCTTGAGGCTGCCCTGATAGATCCGGATGTAGGTCAGCTGGCCGTAAGGGCCGTCTTCGAGCTTGAAGGCGAGGAGGACGGCGGGAGCGCTGGAGTCGGTCTTGAGTTTGAACTCTTGGCCATTATTCTCTAAGTCCATGGCGACGTTCTCAACATCGGCCGGGTTGGGCAAATAGCGGACGATGCCGTCGAGAAGCGGCTGCACGCCCTCGTTTTTATAGGCCGAGCCCATGAAGACAGGCGTGAGTTTGCGGCTGATCGTCCCTTTGCGGACAGCTTCGTAGATCAACTCTTCTGTAACCTTGTCTTCGAGGATGGCTTCAGTCAGCTCGTCGGAAAATATCGAGACCGCGTCGAGCATCTCTTCGCGCTTGGCTTTGGCCTCGTCTGTGAGATCGGCGGGGATCTCTGCGGCGCGCACGACTTCTCCGTCGTTTCCGTCGAAGTAAAGGGCTTTCATCGTCACGAGGTCCACAACACCCCGGTGCTTGTCCTCGAGGCCGATCGGAAGCTGCATCAGGACGGCATTATGGTGGAGCTTTTCCTCGAGCTGGTCTCGGACTTTATAAGGATTGGCTCCGATGCGGTCGCATTTGTTGACGAAGGCGATCCGCGGGACATTGTAGCGGCGGAGCTGGCGGTCCACGGTGATCGTCTGGGACTGGACGCCGCCGACCGAGCAGAGAACGAGCACAGCGCCGTCGAGCACCCGGAGCGACCGCTCGACCTCGATCGT
>Ga0315282_10011783_pt1 | contig 13489 bp, 13 predicted proteins | sample YL17G07_20_MG_FD_203693 | JGI IMG/M metagenome (GOLD analysis project Ga0315282, IMG submission 203693) | Sediment microbial communities from Yellowstone Lake, YNP, Wyoming, USA - YL17G07_20 | ecosystem: Environmental > Aquatic > Freshwater > Lake > Sediment | place: USA: Wyoming | collected...
ATGCTGCAGCCGGATTCTCTCCATTCAAAGCCTGCTTCTTTGAAGATTTGGTTTAATCCGAGCCTTTCAGCTTGAACCTTTATGATCTGGGAACCCGGAACGACCATAGCGCGTACGTTGGGGGCTACCTTCTGTCCTTTGACCACTTTCGAGGCAGCGACGAGGTCCTCGAGTCTGGAGTTTGTGCACGACCCTATGAAGACTCTATCTAGCTTTATGGCCTGTATGGCTGTTCCAGCTTCCAGACCCATATACTCCAAAGCTCGGGCTGCTGCCTTCACCATATTGGGATCGTCGAAGTCTCCTGGATTAGGAACCTGCCCTGTTACGTCTGTCACCATAGCGGGGGTCGTTCCCCAAGTGACCTGGGGTGCAATCCGGCTCGCATTCAAGCGAACGCTACCATCGAATGCTGCCCCTTTCTCGGTTGCGAGCTGTAGCCAATGGTCTTTGGCCTTCTCGAAATCCTCACCCTTCGGTACATACCGCCGTCCCTGAAGATAGCCAAACGTGGTTTCATCCGGCGAGATCAGGCCAGCCCGCGCGCCCCCCTCTATAGACATGTTACAGATCGTCATGCGTTCCTCCATTGACAGTTCTGAGATAGCTTGGCCGCGGTATTCGATAACAGATCCTGTGCCACCAGCTGTGCCAATGCGGCCAATTATCGAAAGGACGATGTCCTTTGCGCTTACTCCTCGAGCGCGACTCCCGTCTACGCGAATCTCAAGCGTCTTCGGTTTCTGCAGCCACAGGCATTGTGTGGCCAGCACATGCTCAACTTCGCTCGTCCCTATCCCGAGAGCAAAAGCCCCAAACGCGCCATGTGTTGATGTGTGGCTGTCGCCGCAAACGATTGTGGTGCCGGGCAGTGTGAGGCCAAGCTCGGGGCCTATCACATGGACAATGCCCTGATGAGGGCTTTTCAAATCAAAGTAGGTGATCCCGAACTCTCTGCAATTCCGGCCTAGAACCTCCACCTGTTTGGCTGAAATCGGGTCCTGAATGGGTAGCAAGCGGGCGGTCGTTGGAACATTGTGATCTGCGGTCGCGAAAGTCAGATCCGGTCGCCTCACATGTCTTCCTGCCATGCGAAGGCCTTCGAAGGCTTGCGGCGACGTCACCTCATGGATCAGGTGTCTGTCAATCCAAATCAAGCTGGGTCGGTCGGTCTCTTCGTGAACAACATGGCTCTCCCAGATCTTTTCGAAAAGTGTCCGGTGAGCCATTATGGATCAACTAAAGATGGAACTATGCTATTCAGGTTAGAAAAGTGAGCTATTGAGCTATTGTTGGGGTTTCAAATAGGCCAATGCTCGAGAAGTAGCCGCTCATGACCACGTCTAAGACCATAAGTTCACCTGGGGTTTTCTCTGAGATGAAGGAGCTTACGAACCCTATGCTCTTCCTGAGCTCCCTTAGATCAAAGCTCCCGAAGGACTTTCCGAGCACCGATGTCCTGCCCGAGCTGGGCCAGACATACCCATTTATGAGCCGCAGAAGAGTGGTTTTCACTGAACCATTTGGTCCAACGAGAGCCCAGTGCTGTCCCTCCAGTATAACCCATGAAATGTGTCTCAGGATTTCCCTTTTGCCTCGCACAACGGAGGCATCACGTAGGTCCAGCACGTTCATTTCATCAGCCTACTTGGAAAGTCACGTAACTTGGGACTATGATCCTCCGTAAGGGAGCGCGGTTAGACTTATATCGTGCCCGATGTGTATGCGTTCGATTCATCGGGCGGAATTGCCACTCAACCACAACTCTTGAGGCAACTGTATGGATTCATCTGAGTTTCTGGCTGTTTCGGTCATTCTTCTTCCACTCGTTATTCAGTAGCCCAGTCGAAGCGGTCTTCGGATCGAAGTGCTGGGCAGTTTAGGTTGATGGAGAACGCATTCCATGTTTCAAGCCCCTGCAGAATACGTCTGGATGAATGGAGAAATCGTACCTTGGGACAAGGCCACGGTGCACGTTTTCACTCACGCGCTGCATTATGGGACAGGTGTCTTCGAGGGGATAAGAGCATACAAGGCTGGAGATAAGGTTCTCGTCTTCCGCCTCGACGACCACCTCAGACGAATGTTCGATTCGGCAAAGATCTATGGTTTCGACATGCCTTACGACAAGGAAGCAATACACAACGCCGTCTTGGAGTTGATCAGGAAGAACCGCTTTCATTCCTCGTTGTACATCAGACCAATTGCCTTCAAAGGCGTAGGCGGCATAAATCTCGACGCTAGAGCAATCCCGACCTCAGTGAGCATAATCGCTTTACCATACGAGAAATATTTCGACCCAAGCAAACGAGGTCTCGACATATGCGTGTCGACTTGGCGACGGCTTGGTGATCCAGCCGTCCCGGCGATGGCGAAGGCATGTGGCCATTATATCAACTCAGTGCTCGCTAGGACTGAAGCGGCTAAAGCGGGATTCGACGAAGCCCTATTCCTCGACAACAATGGGAACATTTCCGAAGGCACAGGGGAGAACATCTTCATAGTAAGGGACGGGCGAATATCGACTCCAACGACCGCATCCAACATTCTGAACGGCATCACTCGTGAAACCGTAATCAACCTCATCAACGATCAAAACATGGATTTCAGCGAACGCTCGATAGCCAGAGGAGAGCTGTACACGTGTCAAGAAGCGTTCTTCACTGGAACTGCTGCAGAGGTAGCTCCTATACTCAGTATCGATCGTAAACCGGTGGGGAAAGGCGAGCCTGGACCTGTAACCATGGAATTGCAGAGAGAATACGGTAAAGTCGTGACAGGCGCGAATGCAAAGTACTCGGAATATCTAACGGCCGTCTACACTACCGGCCGATCACCTCTTGCACGAGTCTAATGCGAGAATATTGCGCTCGTTCGAGAAATCAATCTGTCGCGCGCTCTTCAGATCAGCTTGTCTCTGCTGGTCATCGTTTGCACCATTGCAATTCCTTTTTCCTCTATGACTTGCGTAAGGATTCTGGTTCTCTCACCAATAGGTCTAATTTGTCTTCCTAAAATCAGAAGATGGAATCCACAATATCTGAATGGAGTGTAGGTAGTCGGGCGCTGATATTCCTATCAGAATCTTTGGTGCCGGATAATATTCTGAATGGAATAGCATAAATAGCGCCGCCCCGGCCGTTCAGGTTTCAATGGGTTGTGTAGGGTGTCGAACGAATCCACTGAGTCTCTTCGAACGTACGAAGTGATCAACGAGAAGATCAGTCGAGGTGACGCAGTCGTAGTGACTGCGGAGGAATTCGCTGAGTATGCTCAAACTCATGGCGTGAGAGCTGCTGCCAAGGAAATTGACGTAGTGACAACGGGCACTTTCGGTGCAATGTGTAGTTCAGGCGCTTTTCTCAACTTCGGCCATTCTGAGCCGCCCATCAAGATGTCCAGCTGCTGGCTGAATGATGTTCCGGCGTACAAGGGGATCGCGGCTGTGGACGCATACATCGGAGCCACTGCTGTAAGTGAAACCGAGGGTTTCGACTACGGAGGTGGTCATGTTATTGAGGATCTCGTGAACGGGAAAGATGTTGAACTTCGAGCCGAAGGTTATGGAACCGACTGTTATCCCAGATTGTCTTTGAAGACAACCATACGCCTTGACGATTTGAACCAGGCGATCCTCCTCAACCCTCGTAATGCATATCAACATTACAATGCTGCCACGAACGGTACGGATAGGCTCCTTTACACATACATGGGGACACTGCTTCCGCGCTTCGGAAACGTGACATATTGCGGAGCCGGAGAACTCAGCCCATTGTCCAAGGATAGCGGTTACGAGACAATTGGTATAGGGACACGAGTCTTTCTTGGAGGAGGAGTGGGCTACGTTGTAGGCGAAGGTACGCAACACGCTCCTCAGAAACAGTTTGGAACGCTCATGCTTCGAGGCGATCTGAAACAGATGAAACCACGTTACCTGAGAGGGGCAACAATTCACGGCTACGGAACAACGCTATACGTTGGAGTAGGCATCCCGATTCCGATACTGAACTACAATGTGGCGAAAACAGCTGCGGCATCAGACGCAGAAATCTTCACAGACATCCTGGATTATGGAGTTCCATCAAGAGAACGACCGGTCGTTTCGCACGTTTCCTATGAGAACTTGAAATCCGGACAAGTGTCGATAGGGGAAAAGGAGGTTCGGACCTCACCACTCTCGAGCTTCAAATACGCTAAGGAGATTGCAGAGTCGCTCAAGTCATGGATACTAAATGGCTCCTTCCGCCTGACGAAGCCTGTCGAACCTCTTCCTTCTCAAAGGGATTTCAGAGGTCTACGCATACGAGGACTTGAGCCCACAAGCAAGGATGCCATGACCACGAAGGTCGCGACCGCCAAGCCAAGTGACGATGTTACCGCGATAGCGAAGATCTTGGTAACACACAACATAGACCATCTGCCAATTGTGGACGAGCAGGACCATCTGGTGGGAATAGTGACCTCTTGGGACATCGCCAAAGCCATGGCTCTAGGAGAGAGGTCGCTCAGCCGGGTTATGACAAGTACGGTAGTGACAGCACGAGAGGACGACTCAATCGACGTTGTATCTAGAAAGCTTGGCCAACATAACATATCTGGCCTTCCGGTGATAAACGATCAGAATCATGTTGTCGGAATCGTGACCGCTAGCGACATAGCGAAACTCGTTGGGGGGAGACTCTGAAACTGAAGCTGAAGCTTACCTACACATATGAGAACGTGAATACTCCAGTCCTCTCGAACACCGTTCTCAAGACAGGCGTTTCCATCAACATACTGGATGCGAAGGTGACACAGGGCGCAGGAGAGATGATTATTGACGTACTAGCTGCGGGCGGCAAATTTGAATCAGTGATAGCCAGTCTCCAAGAGCAAGGAGTCGCAACAACGAAGATAGTTGCGATAATAGAAATAGACTCAGAAAAATGCATACGCTGCGGAGCCTGCGTCTCGCCATGCCCAGTACGGGCGATAACCCAGAAACCTAACTGGGATGTCCAAGTGGATCTTGACAAATGCATTCGGTGCCTGCTATGTGTCAAAGCATGTCCTGTACGAGCGATCTCGTGCTAGTAGCCCCCACTAACAAGAACGGATTGATGGCGAAATGAGCCGACTATATCAAGGAATCGAGTTCAGGCAAGGGTTATTTAGAGCTAGGAGACGGATCGAGCAGTCGAACCTCTTGCTAATCAGCAACTGCCTCAGAGCCATCAACGAAGGGATCAAGGCTGCTCTAGTTCACAGATTCTTGCTCGACATTTACGTCGCCCATAATCCCGCGTATGTTCTTGCCCTTGAACCGGTTCAAGTAGAAGATACGGCACCAAGGATCGCGAGGTTAGCGGCTAAATCAACCGCTGTTGCGGGTGTAGGACCTCTAGCAGCTATTCCTGGCGCTATAGCGGATGTCACTGTGCAAAACATGTTGGCAACAGGTGGTTCAACATGCCTAGTCGAAAATGGTGGCGAGATCTCAGCAGTATCAAAGCGCAGCCTTAACGTAGGCATCTATTCGGGGAAGTCGCCTCTCTCTGGAAAGATAGGCTTCCATCTAGTGGAGGAAGACTTCCCCATCGGAATCGCGACCAGCTCAGGTACGGTCAGCCATGCTTTGAACTTCGGGGTTGCAGACGCAGCTACAGTAATAGCTGATACGGCCTGCTTCGCAGATGCATGCGCAAAGGCGGTCTGCAATGCCGTCAAGGGCAACGACATTGAGAGGTCGGTACAGTCAGGCCTTGAAGTAGCTGAAAATCTTGAAGGAGTCAGATGCGCACTGGTCATAAGGGGAGGGTTTGCTGGCATAGTTGGAAAACTCCCTAAGGTTCTCAGCATCAACAGCGATCATCACCAGACAATCCTCGACATGCTTACGCCTGAGAACGTTCTCCTTTAGATCGATTGGTCCACGAAATTTCGAGGTCAAACCTTCATGAATTCGCTATTGTCCATGTTCAGTTGTGGTCCCTTCCTAGAACGATAGCTCGATTTACATCTTCATGATCGCATTTCTTGATCAAACCTTGGCAACTCGTCCTGGAAACTCGACGGCGAACAATGACTCGAACCTCCACCACACCTGTTCGACACCGGTTGAATGTGAGAGAGAACGCTCCTGCTGTCCGGACTGATGCTTAGGGACAGCTTGATGACATGAGGGGTAGAACTTCTCTGAGGTAGTGGGCTTGTATCTCTCGTCTAGGTAACGTATTTGGGAACGTCGATCTTGACAGGCTCGAAGTCGGTGAGCTTTCCGGCTAGGAAGGTCTCGTATGCGGATAGGTCTAGGAGACCGTGGCGATCTCCTTGAAGCCGACATATGTCTCGCGTAGTTTGCGCTGTTTGGCTGCTGTGAGAGGCAGAATGTTAAGTTGCAGTGTCTTTTCCGTCGCTGCCCACCTACCCAGCAAAGAAATGTCGTCTCAATGCCTAAGGGCAGGAGTTTCCTTGCGGTGATTTCTATGAAGCCCTTTTAACTACGGTTTTTCAAGCGACCTTTCGACTGCTATGCTTCGCTGAGATCCTCGGTCACAAGGAACCCCGCATCATACTTTCACCTGTAGGATGTGGGTTTGGACTGGTTGGAGCCAGCCGCCCTTACCTTGATTGGGCGTAGCCTCAGCTTCGCACGGCGAAGCTTCATTGCACACCAGCCGTGACTGCTATGCCACGGTTTGTGGGCTTCCCCAGCTTGGCCTAGTGCTCGGAATTCCATCTCCCTCATATGCACTGACACCACTGGAGAATATCACTCTGTTAAGGAGTGACTTGAAGAACGGATAATTTGCGGCTTTGATGGCGAAGGCGTAGGATGCCGCTTTGTGCACGTCGAGTCCAAGGGGCTTCGAGAGCCTTGTGCCGAGTTTGCTTGTGTACGCCTCGGACAGTTCAGTGTAGCTTACTGCTTTCATGGGAAGCTTGTATTCCAAGATTTGGCGTAGTTGGAACTGGTTCATGCCCTGAACTCGACGGTTGAACCTGTGCCCATGCGTGTAAGAGGCATGAAGCTTCCCAGCAAAGACTTCCGCCCCATAGTGCCTTGCAATGTTAGTGACCTTTTCGGCAATCAGGTGCAGCAGAATCTTACGTTTTCCTTTGTTTGCATCGAGTAGCTCATGGCAGTCAACCTTTCCGACCGCAACGGGTTTCAGTGTTTCTTTATCCGCGACTGAGAAGTCTACGTGGCCGGAGTTGATGTCCAACGCCATGACTCTTTCAGGCCGCTTAATCTCAGGCACCTCGGCTTTGATAGTGATTCGTACCTCGTAGCCTTTCAGGTCGGGTCTGCGCTTCAATAGTACCGTGTATGATTCGGCGTGGTTGACTAGATGCTGATATTTCTTAGGAATATGAATTGGCAGCCAGATCCATTTGTTGCGACCAACGGTTATTCTGAGTTTTCCGTCCTTGATTCGCAGGCACAGGTTCCCCTGCCGTGCCTTCTCGCCACGGCAGATCAGAATCCTGTGTCGCTGGAGCCGATACTCTTCGTGGCTAAGTTTGCCTCCCTGCCTGAACCTTTGAGTTTGTTTGCCGCCGAACGTCACATGTGGCGGTAAGGCCTTGATTGAGTCGTATGCGGCGTTCACGTACCTAGCTGGAAGACCACTTTCCTTAGTCAACTGTCGCAGAATTTCAAGCCGACCCACACCTTTCCATTTTATTCGGTAAACTCGGCGGCGGACGTTCTCAAACCTGAAGATCAGTTGCTCCAGTTCAGGATGCAAGCCGCTGATATGGCCTGGCACTGTGACCTTCAATCGGAAAGACATGCGCTTGGACTTGGTACTGAGGTTTTAAACATGAGAGGGTATGATGTGGCTGTCCAACATCGTCATTCCAAACGAGAGTGCAAGGTTCGCTGTGGGGTGGCATCTGCGCCACATCACTATGCATCCTCAGGCTTGGTCACAACCTGACTCCATTCCTCGAGACTGCGAGGCTGGGGCGATGTTCAACTTGTTTTGCAGGAGGAGGCGTGCGAGGTCTATTTACATGATGAGCCGAATCGGGTTTTGGCTGACGTTTACTTCGTCTAGCTGCTATAATGACTAACGGCAACAGCAGAAAGCCGATCACAACCCAAATCCACCGATCCATCGATGCGACCTCCTTGTTGCCCGTTCGTGAAGACTGCTTAGAAGAATTCCTCACGAAATCAACATAACCATACATCGAAGCGCGTTTCACATGCCTGCGTATAGTCTCTCTGCCAAAAACTCTGGAAGGCCAGCGTGACGGATCTTCTGCGCTACTGAATCTATGTTATACTCCAATCGTGTTATGTCAAAGGAGAACTTCTCCTTGGTTAGTGTAAGAAATGCGAAGCTTGCTCGTGGATCTCCGTCCCTTGGCTGGCCTACGCTGCCTGGGTTTCCGAGCATTTCCTCCTCGAAAGAGTAGAGCATAGGCACGTGAGTGTGTCCCAAGAGGACTAATCGAGCGCCACTCTCACGGATTAGCCTCCTTGCCGAAGTCGCGGGTAGCCCGGGAAATATGTACTCTGCAAGCGGATCACTTGGACTTCCGTGATACAGCCCAAGACTCGTGCCACCAAATTCCATCCTCGCAGAGGCTTGCAGATGGGAAAGGTAGACAAGGTTGGCTTGGCTGATGCACTTCCTTGTCCATTGCACGGCCACGGCAGCATGTTGGGAGAAGTTGCTTACATCGCCAGTTGCAACTGCGTGGTCATGATTTCCCCGGAGGACAGTCGTCGGTCGGAGCTGCCTGAGTCGCTCGACCACTTCGTTTGGTTGCGGCCCATATCCGACAATGTCCCCGAGGCAGAAGAGCTTGTCATACGCTGGCAGATTCTCGATAACCGTCTCGAATGCGTCGAAGTTGGAGTGGATATCGGATACGACCGCGATCCTCAACGCTCTCGGCTAAGTTGTGCTGGCTCAGGTATTTGGAGGAATTGGTACCTGTCGCTAGAGTTCCAAGTCTATCTCTTCGAGATAAGAGAGGTCTTCTCCGCAGTACGGGCAAAGCTTGAATTTTCTATCAACCTGCTTCCCACACTCTGGGCATTCGACCTTCAAAGCATACCTGCAAAACGGGCAGAGCGCGAAGTCGGCTGAAACCGGTCGTCCGCATTTCTTGCATTCTTGCTGTCCATAATCCTTTCCTTTCTCCATTGGCCTTTCTGGGCTCTGGATAATCACGGGAAATGGCTGTCCAGCCTGCGATGATGAGGCGCGGATTATGTTTTCGCGAAGAATCCTGTGCAATTGGTAGGCATCGTGTTTCGTTAGGTTTACGATCTTTATGCTTTGAACTCCAGACCGCATTAGAATCTCGATGCTCGCCTTCCGGACTCCTCGGTCGAGTTTGATGTTTACCATGTTTGAGTACGGATAATCCACGAAGCTCTTTTTCAGACCCAAACTGCCGGATTTGCGCATGATAATGCGCTGGTCGCTCACGACTACTGTCTCGCTCCCTCGCACAACCCATGCTACCTTCTCGTCGAAGTTGATGAGGTGTTTCATGTCCTCTGGTAGCATTGCCAAGCCATGGAGCCTCGTCAGATACCTGAGGCTGCGCACGATTATGATGATAAGATGTATTGCACTACTACATCAAAAAACCAGCCACGAGGAACGAAGAAACCAACCAAGACAAAGCAATTTCATGGCCCACACAGGGGTGGGTTAACTAACCCCTTCTGAGCCACGAGACCTAGATCTCCATGGAAATGATGGAAGAGAAACTGGAAGTCAATTCGCGATTCTTCAGAATTAACTTTCTTCAGTTAGAGAATGCAATCGTTGCTTTTTTCTTCGAAGACAGATTTCGAATGGGCACAGTCGCGATAGCAATGCCTGGAACGGGCGAAGTGGCTGTGGGGCGTTCATCTGTGCTCCTGGGAGGAAAATACATGATGACAACGAGAGCTCTCGCAGAAAGGCTGGCCGGCAGGTCCGGAAAAATGGCCTTGGTGTCGCTTTTTACCGAGCTTGACGAGACGGAGGCTCTTCGCACTTATGCAAAGCTACTCGACAAGGTATCCGTGACGGCGCAAACAGAAACAAATCAGCCGCGCTTCAACTACTCAATAGGAAATAACATTTGAAAGTGGCGATTCACCAAGAACTCTCGTAGCGGCTTCCGCCACCGGCTCTCGGTACGATTCCTTCGTGTAGACTCGAACTATGTTCATGAACAATTGCAATTCCTCAACAACCTTGGAGAGCTCAGTGATTTTCTGTGGCACCTTCTCTCCTGAACGAGTCTTTGAGAAGATCGGTATATCCGTGGCACCAATTTGCAGCGCGTAATGATACGGAACTGATGGTAACGAAGGCAGATCGATTCCAACGTCCGCCACGGGGACTTTGGCCTTTGCAGCAATTTCCTGTTCCAGCTTCAATCTGACGTTTTCGTTGGTGAATACGCTCGATAGAAGTTCATCCTTTGCGAAGAATGTTTTCTCATAGGCGCATTTGATGAGTTTTCGTTCTGAGAGTGATTTCATGATCTCGCGCGATGCTTGATTTTTCATAAGTTTAGACCAGACAATGTAATCGTCCCATTCCAGATATTCATCGGGCGATTTGATCCGGAGTATCTCCAGATCTTCCTTGGCTGCGTCCAATGCTTTGAGCAGCATCATCTGAACGGCCCGGCAGGCTCGATGGAAGTATATGGCTCGAAAGGATTCGAGGCGTGCGATAATCAGGCTCTCTAAACTAGGAAGAGCCGTAATGTCCACAGCTAAGTTCCCATCGAGTATGTCCATGGTGTAGATGAGCCTGAACACGTCAATTGCGCCATAGCCTGCGCCTGTATGGTAGGAGTCGCGTACAATGAAATCCATTTTGTCGACATCGAAGGAGCTGCTGATTATCTGTCTGAGGAACGGTTTCTCCGATTTTGAGAGCCGCCCAGCGGCGAGCCCACTCAGCTCTTTCGGATCGAACCCCTCAGCGCTAATTACGTCTGCCAATTGAGACTCAGCGATAATCCAGCTTGACATGTCTTCATGATTGCGATTCAAATATTTCACCAGCAGCGGTTCGAAAAGATGCGAGAAAGGCGCGTGCCCAACATCGTGCAATAGAGCCGCCAAACGAACCTTCTGTCTCTCCTCGGAGGAGATATTAGCAGGGAGGTTTTCAGCAACGACTCCGGCGAGGTACATTGTTCCGAGAACGTGCTCGAATCGTGTGTGGTTGGCTGCGGGGTACACGTATTCTGCTCCAGCTAACTGCCTTATCCTACGCAATCTCTGAACAGCGAGCGTATCGATAACGATCTTCTCCACTTCCGTCAGGCGGATGTAACCGTATATCGGATCCTTGATGAATCCCCAATACGCCTGGCCCGATGTTTTTCCAGACAAATGGCCCTCAGCTCGGTGTAGCGCGTTGTCTATGTTCTTGTGCCCTAATGAACTAGCAGCTTGTCCAAGTGAAATTGAACCTTCAGAGTTCATTCAGAAGCGGACGCCATGAGATCTAAGGAAATCATTGAGCGGGCCTACAAGAACGCCAGTGAAACCACATCTGCTATTGAAGCTAAACGAACACGCAAAGGGAACATACCCGAGAATACTCAGACTAACCCTGAGCAAAGTCTTGACCCTTGACCCGAGGAGCAATCTGACTAACCCATAGGTTCTAACCGTATCTCTTAGGAGGCATTGTCGATTGTCCCACCAGAATCGGAGCGTCCAGTTTCTTGGATGGGAGTAGTGGGGTGTAAGCAATTTTGTGCCCACAACATGTTACTTTGGGATGGGTGGGGGGTGTCTGTAGTTTTCTTGGGACAACATGTTACTCAGCCTCAAACGCACCACAAAACTGGTGCTAGCTTGGACACGTGGGCCATTTGGCCCTCAATCACATTTCCGGAAAATCTCGGGAAGTGGGGTCTCTTCATTTCGGCACCATAGTCTTTTGGTATTTCGCGAACGGAACATGCCTTCGATGAGCTAAATCAGTTTGTAAACCCCGACTCACAAAGAGAAAACCTGGCAAATACAACCAGACGACTGCTTATCACTGGAATCCCGAGTTGAAGTTACAGCCGAAGCAGCCAGAATAGAATACTGGCAAAATGCCTTTTCTTCATGGTAGCGTGGGCAAAACTTGCCTCCACACTTTCAGATGCACCGTCCTTGGATCTTGCTCGCCATCTATGACTGCCCAACGGTATCTTTTGGCTAGGCACAGGTAGACTCTGCGGACTCTGTTCAAATATACCAAGTTTTCTTCGTGAACATCTCGAAAGCGGATCTTTCGCTTGAAGGAGGCTTTGGGAGAAACATCTAGGAGAATCACGAGATCGGGCTCGGGAAGACCGGCCTCTAACGACTGAAGCCAGTTCAACGGGAGCCCGTGTGCAACTCCATACGCGACGTTCGAAGGAGCGTAGCGATTTACGATCAAGACTCGCCCACGGTCAATCTCATGAGTTATGGACGAGACTCTCTCCCATTTGTTTGCTGCGTAAAGCAAATGCGCCGTGCGAAAATCGAATCGTCGCCTACCCGTCAGATAGTTTCTTAGCTGGCGTCCCAATGACGTCCTATAGTCGGGAAAGCTCCAAATCGAACATGCGAAACCCATTGTGCGGACTTTCCTTGCCAGTAATTGAGTTTGAGTCTTCTTTCCCGATTGATCGATCCCTTCAATTACAATGAGCTTTCCCTGTCCGCGTCGCATGTTCTCTCATGTCCGCTCAAAGACTGGATGGTTTCAGATTAAAGATAAGCGTCTTGACTGTCCACTGAGAAATTCAGAGTGGCGTTGGACTAATCCTCGCGAAGTATCAGAAGCAAGGCGAGGGAGACGGAGACGGCGACGATGTATAGAGAAATGTCGGAAAGCGCAGGCAGCGCTGTGACAAACACGTCGCCCAAGAATAGGACTGCAAGTGTGATTACATAGCAGCCACCGAATATTGAGCCAAGGCGTATTGTTCTGCGAGTCATGTGCTCTACGGATTTCTGAAGCATCACAGAGGAAGCTTGTGATCCTTTCTTGTCTTTCGAATACATCACGTGGTGCTGGCGAGTCAGTGCAAGTGCTTCGGCGGAGAATAGGATTAGTACATATGCGAGCAGCAGTCCGGGCAAAGCTTGAACAATCGTTCTGGAAGCGACCTGGATTAGCACTGCTACACTGAGCATTACTCCTCCGACGAGTATTGCAGCTCTTGACCAGAGCCAATCACCTTTCAGCAGAGCCCAGGCTCAGAATAGAATTCCCCAACCGGATCCGAAGGCTGCGATGAGAATCAGGTTTGTCGAAAATGTGGCGGCAAGTCCTAGGAATGTGACCACGATGATTGCGAATAGAGCGCTGCGAATGATGTCCCAGCGCCGGGTAACGTTCTCTATGCTCTTCTCCAAGGCCTCCATCTCCGCAGTGCGTATCTGACATCAATTTCAGGGGAGAATCCGATTACTCTGGCCTTCCTGCTGACATCTATCAGTTTGATTCTTCTTTCTGAAGCAAGGATCCTTCTGGCTAGGATC
>Ga0315282_10011784_pt1 | contig 13488 bp, 16 predicted proteins | sample YL17G07_20_MG_FD_203693 | JGI IMG/M metagenome (GOLD analysis project Ga0315282, IMG submission 203693) | Sediment microbial communities from Yellowstone Lake, YNP, Wyoming, USA - YL17G07_20 | ecosystem: Environmental > Aquatic > Freshwater > Lake > Sediment | place: USA: Wyoming | collected...
CTTCATACACCCATTGAAATGCAAAAAGACCCCTGCAATGATAGAAGGACTGGCAGTTAAACCATGGACATGGAAAAACCTACTCACATACCGTTATACCATAGATTAACGGACACTGGGAAAGTTTTTATAATTCCTCTTCGACCAATATTATGAGTGTACAAAATGGGAGAAAAACTAGAGCAAATCGCGTTCGGCGAGGCGTTTAGGGCTTGGCCGCATCAGCGGCTGCGAAGATGGCGGGGCAATGAGCGTTTTTTCTTCAGTAAAAACGCTGCTTAGGGCTTGCGGAGGCCGCCGCTGTGAAGCAGTCGGCGCCGGGGTGCAAGCCCGGCCCCGACATCGAAGCACCCTAAACGCCGAGTAGCCCGGCCATAAGGCCGGGCGTCGAACCGCGAAATAAAACATCTACTACTCAACGTCCTTCTTATAACAAACTTTTATCAGGTCTAAGTACTATTTTTGATAGATGATCACACTCTACGGCGTCATAGGCGACCCCATCGCGCACAGCCTATCGCCGGTCATGCAAAACGCGGCTTTCAGGTCGCTGGACATGGACTGCCACTACGCCGCTTTCCACGTCAAAGGACGCTACCTCTACGAGGCAGTCAACGGCGCCAGAGCACTGGGCTTCGGGGGATTGAACGTGACCACGCCCCACAAGGAGATCATCATACGCTTCGTCCCGGCCGACGAGGCCTCCCACGACATTGGGGCGGCCAACACCATCGACTTTAAGGCGAACCGGGCCTACAACACGGACGCGCCGGGGGCCATGGCCTCGCTCAAGGACAACGGCGTCGAAGTGAAGGGCAAGAACGTGCTCGTGCTGGGCGCCGGGGGCGCGGCCCGGGCCGTCACCTACGGGCTGCTGAAGGGCGGGGCGGCGGTAACGATCGCCAACCGCACGGCCTCCAAGGCCGCCGACCTGGCCGCGTACATGCGGGAGTACGGCGACGCCTTCGGCACAAGCATGGATAATCTAGGGGAAAAGGTCGCCATCTCCGACATAATAGTCAACACTACGACGGTAGGGATGGGAAAGGACGAGACGCTGGTCACCGCCGACATGCTCAACCCGAAACAGGTGGTGTTCGACCTCGTCTACCGGCCGGTGGAGACGAAGCTGCTCCGCGAGGCGAAGCTCGCCGGGGCCAGGACCATCGACGGCATCGCCATGCTCGTCCGCCAGGGGGCGCTATCCTTCGAGATCTGGACGGGAGTGAGGCCGCCGCTCGACGTCATGGAGAGGAGCGCCAGGGATGCCGTTTAGGGTTTTGGTCGTCGGCGGCGCCGGCGGCATGGGCCGCTGGTGCGCCAGCCTTTTTAAAAGCGTCGGGTTCGACGTGTCCATCAGCTCCAGGCGGGACGCCTCGGGCGTTGCCCGGTCGCTCGGAGTGCGCATGTCCCGCCCGGAGGATGCGGGCGCATTCGACATCATCGTGCTCTCGGTGCCCATAGACGCCATCGAAAAGGTCGCCTCGCAGCTGGCCCCTGGGATGAAGCCGGGCTCGCTGCTCATGGACCTCTCCTCGCTGAAAAAGAAGCCCGTCGAATCCATGCTCAGGCACGCCCCGCCGGGCGTGGAGGTCATCGGCGCCCACCCCCTGTTCGGCCCCGACTCCGACGGCCGCGGCCGGACCCTTGTGCTCGTCCCCACGGGGAGGAGCGAACGCTGGTTCTCCGTTATAAGGGGCCTGTTCAAGGACGCGGGCTTCAACGTGCTGGAGGCGACGGCGGAGCAGCACGACGAGAACATGGCCGTCGTGCAGGGCCTTACCCATTTCATGTACGTGGCCATGGGCAGGGCGCTCGAAAAGTCCCGGGTGGACCTGGACGAGGCCTCGGCATTCAGGACGCCCGTCTACGGCATCACCAGGGAGCTCCTTGGCCGGGTGCTGGCCCAGAGCCCGGAGCTGTACGCCCTTATCCAGTCTTCGGAGCATGCGGGCGAGCTGCGGCGAACGTACATCGAGGCCTGCGAGGAACTAGCGCTGGAGCTCGACGCCGGGGACATCGACGGCTTCATCCGGGACTTCAGGTCCGCCCGGCGTTATTACGGCGATACGGAGGGGGCTAAAAAGCGCTCCGAGCGCATCCTGCAAAATGAGATGGAGCCAAGGCTGTCCATAATGGATGCAGTGGGAAAAGAGCGTGCATTCGACGTCGGGGGCAAGGCCGTCTACGGCATAGTTAAAGAAACGGGGGCGGAGAGCTTCGTCCTGGAGGCCCAGGAGGGGCAGCTGACCCTGAAGTACGAGGACGTCTCCCCCATCAGCGGCAAGGCGCTGGAGGCCCTCAAGGCCGGCATGGAGCCGTTCATCAGCCGCGACATAATGGTAAAAATGCCCATCGGGGCCGACCCATCCGTGCTAAAGTGGGTGCTCTCCAAAATAGACGGGGTGCGGTGCGTGGACTTCGAGGCCACGGACGCTCCGGAGTCGGATTTTCTGCTATGCCGGTTCGCCATCAGCGTCCCGGCCAGCCAGAGCGAGGACGTACTACAGCGCGTGTTGAAAACCGTCTGGAGCCTCGGTTTAGAAGTGAAGTAGCGGGAAATAAAATGGCATTAGCAAAACAATGCTATTTTTCCTAAGACTGAAGGGGGCTGCGCCCCCTCGTGGACCCCTAATTTTGATTGCCTCCGCTTCGCTCCGGCAAACGTTTAGTGCGAAGAGGGGCTCCGCCCCTCTCTAGACTCCCTCACCCGGAAAAACGTTTAACTTCAAGAAGCCTATGGTTCCTTTTTTATCCGTTTGCCATCAGGCAATCATGCTCCGGGGGTCCGCGAGGGGTACCGCGCGTAGCGCCCGAGCGAAACGGAGCGATAGCGGAGTCCCCCTTTAGCCTCAGTAATAGAAGACGTGGTGCCTAACCATCCTTATACTTCGAGTAGCCATCCATTTTCTTCTTGTAGCCATCCATTTTCTGCCCATACTTATGGCAGCTTGCCCTCGCCGGATAGCTCGTGCTGGCGGCTTATGCTCATGTCGATGATTACCTTGAAAAGCTCTTTGACGGCCGCCGGGTTCAGGTTCAGCTCGAGCGCCTTCTCCATGGCCCTCTTTAGGACCAGGTCGTTCTGGCGGTCGTCATTGATGGCCAGGCCCTGTTTCTTTTTTTCATCCAGGATACGGCCGGCCAGCTCCATCCGCTTCGCTAATAACCGTAATATCTCCAGGTCGACGTTTTTTACCTCGTCGCGCACTTCTTCGATCGACATGCCGCACCTCACCCGAACGTATAAGCTTCCGCGTTGTTTATCTTCGTGACGATGACCCTGCCCGGGTACGACGACCATATCGCCCTGAGCTTATCTATACTTTCCCCCTCGACAAGGGCGGTATACGATGGGCCGGTCCCGGACAGGCTCACCCCGACGACCCCCGATTCAAGGGCCGCCAGCATGGGCTCCGGGCTGAACCCGAGCGCCGCCGTATAGAGGAAGCCGTTCAGCGTCATGGCCTTTTTGTACTCGCCCCGCATGGCCAGCTCGAACGCCATGTCCACCCACGGCGCCACTGCCCGCGAGCGCCCCACGTTCGTCCCGCTAGAGTAGGCCTTCCTGTCCGGGGCGTACACGATCACTACCGACTCGATGGCCTCCCTCTTTAGCAGCTCGTTCTTCCTGTTATCGGTCAGGACAACGCCGCCCAGCATGGAAGCGCAGGCGTCGTCGAACGCCCCGGTAATGGAGACGCCCGTGTCCAGCGCCGCCCTCACGCCCAGGCGGACCATTTCCAGAGGCTCCACGTCCCGCCCTATGGCCCTGAGCGTGGCCAGCACCGTGGCGTTGGCCGCTGCGCTCGACGATTTCAGGCCGCTCGCCTGGGGGACCTCGCTCGTCGTCCGTATCCTGGCGCCCGAGCCGACGCCGAACTTTTCGAGGACGAGCCCGCAGGCCCTCTCGACGAGCCTCGTGTCGCCGCCGCCCTCGATCTCGCCTCTTATCGAGTCGCCCTCCAGCGTGACTTCGGCCTCCGTTTTAAGCCCGATCCCGAAGGCGCTTCCTTTATAGGTGGCGATGGCGTTGATCACCGTGCCCGCGCCGAACGCTATGCCGTGGCCCCTCATATCCGCTCCGACCGTGCCATATGATAGCACGATTCATATAAATCTTTATCGTATTATATGTGTAGCTAGCCCTAATAAAAATGGCGTTGCCGTTAACCGGCATTTTTATCTAGGCGCGCCCATAAAGAAAAGAGACATGAACGAGTTGCGCCGGGATTATTTTCTCGACTTGTGGGTGATCATAGCCACGGACAGGGCGAAGAGGCCCAGCGATTTCATCAAGGCTAAAGTTGCGGCCGGGCCGCAGGACTGCTCGTTCTGCCCCGGCATGGAAATCAAAACGCCGCCGAGCAAGGCGAGCTATTTCGCCGACGGCGCGCTGTGCCACATGGCGGACGAGCCCGGCAAGCCCCCCCGGACCGGCTGGACGATCCGGGTGATCCCCAACCTATACCCGGCCGTAGAGTCGGAGGACGTGATGCTGATGGACGGCCGGATCATGTCGGCGTCGGGCGTCCACGAGGTCATCGTGGAGAGCCCCTCGCACGACCGCCACCCCCAGTTCATGTCCGGCGAGGAAATAAAGCGGCTGTTCACCGTTTACCGGGACAGGTTCCGCGATATCGCGAAGATACCGTACGTCAAGTACATCTCCATGTTCAGGAACTACGGCAAGGAGGCGGGGGCTTCGCTGGCCCACGCCCATTCCCAGGTCATCGCCCTGCCCATCGTGCCCAAAAGGATTGAAGAGCAATATCGCCTGGACTATGGGCCGGTCATCGCGAAGGAATCGGCCTCTCTCCGGATGATACTAAATACGGAGCACACAGTTGCCTTCGCCCCCTTCGCCTCCTGCTTCACCTTTGAGGCCTGGATATTCCCTAAAAGGCCATGCAGTAACATCGCGGAGCTTACGGATGCAGAAAGGGACGACTTTGCAGTCGTATCGAGGGACGTGCTGTCGAGGCTTTCCAGGCTTCTGTCGGACCCTCCATATAATTATGCGTTCGTGCAGTCGGTCTCCGATGACATGCACATGCACCTGCGCATCTATCCCAAGCTGGGCATCGAGGCGGGGTTCGAGCTGAACACGGGCGTACACATCAACTCTGTGACGCCCGAGAGCGCGGCAAAGAGCCTACGGGAGATTTAACCGCAAAAAATCGACCGGTCGCCGATATTATTTTATATACATAAAAATATTTTTTATTGTATGCGCATAGCCTTCTTCACCTGGGAGTACCCGCCGAGGCTCGTGGGCGGCCTGGGGACCTACGCACAGTACATCACCCGGGACTTCGTCAGGATGGGGCACGACGTCGCCGTGTTCACGATGAATACGGGCAGCCTGAAGACTAGCGAAGTGCTCCACGGCGTCTCGGTACACAGGCCGCTCGGCATCGACGCCTCCGGGATATTAGGGGTCATCGCCGGCAGCGAGCTCCAGTCGTGGGGGGATCAATTACACTTTTTCAGCTCCATCTTCGTGAATGACATACTAAGCTGCGCCAAGCTGGCTAACCAGGCCATTAAAATAGAGGGCATTAAGTTCGACATGGCCTGCGTCCACGACTGGATGGGCGCCATGGCCGCCCCGACCCGTAAAAGCGAGCTTAGCCTGCCCGTTGCCTTCCACGTCCACTCCACGGAGCGGGGCAGGAGCCGGGGCCAGGGGAGCAAGGCCGTGAACGACATCGAGCACCTGGGCTCCGTCGTGGCCGACCGCATAATCACGGTGAGCTACGCCATGAAGGAGGACCTGGTGAGCCACGGCTGGAGGGCCGATAAGGTCCGCGTCGTGTGGAACGGCATCGACCCGGACGTGTACGACCCGTCGAAGGTCGACGCGAGCGAAGTAAAAGCGCTGCGGCAGCGCTATGGCATTAAGGATAACGAGAAAATGGTATTGTTCATCGGGAGGCTCAACTGGGTCAAGGGCATCATGAACCTGGTGCAGGCCATGCCATCCGTGTTAAAAGAGTTTCCCCTGACAAAGCCGGTCATCCTGGGCACCGGCGACGAGGAGAATGACATACGCCACCTGATCCAACGCCTGGGGCTGGAGAATAACGTCATATGTCGCTTCGAGTTCTTCCCCGAGCACGAGCGGATACTGCACTATGCGGCCTCCGACCTGTGCGTCTTTCCCTCGTTGTATGAGCCTTTTGGCATCGTGAGCCTGGAGGCTATGGCCATGGAAAAGCCCATCGTGGTGGGGGCGAGCGGCGTATCCGGGCTCAAGGAGCAGGTGGTCAACTCGGGCCCCGAAAGGACTGGAGTGCACGTGGACGGGAACAGCCCTGAGGACATCGCCTGGGGCATAAAAGAGGTGCTAGTCGACGATGAGAGGGCGAGGCGCTGGGGCAAAGCGGCCCGGAAGAGGGTGCTGGAATATTTCACCTGGGACAATGCCGCCCGCGAGACGCTCGGAGTCTACGAGGAGCTCGTGCAGGGAGGCCGGGGATGAAAAAAAGCGGCGAGGAGCATATGCGTGCCATCGCGGAGCGACTTTTCAACCCGAAGGATAAAAAGCCTTACGTTTTTAACGGCAAGCCGCTTAAAAATATGAAGGACCTGAAGGACTACCTGGTCGCCTTCACCGGCGGGGAGGGCCCGTGGTTGGCCTCGTGGCTCGAATATCTGGGCGATGGGGAGCTGGCCCGGCGGATACGCAGTAAGCCCCGGGACTTTAAGGAGATCATTTTAAAAAGGTATAAGGAGCTAAAGCCCTACCGGGCTTAGGCCGTGGTGACCAGCATACTCTGGAGCAGCGCCAGTATGGTCTCGGCGAACTCTTTGGCATATTTCGGCCCCGCGGCCGTGACCACGTTCCCGTCCACCACGACGCCCTCGTCCACGTAGGCCTCGCCGTTCCTCTTTAAAACGTCTATCGCCTCGGGGTCTGGATAGACGGTGCCTCTTCGATTGCGCATGATGCCGGCCAGGGCCGGGATTGCGCCGGAAACGCAGATCGCGCCAATGACCTTGCCTTTATCGTTAGCCTCCCTGACCTTACGCAGCAGGGCCTCGTTGTTCCACAGGTACTGTCGGGCGCCGCTCCCGCCAGCGATGACCAGCGCGTTAAGGCTGTCAACTTTTATGTCCTCGATGTGGATATCGGGGTCCGTACTGCCCCCCTGAGAGCCATAAATGGGCTTTTTCGTCGTGCTGGCGGTGAGCACGAAGGCCCCCGCGGCCGAGAACACGTCCTCCGGGATGAACAGCTCCTCGTCCCTGAAATTTTCAGGCGCCGCCACCAGCACTACCTCCGTATTTCCAAGGTTGAACTCCATGAATATCACCATTTAGATATCGAAGGGCCTCGTCATTATCTTTTATCATGGCTTTCACGGAGCCGGTAAAGGTTATTATCGTTGAGCCCGGATAGTTAATTATGTACTATGGCACGCTCGCCGACCCGAAGGGCGAAGGCGACATCCTGCAGGAGATATACTACGCGAGGGACGCCGGCTTCGATTTTTTAGAGATAAGCGCCGAGGGCCCGAAGTTCACCGTCTCAAAGCTCATGCCCCGCATCCCCGAAATAAAGAAGGCGAGGGATGACCTGGGACTGTTTTTCACTTGCCACACGCCGTGGGGCTGGAACGTGGGGAACCCGTATAAGGGCATAAGAGAGGCCACAGTAAGGGAGGTCGAGGGCGTCATAGGCTTCGCCGAGGACATCGAGGCCCGCCTGGTCACGGTGCACATGCACACCCGGTTCGGGCTGTACGACCGGAACGTGATGATCCGCAGCATGGCGGAGGGGCTGGGCGCTTTATGCGACCGGGCGGAGAAGTCCGGCATGGCAGTCACGGTGGAGAACGTGGACCAGGGCGTGGACGACTTCAAAAAGCTGTTCGAGCTTGAGCCCCGGGCCAAGTTCCACCTGGACGTCGGCCACGCCAACGTCTCCTGCCGGGGCGGCGCCAACATCATCGACTTCATCGAGGCCTTCAAAGACCGCTTATACCACGTGCACGTGCACGACAACAAGGGCGGCCACGGCGTGGACGGCGATCTACACTTAGCCCTGGGCATGGGGAACATCGACTGGCCGAAGGTGGTGAACGCCCTCAAGGCCGCCGGCTACAATAAAACGGTCACCTTCGAGGTGTTCGCCAGGAACAGGCAGTACCTCGAGGCCAGCCTGGACATCTTCAAGAGCCTCGTGGGCGGGTGAGCGCCCGATAAAAAAGAGCCTTAAAGCGGTATCACGATGGCGCCGTCAGGGCCCGCGATCTCCCGGCACTTTCCTTCGCTATATAAGTAAGCGGTCAGGGCGGCGGCTCCTAACGAAGTCGACGATCTCCACATCCTCGTATAATATAGAGCACTCGAAGCGCCCGTCATAGGCGGCGACGCCGGTCGAGTTTTTCGACAACGCGGCCAGGTCTATGCCGACGAACAATTTTATCCCCATATAGTCTTATCTATATTCCCATAGGTTACAGGGCTGCTATATTCGCCGCTCTCTCCCCATTCTATGTTTATAGCTATATGGACTGAGTTAGCCAGGTCGTGCCCATCAGTTTTTATGACATATTCCTTGCGATCGCCACTCTTGATGTCGCCTACAGAAAATTTTTGTTGTTTTAATGAGTTACCGCCAAACGCGTCGTTCATGCTCAGGCTTAGGACCACATTTTTCGCATCTGTGCTGCCATCGTTCATGACGACGACGTTGAAAATCTCCTTTTGTTCTTCTGTACCCTTCTCGAAATCAAAATTGTAGATGCCTTTATCCCCGACCGGCATGATCTTAACGTCGGTGCTCATCTTGCGCACGACGGGCGTAGGCGTGGGCGTGGGCGTGGGCGCGGGAGTGGGCGTGGGCGTGGGCGTGATCGTGACGACGGGCGTCGGCGTGTGCGCGGGCTGGAATACGTTCTCGATGTAGACGCAGCCGCTGAGCGACACTGCCACGAGCAGCATAGCCGCCAGGGCGCCCCAGGAACCTTTCGTGTTTGACCCCACCTTTAATCTATTGAGAAAGTACGCCCGAGCCATATAAACATTGTGTTATTTAGCGGCCTCGAAAAAATTATTAGCGAGTAGCGCTTTGATGTCTGTTATATCGTGGAGTAGTATGACCGAGATTAAGAACAGGGCCAAGTTCGGCATCCAGGACCTGGACAACGCGCTGGACGGGGGCTTACCCAGGGGCTCGCTCGTCCTCATAGAGGAGGACACGGGGGCCAGATCGCACATCCTCCTGAGCAAGTTCATCGCCGAGGGGCTGCTCAACAACGAGTACTGCTACATATTCAACATGGAGCACCCGCCTCAGGCCATCGTGAGCTCGCTCAACGCCTTCGGCCTGGAGCCGGAGGAGAACATCGCCAACGATCAGCTGATCATCATCGACGGCTTCACCGACGCCTTCGGCTGGGGCGAGTTCGTCTCAAAATGGAAGTACGTATGCCACGACCTCTCGAACATCGCCGAGGTGCACAACGTGGTCAAGAGCGCCACGGCCGACATCAAGCCATACAACAACATGCGGGGCATCGTGGACTCCCTCACCACTTTGATAATGGCCAGCGACTCGGAGCGCTCCATTTTAAACTACATTCACCACCAGATGGCCATACAGAAGAACTACGGCACGACGACCCTCTACACTATCCACGCGGGCGCCCACCGCCCCGAGTTCGTGAAGGCGCTGGAGCACATCGTGGACGGCGTCATATGGATAAGCAAGGTCGACGTGGACGACGAGCCGAGAGACGTCATCCAGATCAAAAAGCTCAGGGACTCCCGGTACTCGCCCCGGAAGTACTTCTTTAACGCTGACGAGGAGGGGGCGAGCCTCGAGGACACGAGGAAGGCCCCCGGGTCGTGACCCGTCGAGCCCCGGCCGCCCGGGAAATTTTTGTTCTTTTCCGAGAATAAAACAAAATTATCTTTCGGCCTCGTCGGTGTAATCGGTAGATTAATTTAGTATGCGGTTATAATTTTGTTTGTATCTGGGGACTCGTGTGGGCGCCTGTGACATGCTTACAGGCGAATAGGGGGCATATGAGGGATAAAAAAAAGAACATGGGCCTGATACCGAAAGGGTTACCGGCGGAGGACCGCCAGGCTCGCGGGCACCATGATAAAGGCGAGACGCTTGAGCCCAATCTGGAAAAGGCCAGGGCGTTAATGGGTAGGGGAGACTATGCCGGCGTGGTCGCCGAGCTGAAAGGGGCGATTTCCGGAAGGCCGAAGGACCCGGAGGCCCATTACGACCTGGGCGTGGCCCTCGTGCATGTGGGCCGGCTGGACGAGGCCATGGAATCTTTTATCTCCGCGATAAAGCTCAAACGGGACTTCGCCGAGGCACACTATAACCTGGGCGTCGTGCTGGCGAAGATGGGCATGATAGACGACGCCATCAAGGAGTATAACCGCGCCTCCCGGCTCAAGCCTGACTACGTGAAAGCCCACTATAACCTGGCGCTGGCGCTGACCTACAAAGGCCTGATCGACCACGCGAAGAGCGAGCTCACGGTCGTTGGCGGCCTCAAGCGTAAAAAGGCGCTGGAGCACTATAACCGGGGCGTGGACCTGGCCGGCAGCGGGCACCTCGTCGACGCCATGGCCGAGTTCCGGGAGGCGCTCCGCCTGAGCCCGGACCTCTACCAGGCGCATAATAACATCGGCGCCCTCCTGGCGCACAACGGCATGCTTGACCGTGCCGTGGCCGAGTATGAGAAGGGCATCGAGATCAACGCAGAAGACCCGGAGGTCCATTATAACCTGGCGCTGGCGCTGAGCGCCAAGGAGGACCATAAGGGCGCCATGAAGGAGCTGGCCGAGGCAATCCGGCTGAACCCTTCGTTCGCCCACGCCCATTATGGCCTGGGAAAGGCACTGGCGCAGCTGAATAAGCTCGACTGGGCCGTATCGGAGTATAAAGAGGCCCTGCGCATCGACCCGGGGCTGGGCATCGCCTATTTTGACCTGGGATTGGCCCTCGAGGAGGCAGGAAGGCTGGGAGAGGCCGCGGAAGCATACGGGTCGTTCATCCGTAACTGGAGGATGGAGCACGGCGCCCTTTGCGAGTTCGCGGACAGGCGCCTGAACGACCTTGAAAAGTCGATGGCTGTCGTGAAGGTTAAATAGGCAAACTTATTAGTACGGGGCGCCAGGTGCTATTATGAAGGTCAGGTTCCTGGGCACGAACGGCTGGTTCGACTCCTCCACGGGCAACACCATTTGTACTCTCCTGGAGGCGAGCGACCGGTACGTCGTCCTCGACGCGGGCAACGGCATACACAAGCTGGGCCGGTTTATCCGGGATAAAAGGCCCGTCTATCTGTTTTTAAGCCACTTCCACCTCGACCACATCGAGGGCCTGCACACCATTGTCAAGCTCAACATGCCCCAGGGCCTGAAGATATTCGGCATGGAGGGCGCCGAGGAGACGCTGAAGGCCATCATCAAAAGGCCATACACAGTGCCCCTGGGAGAGGGCCCCTACCCCGTGGAGGTGCGCGAGCTGCCCCGGGACGCCACGGAGGTGCCGTTCCTCGAGGACTTCGGGTTTCTCATACATTCTGACCCCTGCCTGGGGTTCCGCTTCAGGCTGGACGGTAAAACGGTCGCCTATTGCACCGACACGGGCGTGTGCGACAACCTCATACGGCTGGGCAGGGACGCCGACCTCCTCATCACAGAGTGCTCGGAGCTGTCCGGCCGGCACAGCGACAGGTGGCCCCACCTCAACCCGGAGGAGGCCGTAGCCGTGGCGGAGGAGGCCGGGGCCCGGAGGCTGGCGCTGACCCACTTCAACGCCCACCTGTACGATACCCTCGAGGCAAGGGAAAGCATAGCGGAGCGCCTGGCTTTTAAAGGCCTCACGGTGGCGTTCGATGACATGGCGCTCGAGCTGTGAAGCTACTTTCCCCTTTTCTTCCGTCTCATCTTTAGAAAGCCGCTCTTCACGAGCAAGGCGATGACGTACACCTGCGTGAACGTCGAGACGAGGATGATGGCCAGCCCCGCGGCCAGGCTCGGAAGCACGCCATACAAGTCCGACAGCCGCGGCAGCAAGACGAATAACACGGCCAGGACCAGGGAAAAGTAGAATGCGTTGATGAAGCTATAAAAAAGCCTCGACCTCCGGTCGCCATACTCCGTGTACATGGGCGACGTAAAATAATAGATGAGGAACAGCAGGGCGAAGCCCAGCAAGAACATGACGGCCGAGGACTGGATGATGTCCCCGGTGGCTTGAGCGAGCATAAGCCCACTTTGCCCTAAAAGGTAATAAAGCTATTCAGGACAACGGGGGCTATGGGGGACGAGGAACCCCACGACTTTTTCAATTATGCGAATTCGAGCAGTTGTGGGTAGTTGACGCGACCACGTAGGCTTTACCCTTCTCGCCGGGGCCATCGGCGATGCTCTTGAGGTACTTCTTGTAGGCGCTATCCGATACGGGCTGCTCGTAGAGGAGAGCCTTGCCCGGGCACACGCGCACGCACTGGTAGCACCGCATGCCGTCGATGCACTTCCAGCTGAACTCGGGGAACGCCTCGCCGGAGCCGATACTTTTCGTCGGGCATGACTTCTTGCATGTCTCGCAAAAAAGGCATAGCTCCTTGTTGAAGACGACCTTGCCCTCCACCTTCTTCCGCATGGCCGAGACGGTCTTTTTCCTGGGCTTATCCCTGTTTTTCACGAAGAACGGGTTGGAGCTTGCCAGCGCCGCAGGCTCTAATTTTTTATCCCCATTGTACGCCTTAATTATAAGGGCGGCGAACTCCTCCGACCGGGCCAGGTCCATCTCGTTGGGCCGGCCCTCGTTGATCTTTAGCCATATGCTCTGGGGATAGTTGTCGAAGCCCTCCACCTTCAGGCCTCCCAGTATCCCGTATCCCCGCTTCGCCAGGGCCGCCGCCGCGTCGTAGAGGCTGTCGCCCGCCGTGCAGCCGCCGTACGTGGTGAAAACGAAGGCGGACTTGCCCTTCCCGCCGAGGCTTTCAATGAACTTCATGACGTGCGGGGGCGGATACCCGAAAAACGTGGGAAAGCCGATGCCCACTATGTCGGCGTCCTCATAGGCCTCCGGGAAGTCGCCCGCGTCCTCGAGCTGGAGGGTGACGTTCTCCAGGCCCTCGGCCTGGAGGCGGCCCGCGATGGTATAGGCCACCTTCTCGGTGTTGCCAGTCTGCGAAAAATACAGGATGCAGGATTTGACCATGATAGTACCTTTTTTCATATTGCAGTAAATTGTATGTATATTTTCCGCCAGAAGAGAGGCTAGAGCTTGATTATCCATATTAGGGAGGTTGGCTTTGGTTTCTTTTTGGAGGGTCGATGCCGATTCTTGCAGACATCGGTGGCTTGTTCGTGCTTTTTCTTTTTGGTGGGTCTCCTTCTAGAAGTATTTGGGCTTTTTCTTTTTGGTGGGTCTCCTTCTAGAAGTATTTGGGCTTTTTCTTTTTGGTGGGTCTCCTTCTAGAAGTATTTGGGCTTTTT
>Ga0315282_10011785_pt1 | contig 13487 bp, 12 predicted proteins | sample YL17G07_20_MG_FD_203693 | JGI IMG/M metagenome (GOLD analysis project Ga0315282, IMG submission 203693) | Sediment microbial communities from Yellowstone Lake, YNP, Wyoming, USA - YL17G07_20 | ecosystem: Environmental > Aquatic > Freshwater > Lake > Sediment | place: USA: Wyoming | collected...
CAGGTGTGACATTCGCGGTGTCGATCCTAACGTCACAGCTGTGACGCTGAACGGTGCTTCCCAGCAGGAAAGCCGCACACGCACACCCAGACAACTTTCACGCTTTAAGACAGCTAAATACGTACAAAAAATTAAGGTAGATGGCGTGCTCATCAAATTTAAATTGAAATATTGTAGATGTAATCAATGAGGTGGATAAAATGGCAATTAAGCAAATTGCAACCATTGCGGTGATGGTATCAGATGAAGACAAAGCAAAAAAGTGGTATAAGAGTAAATTGGGTTTTGAAATAATGAGTAACGAATCGCACTGGATTGTGGTTGGTCCAAAAGGTTCTTTAACTGGACTTCATCTCTGTCCCGACGAAAAACTTGAACCTGGAAACCAGGGTATTGTGCTAAAAGCAGACAACGTAGAAAAGACGTGCCAGGAATTGAAAAAGAAAGGTGTAGAATTCACACGCGAGCTCGCTAAATCAGAGTGGGATGAAGAAGTGATTTATGCGATGTTCAAAGATCCGGATGGAAATGAGTTTTGGCTCATGCAAAAATGAATTTGATTATAATTGGAAACTATTCTGGGCCGACTCGAATTTTTTATTTAGAGTATCTCGCATGCAAATGGATGTTTAATTTTTGCGCTTACTTAACGTTTTACAAATTTTGCGGTCTATTTTCAAAACCTCAAACACGCCTTGCTACGCAGATGATATCCTCGCTATTCAATATCTCCCAGATCTTCAACGGTTCTAGGTTCGCATCGGACGCCCAAGTCGCCAGCTGTCTCTGCAAGTGCTTTCGCTTGAGGCTAGTGATGATCGCTGTACCATTCGGCTGAAGCACCCGTGCCACCTCGCGAACGGTCTTGCTTGGATCCGGCATGTTCTGAAGTAAGGTAACCGAAACCGCTACGTCAAAGCTTCCATCGGCAAATGGTAGATGATCGGCATCGGCTAGAACGAGGAACGCGCTCGGTGCTCTTTTTTTCGCCGCCCGCAGCATCTTTACCGACATGTCGACGCCGACCACAAGCCTCGCCCTTTCCCCAAGTTGATCCAAGAGCATGCCAGTTCCGCACCCAATGTCCAGAATACAATTTGTGTTTGCGATATTTGCCAAAACGACATCGTATTTTCCTCGCTGAATTTCACCATACCGTCGGTCGTAAAAGTGGGCCGTCATGTTATAACGACGCTTTAACTCGCGCTTGCGGATCGACATCGCTCATATTTCAATTGCAAACATTTTTAATTCTACGTCCCAAGCTCGAAAGGGATGAATCTGCAATCGCGTATCCGTAAGCTCAGGGCTGAGTTGGCGCCTAAGGGTTTAGATGCATTTATATCTGTCCAGAATGCTCGCTACCTCTCAGGCACCACCGCGGCAGCTGCTGTGATAGTCTCGGATGAGGGGCCGGTGTTGCTGTGCAGCAGGCTCGAATTCGATAGGGCCAAGCGTGAAAGCACCATAAAGGACATCCAAGCATACTTTCCAAGGCGGGTGCCGTTGCGGCGAGACGAGCGGGTATATTTCGGCGAGTTCTGGCAACTCCTAGCGGAGCGCCTGAAGAGTTTAAACGTCCGAAAAGTTGGGTACGATGACCTAAGACGAGAAACGCTGCAAAAGCTGCAAAGGGCTCACAAAGCCGATTACCTGGAACTCCCCGAGCTTATCACAGAATTGCGCAAGATCAAATCCACCCAAGAGATCTCATGGTTGAGAAAGGCAGCTGAACTGGCGGTCGAGGGGATGGCCCGAGCAACCGAACTCATCGATGGAGGTCGAAGTGAACTCGAAATCGCGGCTGAGGCGGAATACGCGATGCGAAAGAATGGCTCGGAAGGGACATCATTCAGCACCATCGTGGCATCCGGCGAGAACTCTTGGCTGCCCCATGCGACAGCGACCTCTAGGCGTTTGCACAGAGGTGAACTGATAGTCGTGGATTTAGGTGCAACTTGTAATGGCTATGTATCGGATATGACCAGGACCTTCTCTTTGAAGCCGACCGCGAGACAGCTAAAATTATTAAGCATTGTGAAACGAGCACAAGCGGCTGCTATAAAACGCGTTCGCAGTGGCGTAAAAGCTGCGGACGTCGATACAGCGGCTAGAAAGGTTATCAGCCGTGCAGGTTATGGACAGTTCTGCTCGCATGGAACGGGCCACGGGGTGGGTTTAGAAATTCATGAATCGCCGAGCTTGGCACCAGGGTCCGAGGATGTCCTACGCGACGGCATGGTAATCACAGTGGAGCCAGGGATATACTTACCAGGCGTGGGTGGAGCACGTTGGGAAGATATGTTGGTTTTGACTGCTAAAAGCTATAAAATATTAACTCAATAGATTTTCAGCAGAGCGTTGAAAATAAAGTTTAAGTCAATGTCCAGCGACTATTAAAGGTGATTAATTGAATCGTGAGAAATTACAGGATAATTTAGGCATTACTGTCAAGAAATCAGAAAATTTCTCGGAATGGTACACTCAAGTCGTAAAAAAAGCCGAACTAGCTGACATTCGTTTCAATGTCAAGGGATTTCTAGTTCACATGCCTTGGTCGGTTAAGGCGATGAAGCTGATGTACAGAAAGTTAGAGGACGAGCTTGAGAAAAGTGGCCACCAACCTTTAATGTTACCCTCAGTCATTCCTGAGTCGAACTTCGAGAAAGAGAAAGAACACGCGGAGTTCAAAGCCGAGGTCTTCTGGATAACCGAAGTCGGGAGCGAGAGGAAGAAACTAGAGGAGAGATTGGCGCTCAGACCGACCTCCGAGACCGCATTCTACCAAATGTACTCCCTGTGGGTGCGGAGCTGGCGAGACCTGCCCATGAAGAGATACCAGAGCTGCCAAGTATGGCGCCACGAAACAAAGGCGACGAGACCATTCATCAGAGGAAGAGAATTCTGGTGGATCGAAGCGCATGATGCTTTCGCAACCCGAGAAGAGGCAGAGGCACAGGTGAAAAAAGACGCGGAGATCACGGAAAGAGTAATGCATAAACTGTTTGGGATTCCATTCTTATTTTTTCAAAGGCCTGAACACGACAAGTTCCAAGGCGCCGAGCATACCTACGCTGCAGACACCATAATGCCTGATGGGCGAGTGCTCCAACTTCCTTCAACTCACTTCCTCGGTCAAAATTTTGCAAAGGCCTTCAACGTAAAATTCGTGGACGAGGATGGGAAAGAGAAGTACGTCTGGCAGACTTGTTATGGGCCAGCCATATGGAGGATATTCGGCGCCATCGTGGCCATTCATGGGGACGACAGGGGTTTGATACTTCCCCCTGAAGTAGCGCCGATTCAAACAATAGTGGTCCCGATATTTTTCAAGGGGAAAGAGAGGGAAATATTAAAGAAGGCGAGAACTATCAAGCAAAAGATTGTGCGCCGTGGCATACGCGCAGAAGTAGACGAACGGGAAGAACATACACCTGGTTGGAAGTACAACTATTGGGAGTTGAAGGGCACACCACTAAGAATAGAAATCGGTCCTAAAGATGTCGAGAAAGGACAATTCGTCTTGGTTAGAAGGGATACGGGGGATAAAATAAACGTTAAAGATGAGGAAATTGAAAAAATCGGCAAACTTTTAGACGATATTCAACGCGACCTCGTACAGAAAGCGGACGAATTCTTCAAGGTTAAGATATCTGAAGCGAAAAATATGGTAGAGTTAAAGAGTCTTCTGAAAAAGGGAGGCTTAGTTAAAGTAAACTGGTGCGGTGAGAATGGATGCGCGGATCTTATCAAGTCGGAAACAGGGGGCGGGGAGATAAAAGGAACTCTGTTTGGAAAAGAGGAAAAACCGTCTGAAAAATGCGTACAGTGCGATAAGAAAGCCAAGCAAGTTGTTTACATCGGAAAAACGTATTGAACTCTTTCGAAAATTTATCCGGCTGACTTAATTGCTTCCAAAATTTCTTTCTCGGATGGAAATCCGATCGGGCCCTTGTACCTTATCTTCAAGCCAGCCGCAGCAGACGCAAACTTGGCCGATTTCACCGCATCGCGACTATTTATGTACTTGCTTAGAAAAGCTGCACCGAAGACATCTCCTGCACCTGTGAGGTCCTTGGCGTCAACCTTCAGAATATCGACCTCGTTAAATCCGTCGTCCGAGAGCACGGCGCACCCCTTTTCTCCTCGGGTCAGAATAGCGATTTTAGGCCCCATCTTTCGCAGATTTTCAAGAATTTTTTTAACCCCACCACCCTTGAGCGCACGCGCCTCATCTCTGCCTATCTTCACAATGTCAACATGTTTGAGGAAATCGCTCAAGTCCTCGCGCGGATGAATTTCGACCTTTCCCTCAGTATTTATTTTCCTAAATAACCCTTGTGGGTCGAACATGACGGTATTTCCCTTTCGCTTGATTGATTTCAATACACTAGCATGCACTTCATCTGCGATTGGAGAAACGTAAAAGCCGGTCGCATCTTGATAAGAGCGCGGAATGTCATCTGGAGATATCCGAGCCGCGACGTGTTTGCATACCTGCTCCCTGTTGCCAGATTTGTCGTAGGTGTTTTCAAAAGTAGTGGTGAATTCGCCAGCCACATAGATGCCCTCGGTGTTCAAGCCGAGCTTGCTGTAAAGCGGCGGGAACTTATCTAGGAAATCAGCACCGACCTTTGACACAACCCCAACATTTTTCCTCAGGGCTACCAGTGCCAGGCCAGCGTAGGTCGGCGTTCCACCAAGTGCATTTTCAATAACCCCCCATGGCAACACGTTCACGTCGATTGCTACATGGCCAACAACTATGACGTCGAACTCCAAGCTCATCGCTCCCTCTTGCCAGATATGAACTCTTCGACGGCCTGTTTGGCGTCGACATCGGACATCTGCATTGGTGGATGTTTGAAGAAGTAAGCGGAAACGCTCACCAGCTGGCCACCCGTTCCACGATCGAGTGCAAGCTTCACCGCGCGGATGGCATCAATCACGACGCCAGCGCTGTTTGGCGAGTCCTCAACCGAGAGCTTGACATCTATCGTTAGCGGGATGTCGCCGAACTTCCTACCCCGCATGTAGATGTAGCACACCTTGTTGTCATTTAAGAAAGAAACGTAATCGCTCGGGCCTATCCGGAGGGGTACCTCATATGGAACCTGACTCGCGACCGCCTCGGTCTTGCTGATTCGCTTTGAGCTCAGCCTCTCCTCCTCCAGCATATTGAGAAAGTCGGTGTTCCCCCCGATGTTTAACTGGTAGCTCTCCTCGACCTTGACCCCTCGATCAAGAAGAAGCTTCGCGAGAGTGCGATGCAGAATCGTCGCCCCCACTTGAGATTTGATGTCGTCGCCTGCGCATGGAAATCCCGCGTCCTCGAACTTCTTCCCCCACTCCTTACCTGACGCGATGAATTCAGGTATGCAATTGATGTAACCACACTCAGCATCTATCGCCTGCTGTGCGTAGTATCTTGAAGCCTCGTAGCTTCCGACCGGCAGATAACTTATCAGCATGTCCGCACGCGAATCCTTTAGGGCCTGAGCAACATCGACGGATTCCTGGGTTATGTCGACTGGAACCACCCCTCTCAAGTACTTTCCAAGGCCATCCAGGATTTGTCCCTTCATCACCTCAACACCAAGCTTCGGGACACCGCTGAACTTGATGGTGCAATTCGGCGGGGTGAATACGGCCTCCGAAAGATCTCTGCCGACTTTGTTGGCATCGATGTCGAAAGCAGCGACGAACTTGATATCTCGGATATGATAGCCTCCGAAGTTGACATGCATGAGGCCCGGGACGAATTGATCCTCCCTCGCGTTCTTGTAGTACTCGACGCCTTGAACCAGCGACGATGCGCAGTTGCCAACCCCAACTACTGCGACGTTTACCTTGCCCATGATGTAATCTCCATATTGGTGCTATCTCAAATTTGGAGATAACTCTAAATGTAAGACTTATAAAGTTTGCGGTGAACTAGAGCATGGGTCACTTTAGTGAAGCGGCTGGAACGTAAAACCACAAAGGAGGTTCTCTGGCCGTACATACTTCGATTGCTTCAAGAGCGTCCGATGTATGGATATGAGTTGCGGCAGGAGATCAACAAGAGATTTGGGTGGAAGCCGCCAATGGTGACATCCTATACCGTTCTTTACAGACTTCAGCGGGATGGCTACCTAGCTATTGAGTGGAAGGAACAACGTGGTAAACCGGCGCGAAAATATTATAAGATTACTAAGAAGGGTCAGGAAATTTTAAAGCAGGCCGAGGAGTACCTATCAGATCTATGCAAAAAGCTCTTCAAAAAGAGTAGCTCATCTTAGACGTTTTTTGGCAACGATTATCCTATGAATCGCAGTGGCGTGCGCTAAAATAGCCACAATAGCCACCGCGAATCGCGTTAATCCCAGCAGTCCACCAAATGCTAATATCAGAATGCGTTCACCCCGCTCAGCGATCCCAACGTCGAGCTTTCCTGTACCTGCTGCCTCAGCCCGAGCTCGGGTGTAGCTGACCATGAAGCTACCGGTGAGCGCCAGAGTGGCCCACGCCCAGCTGGGTAATATCCAAAGATTAGCTAAATTGCCGTACATAATTCCGATGAAGATTGCAAAATCCACGTACCTGTCAATGACCGAGTCCAGCAACCCTCCGAACGCCGTTTCTTTGCCTGTCAGGCGGGCGACAGCACCATCTATCAAGTCGAATGCACCGCATACGAGCAACGCAATGCCCGCCGAGATGGTTTTGCCATCAGCAAAGAACCAAGCTGCGGCTGACCCGATCAATAGTCCTATCATGGTCAAACTGTTTGGTGAAAAGCCAGCCCTAGCGAACGCCCTCGCAACGGGTTCTATCAGCGGCGCCACTTTCTTGCGGATCTCACTTAACATATTTTACCATCCCAACGTTGAAGCAATAAGGTTTTTTGTCTATTTTGCATAAGTGAGTTTAGGTGACTTTGTGATATACCTCGGGTCTGCTGGAGTTCCGATTGCCAGCGAGGAAAGGAGCACGATAGCAGGTATTAAATGCGTGGCTGAGCTCGGGCTCAACGCCTTCGAATGCGAATTTGTGAGAAGGGTAGGGATGAATAATGACATGGCGAAGGAGGTAGGCAAAATTGCTGCGGAACTGGATGTCCACCTGTCCGTGCATTGCCCCTATTTCGTTAACCTCTGCTCCCAGGAAGAGGAGAAACTTGAGGCCTCCAAGAAAAGGATCCTCGACTCCGTGGAGAGAGCTCACTTCATGCAAGCGGATGTAGCAGTATTCCATCCAGGATATTATGGCAGCCTCACTCAAGAACAAGCGTATGACGCAGTCAAACAATCATGCGAGGACATGATTGGACGGATGAAATCAAAGAAAATAGAAAAAGTTTTGCTCGGGTTGGAGACGATGGGAAAACAGAGCACATTTGGAACACTTGAAGAAATAATTAGAATTACGAAAGAGGTCAAGGGCTGCGTGCCAGTGATCGATTGGTCTCATCTTTACTGCAGGTCTGCTGGAGGGATAAAAAGTCAAGAAGATTATGCAAAAGTTTTTGATAAATTAGAGCCGTTGAAACTGAAGCATCTACATTGTCATGCGACTAGTGCTGAATGCACCGTGGTTGGGGAGGGAAAGGGCAATGAAAAGCGACATCTTACCATAGATGCGAAAAAGCCCGATTTAGAGCCCCTAGTAAAGGAAATCCTTAGGAGAAAAATTGATATTACTCTAATATCAGAGAGCCCGACCTTGGAGCAAGACGCTCTCGTTTTGAAGAAAATGTTTGAAAAGAATGGTTACAAATTTAAAAACTAATGCTTACACAACTTTTCGACCAATTCCCTTTTTTGGACCTTCTCCTGCACGCCGGTCCGCATGTCTCTAATGGTAACTTCACCCGCTGCCAAATCCTTCTCGCCTACTATGATGACTCGCTCGGCCTCACGCGAATCAGCGTAGGATATGGCTTTTGTTAAGCTGCGCCCCATAAGGTCGACATCCACTGCCAACCCAGCAGCCCGCAATTCACGTGCAACTTTCAAGCATTCATCCAACATCGCTTCGCTAGCAGGGAGGACCATGCAGTCCAACCGTTCGCGGGTGACTCCGATCTTTCGCTTCAAGAGAATTTGGGTGATCCTGTCGACGCCAATTCCCACGCCCACCGCTTGACACGGCGCCCCCCCAAGAAGTTCTATCAGCTCGTCGTAACGTCCGCCACCCGCTACTTGAACGTCATCCACGTAAAATTCGAAAACTGTGTCGGTGTAGTATTCGAGCCCGCGAGCGATTCCGAAATCGACGCTGAAGTCCTCGACACCAAGCAGCTTAACTTGCTTGAGAATATCGCGGAGCTTCTGAACAGCCACCTTCGCCCCTGGCAAACCACTGACCATCTTCCCAGCTTGGTCTAAAATTTTGACATCTCCGCGCAGCTTAATCAAAGCATGGATTAGATCTCCCTCGTGCCCTCTGACTCCCGCCCTGTCTAACTCATCCTTGAGCCTAGATTCCTCGCGGCTGTCTATGGCACGCATGATCGGATCCTGAGCATCGCCCTTTACTCCGGCCTTTGACAGCACTTCCCTAAGCAGCCTTATGTTCCCGATGTGTAACTTGCGCCAGGTCAAACCCAGCTCACGCATGACATCATCGGAGAGTGCTATAACTTCGGCGTCTGCTTCGGCCCTTGCGGATCCGATGATCTCCACGCCAGATTGCAAAAACTGCCTCCAGCGCCCAGCTTGAGGCTCCTCGTAGCGGAAGCAGTTGCCCAAGTAGAACAGCTTCAGTGGCTTAGGGGCCGATTTAAGCTGGCTGAGGTAAAGCCTGATTGCGGGTGCGGTCAGCTCTGGGCGGAGTGCCAACCAGCGGCCAGACTTGTCCTGAAATGCGTATAACTGGTTGACGACATTTGCGCCGGATTTTTTGGTGAAAAGTTCGAGGTGTTCAAATATCGGTGTTTCTATCTCACTGTAGCCATAACGCCTGAAGACACCTCTCATAACTTGAGTAACATGGCGGACGCTTCTAAGCTCCTCGCCAAATAAGTCGCGCGTTCCTCTGGGCCTCTGCATATGATAGCCTCGAACGCTGTTAATCGTCGGACTCCTTAAATTTGCTTCTCAAGCCAGGGTATTTACGACAAACGACTGCGTGGGCGAGAAATTCCCGTAGTTCTTCGCTCCATCAATCGCCCTAACGTGCCAATAGTACGTACCATTCGGGAGAGGCTCGGCAGAGGTCAGCGTGTAAGAAGATGTCGTGAGGCTGGTTTTACTTAATCCAATCAAGGTGAATGCGTTGTCTGCAGCGACCTCAAGCATATAGCTTACGCCTGACGGGTCGGTAACGTCGGACCAATCAAATGTTGGGGTGTTATCCCTCACATTATCGCCATTTAAAGGTGATAGTGGCGCTGGCACTCCAGGTGGCACGGTATCTATCGTGAACTTCGAAACAGCCGACTCGTTCTCGCTAGCCTTGTTAATAGCGATTACCTTCCATGAGTAACTCCCATCTGGTAAGCCATTTTCAGGAGCTATTTGATAGGTGTTAATGGCTGGCCCAAGGAGCACATTTACATTGGGGGATGAGAAGTCGTTGTCATTATCGACTAGTAGGAGGTGGTTATCGGCGTTAGATCCCGGGGTCCACACAAACGTTGGGGTATTATCGTTGTCTATTGCTCCATTGGTTGGTGAGATAAGCGTCGGCTGGCCTGGCGCTGCGAGTACCGTTAGCTGGAAGTTCTCGGACCAATCGCTCAAGTTATGCGCGACATCTCGAGCAAGGACGCGCCAGTAGTAGGTCCCATTCCTAGAGAATGTATATGTGTACGAATTATCTGTCACAGCCGAGTTTTCGTTTACATACGGCTGGGAGAAACCAGCATCGTTATCAATCTGGATCCAGTAGGTTACGTTTGGCTCGGGCTGGGTCCAAGTGAAAATTTGGGTTAGGTTGTTTTCGACAGCACCATTTTCCGGTGAGACAAGCAAGGGCGCGGCCGGGGCAACTGTACTCAACACAAACGTCGAGACCAGTGACCAATCAGTCGGGTTATTATCATTGTCGTAACCCCTGACGCGCCAATAGTACGTTCCATCGGGTAGAGCCTCAGCGGCGACAGGAGTGAATGTAACCTCTGTGGTGTTTTCACGGATTAGGGGAGATGTAAAATCGACGTTATTATCGACCCATAATTCATACTTTGCAGCATCGATCGCCATTGACCATCTAAAGGTTGGAGTATTGTCATTTATTCTGGCGTTATCAGATGGTGAGATCGGCTGTGGCACGTAGTTGACCCTAGCTATCGTGATTTGGCCACCAGGGCTCGTGTAAACGTTTTCTAACCAGTAATCAATTCCTGCTAGGTAATCCGTATTGTAGAAGATGGGCGCGAATACGCGGACATCCATCGGAACAGATAGATCGAGCAGAGATGGAGCGATATTTGTGTTATAGGGAGGTCGGACGAGGACGTCATTGTTTTCACTGTAGAAAACCAACAATGTTTCAGGAATATCCGGAGTAGGCGAAGGATAGCTGAAATCGATGTTCACTAATCGCCCATTGTTGTCGAGATAAATACCCACAAAGCCGGCTAAGCTCTTTTGGGTACCATCCGTTTGCAGAAATACATTTCTAGACGGATCGAGAACTATATTTTCCCCGTTCCCAAAATTGAAGACTAGATTTTGACTTACGTTATCAAAGGCAAAGGATGATGTTTGTGTCTTCCAATATCCGCTGTTCCACAACGAAAAAGCGGGGTACCAAAGTCCGTAGTAAGATAATTGAGAAGTGATCCAAGCATTATAGAATAACACGTAATCGATTTGACTTCTGTAGTTATCTCGGTAAGTTTCTACAATAAAACGAAATTCGCGGTCATCTATCAATGGGAGGCGCTGGATATCTATTCTCCTACCATTGATTGCAAAAGGCTTAGCGGGTACATCTATACCGTAAATGTACCCTGTATTACCTATAGTGTAGTAAATGTAGTCGGGAGGACGAATGCCGGTAGTGTTTTCCCATTTACCCTCCTCGGCTACAGTTTCGGTCCCATCGCACACGGTCATCCGCCTAGAGACGCCTGTAGCGAGGTGCCCGTATGACCACTCGACGGCGACGACTGAATTATTCGGTGTGTTTTCTCTAAGCCAATTGAAACTGCTTAAAAGTTCACTATCAAAGTTAGGTATCCCACCCCAAATTGTTGGAGGGGTCGTTATTTCAGCAGTTGCGTAAGCGTTCTGGATAAACGGTGAAGCAACGATGATTGCAACAATTGCAATTACCATCGGTTTTTGAATTCGATCCAACCATACCGCCGCGGATGGAATCTTCAGAGACGCCTGCCGAATGACTGATACCAACACCACGAAACCTGCACCAGCTAATACAGGGATAAGCGGCCACCAAAGTCGTTCAAATCGAGCTTGGCCTCGCCCAGGCCAAACCAATCCGGCAAGAATGATGAGCCAGGGTATCATTAACAGTTCCCAGCGCTTCCGAGAATAACAGATTTTAATCAGTGCTAGAACTCCAAGCGCGATAACGATTGCGGTCAGAAATTCTCCAATAGCTGGAGTAGTTGAATTATAGAAACTACTTAAAGTATTCCCCCAACTCGATGGCGCCGCCTGTTCACTTGCGTATCTAGTGAGCGATACGCCCCCTCCTCCACCAATCCCCACATAACTTAGAAGTGTTTGACTGAAGCCAACCCAGAAATTTGGACTGTCTTGCCCAACCACCACAGCTACAAATGTCAATAACAACAACGATCCAACCACTCCGGCTATCAAGTAGAAATTTTCGCGAATCGTCATGATGACCGGCTTGAGTAGTCCAGCGACCCTTCGGATCAATTTCCCGATGAACCCGACCAGCAAGACGAGTACCAGTCCTCCAACGATCACGGGTGAGAGATAAAGTGCGCCAGTCCCCCACACCAGCCAAAAAATCCCATAAACTGAACCAGCAAGGATCGCAAACTTTAGGATAGATAACCGAGGCGACTTGAACATTTTAATTGAGAGGTAAACTACCCAAGCTCCCAATATCGTCTGAGACGCCTCTCGATCAAATGCCCCAAATTTCATCCAATAGATCGACCCAGTCAAAAATGCCGCAAAGAAAGCCGCCAAGCAACCGGCTAAATCTCCTCCGAGCTCCTTTCCGATCAAAAAAATTGGTATGAGTGTAAGGGCAAATAAAAGGGGCGACCAATATTGAACGACATTCATAAGGTCAACATTTTTATCAATCACGTGAGCTGCCCTGTACAACATCACAGTCATTAGTGGCTGCCCTTGATCGAAATCGTTGACGGGCATCCCGTATGGCGCGTGCGAGAGACGGTTATTTTCTACAAAACCGTTCGTATTATTGATGTCAAATGCGATATCATAAAACCATCCGCTGTCGGATGTTGTTAGTGTACGATATGTTCTACCTGGAATTAGCAATATGAATGTAGTACCTACCATCAGCACGAGCAGGTAGCCAACGATTAGCCATCGCCTGAGGTTCAAGTCGATACCCGCTAAGTTCTATACTATACTGGGATAAAAGATTGCCATCGTGGAACAGAATACTCGGAAACTTAGATTTTTATTTCTCTTCCTTTTCCGCTGGCTCCTCTTCCGGCGTTGTCGTGACTGCGGGCGAAACTTCCTTCGTTGTCGCCATTATCCACCCTAGCCAGAAGCCCAAACCTAGAACTACGAGTAATCCCACTGTAACCGGTAACGCGAATGCTAAAGGTATATTTCGGCTATTATCCCTCCAGGGGACTATATAACCGAACCAAATGTGGGCAACAGCTACTACAGCGACCGCAACGCAGAGCAACGCCCCGAGAGCTCTTGAAGTACTCAATTTATCACCTGCATTAACCGCAAAAATCATTGCTGTGGATGCTTTAAATAACTTTCGTGGATTTATGGATGCCATCTGTGCTGAACAAGGGATAACTGTCATAAACCCTGTCGACTGAGTTTACGTGGGCCCGTGGCCAAGTTGGACAAGGCAGCAGCCCCCTATCTTTGTGGGAGAAAGCTGCAAATCCCGGGTTCGAATCCCGGCGGGCCCGCTTTTCAAGAAACTTTTTACAATGTCGTGCTTACAGTCTACCAGTGCCCCGGTGGTGTAGGCCGGTCAAGGAGCGAACTCCGCCGATATCATGCAGGCCTCTCGACTTTTTGGGGGAAAGCCTGCGACGCGGGTTCAAATCCCGCCCGGGGCACCAAACCTCAGGTTCAAGACCCACAACCCTTTCGAGGGTCAGAATGCTGGATTTCATAGTAAAAATCTAATCCATAGCAGTGGGAACGAAACGGACCATAAGATCCGAGGAGCATTAGTTTACCTGTGACAAGAGTATGTTTTAGTGATGGCATGCTGAATTCTCCGCTTTAGTTTAGACTCCACCTCCCAAACCATCGGATGGGAGGTGAAAAATCATGCCCACGTATGTGGGGTTAGACGTGCATCTGCGAACGTGTCATGCCACTGTG
>Ga0315282_10011786_pt1 | contig 13487 bp, 14 predicted proteins | sample YL17G07_20_MG_FD_203693 | JGI IMG/M metagenome (GOLD analysis project Ga0315282, IMG submission 203693) | Sediment microbial communities from Yellowstone Lake, YNP, Wyoming, USA - YL17G07_20 | ecosystem: Environmental > Aquatic > Freshwater > Lake > Sediment | place: USA: Wyoming | collected...
CTCAAATCGTTCCCTTTCCCCTTCGAAGGAAGGATCGTCGAGCCCCTCTGCTGAGCGATTACCTATCGATGTCCTTACGGTTCCAAGCATTAAGAAACGCCTATCGATGTCTTTACGGCTACCAGTTAGTCTTTAAAATATTCATGTCAACCATATGTCAACTGGTAAGTCAACTGAGAATACGCGCTTGAAGGCTACCATCGACGGCATCCCATTCCGACAATCCGTTAGTTTTCATGCCGTAACTTCTCCGACAAATCGTTCGGCATCCTTTATCCTAAGCTCGCCGGAGATAAGCTTGGGCAGCAGCGTGTCGCGCAGGCCAGCGAGCGTGTTTTCTTCAATGATAAGCTCATGGGCACTCTTTATTTCAGTCCCAAAGCAGGTAGCATGTTCGGCATCTGGTTCCATGTCCGGCCTTCGAGATTCCTCCCCGCTCTTTTTCTATTCGTGCCTCCCCATTGCTTAAAAAAGAACGGCACGTCGGCCTCAATACATTGGTTCCTTATTTCAATGACCCACTCTGAGTTCATCGGCCTGGCTCTTGGCCCAGATTCGCCACCGACAATTACCCAATCGATGCCGTGTAAGTCTAGACGCGGGAGCGACCCCAACAGCGGTTCGAGGGATAGGAACTTAACGTGGGCACGCGTTTCCCGGAGGCAATCTATGCGATATGTGTAGTTGTTGTTCTCGATGCTTACACCCATCCACACATTATCGGGCCAGGCGAGCCGTGAGCTGATATCGGCGAGCCGCTCAGCTCTTTTGGTGAGAATTTGGAATTGATGATGCGGCGACTGCCGCATAACATCGAACACTTTGTGGATAAAGTCCCGCGGCACTTTCTCGTGGAAGAGGTCGCTCATAGAATTGACAAATACTCTGGAAGGTCGCTTCCATCCGAGCGGTGCCTCCAAGATATGGTTATGCAACGTGACTCTGAATCCATGAATGTAGTTGTGATGGCCCATGGCTTTTAACCGCATGGCCATGCGCTCAGCGTAGCAATTTAGGCAACCGGGGCTAGTCTTTGTGCACCCGGTTACAGGGTTCCATGTGTATTGTGTCCACTCGATGGAGGATTTACTCGCCATTAGTCTGCCTTTCTCTGTGAATACTTCTTGAAGATATCTGCTACGATGTTTCCCGCCACTGGTTTCTGTGAGGCAAAGTAGAGGTAGTACACTATAACATTATTGGAGTTTCTCATTGGCATCGGCTCAGGTACATACTTGAATCTAGCCGCGCTTTTCAATCTCTGGCGGAATGCTGCCTCAATCGCTTGATTCGACGCCTTCTCATCTGGGGCCTCGCCGAAACCTGGAAATGCCATCTGCCTCGATTTGATATACGCCACCTCGCGCCATGAATCATCGCCCCAATACGCATTCATTCGATCAATCTGCTCTTGCGCTACCTTACTTTGATCATGTTTTAATACATTCATGTTGATATCCATGATTGGGAAATTCAAGAATATCTCAATAGATTCCATCGTGCCCGCAGTCTCTATTATTTTCCAATCAAGGTGAAGGCCGTATGGATCAAGTATGCACAGCGCCCGGAAGTATTTCTTGTAATCCGCGCGTGGCAAGATCTCTTCCGGAAGTATTTTGTTGCAATCGCCGTGATACACCCACGCATTATTTCTCTCGCCTACAAGCTTTTCAAGCTCGACAACCTTTGCATCCTCCAAGTCAACGAAGTGGTACTCATGGAACGGCCTCTTGATATTGAGCGCGTTCAAAGGGCTACCTGTGATGAACTCACCAGTTTTGCGAGAGATATGTTGTCCAGCTCCAGCGAATGCGTCAATATATATATAGGTAAACGAAGGGTTCTGCTGTTTGGCCATAATCGTGGTATAGGCTGATGCGTAATCCTTAATGATGTCGAGCTTGATCTCTGACCAGTATCCGATCTTATCGTATTTGATCTTTTTCATAAGGTATTCACCAAAAACCGTTCTGCATCCTTCACCCGTATCTCCCCGCTGATGAGCATGGGCAACAGCGCGTCGCGTAGGGCAGCAAGAGTGCGGCATTGCATGAAATGGTTCTCGATGGTTTCGTCAATTGGGAAGGCAGCCTTCTCGAAGTCCCACACGAGTTGCTGAGGAGCAGCAATGAACTTAATTCGATGGAAGTCATCCTTGTTGATGCATCCGAAGACTGTTCCCTCGGCCTCGAAGTCCCCGAAAACGTCGACTAGCGAACGCATGGCGTAGTAGGTGTATGATCGGCTGCCGCTTTTGTGGCGGATTGCAGCTACTCCACGACCGACGGAGCACCTCTCTAATGCCATGTTGATATCGCCTACAGGCGCACGAACGCTCACGAGTGTATCGCCTCGATCGGCAAACCGTGTTGGCGCGGTACAGAATACCCGATGTTTTGGATAGCGGAATCCAAAGTCGGCGCGTCCTTGAAAGAAAGGTATCCCTTCGCCAATCTCATTGTATGTTTCGCCGGGCGGGGATTGCCCCATCGTTAGATTGAATTCTTCTCCAACCGTATTGATCCGCCACCCCTTTGGAATCTCGCCCAATTCCGAATCCTCGAATGAATCCGGGAATAGGTCGGCGATGTGCTTTGGCAAACCGGGATCGCGGCCTTCGGCTTTGGCGCGGACGGGATCGAAATCCGCGAACCAGGACTTGAAGATCGCGCGAGCGATTGCCTCCAGAGTCTCATTCATCCGGCGATTCAGCTCGATCTTGTCGTCAAGCGTGCCGAGGATGTGAGCGATAGCACGCTGTTCATCGAGATCTTCAGGAGCGAGCACCTCGAACGACTCGATCATTCCCTTGGTCAACGCTTTGCGTGTTCCTCCAGACCCAGCCCACGACAGCAGCCGCACTTGAGTCTTTGGGGATACTAGGAAGTAACGAAGGAATCGGGGATTCAGTTTTTCAGGGTCAGGGCGAACAATTGTAACATGTTGGCTTACGCGAGCTGGAAGAATAAGCGTCTCAACCTGGCAACATCGGGCCACAGAATCTCCCGTGATATTCAGAAGAACATCGTCCTTCTTCACCTCGACATTGCTCAGCTCTGCTGCTTGCCTCCCATCGATGAAAGCAAGGCCGTCGCGATGGAAGCCATCGTTGTACACGTTCTGGCTTCGAATGAGCGTGAAGGGCCCATGTTCCAGATAGGCCTCGCTGCCTCCGCGAGGCGTGGCGCCACTGCCGATCTTCAAGCAGACATCCCCAAGACGGATCGTCTTCCACCCGTTACTCGCCATGCCTCAACTCCTTCGGCTTGGCGACGACTTGAGAGAGTAATCTCCGGCGTAAGAATGCTAGGGCGTCGAGATTGCTCATTTCCACTGCCCTGGGACTATTTAACACGGAAGCCGCCATAATCGCTCCATGTTCCGTGAAAGCGTACGGAAGAGTCGGGGAAAATTTGAGGCGAGATAGGTGGTCGCATTTTGCGACCACCTCGGCCCTTTCCTTGGGCTTCAGCTGAAACATGAAATCATCCGGGAACCGTTCGCGGTTGCGTTTGACCTGATCATTAAGTCTCTTTGTCGGAACTCCATAGAGCTCAGCGATATCCAAATCCGGCATGACTCTCTCGCCACGAATAAACAAGATCGCATGTTCGATCCGCTCCGCCGGAACCAGGCTCTTCTCCGGCACAAGATTATCCTTTTCCAAATCCAAGTTCCTTGAGGTTGGCGGCGGTGGCGGCGTCAAGATCGTGTGCATCTGCAATCTGGCATCGCATCGCAGTTATGCGCGGATCTGTTTCCATTTCTCCTCCCCGCTCGAAAAGCCGATGCGCTGCTTGGGCTTCGCCGGCGGCGCCATGAGTTCGCGAATAGCGTCGAATACGGCTTTAAATTGCGCATCGTACTTTTGTTCAAGAACGTTTATCTTTCTCGCAAGGTGGGCGTTCGTCGAGAGAATCCTCCTCAAACGGACAAATGCTCTCATGATCTCGATATTAACTAGGATGGCACGAGAGCTCCGCAACACACTCGAAAGCATCGCTACACCCTGTTCAGTGAACACTCTCGGCAACTTTCTTGTCCCACCCCAACTTGATGTTCCAAAATGGAATATCAACTTTGCTTGCTCCTCTTTACTCAATTGAAACATGAAATCTTTAGGAAACCGACTTATATTTCTGCTGACGGCTCTGTTTAAATTACTTGTAGATACACCATAAAGGTCAGCAAGATCCCGGTCCAGAATCACCTTCTCGCCGCGAATTAGGAGAATCAGGCGTTCGATTCGTTCGATGGGAATAAGTTGACTTCTATTTCTCAAATCCAAGCTCCTTCAGGTTTTTCCGGATCTCTTTTTCGAGGCGAGCGGATTCGGCGAACTGCTCCTCTAATAAAGACGTCAATCGCTTCATTTTTATATCAAGAGGCTCGCCGTCGTCCGCCTGAGCTTCCGCGCCCACATAGCGGCCGGGCGTGAGAACATGGCCGTGCTTCTGGATCTCTTCGAGCTTAGCGCTCTTGCAGAATCCGGGAACGTCTTTATACTTCCCCGCGCCTTTCTCGCCTCGCCAGGCGTGATAGGTGCTCGCAACACGCGCTATGTCCTCTTCCGTCAGTTCCCGATGGGTACGGTCCGCCATGCGCCCGAGCTTGCGCACATCGAGAAACAGCACCTCTCCTCGCCTGTCGCGAAAACGTCCATTCTTTTTATCTCTCGCGAGAAACCAAAGGCAGGCCGGGATCTGTGTCGAATAGAAGAGCTGGCCGGGCAGAGCTACCATGCAATCCACGAGGTCGGCTTCGATGATATTCTTCCGGATCTCTCCTTCGCCGGATTGGTTCGAAGACATCGAGCCGTTGGCAAGGACGAAACCTGCAAGCCCAGCCGGCGCCAGATGATAGATCATGTGCTGAACCCAAGCGAAGTTCGCATTCCCGGGCGGAGGCACCCCGTATTTCCAGCGTTTATCAGCTTTGAGCAGATCGCCACGCCAGTCACTCACGTTGAAGGGCGGATTGGCCAGGATGAAATCGGCCTTGAGGTCCGGATGGCGGTCATTGTGGAAGCTGTCGCCGTGGGCGATTTGGCCGTCGATCCCCCGGATCGCGAGGTTCATCCGGGCTAAGCGCCAAGTCGTGTAGTTCGACTCCTGACCATAGATCGCGATGTCGGTCTTGGCCTTGCCTTTGTTGCCGTTTCCTTTCGCATGGGCCTCAATGAACTCGATCGACTGGACGAACATCCCCGAGGAGCCGCAGCACGGATCGTATACCCGGCCCTTGAACGGTTCGAGCATTTCGACGAGGAGCTTGACGATACACCGCGGGGTGTAGAACTCGCCACCCTTCTTGCCCTCGGCGCTCGCGAACTGAGATAGAAAATATTCGTAGACGCGGCCGAGGATGTCTTTCGAGCGGCTCTCGTCGTCGCCGAGCTGGATGTTGGTGACGAGGTCGATGAGCTGGCCGAGACGCTGTTTGTCGAGGGCCGGGCGCGCGTAGTCCTTGGGGAGGACGCCTTTGAGCGAAGGATTGTCGCGCTCGATGCCGGCCATCGCGTCATCGACGAGCTTGCCGATCGTGGGCTGTTTGGCCTGGGCTTTGAGAAAAGGCCAGCGCGCTTCGGGCGGAACCCAGAAGATGTTCTTGGCGCGGTATTCGTCCGGGTCCTCGGGGTCGGCGCCTTGAGAGCGGTCGGTCACGAGCTTCGCGTGATATTCCACAAAAGCATCAGAGATGAATTTGAGGAATATGAGGCCCAGGACGACATGCTTATATTCGGCGGCGTCCATGGAGCCGCGCAGGGCGTCGGCCGTAGCCCAGAGCTTAGCTTCGAAGCCGAGGGTGGCGCCGTTCTTGGCGTTTTGGGGTTTTGTGATGCGTGCTCTAGCTGACATTTTAATCCTCACGGATGACTACTTGCTTTGTAACACAATTTAAGCAGAAATTGTTTACTTTGCCAATATTGAATAAACATTCTCCCCTTGTAAAAACTAATAAGAACGGTTCCTATTGGCAAAGCGTCTTCCCCATTTCTTCAACCCCCCTTCCACGCGCTGTTTCGCTCCGCGTTCGTCCGCGTGAACCCGCGGCTCGCACCCCCCTTCGAGTGCCCCTCCCTGCTATCTCACTATCTCTGACGGCGAACAGGTCTCGTCTCTCCGTTAAGAAGCGCGCTTCTCAGTCAGCGTCGCTCCTGTGCCGGTGCACTACTCACCATACTTTTTGCGACCTCGATACCTTTTTCCAGAATAACATCGCGGCCAGATGTAACATCCTGCAGAGTCGGGTACACGTCCACATCTGGAATAACCCCGACTCCGACGAACTCCTTGCCGTCTGGGTACGTGTCGTGTTTCGTGCATATCAAGGCTATGACGCCGCCCGGCAGCTGCACGACCAGAGGGTTCCCAGTGCTGCCTGCGGTCCGTTCGCCGACAAGCTTCGCTCGATGCGCATAGTGCAGAGGGATGAGGAAGTCCTCGGCGGCGCTGCCGGTATCGGCACTGGTCAGCACCACGACCGGCCCAAGGAAAGAAGGCTTGCCTTCGGCGGGCTCCACGCTGCTTATTTCCCCTTCGTACCATTTCTGGTCGCGGCCCCAGGACTTGAAGGCCGAAACGTATTGCGGGCTTCTCCACTTGGAGCCCTGAAGACGCTTATCGATGAGGCGGCTTATGATCGCGTAGCCGTTCAGGGTGTTGCCGCCTGTGTTCTCTCGCACGTCAATTACGAGACACTTTGAGTTCCTGATCTTGTCAAAGACGCCGTTGAATTCGCGCCCCACGGCCGGACTGTTAAACGATCTCAGTGCCACGTATGCCAGCCCCTCGTCAAGTTGCCGATACTCGAAGTCCTTCTGCCGCGCTGTCCAACGTGTCTGGAAGCTGCCGCCGTTCCGGGTCAGGGTTACGGTATGCTCGGATCCATCGGGGTCGCGGACTACGACGGTTGCCCTGCTGCCCCGTGGTCCGTCGAGAATGCGCCGGTACGAGGCTCCATCGCGCATCTGCGATGTTGAGGCGGAGATATACGGGTAGATGTCCTTCTCGAGGATATCCCTTACCGCGCGGCCGTCCACCGTCACTATCTCGCAGCCGACCTTGATGCTCTGGGCGACCAGCTCCGGCGCTTCGGCAATCTCGGTGACGACCGCTCTATCCTGAATCCGCTTCACCAGCAAAGGAGGCCGGTCGTCGCCAGGTCCTGCGCATACTTCCACGTCCACGCGCGTATGCCCGTCGTGGAGTTGTGCGAGGCATCTCTGGAGAAGCCGATAGTACTGGTGTATGTCCTGCGGCTGGGCGAACTGCGGCAGGTAATCCACGAGCACTCGGTCCCAATCCACTTCCGGAACCTTGTCAAAGTAGGCAAAGCTATACTTAGTCTCGCTCCACAGGCGGACGAACCCCGCCAGCTGTTCGTTGCGCGCCGAGTCGGGCTTGGTCTGGCCGGACGCCGCCTGTGCAAACGAGGCCTGCAAAAAAAGGAATGCCGCAACCGCAATAACCGTCAACCGCTTGCCCATCTTTGGTCCTCCAGTCCTGAACTTGCCCAACGCCTTCGGCGGAATCTTGGCCGATTGATGGTTAGACGGCGAGAAGACGGGTTGCGTTTCAGACCAGCGCAATGCCTGTTGGGACAAGTCCAGGGGTGATAAGAATTTCGTTTTTCGCGCTGCACGGCTTTCGCTCTCCACGAATCCGGAATCGATGACTCCAATCGGCGAAAATGATAATCCCGGCCGAGAATCGATGTCAAGAACAAGGAGATGGCTGTGAAAGAAGAACGACATCAGGCGGAGCGATAGTGGTTGAGCCGGGAAAGCATTATGATGGATGTCAACGGATGTTGACGCCCTCGGCGCGCAATAACAAAAAAGCGGAGCTTATCGCAGCGTGCCCTCGTAGTGGGCGGTGAGCTGGCGCTTGCGCACTTCGTCCGATGTATAAAAGGGCAGCAGCACGGGAGCGACCCGGTCGGTCTTTCCTTGAGGAAATCAGTCATAGCGACTGTTCAATCCTTTCAAAGTCATGGAAATCCAGCAGAACCTCTTTCAGTCGTTCGGCATGGGATTCGGAGGTAGCGTCGGCGGCCGGGGCCTAGTGGGAGATCAGCTCGCCGACCCGGGCGTCTGCATCGTCAAGATGACGGTCGACGGAAAAACGCTCACCGGCAAGATCACAGTCCGGCAGGACCCGATGCTCGACAAGAATTAACCCGCGATGACAATGAAATAATATTTATTGCGTTCAGATGAGTTTGATGTTTGGGAGCGGCAGGCTATTCGTTAGATTGTCGTCGATTTTTTTGATGAGGCCCTTGAAGCTCAAACTAAAATTATTTGCTGGAGCTGGAGGCCGCGGGAAGTTACGACATTGACTTCGCCCACCGGGATTACTCCCACGTTCCCTTAATTCTCCTGCTGATCGCCAACGCAGGTTGACGTTTCTCTTGTTCAGCTTTAGATCTCTCCTTGACATCTTTCTGTGTCGTAATCTACAATTCCTCACGATGCTGGGATAGGAAAATCGACACAATGTCTCACGTTCTGCCATCGCTAGCAAAAATGAATTTCTTATCCTTCACAGGAAACGAAAGGAGGATGTCACCATGAAAAAAATCATCGTCTTTTTAGCGATCTCCGGCTTCTTTCTATTGGGCGCCTGGGCCGGGCATGCCCCCGGAAAACAGGATCTTCGGATTCCCAAGATGATGCTCAAAGGGCCCCTCAAAACATTCAGTTTCAAAAACAAACAGGAAGTGGTGGGCAAATTCAATCCGTCGCTCTTCCCCGAAGTCCTAAAATTTGTTTCCGGGATCAGCAATGCGAACGCCAATAAAACGACGGGAGAATTTTGGGCTGTGGCCGTTGACGACGGCCTGAAGGCTGGGGCTGGCGACGTTGGCGACTACTGTTGGATCGGGTTCGCGTCCAACGGGCTCAGGAACGTCGGATCCTCCGACTGGGTGAACGTCATTATCTCCGTCACGTTCACCGTCTCCGAAGTGATGGACGTCGAAGCGAGCACGTTCATGGTCGCGCCCTTCGCCGGAGGGCAAAATATCGCAGATGCGGACGGCTACCTATCCGTTGAAAAACCAGGCACTTACACGGTTTCTTCGCGCCCCTTCAACATGCAGCCAAATGTCGATTATTACGTCCAGGCGTTTATTTCTTTATGGGGGATGAAAAACAAACCGGGAGGTGTAGTCGGTAAAATCTCCTCCATCAAATTCGTCTTTTGATATCTTGATTTTCGGGGTTCCCGCACGGGGGATCCGCCTAAGACGCGCTGCCCAGTTTAGAGGGTGCACTTTACCAACTTTTCTCAAATCCGGAGTCTGCCGGGGCCCAAAACGCCTTCTGTCAGATATTGATGAAACACCTTTCCCTACTCGGATTCGACCAACCATTTTTTGTAGATCTTGCTTTCTTTCAGCTGCCAATGCAGGACATCGTGGTAGAAAAACGAGTAGAAATTCCCCAAATAGAGGATCGGCGGCCGGGTCAAGAGCTTCTGCATGAAACGCGTCGGTCCGAACCAGGTGAACCACCCGGCGAACTTATGAAAGGACACTCCGACCTTAAAACCCCAATTCTCGGCCGCGGCGTCCTTATCGCCCGCGATCTCGATGTCTTCCGGACGGCCAATCCCCAGGCCTGATTCGTGGGCCAGCCGGATATAGGGAATGGTCAGAACAAGGAGATGGCTGTGAAAGAAGAACGACATCAGGCGGAACGACAGTGGTTGGGGCGAGAAAGGGTAATGATGGACGTCAACGGATGTTGACGCCTTCGGCGCGCAATAACGAAAAAGCGGAGCTTACCGCAGCGTACCCTCGTAGTGGGCGGTGAGCTGGCGCTTGCGCACTTCGTCCGACGTATAAAAAGGCAAGAGCACGGGAGCGACCCGGTCGGTCTTGATTTTCGCTTTCTTGATTTCGTTCTCGTAGGCCGTGATGTGCTCGAGCGAGAGCTTTCCGAGCGCCGCGGCTTTCACATATTCGGCCGCGAATTTTCCCGCTCTTCGGCCGAAGACGTTGTAATCCAGGACGGAATTGCCCATCAGCCGGTTCCGGCCGTGGACGCCGCCCGAGGCTTCGCCGGCCACATAAAGGCCTTTGATGTTCGTCTCGCAGTGGTCGTTGATTTCGACGCCGCCGTTCTGGTAATGGAGCGAGGGATAGACGAGCATCGGCTTTTTGGTGATGTCGATGCCGTAGCGGTTGAACTGGCGGTACATGGCCGGGAAGTTCTTGTTGATGTAGCCCTCGCCTTCGATGATATCGATGAGCGGCGAATCGAGCCACACGCCCCAGCGGCCGCTCGGCGTCTGGATGCCGTTTTTCCGCTCCAGGCATTCGCGGATAATGGCCGCGCTTTCGACGTCTCTCGGCTCTCTCGGCCAGACAAAGAGCTCGCCGAGTTTGTTGATCGGCTGGCCGCCCGCGCCCCGGATTTTTTCCGTGATCAGAAAGCCGGCGATCTGCTCCGGGAAAGCGGCTCCGGTCGGGTGGTACTGGACCGAGTCCATATAAAGAAGCTTCGCCCCGGCCCGGTAGGCCATCACCAAGCCGTCTCCGGTCGCGCCGTAGTGATTTGTCGTGTCGAAACCTCGGATGTGGAGCCGGCCGTAGCCGCCCGTGGCGATGATGACGGCCTTGGCCTTGACCGTGAAGTATTCCTCGGTTTCCATGTTGTAGATGACGGCGCCCGCCGAGCGTCCTTTGTTGTCCAGAATGAGCTCGATCGTCGGCATAAACTCCAGGATTTTAATATCATCCGGGTGGTTGCGGACTTCGTCCATAAGCGTCCGCATGATGATGGCCCCCGTATAATCCCGGCAGGAGTGCATCCTTTTGCGCGACGTTCCGCCGCCGTGGAGGACATACATCGAGCCGTCGGGATTCTTGTCCCAGACGACGCCCAGCTCTTCGAGCCATTTGACGACTTCAGGGCCGTCCTCGGTCATCGCCCGCACGAGATCGGGCTTGTTGTCGAAGTGACCGCCGCCCAGGGCATCGAGATAATGCCGCGGTGGTGAATCTTTTTCCGTGACCGCAGCCTGCATGCCGCCTTGGGACATCATAGAATTGGCGTCGCCGATGCGCAGCTTGGTCGAGATGATCGATTTGGCGCCGTTCTGACGGGCGATGATCGCCGCGGCGCAGCCCGCCCCGCCGCCGCCGACGATGAGAATATCGGTCTCATAATCCGGCGTCGTCAGATCGAAAAGCTTGGGGGCGATCCGGCTGTGGGATTCGAGCATATCGGCGACTTCGGTCGTCAGGAGCTCGCCTTTATTCGGTCCGATGTGGATCTTGCGCCGGGCTTCGGGCTTTTCGTCCGGGTGGAATTTTGTCAGGACGTCCTGCCGCTCCTCGGCCGTCATCGGCTTGAAAACGGCTTTTCCGGATTTTTCAAGCTCCAGCCTCTTCGATCGGGTTTCATCGACCTTTTTCAGGGATTCATGCATGTATTCTGGGTACATCGGACACTCCTTTTATTCGATATCCCGGGCGTAGTATTTCTTCTTGAGATCGTCTTTCTTCATCTTCATCATCTCTTTGTATTCGGCGTCGTATTTTTTGCTTTTGATTTCCATAAGCCGTTTCTCCAGGTGTTCGCTTTTTTTAGATAGATATTTTCCGTACAGCCGCCGGGCGAGAATCCCGACGTTGTAATGGACGATTTCCGCCGGGCAGCGAATGGCGCAGAGGCCGCAGCTCAGGCAGTCGAAGGACAGGTCCATGACTTTCTCGACCTCGCCCCGCATGGCGGCCTGGATGTAATCCATGACTTCCAGCTCTTGGGGACAGGCCTTGGTGCAGGTGTTGCAGGCGAGGCAGCGGAAAATTTCGGGATAGAGTTTCTGGAAGACCTCGACGCTGGCCTTGAGCTTATCGATGTCGTAAACGGGTCTCTGGGCGGGGATAGCGGGAAGCTGGCTGAGCCACATGCCGTCCTGGACGAGCGTCATGCAAGCCATTCCGGTGTAGATCTTGTAATCGCCGGGAAGCCGGTAAACCGTGGCGCAAGCTCCGCAGAACCCCTCGCGGCAGCCGGCGCCGCGCTTGATCTGGTAGCCGGCGTATTCGATGGCGCCCATGATCGTGGCGTCGGCCGGCACCCGGTGAGCCTTGCCCATGATATAGACGGTGACGAAAGTCTTCGTTTCAGCCTTGGCTTTTTTTCCTTTGGCTTGGGTTTTTTTGATTTTGGCCATTATTCTCCTCCTGGATGTTTTCGGCCTTCGCTGTGTTTCGGGGTGTCGTCAGAGAGGCCGAGCGGGCCGAGCTTGCGGACATGTTCGATGAATTCATTTATGACCGTGACGAATTTTTTGCCTTCCGCGGCGGAGACCCACTCGAGACGCAGCCTGTCGGGCTCGACGCCGAATTCCTTGAGGATCCGCTTCAGCAAGATCATCCGGCGCAGAGTCTTGTAGTTGCCGTCGATGTAGTGGCAGTCGCCCGGATGGCAGCCGCCGATAAAGACGCCGTCGGCTCCTTTTTTAAAGGCCCGCAGGACGTGCTGCGGATCGATCCGCGACGAGCACATCACCCGGATCATGACGCCGTTGGGCAAGTATTCCATGCGCGATGTCCCGGCCAGGTCGGCGCCCGCCGACGTGCACCAGTTGCAGGCGAAACAGATGATTTTCGGCTCAAATTTTTCCATCGGCGTCCTCAATCTCCTTCCAGGATGACATCGACCATGGACTGGATTTGATCGTCCGTGAAATTCCTCTGCTGAGAGGCGCCGGACGGGCAGGCGGCGATGCAGCAGCCGCAGCCTTCGCACAGGACTTCATTGACGCCGACGATCTTTTTTTGGGCATCATAAACCCGGGCGCCGTAGGGACAGAGCGCCATGCACAGCTTGCAGCCGCTGCAGATATCCTCGTCCACTTCGGCGACGATCGGGTCATGCTGGAGCTCGTCGGCAGAGAACAGGGCGAGCACTTTGCTCGCGGCGCCGCTCGCCTGGGCAACGGCCTCGGGAATATCTTTCGGCGCCTGGGCCGCCCCGGCCAAATACATGCCGGCCGTGACGCTTTCCACGGGCCTGAGCTTGGGATGAGCTTCGGCTAAAAATCCGTCCTTATCGACCGGGATCTTGAGCTTTTTGGCCAGCTCCCCTGCGCCTTTGGACGGCCGCATGGCCTGGGCCAAGACGACCATGTCGGCGTCGATCTCGATGCTCTTTCCGGTCAGCGTGTCCACGCCCCAGACTTTGATCTTCCCTTTCTCCTCGAAGATCTTGGAGACTTTGCCGCGGAGATAGATCACGCCGTCGTCTTCGATGGCCCGCTGGACGAACTCTTCATAGTTTTTTCCGCCCGAGCGGATGTCAATGTAGAAGATGTAGGCCTGACCGTCGGGGACATGGTGCTTGTAGAGCATGGCGTGCTTGGCCGTGTACATGCAGCAGATCTTGGAGCAGTAGGCGCAGTGCATCTCCGGATCGCGGGAGCCCGAGCATTGGATGAAGACGACTTCCTTCGGCTCTTTGTGGTCGG
>Ga0315282_10011787_pt1 | contig 13485 bp, 12 predicted proteins | sample YL17G07_20_MG_FD_203693 | JGI IMG/M metagenome (GOLD analysis project Ga0315282, IMG submission 203693) | Sediment microbial communities from Yellowstone Lake, YNP, Wyoming, USA - YL17G07_20 | ecosystem: Environmental > Aquatic > Freshwater > Lake > Sediment | place: USA: Wyoming | collected...
CCATATGTTTGTCAACAAAAAAATCCTGCTATTGCGAAAAAATATTTTGAGTTTACCTGGACAAATAGAAAAAAGGCAGGTCTGAAGCGGATTAGAAGCGCGAAAAAAACTCGCTCTTCATTGCTGGATGACCCACGAAGAGGTGACCCAAAATTTCTTTCATTTTATTCCCCGTCTCACCTCATCTCATCCGGTATCACATTCTCTCCTTCTTTCTCTATTCTGCCTGCCCGTCTTCGTCTGACGATTCTCTAAAATCACCTGATCTACAATCTCTCCACACAGGATGCATCTCCATCCCAAAAAATGTTCATCGGAACCGTAGAATCTTTCATAGACCATCACACTACCACAACGATGACACTTCATATGACACTCCTGATATTGATTTTCCCCTCCATTTTAAAAAGGTGATTTGTAAAATTTAATGGCTTTTTTGTCAAATATTTTTATTGGCAAGCTCCAAAGCATATTTTTTCCATCCCAAAAGAAAAAGCCCCAAAATGATTGGGGCTTTTTCTTCTAAAATTGGTGGAGGCGGCGGGAATCGAACCCGCGTCCGGAAACCTTCCGACAGAACATCTACATACATAGCCTGTGTTTTAAATTCGCCCTTCCAAACTCCCACAGGCAGGATCTCAGAAGGACTATCTTATGGAGATTCGCCCCTCACCCTATAAGCGTCGGGGAGAGACTATCCTGTTTTTCTGACATCCCGTCCTGCCCTACAGGAAAGAACAGGGGGGACGCCTAGCTGCGCTTAGGCAGCCAGGGCATAATCGTAGTTGGTTGCGATTATGTTTATTCCCATTTGTTTTACGAGCCAATGGGACCTCGGTATGCAGCCCTGACGTCAACGATCCCCGTCGAACCCTTTTCGCCCCCTTTCCATTTCACGTTCCATGGTTTTCTTCTTGAGGGTCTCCCTCTTATCGAAGAGCTTCTTTCCCTTTGCGAGAGCGAGATCCACCTTAACCTTTCCATTGACAAAGTAAAGCTTGACCGGAATCAGCGTATATCCCCTCTGCTCCACTTTGCCAATGAGGCGTTTGATCTCCTTTTTGTGAAGGAGGAGTCTCCTCTTCCTCAAAGGGTCGTGATTCAATCTGTTAGCCTGGGCATAAGGGCTGATATGAGCATCGACCAGGAAGACCTCGCTCCTTTTGATATCGCCGTAACTATCCCCCAGGTTGACCTTTCCTTCCCGCAGGGATTTGACCTCAGACCCAAGCAGGGAGATCCCGGCATGGTACGTCTCTTCAATAAAGTAGTTATGAAATGCCTTCTTGTTCTGACAAATCAACTTTTCGCCCATCGATCAAAACCACGCATAGAGCATAGCGATAATAAAGTCAACTAATTAGGTTTATAGGAAAATCACCTTCTTGGCTATCTATATCTATTTTAGCGGAAAAATAGATTTAAATCAAAGGATTCCTTTACTCTAACTGCTCTCCTCCCATCGAGTGAAAGGAAAAAGGGGGTCAATTTGCTGGTGGATTCTTACGCCATGCCCCATGCGCTATGCGCTCTGCGTTCTTTTAAATGCGGACGGGGAGTTCAATGAGGAAGGTTGTTCCTTTGGGTTTGTTGTCCCGCACCCGGATATATCCGTTGTGATCAGAGATGATGGCGTTGATGATGGTCAGCCCTAACCCCGTTCCACTTTTTCTGGTCGAAAAATAAGGTTCGAAAAGTCTCCCTTTGTCTTCGTCAGGGATCCCACGACCATCGTCACTCACCTCAAGGCGAACCATCTGTAACTTGGAATCGTAACTCGTCTGGATTCTGATCTTTCCTTCATTTTCGATGGCAGCAAGACTATTCTTGATCAAATTGATCATCACCCGTTTCATCTGATCCCGGTCGATCTTAAGGACAGGAAGCTCATTGGGAATAAATTCAAAACGGACTTGTTTTTGAATCCCCTGGAAGAGAATCAGGGTCTCCTGAATGATCTCATTGAGATGATTGGGAGTAGGTTGGGAGGCTGGCATACGAGCAAAGTTCGAAAATTCGTTGACCATTCCCTTCAATTCTTCAACTTGTTTCACGATCGTCCGGGTGCACTCATCAAAGACCGTCCCATCGGGTTGAAGTTTTTCCAAATACCGTTTCCTGAGCCGTTGAGCAGAAAGTTGAATAGGGGTTAATGGATTTTTGATCTCATGAGCAATCCGCCGAGCCACCTCTCTCCAAGCCGCCATCCTCTGTGCTTTGATCAACTGGGTGAGGTCATCGAAGACAGCCACGAAACCGAGGGATTTTCCCTCCTCATCCCTCAAGGTGGTTAGATTGATCAACAGGGACAGGGATTTCCCCTCCAGGTTCACAATGACCTGTCTCTCAATAGAATCCTTTCCAGAAGATCTGAGTTCATTCAATAATCGCTCAATCTGCTCCACATACTCCTTCGGCAATGCCTCGGAGAATTTTTTCTCCAGGACGGCTTCCCCTTTGAACTCTAACATCTGTTCCGCAGAAGTGTTGATGGTCGTCACATTTCCTTTCTCATCGATGGAGATGACTCCAGCGGCTACATTTTTCAGGACGATCTCCATGTACTTCTTCCGTTGCTCCAACTCAGAACGGCTCACCTGAAGATCTCCCGTCATTTGATTGAAGGATTGGACAAGCATCCCAATCTCATCTGCCGCTTTCATCTGAATTCGGAAATTGAGATCTCCCGTGGCAATCCGATGGGTGGCCTCTGCCAAATCTTTAATCGGAACGGTAATATCCTTAGCTAAATGGAAACCAAACCACGTGGCCGAGAAGACGATGAGAAGGGTGACCATCAGCAGAGCCATCATGTAGCTAAACTTGATCGGCTTTTTCAAAATCTTCAATTGTTTATATTCCACAAAGGCCTGTGAGATCTCACGCATCTTGACCGTTAGACTTTTAGGAATAAAATGCGAGGCCACGACGATTCCCACCACCTCCCCTCCTTCCGAAGGATTGAAAATGGGGGCAATGCCAGTGATCATCTCTCCCTCTCCCACCGACAAGATTCTGGAAACCTCTTTTCCTGAAAATCCTGCTTCCAACAAATCCTTCGGAAGATGGAGAGAAACAGGTTTGAGCATGGGATCCTCTACTCCAATCGTATTCCCCTCTCCTTTCAAAAATATCCCAAGGGTGCTGAGATGGTGTTCCTGTCGTCTAACTTCCAGTTGCTCTCTCAACAGGCTCATTTCTCTTGATCCTTTGTTAAGGCCTTGTTTGGAGAGGAATTTACTAATCTGTTGAGCGGTGGAAACTGTATTGTTAGCAAAATCTCGATAATAGGTCTGAGCCACTTCTAAGGATCCTTGAAGGGACTGCTCCACCTGGGCGCTAAACCAATGTTCCACACTATTGGTGATGAATCCCACTGCTACCAAAAAGAGGAGAATGGTTGGAATGAGGGAAAGGCTGACAAAAGCCACCACCAATTTGGTTCTGAGCTTGGCTCCCAAGACTTTCCGCTTTCGCTCAAAGATCAGTTTTACCAGATTCCGGATCACCAAAAAGATCAGGAGGAGAATCAGGATAATGTTGATGTTGATCAGGCTGAAAATGATGATATTGTTGGCGACAGGGATTTTCCCTCCTATTTGGGGGAATTTCATCTCGAAGGTTGTAAAGATGAGGATGAGGATAGAGATGATCCCAATGATGATCAACTCATTTCGTCGTTTTCTTGCTTCAGGGGAAATTGCTTTCTTCATCTATTAACCTTTTTAATCCCCCCAACCCCCCTTTAGTCTCCGACCCAGAGCGGTCTCTGACCCGGAGGGTAAAGGGGGGCGAGGGGGGATTTTTAAGGCGGAAGAGGTTCGATATGCCAATCGGTTTCGAAATCCCATAAGGAGACGAAAAAGAAGAGATACTCTAAATGAAGAGGAAGCCTGACTGGATCCAATTCGGCCTTGATTCGAAAGTAAGTAGGAATTCCGGGTTCGAGTAGAGAGGAAGACCAAATTTCAAGCTCTTTCACTTTAGACATCAGCTTTTTGGCCTCCTCCAAACTGGAAGCAACCGGAGAGGAACGGTTTTCTTCTAGTGTCACTTGATAGACTTTTTGAATGGGATGGTATTGGACAGTATGATGAAACTCGTGAGAGGCCACTTTCCGATCCTTCCACCAACTTCTTTTCTGATAAAGATTAATATAAAAGGTGAAGGTCGTCCGTATCCCCGACTGGATGGCCTCCTCCATCTTCTCCGTAAAACAGTCCTCCACATCGAAACTGACCTTCCAGACCCCATTCGCCCCCTTCACATTGACATCCTTAATGGAGGCTTTTTGACAAAAGGCTGAAAGAGGAAAAATCCAGATCAAAAGGAAGGCGATCCCTCCGATGAACCATTGATTTCGTCTCTTGTGTTTCAAATTGGTTTTGATCGCCATAGTGTATAAGTAAAAAAAGGGGATTTTCGAAGGGGACCATAAGCCGAGTTCTGTCATCCCGATCCCGCTTTTCAGTGGGAATCGGGAGGATGGCCATTTATCTAGGGCCCTGATTGCTCAGGGTCTCAAGCGACCTCACCCGTCCCGCCTTTGTCCCGATGCTATTGCCTCGGGACAAATTTGAATGGGCTTTTCTTATCTCCCCTGTGGAGTAGGCGTAGCCGCCACTCCACAGGGAGGAAGCGGAACCTATTTGGTCTTGCTCCAGGTGGGGTTTACCTATCTACCCCAATCGCTCAGGGTACTGGTGAGCCCTTACCTCGCCTTTTCACCCTTACCCTGTGGAGTGGCGGCTACGCCTACTCCACAGGGCGGTATGTTTTCTGTGGCACTTTCCTTACCCCCGTGAAGTGGCGGCTGCGCCTACTTCACAGGGGCAGTCCGTGTTACGGACCACCCTGCCCTTTGGAGCTCGGACTTTCCTCTCCTCCTCATTTCCCGCTTCGCGTGATATCAGGAGGAGCGACCATCTGCTCCCCTTCGACTCCCCTCCTTTCCTGAGATTTCTGGAAAACTGAAGAAATCTCTGATTAATCAAGAGAGCTTATCGTAGTCTTTTTGAGCTCTCTTCCTTTTTCCTTTACGATCCTCCTCTGGATCGCTTGATTCGCCAAACGGTCTGCTTCTTTATTCTCTTCCCTTGGAATGGATTCAATCTCAAAGAATGAAAATGTTTTTAAATTCTGGAGCGCTGTTTTGTGGAGGGCCTTTAAATTCAAATCCTTCACGCGATAGACCCCTTTAATTTGTCTTTCGACCAATTCTGAATCCGTGAAGATTTGGAGGGTGTTACCCCCCAATCGCTTTGCTTCTCTCAGCCCTAAAAGAAGGGCCCAGTATTCTGCCTGATTATTCGTCTTGTGGCCGAGATATCGGCTTACCTCCGAAATTTTTCTCCCTTCTCCATTCGTAATCCAAATCCCTGCCCCTGCACTCCCCGGATTTCCCCTGGAGGCTCCATCAATATAAATGACCAATCGATCTTCTGGTCCCGAGGATTTCATTTCCTGCTTCGATCTCCATCCCAATAGAGAATTCGGTTACAGTTGGGACACCGAATGAGGGCATTGTTTTTTAGAACCTCGATGAACATTTGAGGGGGAACATTTACAAAACAGCCCTGGCAGGTCTCGTTCTTGACGCTGACCACACCCACCCCCTGTCTTTTTTCCTTCAAGGTATGATAGAGTTTGAACAGTTTGGATTCGATCTGTTTAGAAAGGACCTCCCTTCGTTCCATCTTTTCGTTCCAGGCCCCCTCATCATGGTCCATCTTTTCTTGAAGCTTTTTCCGCTCCACCTCAATTTTTTCGAGGGTCATCCCCACTTCCTTTTCTCTTTTAGAGATATCCTTCTTGAGTTCGTCGATTTCCTCCAAAACCTGGAGGACCTCTTCTTCCATCCGGCTGTTCGCTCCCTTGATAGCATCGATTTCGATAAGGAGGGCCTGATACTCTTTGTTGGTCTTCACTTCGGACATCCTTCCTTCTGCCCTCTTGATTTTTTCTTGCTCCAAATTCAGCTGCCCCTCTCTCTGCCTCCGCGTCTTCTCTAAGGATTCGATCTTTTCCTTCTCCTTCTGAATCTTCTCTTTCTCGATCTTCTGTTTTTCATCCAACTTTTTCATCTCTTTGGGATACCGATCTTTTTCCTCCTTAATACTCTTGAGTTCAAGATCAACTTTTTGAAGTCCCCAAAGCAGTTCTAATTGCTTCTTCAATCCTTGCCTCCTATCTGACAAATTTTGTAGGAATAAATCCTAAACGGTTTGTCCCCAAATAAAAAGAGTGCATCCCTTTGGTGCACTCTTTTTATCCCGTCCAGACTCACGGAGCATCTTTTCTTTTACCCCCAAGGAGTGCATAAGAAATTCTTCCCTTTCTTGGTGGGCCCACCTGGGTTCGAACCAGGGACCTACCGGTTATGAGCCGGTGGCTCTTCCAGCTGAGCTATGGGCCCCATCCTTATTATATGTCATCCCCCAAGAGTGTCAACCCCATCTCAATTTCGGAATGCTGATTGCGGATTGCGAAATATGAATTTAAGTTTTAACTCCGCATTCCGAATTCGAAATATTATGTTTCGAGGAAACTTTTCAACTTCTTCGCCCGGCTGGGATGTCGTAATTTCCTTAATGCCTTTGCCTCAATCTGCCGGATTCTTTCCCGGGTGACATCGAAATCCTGCCCCACTTCTTCCAAAGTATGGTCGTATTTTTCCCCAATCCCAAATCGCATCCTCAAAACCTTCTCCTCTCTGGGAGTGAGACTGGCTAGGACCTTTCGAGTTTGTTCTGATAAATTGGCATTGATCACAGCCTCCTGGGGTGAGATAATTGCTTTGTCTTCGATAAAGTCCCCTAAGTGGCTATCTTCCTCCTCACCGATGGGTGTTTCAAGAGAGATTGGCTCTTTGGCAATCTTCAACACCTTCCTCACCTTATCCAAAGCCATATCCATCTTCTCCGCGATCTCTTCGGGAGCGGGCTCTCTCCCTATCTCCTGCACGAGGTATCTGGAGGTTCGGATCAATTTATTGATCGTCTCGATCATATGAACGGGGATCCGGATGGTCCGCGCCTGATCCGCAATGGCTCGTGTGATGGCTTGCCGGATCCACCAGGTCGCATAGGTGCTAAATTTATAACCTCGTTGGTATTCAAATTTATCCACCGCTCTCATCAACCCGATATTCCCCTCCTGAATGAGGTCTAAGAATTGAAGCCCGCGATTGGTATACTTTTTTGCAATGGAGACAACCAGCCTCAGGTTCGCCTTCACCAATTCACTCTTGGCCTCATTGGCTTTTGTCTCCCCTTCCACAATAGCCTTCACCGCGGCGGCCAACTTGCCAGCAGTCAGGCCACATTCAGTTTCCACCTTGTGGATCTTCCTCTGGACATTCATGGTGGCCCGGGAAATCTCTTGGAGATCGGATTTATTCAATTTTCGGGTCCGAAGAAGTTTCTTCTCACTCACACTCCTTGCCTTCAACTTCTTCAGATAGCTCCGCGCCTCCTGAACAGAAATTCCCCACTTTTCTTCAAACTTCTTGATCTCGTTTTCGCCTTTTTCAACCCGGTTCAGCATCTGCTTCATTTTTTGGACAATTTTATTAATCTGAACATCTCTCAAATCCATCTGATTGAAACATTCTAAAATCTCTTCCTGTTTCTTTTTAACCTGCCTCTGTATCTTGCCTCTCGGAATTGACCTTTTTTTCAGAAGCCGCCGAACCTCCTCATTCCTTCGCTTGATTCGATCGATGAGTTCCAAAATCTTTTTTTTCTGGGCCTGTTCTTCTTCGAAGCTAACTTCTTCCTCGTCGATTTCGTTGGTCACTTCCCGGATCTCTACCTTACCAGCCTTGATTGCATTGCCCAGATTGATAACCTCTTTGACGACCATGGGACAGTTCAAGACGACGCTCAGCACTTCTCTCTTACCGTTTTCAATTCTTTTAGCAATCTCCACCTCTCCTTCTCGGGTGAGAAGGGAAACCGATCCCATCTCGCGGAGATACATTCGAACGGGGTCTGTGGCCCTGCCAAAGGTCTCCATTTCCAATTCATCGCCTTCTTCCTCTTCCTTCTCCACGGCCTTCTCTTCTTCCACTTTCAACCCTTGTAGATCATCCACCACATCGATGTCCATTTCGTCGAACATCATGAGGACATCATCAATCTGATCAGAGGAGACGATATCGTTGGGAGGGATACCATTCACCTCATCGAAGGTCAGAAATCCCTTCTCCCCCTCTATTTTAATCAAGTGCTCAACCGCTTTGATCTTTCCTCCCTTCGCCATTGACCTCTCCCCCTAGCCTTTCCGAAAACTATCTTTCTGAAGGCCTTTCTCCCTCTTCGCCAGTTCCTGGCGTTCCTTTAAAAGAGGGACCAGCCTTTTTTCCTCTGGATGTTTCTCCGCCTCTTTAATCCTTTTAAGCAACTCGCCCCTTTCTCTTTTTAACCTCTTTTCACGAATCTTTTGGATACAATCCTGCAATATTTTTCCTCGATCCCCTCCCTCCAGCCCACTCTCCTGAAAGACAAATTCACACAACCTCCCTTTGAGTTCCTCCTCAAAATTGGCTAAGGCCTCTGGCAGGTCAAGCCTTCCTTTTCTCTGATAAAGATCTTCCAGGACCTCAGCTATTTTTTGTAAGACGGGGTTCTCAAACTCCTTGACGACACCCTCCTTTGAAATAGTTGGAATGACATCAGGATCGTGAACCATGAGACGGACCACCATCTCCTCTGACTTTGGAAAAGTCTTCTCTAGGAATGACTTTTTTAAATCTTCTCCTGTCTTGGGGGGCTCCTTTGGAGAAGATCGGAGCATTTCATAAAGGAAGGACTCCTGGATATCGAGCCTCTCTGCTAAAGCCTTTATATAGAAATCCCTTCGAATCTTATCTGGGATCTTCCCGAGGAGGGCCATGCCTTCCTTTGCTACTCTAACCTTCCCATCGATAGATTTCAAATCATAGGTCTTCATCAGCCGTTCAAAAAAGAAATCAATGAGGGGCACCGCACGCTCCACCCTTTTCCTGAAGTCTTCCAGATTTCCTTTTCTTAGAAATCCATCCGGATCCTCCCCTTTCGGAAGGACGATCGTCTTTCCTGCCACCTCCTCTTCTAACAAGAGAGGAAGGGAGCGAAGGGTGGCTTGGACCCCCGCTGGGTCCGCATCAAATATGGCGATCAAGTTTTTTGTATATCGTTTTAGGGTTTGAATATGTTGTGGGGTCAGCGCTGTCCCTAAAGTGGCAACACTATGCTTCAATCCAAATTGGTGGAGTGTTAACAGATCAAAATAACCTTCAACAATGATAACACAATCCTTCTCCGTGGCATATCGGTTGGCCACATGGAGGCCGTAGAGGACCTCTCCTTTATGATAGATAATCGATTCTGGAGAGTTAAGATATTTAGGTTGTCCTTCTCGAATCACCCTTCCCCCGAATCCGACTATCCGTTGATGGAGGTCAAAGATGGGGAAGAGGATCCTTCCCCGAAAAGCATCATACCAGCCCTCTTTCTTCTTGGGAAAGACCAAACCCAGTTCCCACGCCAGTTCGAGAGAAGCCTTCTTCTCTTGGAGATGTTGGACCAGTCCATCCCAACGATCGGTGGAAGTTCCCAATCGGTGTTCCGCAATGACCTCCTGGCTGATCCCCCTTTGAGATAAATACTTTCTACCCTCCTCACCCTCTCGCTGCTTGGTCAGGAGATCGTAGAAATACCCTGAGGCAATCTGGTTGACTTGGAAGAGGGCCTCTCTTTTGGCCATCTCCTTCTTTTGGGTTGCAGAAAGTTCACGGGTGGGGAGTTTCACTCCATAGCGCTTTGCCAGTTCCTCCACTGCTTGTGGAAAAGAAAAATGTCCCGCTTTCATTAAAAAAGTGAAGACATCTCCCCCTTCCCCGCAGCCGAAACAATGAAATATTTGCTTTTCCTCATTGACCATGAAAGAGGGAGTCTTTTCGGAATGAAATGGACAGAGGCCCTTATAGTTTTTCCCAGTCTTTTTCAGGGTCACATAATCCGAGACGACTTCCAGAACGCTGGACCGGTCCCGAATTTCCGAAACTTTTTCTTCGGATAAAAACCCAACGGCCAAACGATTTACCCCGTAAGAAAACCCTGCCATTTCCCCCGTTAGAAAGCCCCTCCGTTTATGGCGGGGATGACATTAATGAAAATTCAATTCCCTGCCCTGTTAGAAAGCCACGTATTTTCTAACGGGGTTTACCTCAATTCCACAATCGTGATCCCAGGACCACCCTTCATCGTCTCCCCGGGAGAAAAACTTTTAACAGCCCGATGTCCATTCAGGTATTGACTGATCGCATTTCGCAACCTACCAGAACCCACCCCGTGGATAATAGTGACTTTCTCCAATCCATGAAGGAGGGCTTGATCAATAAATTTATCGACCTTTGGGAGAGCATCCTCCACGGTCAGACCGATGACATTCAATTGAGAGGAAGGCTCTTCGACATCCCCCTTTAAAAGGGGGTGGCTTTTTTGTATCCCCATCTCCTTTTTCTCTTCTCCATCCGTCACCTGAACGATCTCAGAAAGAGGGGCCCTTACTTTAGCCTTATCCGTCAATATCTCTGCTCGATTTAATGGCTCTTTTACATTCGTCAGAATCCCAGTGCTTCGAAGGCTCTCAATTCTAACACGTTCCCCCACCTTCAAGCCACCCGGGATCGCAGAACGTCCTTTTTTTCTGATGGACGGGAGAAATTTCTCCCTGATCTCCTGAAGTCCTTTATGCTGAAGGCCAAGAGGGACCTTTTCCTCTTTTCTTCGACGAACCCATTCTTTTAACTCCTCTTCAACCTTTTGGACCGCTTTTCTTGACTTCTCCTCAGCCTTGGAATAAATTTCCAGTCTCCTCTCCTTAATCGTCTCCAGTATTTTTTTCAGTCTCTGATGTTCAAGCCCAACCTCTTCCTTCATCTTGGAAGCTTCCAGCTTTTCTCTTTGTGCATCCCTTTTCAACCTCTCCAAGGTCTCTAAAGCGTGCGTCACTTGCTCACCACTCCCATCTTGATGAGTATGTGCCGCTTCGAGAACCTTTTCTGAAATACCCAGCTTCTCAGCGACTAAAAAGGCATTGCTCAACCCTGACGATCCATAGGTGAGTGTATATTGGGGCTCCAAAGTTTCTTCATCAAACTCAACAGCCACATTCTCCACATCTGGATGAAGGTATCCATAGGCCTTGAGCCGATCGAAGTGAGTGGTAACCACGATCGAGGCTCCGCTCTCTCGGAATTGATCCAAAAAACCCATGGCCAGTGCACATCCCTCCTGGGCATGGGTTCCCACTCCCAGTTCATCCAAAAGGACGAGGGATTTCGGCCCTGCTTTTTCTAAGATTTGATCCACATGGAGGAGATGACTGGAGAAGGTGCTCAGATTTTCTTCGATATTTTGTTCATCGCCAATCACCGCAAAGATGTCTTGAAAGATTCCGACCTGGCTTCCCTCTTCCACAGGGATGGGTAGACCAGATTGAGTCATCAAGGTGAGAAGTCCCAATGTCTTCAAAGCAACGGTCTTCCCCCCTGCATTCGCTCCGCTCACGATGAGAACCTTAATCCCCTCTCCCATCCGGAGGTGGATGGGAACCACCTGATCTTCACGCTGAAGCATGAGAAGAGGATTTCGAGCTTCCTTCATCTCAATCCTTCCCTCTTCATTCAGGCGAGGCGAAATCCCCTTCAAAGGGATGGAGAGCTTTGCCATTGCATAGAGAAGGTCTAATTCTCCTAATATCTCAAAGTCGTTCCATAGATTTTGTCTTTCCCCTCGGACCTTATTGGTAAGATCTGCCAGAATTCGAAATTCCTCTTCCTTCTCTTCTCCCATGAGGATATTAATCTCATTGTTGAGAGCGACGACTTGAAGGGGTTCAAAGAAGAAGGTCATCCGGCTTTGGGACTGATCATGGATGATTCCTTCCAGCCGATTTTTGAAATCGGATTTGATGAGAAGAACGTATCGCCCATTTCTTAAAGTAATGAATTGCTCTTGAAAGATGGACTGAAGTTCTTCTTGATGGAGAAGGGATTCGAGCGCTCCCTTCACTTTTTCTCTGACCACTCCCAGCCGATGGCGGATATCTAAAAGGGCCGGGCTGGCTCGGTCGAGAATCTCACCTTTTATATTGATCGTTTGTAGGATCTCCTTCTCCAATGCCTTTTGGTAAGAAAGTCTGGAGTTCTTCTCCTGAAGATGAGGTGCTTTAACATTCTCCAACTTCTGGAAGAATCGCCTGAGCCCCTTGCACAATACCATTTGTTGATAGAGATCTAATAATTCTTTAACCTCCAGAATAGATCCTTCGATTTCTAATTTATTTAAAATCCCTTCAATATCTTTCAACCCTCCTAGGGGGATGTCTCCCTCTATTTCAAAAATTTTTTTAAGTTCCATCACTTCAGCTAATCTGGATTGGATCGAAGGAAGGTCTTTGGAAGGTCTCAAGGCTTCACAGCGTTTTCGACCTAAGGGGGAGATGGAATATTCTTTCAAAATATCTAATAAATGGTAAAACTCTAAAAGCTTGAGGGAACGATCATCCATAAAGCGTGAAAAAGGGAATTGGGTTAACTACAAAGAGGAGGATTTTATGGGGAAAGCCTTTCTTTCACCAATTGATTGATCAGTTTTCCATCGGCTTTCCCCCCAATTTTTGGCATGACTGATTTCATCACTTTTCCTATATCTTTTAAGGATGAAGATTGGGTTTCTTGAATGCTTTGATCAATGATCTTTAATATCTCTTCCTGGCTAAGGGGTTGGGGTAAAAAGGATTTTAATATCTCTATCTCTTTTTTCTCTTTCTCGACCAGGTCCATCCGTCCACCTGTTTGAAATTGTTCAACAGATTCCTCACCCTTTCTCACCATCACCTGGATCACCTTCACCACATCTTCGTCCTCCAACTTCTTTCTCAGCTCAATCTCCTTATTTTTCAACGCCGAACGAATCATCCGGATGGTGGAAAGTCTCAATTTATTGTTGGATTTCAGGGCTTGTTTCATTTCTTCGACCAGTCTCTCTTCCAGGCTCATCCTTTATCCCCTCTCCATTATTTTTCTCATTCTTTTCATTGCTCTTTTCTTGGCGGCCAACGCTTTCTTCTTTCTTTTGATGCTGGGCTTCTCATAATGCTCTCTTTTTCGAATCTCTGACAATATCCCCGTTTTTTCCACTTGTTTTTTAAACCGCCTGATTGCATTTTCAAAAGATTCGTTTTCCTTAATTTTAATCCCTGGCATCCATTTTTCCCCTCCTTCCATAAATTATTTTAAGGAAATAATTATATTATTTTATATTATAAAGTCAAATGTTTTTACCTCTTTGCTTACTTTCCCCTGCTTACTGGAACTCCGATATAAGGACTGAAAAAAAATAAAAAATTTTTGGAAAAACTTATGACATTGAAATTTGAATGTATGATTTGAGACCTTTACCAAAAGGCGTCTGAGCGGCCTTGGATGGGTTGATG
>Ga0315282_10011788_pt1 | contig 13485 bp, 9 predicted proteins | sample YL17G07_20_MG_FD_203693 | JGI IMG/M metagenome (GOLD analysis project Ga0315282, IMG submission 203693) | Sediment microbial communities from Yellowstone Lake, YNP, Wyoming, USA - YL17G07_20 | ecosystem: Environmental > Aquatic > Freshwater > Lake > Sediment | place: USA: Wyoming | collected...
GTCTTCGAGATCTTCGCCCCCAAGTTTGCGGGCCAGCGCATCTTGCTCAAGCCCAACCTGGTCTCGAGCGAGCCTTATCCGACCACCACCCATCCGGATACGCTCGCGACCCTGCTCGACCTGCTGCCCAAGGAGAACGTGACCATCGCCGACGCCGCGGCCGCGGACCTGATCCGGCCGGGCAAAGCGATCCGCGAGCACGCGCTCAACCGGCTCTGCCGGAGCCGGGGCCAGGAGATCGTGGACCTCTACGACCGCGCCATGACCACCTGGCAAAGCCCGCGCGGGTTCGAGCTCAAGCTCTCCGCCCTCCCCCGCAAGCACGACTGCCTCATCTCGCTCCCGGTCCTGAAAAGCCACGTCAACGCGCGCCTGACCGGCGCGGTCAAAAACTCGTTCGGGTTTTTGGCCCGGGCCGAGCGCGGCCGGCTCCATTTCGGCCGCGACCTGCTCCACCAGGGGATCGCGGAAATCGCCGTGGCGGCGCGGCCGGCGCTTTGCATCGTGGACGCGGTCGAGACGCTGATCGGCGCCAACGAGATGCGCCACGGCGGCCGGGCCCGGAATCTCGGCTGGATGCTGGCCGGCGAAGACCCGGTCGCGCTGGATGCCTTCGGATTCACGCTGCTCGCGCCGCTCGATCCAAAACTGAATGGACTCAAGCCCCGCGACCTGCCCTACCTGCGCCTGGCCCAGGAATACGGGGTGGGCGGGTTCGAGTATGAACTGAAGCAGGTGTGATACTGTTTTTTTTGAAGGTAGAAAAATGACTATATCCCCTGGGTGCCACTGGCTAAACCCGAAGGGCTTGCCAGTGCACGGGCAATCCCGCACCACGCGGGATTGGCCCGTGGCACCCAAGCGGGGGATTGATTACTATCCATTTAACGGTAAAGTAGTCTGAGCCATGGACAAGGTAGGCGGAGTCCTGGACCGGCTGGTCGAGCGCTGGAACCTGAAGCGCAACCTGCGCGAGCAAGGCGTATTCGCGGCGTGGGATTCCTGCGTGGGCGAAACGGTGGCGGCGCACGCCCAGCCGGACTCCATCCACCAGGGCCGGCTCCTGGTCACAGTCAGCGACCCGGCCTGGAACCATCAGCTCCAGTTCCTCAAGGACGACATCAAAAAGAAGCTCAACTCCATCCTCGGCCGGGCGGTGGTGACCGAGCTCCGCTTCCGAATCGGCGAGATCAATCCCAAAGCCAAGCCGTCACCGCCGGCGGCCAAGGCCAAGCCGATCCTGCTCGAAGCCGGCGTGCTGCAGGCGATTGAAGAAGCCGTGGCGGTGATTAAAGACGAGGAGCTCCGGGAAGTGGTGCGGCGCTATTTGATGGCCGCGGCCAAGCCAGGGAAGGAGAAGAAATAAACAAGAGTTTGATTTTCTTTGCCGCCCCTGATAGATTATGCTCGATTTAGTTGACTCTGTTTTGACAGTGTCCGCGGGGAAGAAGGAGGAGCCTGATGAAACCCAAGGCGCGTTCTCTGATCCTGGGGATGGCCCTGGTCCTGATCGCTTTGCTCGCCACCGGCCAATCCGTGCCCCAACTCATCAACTACCAGGGCCGGCTGACCAACGCCACCGGCCAGCCCGTCACCGGCAATGTGAATCTCACCTTTACCTTTTATGGCGCGCCGACGGCCGGCGCGGTCTATCTCACCGTGCTCCAATCCAACGTCCAGGTTGCCAACGGCATCTACAATGTCCTGATCGGCTCGGGCACGATCACGCCCGGAAGCGAGACCACTTTGGCCGCGGTGTTCCAGAAGCACGGCGAGGTGTGGATGGGGGTTAAAGTCAACGGCGATCCGGAGATGACGCCGCGGTCCTTGATCACCAGTGTGCCTTACGCTTTCCGTGCACAATCCGCGCAATCCGTGGATGTTTCGGCCATCTATGCGGCCTTAGAAGCGGACCCGGATCACGATCACGACGGCCATCGGAATCTGCTGGTGGGCGGAGACGATTGCAATGACAATGACCCCAATAATTGGAAGGACTGCGCCACCTGCGCGGATAATGATTTTGATTTGTGGTATTCAGGCTGTGATGCCTATACAACTATTTCCGGCCCGGATTGCAATGACTCAAATCCCGATATTTATCCCGGAGCGCCGGAACTCTGCGACGGCTACGATAACCAGTGTCCAGGAGACCCGGGGTATGGCCTGATTGACGAAGGATGCCCGCCCCCTGGCTGGCAAAAGATCGGAAACGATGTCCGAATCACCAATGCCATTTATGATAGCGAGCAACCTTCCCTGGTCTGGGCTGGCACGGAATATGGGGTAAGTTGGGAGGATTGGCGGCATGGAGACCCTGAAATCTATTTTGCCCGGATCGCAGCCAATGGGACCAAGATCGGAGGTGATGTCCGGATCACCAATTACCCTTCATATAGAACCTCCCCTTCTTTGGCCTGGACCGGCACGGAATATGGGGTGAGTTGGTGGGATTCCGAGGATCTAAGCTACATAATCTATTTTGCCCGGATTGCGGCCAATGGGACAAAACTTGGACCCGATGTCCCGATCACCGGTAACCCTTATTTTCTCGCCTCCCCTTCCTTGGTCTGGGCCAGCACGGAATATGGGATGAGCTGGGAGGATTACCGGGATTTTAAGTTCGAAATCTATTTTGCCCGGATCGCGGCCAATGGGACCAAGATCGGAGCTGATGTGCGAATTACCTCCGGCCCTTATGATAGCAACGGACCTTCCCTGGTCTGGACCGGCACGGAATATGGGGTAAGTTGGTATAAAGGAGAAATCTATTTTACCCGGATTGCTGCCAATGGGACCAAGATCGGAGGCGATGTCCAAATCACCAATGACCCAGCTTATAGCTGGAAACCTTCTTTGTTCTGGACCGGCACGGAATATGGGGTGAGTTGGGATGATTACCGGGATGGTAATTATGAAATCTACTTTGCCCGGTTCACGGCCAGTGGGACCAAGATCGGAAGCGATGTCCGAATCACCAATGACCCTTCTTGGAGCGAAGCACCTTCCTTGGTCTGGACCGGCACTGAATATGGGGTGAGTTGGTATGATGATGGGTCTGATCTCTACTTTGCCCGGATCGCAGAGAATGGGACCAAGATCGGAAGCGATTTCCAAATCGCCAATGGCGACTCACCTTCCTTGGTCTGGACCGGCACGGAATATGGAGTGAGTTGGTCTGATAACCGGGATGGTAATTCTGAAATCTACTTTGCCCGGATCGGTTGGGTGCCGTGAGCATAGCGGAACCCTTCCTTCAGGGGGATCTCGGGCCGCTGGCCTCTTGGGTGGTTAGGATTTCCCCGCCGGGTCCCGCATTCGCCTGTTTATCGCGATCGGCGAGATATTGCTCGATGAGTTGCTTGGCCAGGGGGGCCGCGGCGGAGGAGCCGTGGCCGCCGTGCTCGACGAGCACCGCGACCGCGATCTCGGGCGCGTCGGCCGGGGCCAGGGCCACAAACCACGCGTGGTCGCGGAACTCCACCGGCACCTCGTTCTCCGGGAAGTCTTTGTAGCTTTCGAGCTTGAGGACCTGGGCGGTGCCGGTCTTGCCGGCGATCAGCACCTTGTCGCTGCGGGCCGACCAGTAGGCGGTGCCGTGAGGATCGTTGACCACCCCGGTGATGGCCTTGAGCAAAAGGTCGCGGGTGGCGGGGGAGAGCGGAGTGGAGGGGAACCGTTCGGGCTCGAATTCCTTGATGGTCTTGCCGTTCAAGTCCAGCACCCGGCGGATCAATTGCGGCCGGAGCACCTGGCCGCCGTTGCCGAGGAAGGCGGGGATGAAAGCGGCCTGGAGCGGGGTGACGAGGTCGTAGCCCTGGCCGATGGAGCAGGACAGGGTTTCGCCGGGGAACCAGTCCACGCCCAGGGTCTGCTTTTTCCAGATCGTCCAAGGGATCAGGCCGGGCTTTTCTCCGGAAAGCGGAATCTTGGTGGCCACGCCCAGCCCGAAGCGGGTGGCATAATTGTAGATGCGGTCAATTCCCAGGCGCTGGCCGACCTGGTAGAAGAAGATGTCGCAGGACTGGACGATGGCCTGCTCGATGGTGAGCCGGCCGTGGCCGTGCTCTTTCCAGCAGTGGAAGACGTGCTCGCCGTAAGGATAAGTGCCGGAGCAGCTCAACTGGGTGGTGGGAGTGAGGACCTTTTCTTCCAGGGCCGCGGCGGCCAGGATGATCTTGAAAACCGAGCCGGGCGGATACTGGCCGGCAATGGCCCGGTTGAGCAAGGGGCGCAAGGGATCCGAGGCGAGTGAGTTCCACTGCTCGGCGCTGGTCTTGCCCACGAAGGTGGCGAGATCGTAACTGGGCGCGCTGACCAGGGCCAGCACCTCGCCGGTGTGCACCTGCAGCACGACCGCGGCCCCGCTCTTGCCCTGGAAGAAATCCGTGGCCAGGCGCTGGAGATTGGCGTCCAGGGTCAGCTCGAGGGTGTGGCCCCGGACCGGCTTGCGGTTCTTGATCTCGAACTGGCCGCAATCATCGCTCATCTTCTTGCCCTTGGCATTGACGGTTTTGCAGTCCAGGCCGTTCTCGCCCCGGATCCAGGATTCGTCCTCGCGCTCAATTCCTTCCCGGCCGATCAGGCCTCCCATCTGGTACCGGCGATACTCGGGGTCCGCCAGCTCCTGGGCGTGCACCTCGCTGAGATAGCCCAGGACATGGGCGGCCATCTTGCCGTCCGGGTAGTCCCGCAGCGGCTCGACCTCGATGTGCACGCCGGACAGAAGCCGCATGTGCTCTTCCACTCGGGCCAACTGCTCCCGGGTGATGTTCACCCGCAGCAAGACCGGCACAAACGGAGACCAGCGCTGGTTCTGGGCGATGGTTCGGCGCAGGTCCTCGGGGGTGGTATCCAGGTACGAGGCCAACTGGACGACGGTCTCCGGGTTCAGGTCCGTCGGGATGACCGAGATATTGAAGGCATGACGGTTCTGGACCAGGAGCCGGCCGTAGCGGTCGCGGATCAGGCCCCGTTCGGCCAGCACCTGGAAGTAGCGGATCTGGTTTTCTTCGGCAATCCGCCGCCATTCCCGCGCCTCCAGGATCTGCAATTGCCAGAAGCGCAGGAGCAGGATGCCCAGCAGGGCCAGGGCCGGGATCAGGACCCAGTTGAACTTGCGCTCCAGGGCTTGGGTCTCGCGCTCGCTCAGATAAACCGCCATGGGATTACTTGCGGCCGGCCCCGTTTTCGAAGAGACCGGGAACCCCGGACATGACCAGGTAAAGGAAAGGAGCCAGCCCGGCATTGAGCAGGATCTCCGCGATCCAGAAGGGCCAGCGCTCGAGCGTGGGGGCGCCGGGGGAGCTGAACCACAGGATGAGGAGATAGAGGAGGACCTTGTCCACCACTCCGAGCACGAGCGCGAAAAGAAACTGCGCGGCCGGAGAGAGGGCCGAGAAGCGCCGGCAGAGGAGGTTGGCCAGAATGAAAATCAGGGTGCGGGAAAAAAGGAAGACGCCGGCGACGGGAAGCCCGCCGAAATAATCCTCGATCCCGCCGAGCAAAAAAGCCATGAGCGAGCCCTGGACCGGATCGCGGAACAAGCCCAGGAGCACGACCATGACGAAGATCAGGTCCAGGTGGATGCGGCCGGCAAAGAGGTATCTGGGCAGTTCGGTTTGCAGCACCACCGACATAAAGCCGGCCAGAAGCAGAAACGAGTAAGCCCGGATCATGGCCTCGCCTCGGGAAACACCGCCAAGACTTCTTCCAGGCGGGAGAAGTTCGCGCTGGGGCTGACCTCGACCCGGAGACCCAACTCGCCCGGATCGCTTCTGACCGAGGCGACCGTGCCGATCAAGAGGCCCTTGGGAAAGATCCCGCCCAGACCGGAGCAGATGACGGCGTCGCCCTTCATCACGTCGGCAGTGCGTTCCACGTATTGCAGGTCCAGGCTGTTCAATACGCCCTTGCCCTGGACCAGACCCCGCGCCCGAGTGCGCTGGACCAGGGCATCCACCCGACTGTTGCGGTCAATGATCAGCAAGACCTGGGCCGCCAGCTCTCCGATGGCGCTTCCGGGCTCGTCCAGGATCTGGCCGATCACGCCGTCCACCGAGACGACCACCATGCCGGCGCGAATCCCGTCCAGGCTGCCTTTGTCAATGGTGATGGTGTTGCTCTCGGCCAAGAGGTCCTCGGCAATCACCCGGGCCGGCACCAGCCGGTAGGGCACCTGTTGCTTGAACTCCACCAGCTTGCGCAGCCGCTCATTTTCCAGCCGATACTCTTCGCCGGTTACCTTGGTCTCGCCGAGCAGGGCCAGTTCTTTCTGCAGCTCCAGATTCTTCTCCCGGACTCCGACCAGGTAAAGGTAGTTGTTCCAGACCCGGGAAGCCGCCTGGAGCGGATAAGCGACCGCGCGCTGGGGCAGGCTGACGGCGCTGATCAAGACCCGGGCGAAAAGACTGGGGTGCTCGCGGGTGCCGAGATAGGACTGGCGGGAGAGGAAGAAGAAGCTCGCCAGGAGGAACCCGAGGGGAACGAGCCAGTTTTGTCGAGCGCGGATGAATTCCGACATGGCCGCGGGCGGCTCAACTGATTTCGATTTCGCGGAGGAGGTCGGGGTCGTCGAGGACTTTGCCGGCGCCGATGGCCACGCAGCAGAGCGGGTCATCGGCCAGCATCACCGGCAGCCCGGTTTCCTCCCGGAGCAGCACGTCCATGTTGCGGAGCAGGGCCCCGCCTCCGGCGAGCACGATGCCCTTGTCCACGATGTCCGAGGCCAGCTCCGGGGGGGTCCGTTCCAGGGCAATGCGCACCGCCTCCACGATGGCGTTGATTTCCTCGTTCATGGCCTCCAGGGTTTCCTCCGAGGTCATCTCGAGGGTTTTGGGAATGCCGGCCACCAGGTCCCGGCCCTTCACTTCCATCCGCTTGTTCTCGCCGCTCTGGTGAGCGATGCCGATGGAGATTTTAATCTGCTCCGCGGTCCGCTCGCCGATCAGGAGGTTATACTTGCGCTTGGTGTACTGGACAATGGCCTCGTCCATCTTGTCGCCGGCAATCCGCACCGACTGGCTGAACACGATCCCGGCCAGCGAGATCACCGCCACTTCGGTGGTGCCGCCGCCGATGTCCACGATCATGTTCCCGGAAGGCTCGGTGATGGGCAGCCCGGCCCCGATCGCCGCGGCCATGGGCTCCTCGATCAGGTGCACGTCGCGGGCGCCGGCGCTCTCGGCCGACTCCCGCACCGCCCGCTTCTCCACCTCGGTGATCCCGAAGGGGACGCAGATCACGATCTTGGGCTTGACCAGGGTCTTGCGCTGGTGGGCCTTGAGGATAAAGTAGCGCAGCATCTCCTGGGTAATCTCGAAGTCCGCGATCACCCCGTCTTTCATGGGACGGATCGCGCGGATGCTGCCCGGGGTCCGCCCCAACATCTGCTTGGCTTCTTCGCCCACGGCCAACACCTCGTCGCGGCCGCTGCGGGGGTTTTTGTGCACCGCCACCACCGAAGGCTCGTTGATCACGATCCCCTTTCCGCGCACATAGACCAATGTATTGGCCGTGCCCAGATCAATGGCCAGGTCGTTCGACAACATTCGAAAGATGGGACCAAATACCATGGACTTCCCCCACTCCTCGCGCGAGACTTCCCCCTCGATCAGGTATGATAATCAGTTATGTTACCAAAAATACCAACGAGAAACAACTCCGCTTGATTTTTCCGGTTTCCCGCCTTATGATAAAGATCAATTTTTTCCGAGAGGGAATGCACCCATGCTCAATGTCATCCGCAAATACACCCGGTCGTGGTTCACCAAGGTCCTGTTCTATTTTCTGGCCATCACCTTTTTCGGCGGGTTTGGGCTGCTCAGCTACCGCCGGAGCGGGGGGCGGCTGAGAAACCTCACGAAGTCGAAAGGGCCGGCGGAAGACGTTTTGGCCACGGTCCTCGGCGAGCCGATCACGCTCCCGGAATACCGCAGCCTGTTCTCCCGCACCCAGGAGCGGTTGCGCAAGCAATATCAAGGCGAGATCCCGGAGTCCCTGCTGCAAAACCTGGATCTGAAGAGCAAGGTCATGGACCAGTTGGTGGAGCAAACGCTCTTGAGGCGGAAAGCGCAGGAGTTGGGGATCCAGGTGAGCACCGGCGAGATCCAGCGCGAGATCGCCCGGATTCCGGAGTTCCGCGATTCCAGCGGCAAATTCGACCGCCGGCGCTACGTGCTCGCCTTGAGCCAGATGGGTTTTACCGAGGAGGCTTTTGAAGACGATGTCCGCCGAAGCATTGCCATCAACAAGCTCATGGCGGTGGTGGGCCAAGGGGTGAAGCTGGTGGAAGGCGAAGCCCGCGAGCGCTACATTTTTGAGAACGAGAAGCTCAAGCTCGGCTACCTGGTCTGGGACCCGGCTGAATTTGCCAGGAAGGCGGTTCCCACCGACGAGGAAATCAAAGAGTACTTTGACAAGCACCCCGAGGTGTTCGACCTCTCGGAAACGCGGAAGCTGAGCGGGGTGCGCTGGAGCATCGCCGATTTTGAAGCCAAGGTCAAGGTCAGCCCGGCCGAGCTCGAGGACTATTACCAGAAGAGCAAGGACCGCTACCTGGACCAGGAGCATCCGGAGGAAGTCCGGGCCAGCCACATCGTTCTCATGGTCAAGCCCGGGGCCGGTGAGGACGAGCGGGCCGAGATCCTGAAAAAGATCAAGTCCATCCGCGAGGAGGCGACCAAGCCGGCCGCGGATTTTGCCGAGCTGGCGAAGAAGTATTCCGAGGACCCCGGAACCAAGGCGGAGGGAGGCGATCTCGGCTTCTTCCCGCGCGGCCGGATGATCAAGGAATTTGAGGACGCCGCCTTCAGCATGAAGGTGGGCGAGATCTCTCCGGAGATCGAAACCCGGTTCGGATATCACCTGCTGAAGGTGACGGACCGGAAGCCCGCCCAATATCAGCCGCTGGAAAAGGTGAAGAAGGAGATCCAGGCGGAATTGGTCCGCAATAAGGCTCACGATCTGGCCCAGCAGGAAGCCGAGGCCGCGGCCAAACGGGTGGCGGAGGGCCAGAGCCTGGAGGCGGCCGCGGCCAAAGCGGGGCGCCCGGTTTTCACGACTGAATATTTTGAGAAGGGCGAACCGGAGGTGCCGGGGCTGCCCGACTCGGCCCAGGTTACCGAGCAGGCTTTTTACCTCAAGCCGGGCGAGGTCAACAAGGAGGTCATTACCGGGCTGGATGACTTGTATCTGATCCGGCTCGATGACCTCAAGGCGGCGCACAAGGCGAGCCTGGAGGAATCGCGGGACCGGATCGTCCGCATCCTGACCCCGGAGATCCGGGTCAAGCGGACCCGGGCCATGGCCCGCAAACTCCTGGACCGGCTCCAAGCCGGGGAAGCGCCGGCCAAGATCGCCAAGGCAGCCAAAATGAAATGGGAATCCACCGAGTGGTTCCCCCGCTCGGCTGCCACCATTCCCGGCATCGGCATGTCCGAGGATCTCAAGGCCCAGGCGTTCCTCCTGTCCGAGGAGCGCCCCTGGCCGGATAACGTGTACGAGGCGGACCACCGGATCGTGCTGGTCCATTTCGAGGGCCGCCAGCCGGCGGACCTGAAAGCCTTCGAGGAAAAGCCCGACGATTTTGCCCGGCAGATCTTGGCGGAGAAGCGGGAGGAAGCCTTCAAGAATTACGTCGAGGCGCTGAAGGAAAACGCGGTCACCTACACGGATCTCTACAAGCAGATCTGACCCGAAAAATTTGACAAATCCGCGGCTCGGGGTAAGATGAAAACCAGGTTGTCCCCTTTGCGAATGAAACGAACTTCCCGAACGACGACGCGAACCGGCTGACCGGAAAAGGGGCGCGACGGCGCGCGGAACTTGATGATTGATTCCAGCCACCTTCCCGGGGCCCTCCGGAAGGCAGATTTTTCCTGGATCGAAAGGAGCGACGTGGCACGCAAGACCGAAAAATATCGGGTCATCGTGGTCGGTATCGGCATGGTCGGTGGGATGATGGTGCAGGTGCTGCGGGAGCGCAAGTTCCCGGCCAAGGAAATTAAAATCCTCGCCACCCGCGAGCGGGTGGAAACTGTCGCCGGCCGGCGCTATCCGGTCAAGGTCGCGGACGCCAAGGAGTTCGAGGGGTTCGATTTGGCCTTCTTCGCCGGAACCGAGGGCGCTTCGGGCGCGTCCAAGCTGTATGGCTGGGAGGCGGTCCGGCGGGGATGCGTGGTGATTGACAACGGCAAGGATTACCGGATGGACCCGCGGGTGCCGCTGGTGGTGCCGGAGGTGAACCCGGAGGCGCTCAAGCAACACCAGGGCTTGATCTCCAACCCCAATTGCTCGACCATCCAGATGGTGGTGGCCCTGGCCCCGATCCATCGCGCCGCCCGGATCAAGCGGATTGTGGTCTCCACTTTCCAGGCCGTGTCCGGCACCGGCACCAAGGCCCGGGCCCAGCTCGAGCAGCAGGCCCGCGAATGGGCCGCGGGCGAGAAGGTCACCTGGGACCCCCAGGTTTACGTGATGCCGATTGCTTTTAACCTCTTCCCGCAAATCGCGGGGCTGAAGGACGAGTTCCCCGGCTATTACGAGGAAGAGATCAAGATGGTAAAGGAAACCCGCAAGATTCTGGGCGACCGCCGGATCCAGGTCAGTGCCACCTGCGTGCGGGTGCCGGTGTTGAACGCCCATTCCGAGACCCTCAACGTGCAGACCGAGAAGAAGCTGAGCGCGGCGCAGGCGCGGAAAATCCTGGGCAACCCGAAGAAGGCGCCCGGGGTCATCCTGGTGGATCAGCCGGATTTGAAGCAGGACAAGCTCAAGTTCCTGGACCCGAAGCGGAGCCGCTGGCCCTACCCCCAAATGGCCGACGGCCGTGATGAAGTCTTTGTCGGCCGGATCCGGGAAGACACTTCGGCCAAGAACGCGCTCGACTTGTTCTGCGTGTCCGATAACATCCGCAAAGGCGCGGCCACCAACGCGGTCCAGATCGCGGAAGAATTGGTCAAGCGGAACCTGCTCTGAAAAGTCCGGCCCCGGCCTGGTCCGGCTGGTCTCGAAAGCCGGCCCCCGAGCCAAGGTAGGGCCAGCCAGTTCATGCTAAAATAATTTAAATGAAGATCCTGCGGATCATGCTGATTCGACCGGGCGTGCGTTTTTCCCGGATGGTCTTTGCCCAGCCCCTCGGGCTCCTCTACCTGGTCTCGGTTCTGCGCCGCGACTTCCCCGGCGAGTTTGAGATCGAGCTGCTGGAGCAGGCCCTGGAGGATCTCGACTTGGACCAGATGCGCGCGCGCATCCAGTGCTTTGACCCGGACCTGATCGGCTTCTCCTGCCTGAGCGTGGAAGCGGACGAGATGCAGCGGGTGGCGCGAGTCGCCAAGGAGGTCAAGCCCGGCTGCCTCACCGTTCTCGGCGGGCCTCATGCCACCGTGTTTTTCGACCACGCCTTACAAGATCCCAACCTGGACCTGGTCGTGCTCAATGAGGGCGAGATCACTTTTCCCGAGCTGCTCCGCGCTTTGCGCGAGGACCGGCCCCTGGACGAAGTGACCGGGATCGTGTTCAAGCGCGAGGGCCGGTTGGTGCAAACCCCGCCCCGGGAGCACGTGCCGGAACTGGATTCGATCCCGCTCCCGGCCTGGGACTTGATTGACTTCCAGCGCTACGCGGTTCAGATTTCCATGAATGCCTACAGCGCGGCTCAGCCCTGGGCCATTCTCTTCACCAGCCGCGCCTGTCCTTATCAGTGCACTTACTGCCACAGCATCTTCGGAAAAAAGGTCCGCTACCGCAGCGTGGAAAACGTGATGGCCGAGATCGAGCTCTTGACCAGGACTTACGGCGTGCGCGAGCTGCACATCGTGGACGACATCTTCAACCTCGACCTGGAGCGGGCCAAGCGCATCTGCGACGAGATCGTGGCCCGGGGCATCCAGGTCAAGCTCGCCTTTCCCAACGGGCTGCGCGGCGACCGCATGGACCGCGAGCTGATCCGCAAGCTCAAGCAGGCCGGCTGCTACGCCATCACCTACGCGGTGGAGACCGCCTCTCCCCGCCTGCAAAAGCTGATCCGAAAGAACCTGAACCTGGACCAGGTGCGCCAGGCCATTGCCTGGACTTACGAAGAGGGCCTGATTCCCCAGGCTTTCCTCATGCTCGGCTTTCCGGGCGAGACCCTCGAGGAAATGGAGATGACGGTGGACTATGCCGTTCGCTCCAAGTTGCTGCGCGCGATTTTCTTCACCGTGGTGATCTATCCCCGGACCGGGCTCTATGAATTGGCCCAGCAAGAATACCCCCTTTTTGATTTCTCCCGCTGGAAGATGTTCGACCTGCGCTATGCGTCGGAAACCCCGTTTTATACCAAGGCCACCGGCATTGACCTGTTCAAGATTCAACGCAACGCCTACCGCCGCTTTTTCTTTCGACCCAAAACCCTGGCCGTGTTCCTGTGGCGTTTCCCCAAGAACATGTTGTTCTTCCGCAGCATCTATTGGGGACTACGGAACACCTCTATCTCCCTTCATAAACTGGAACCCCTTTTCCGTCCCTGGCGCAAATTCCTCAACCGCCACTTCGGAATCTTTTAAAAATAACTCGCACTTTGCCCGCCCCCAGTGCGGAACCTGCTCTGACCATTCCGGTGCCTCCCGGTTGAGGCGGCTCGGAATTGCCAGTCACCGAGAAAAGCCGCCGCCGCCGGTTTATGCTAAAATAATTCCGATGAAGATCCAGCGGATCATGTTGATTCGGCCGGGCGTGCATTTTTCCCGGATGGTCTTTGCCCAGCCCCTCGGGCTCCTCTACCTGGTCTCGGTTCTGCGCCGCGAGTTCCCGGGCGAGTTTGAGATCGAGCTGGTCGAGCAGGCCCTGGAAGACCTCAGTCTGGACGAGATGCGCGGCCGCATCCAGCGCTTTGACCCGGACCTGATCGGTTTCTCCTGCCTGAGTGTGGAAGCGCACGAGATGCAGCGGGTAGCCGAAGTGGCCAAACAAGTGAAGCCCGGCTGCCTCACGGTTCTGGGCGGCCCTCATGCCAGCGTGTTTTTCGACTACGCTTTGCAAGATCCCAACCTGGACCTGGTCGTGCTCAATGAGGGCGAGATCACCTTTCCCGAGTTGCTCCGCGCTTTACGCGAGGACCGGCCCCTCGATGAAGTGACCGGGATCGTGTTCAAGCGCGAGGGCCGGTTGGTGCAAACCCCGCCCCGGGAGCACGTGCCGGAGCTCGATGCGATCCCGCTCCCGGCCTGGGACTTGATCGACTTCCAGCACTACGCGGTTCAGATTTCCATGAACGCCTACTCTCATTCGCCTCCCTGGGCCGCTCTTTTCACCAGCCGCGCCTGTCCGTATCAGTGCACTTACTGCCACAACATCTTCGGGAAAAAAGTCCGCTACCGCAGCGTGGAAAACGTGATGTCCGAGATTGAGCTCTTGACCAGGACTTACGGCGTGCGCGAGCTGCACATCGTGGACGACATCTTCAACCTCGACCTGGAGCGGGCCAAGCGCATCTGCGACGAGATC
>Ga0315282_10011789_pt1 | contig 13485 bp, 10 predicted proteins | sample YL17G07_20_MG_FD_203693 | JGI IMG/M metagenome (GOLD analysis project Ga0315282, IMG submission 203693) | Sediment microbial communities from Yellowstone Lake, YNP, Wyoming, USA - YL17G07_20 | ecosystem: Environmental > Aquatic > Freshwater > Lake > Sediment | place: USA: Wyoming | collected...
TCAAGGGCTGGTGCATTAATGGGGGGCTGGTCAGCCCCGTCGGGATCGCCGAAACCCGTGATGATGATGACTTCCGGCGCGGATAGGCCGGCCCGGATTTCGGGCAGGATGTCCAGGCCGGAGCCGTCGGGCATCCGGACGTCGCAGAGGATGATGTCGAAGGGTCGGGAACGGACTGCTTCGAGGGCCGAGGAGACGCTCGCGGCGCTGGCAGACTCATGGCCGGTTTTTTCGATGACCTGCCGGAGGGAGTCCACGACCAGGGGATCGTCATCGACGATGAGGATTCTGGCCATCTTGGGTCTTTGCCGCGGAGAAATCTTTCGCCGGATACGGGTTTATGACGGTATTATATCGAAGGCTTTCCCCGGGTGTCAATCGGCCCTCCACGACCCCGCCCGGCCGATTTCTTCCGTGTCATCCCGAGGCCTTTGGGATGTGGCGCTCTCCGCTCGCCGTATCCTGCGCGACGGAAAAAAGTCCCGCCCGACGGAATAACTGAAAGATGGGGTCCGTCCGTTCCAAACCCCTCCCGGGCGCGCATCCCGGGAGAAGCGGGCCGGCGCGCCGTCGCTCATTCTGGCACGTTTCTTGGACTTTATTCCCGCGTCGTCACGGCAGGCGACTGTTCCGGGCGGGATGGACGCGTCCGGCATCTTCAGGGAAAGGAGCTTTTCATGAGCAAGAAAATCGTGGGGTTGATCCTGGCGGTCTTCTTCCTCGCCGGCGCGGGAGCAATGAAGGCCCGGGCGACCGAGGTCGGCATCAGCCTTTTTTATGACGAGCTGGCGCCCTACGGCGAATGGATCACGCTGGCCCCGTACGGCTGGGTCTGGTGCCCCTACGATGTGGCCGCGGGATGGAGGCCGTACATGGACGGCGACTGGCTGTATTCGGACTACGGCTGGACGTTCTTCTCGCCCGTGGACTGGGGATGGGCCGTCTACCATTACGGCCGCTGGGGTTACAGCGATGTGTGCGGCTGGTTCTGGGTTCCGGGGACGGTCTGGGGACCGGCTTGGGTCGCCTGGCGCTACGGCGGCGGCTTCATGGGCTGGGCGCCGCTCCCGCCGGAAATCGGCTGGTCCTTCGGCGTCGGCCTCGAATGGGGCGGTTTCGACATGGACTTCGGAATCAGCTGGCCGTGGTGGTCTTTCTGCGAGATCTCGAGGTTCGGCGGACGCCACCTGGACAGGTACATTGTCAATCCCGGGCGAAACCAGGTCCTCTTCAGGACGACCCGGAACGTCACGAACTACAGGTACGCGGATAACAGGATCATCAACCAGAACATCAACGTCGCCGAGATCGAGCGGGCACGCGGCGGGAAGATCGTCCGTTACAGCATCGCCGAGACTCCCGCGGCCGGCGGGCGGCATGTCCCGATGATCAGGGGGACGGCTCTCCAGGTCTACAAGCCGGTGGTCCTGGCCGACCGGGCGAACGCGGCGGCCCCGAGGAACGTCCTGCCGCCGCGCCGGACGTCCATCTCCGCGCCGGACATGCAGAAGCTCCATCTGCGGGAATCGAACGATCTCAATAAGCGCCATCTCGCCGAGCAGAAAGCCCTGTCGAGCGTGCACCGGCAGGAAACCCCGTCCCAGGGGACCTCTGGTCAGGGCGCCTCTGTGGACGAATTGAATCAGCGCCACCAGGCTGAAATGAAGGCCCTCCAGGAGCAGCATCGGAGGGAGGCGCAGGCCCTCGAAAACAGGCAGAGGCGCGAACAAGAACAGCGCCAGGCGGCGGAGAGCCAGCGCCGGCAGTCGGGAAGCACGGGGCAGGAGCCGCGGAGGAAGAATCCGTAAGAGGGGTCCGTCCCGGCGAAAGGAAACGCGATGATGATTCCGGCGCGCGGCGAGGAACGGGCGGAGCGGCCGCATTCCGCTTCGCAAGACCGTTTCCCGTTCAGCAGGAAAACGGGAACGGGCGCTCTTCCGGCGGCCGCCGCCGGCGCATCATTCAATAGGGAATGCCGGGCGGTACGTGTCTTTTCGATCTTGGCACGTTTCTTGAATCTTAATGTGGCGGAGGCGAACTCAGATGAAAGAAAGAGCGGTCCGATCGGACGTCCCAAAGCGCGCGCAAGCGAAGGGCCGCCTCATCCGGGTTTGCCCCGACAATTTCATCCAATGAAGGAGGACGAAATGAAAACGCGGATGTTGGTCGCCATCGCCGCCGTCATTCTCATGAGCGGCGCCCTGGCCCTCGCGCAGACGCCGACGTCGATCGAGATCGGCTTTCCGTTCGTGGCCGGCGGCAAGACCCTCGCGGCCGGCAAGTACACGGTCGAGACGCCGGACATCAACACGGTCTCCATCTACGGCCCCGGCGGCAAGTCGATCATGGTCGTCCTGACCCAGCTCGGGCGGCACGACCAGGACACGGATCTCGAACTGGTGTTCGACAAGCTCGACGGCAAGTACCATCTGTCGGAGGTCTGGTTCCCGGAACGGGACGGATTGCTCTTGCTCGCCACCAAGAAACCCCACGAACACGCGGTCCTCGGCGGATCGAAGCCCAGGAAGTAGCGCGGCAGCGGATGCGGCGGCCGGACCGGCCGGGGGCTGCCGGACCGGCCGCCGCTGACGACGACGGCGTGTGCCGGGTCCCCGGCAAGGGCGCGCCACCTCCCGGGCCCGGCATACGTTTTTTTTCTTTTCACCCTGCCGCAGAAGGTCGCGGCCACCCCCTCAATCCCCCCCGACACGGCCCCGGCCGTGATTCATAAACCGGTCATTGCCGGCCGCTCCGGCGAGGGCGGCTGGATCGAATGATCTGATTTTTCCTCCCGAACCGCGCAGGAGCGGCGGGGAGGCATTGACCTCCGGAGCGAAAAGAGGATAATTCTAGGGCCATATCGGGCGCGGCCGCCGCGGAAGCTCGGCCGCTCGCACCGGAAGGAGACGACGATGACCAACCGATCCTCGAAGAAGGCCTTTCGCATCACAATCCTGGCCCTGATCGCCGCCGTCGGGCTGTTCGCGAGCGGCGCCTTCGCCCAAGGCGCCCCTTCCCAGATGGAAGCGTACGCCAAGCAGCTCGACTACACCAAGGCCCGCTACACCAAGTTCGACTACCAGATTCCCATGAGGGACGGCGTGAAGCTCTTCACCTCCATCTACGTGCCCAAGGACGCCAGCCGCTCCTACCCGATCCTCCTCGAGCGCACGCCGTACTCGATCGCGCCGTACGGCGCCGATAAATACAGGGCGGTGGTCGGCCCCTCGGCGCTGTGCGAGAAGGAGGGCTTCATCGTCGCCTATCAGGACGTCCGGGGCCGCAACATGTCCGAGGGCGAGTTTGTCGACATTCCCCCCCATAAAACCCGCTTCTCCGGGCCGACCGAGACCGACGAGAGCACGGACACCTACGACACGATCGAATGGCTCGTCAAGAAGATCCCCGGCAACAACGGCGCGGTGGGCATGTGGGGCATCTCGTATCCCGGCTTCTACGCCGGTTTCGGCCTGATCGACGCCCACCCGGCGCTCAAGGCGGTCTCGCCGCAGGCGCCCATGGCCGACGAGGGCGCCGGCGACGATTCCTACCACAACGGCTGCCTGTTCCTGGCGGCCAATTACGGCTTCTACTCGATGTTCAAGCCGCGCTCGGGAGGCCCGGCCGTGCCGAAGATGGGCGGCGGCTTCGGCTTCCGCGCGCCCGACCAGTACCTCTTCTTCCTGAAGATGGGGCCGCTGGCGAACGCCAAGGCGTCCATGAAGGACGGCAATCCCTACTGGGACGAGCTCGTTGCGCACACGGCCTACGACGATTTCTGGAAGAGCCGTGCCCTGACGACGCACATGAAGAACGTCAAGCCGGCCGTGCTCGTCGTCGGCGGCTGGTTCGACGCCGAGGACCTCGGCGGCACGCCGAAATTGTTCCACGCTCTCGGCGCCGACAGGCCCAACGGGCCCGTCACGCTCGTCATGGGACCGTGGACGCATGGCGGCTGGTCCGGCCGCAACAGCGACAGGGTCGGCGACGTCGGCTTCGGCTCCATGACCGGCGAGTATTTCCAGGAGCGCATCGAGCTCCCCTTCTTCCTTTATTATCTCAAGGGACAGGGCGAGGGCCCGAAGTCGCCGAAGGACGGCCGCACGCCCAAGGCCTGGATCTTCGAAACGGGCGCCAACGAATGGCGCACCTTCGACGTCTGGCCGCCGAAGGAAGCCCGGGAAAAGATCCTGTACCTGAGGGCCGGCGGCAAGCTCGCGTTCGAGCCGGCCGCCGGGACGGAAGCCGGCAGGCAGGACTTCGACGAGTACACCAGCGATCCGGCCAGACCCGTCCCCACCACCGGCGCCATCGGCGAGGGCATGCCGGACGACTACATGACGGCGGACCAGCGGTTCGCGTCGCGGCGGCCCGACGTCCTGGTCTATGAGACAGAGCCGCTCGACCGTGACGTCAGGATCGCTGGCCCCGTCGCGCCGAGCCTGAAGGTGTCCACGTCGGGCACGGACTCCGACTTCGACGTGAAGTTGATCGACGTCTATCCCGACGATTACGCCGAGCAGACGGCGAAGCCGGCCGCCGGACCGGAGCGGCGACCGGACCGGGAGCGCGTCCGCCTGGGCGGCTATCAACAACTCGTGCGCGGCGAGCCGTTCCGGGGCAAGTTCCGCGGCAATCTGGCCAAGCCGGCGCCGTTCAAGCCGGGCAAGGCCGAGCGGATCGAGTTCGTCATGCCCGACGTCTGCCACACGTTCCGCGCCGGCCACAGGATCATGGTCCAGATCCAGAGCTCCTGGTTCCCCCTGACGGACCGGAACCCCCAGAAATTCGTCGACATCCCCAGGGCCAAGGCGTCGGATTTCCAGAAGGCCGTCGAGCGGATCTACCGCGGCGGCAAGGACGGCTCGCGGCTCAAGGTCCTGGTCCTCGAGTGAGGTCTCCGGCTATTTCGCCGCAACCCTGAAAGTGATTCCCGACGGATATTTGGCCGTATGGTAGAGCCGGTGCGTCGCTTTCCGGAAATCCTTTTCGTTCGCCGCCGGGATATTGCAGAACGTCTGGGGATTGCGGTCGAAGAGAGGGAACCATGAGCTCTGGACCTGGACCATGATCCGGTGCCCCTTGAGAAAAGCGTGCTGAATGTCGGGCAGCTCGAAGGCGACTTTGGTCACGCGGCCCGGCACGAACGGCTCGGGCTTTTCGAAGCTGTTGCGGAATTTCCCGCGGATGATGTCCCCGCGGACGAGCCGTTGATAGCCCCCCATGCGGACATTCGCGGGATTCTTCTTGGGGTCCGGCGCGTCGTCGGGGTAGACGTCGATGACCTTGACGACCCAGTCGGCGTCCGTCCCGGTCGTGGAGACGTAGAGCTCTGCCTTGATCGGGCCGGTGATCGTGAGGTCCTCCGCGAGCGCCTCCCCGGAATAGACGAGGACATCCGGCCGGGAAGCGGCGAACCTCTGGTCTTCGACGAAATACTCCCGGTTGTACCGGATGGCGGTCTGCATGGTGTAGGGCACGGGCTTGGCCGGGTCGCTGATGTACTCGTCGAATCCGCCGCGCGAGGATTCCGTCATCTGAGCGAGGGACATCCGGCCGTCGTTGGCGAAGAACAGTTTCTTTTCCTTCGAGTTGGCCGGCGGCCAGGTGTCATAGGCGCGCCACTGGTCGGTGCCGGTTTCAAAAACGACGGCCTCTGGGATATCCAGAGGTCGTTTTCCCTTCAGGTAATAATTGAAAAACGGGAGCTCGATCTTTTCTTCAAAATAAGCGACCGTTCCGCTGAAGGGAAATACGCCCCGGTCCTCGCCGCCCCCCGCGAAAAAGCTCCATCCGCTGTGTCGCCAGGGGCCCATGACAAGCGTATTCTGAAGGCCGGGATTTTCTTTTTCGATGGTTTTGTACGTCCGAAGCGTGCCCAGGAGGTCCTCCGCGTCATACCAGCCGCCGACCGTCAGGATCGCCGGCTTGATGTCGCGGAGATGGGGATAGATCGAACGTTCCCTCCAGTACTTATCATATGTTTCGTGCGCCATCGCCTCATTCCAGGGCTTATTCGCCGGATCAAAAAGCTTGGCGGTAATATTTTTCAGGGGGCCCAATTGGAGGTAGAAAGAGTAGCCGTCCGGCGTGGGATAGCGAGGCCTTGGCAGCGAATTCGTCGTGGGTTCCTTGCGGACTTGTCCCATGGAGTACAGGTAATCGGCGTAGTGAGCCAGGTACAGCGCTCCATAATGGTGGCCGTCGTCCCCGAGAAACAGATCGGACATGGGCGCCTGCGGAGAGACCGCCAGAACGGCCGGATGGGCGGATATGGCGGCCATCGCCGCCGTGAAACCGGGATAGGATATGCCCCAAACGCCGACCTTTCCATTATGGCCGGGGACGTTCTTGAGCAGCCATTCGATCGTGTCGTAGGCGTCGCTGCTCTCATCGACATCGGCGGGCGTTTTCTTGTTCTCAATATAGGGACGGACGAATTCGAACGTCCCTTCGGACATGGACATCCCCCGGATGTCCTGGCAAACAAGGATATAGTTTTCCTTGGCGAAGAAAAGAGACGGGATGGTCATGTTCTGGAAGGCCTCGCCGTAAGGGGCAATTCCGTAGGGCGTTCGGAAGAGAATGATGGGATGAGGTTCGGACTGATCGATCGGGCTGTAGACCTGGGTGAAGAGACGGGCGCCGTCCCGCATGGGGATTTGAAGCTCGGACTTCCGGTAATGCCTCTCGAAATAGCCCTGACGATCGCTGGGCGAGGCGGGATCGGCCTTGGCGTCATCCAAGCCCGTCTTTTTGATCCCGCTCGCGTCCATTTTAATCTTGTCGTTGACAACCCGAAACCTCGTGTATCGGCCCTGCTCATCCTTCAAGAAATCAAGATGGAAGGCCCCCCGCTTCGGGGAAACCGTCATGAATTTCAGTTCTCGGCCCTCGACCGGGTCCCATTTCGTCGATTCGGAATCACCGGTCTGGACGGTCCGGAGCGTTCCGTCCTTGAAATAGAGTTGAACGACGACGGTCCCCGCCCCGGGAACAGACAGCTCGTAGACCCCCTCGATTTCAGGGTATTTTTTCGCGAGGTCGTCCGGCTTGACCTGCAGGAACGCGTTCGATTGAAGAAGGAAGAGGACAAATAGAACCCCGGCGAACCGGCCGAATAAAATGCGGGATTTGGCAGGCATGACACCCTCCTCGACGGATTTCCCAAATTGAAGTACGAAAGGCGGCGGCGGATTGTTCCCTCAACCGGTTGACGTCCGGCGGGCGCGGAAAGCTTTCATGGCGCCGCATCGCCGTGATATGGGGAGCAGATGGACCTCGGCCCTTGACAAATCGAGAAAACGGCCGATATTGATAGCAAAAAAGGGGGAGAAATGGCAATCACACAGAAGGGGATGACGTTTGAGCGCCTCGATGAGCATCGCCGGCGCGCCCTGAAGAAGGATCTCGATCTCAATTCCGGCCGCTTCATCTTTCTCAGCGACGCTCATAAATGGGACCGAAGCGACGTGGATTTCTTCAATCCCGTCGAGTCGGTCTATCTCGGGGCGCTGAAATCTTACAATAACGACGGATATACGCTTGTCCTTCTGGGGGATATCGAGGAGGGGGCCGGGGACATGCTTCCGCATGTCGTGCACAACTATCCCGACACGTTCGCCAAGGAGGTGGGTTTCTTTCCCGGGCGATACGTGCGCATTTACGGCAACCACGATCACGATTGGAAAAAGGACGACATCCGCAAGCTCCTGGACGGAGTCATGGGGTCACCGGTGAGCGTCTGGCCGGCCATGGTGCTCGGCGATCGGATCATGGTCGTGCACGGCCACGAGGGAGACTTGTTTTCCGACGAGCTGCACAGCTTCACTCAAGTCATCCTGCGCGGCTTCAAGAAGCTCGCCGAAAAGCTGTTCGGCGGCAAACCGAGCGCGGCTGAAAACAGCCGCGTCCGGAACCTGCGGGCGAAACTCCTCTACAAGTGGGCCAAGCGGAACGGGATGATCGTCGTCGCCGGGCATACGCATCTCGCCTATTTCGAGTCCATGTCCCTGACGCGCCTGACGTACAAGGGCATCTCCCATCTCGAAAAAACGCTCAAGGCCGCGCCTCCGACGGCACTGGACGGCGAGCTGAGGAACGATCTGGCCCGGAAGAAACACTTCATGATGGCTCACGACCGCTTCTGGAAAAAGAACGAAAGCCTGCCGGAAGGCGCCCTGCCGCTCTATTTCAACGCCGGCTGCTGCAAGTATGAGGACGGGCTGACGGCCATCGAGATCGCGGAAGGAAAGATCTCCTTGGTCAAATGGACGAAGGTTGAAGGAAGCGCGCCGGAGCGGACCGTTCTGGCCAGCCGCCGGCTTGCCGATCTGTGGGCCAGAGCCAAGTTCTAGCTCCGGCGCGGGCGGCGGATTAATCCGATTTTCCGTTTGATGTCCAAAAAAGGAGGGGAAAGTGAAGAAGTATTTTTGGGCCGTTCCATTGGTCGTTCTGCTTTGTTTCGCCTTCGCTTGCCGGGACAAGGCGGCCATGGCGGAGCTGGACAAGTATAAGGCTCAAGCCAAGGTCGAGGAACAGAATAAGGTCATTGCCAACCGTGAGTGGGAAGCATGGAGCAAAGGAGACTTTGAGGCGTTCAAGGAGGTGGTTGCCCCCGGTTATGTTTATTATATGCCCTCCGGCAGCGCCAGGTCCCTGACCAGGGAAGAAACGATAGAAATGGGAAAGATGGTCCACAAGGGTTTCCCCGATGTCACTTTCAGTATCGAAGAGATGTTCGCTGTCGGGGACAGAGTCATATCCAGGTATACGATGAGAGGAACTCACCGGGCGGAAACTCAAGGGATCCCTGCGACCGGGAATAAGATTGAAATCAGCGGAATTATGATCAACCGCATTGAACATGGAAAAATTGTCGAGGATAGAGAAGAGGCTGATATGCTTGGTCTTATGCAACAACTCGGCCTGGAGCTGAAGCCGAAAGAGCCAATGAAAAAATAGGGGGGATTGATTCCGAACGGGATTTTCGGTAACACTGGGGGTCAGGAATCCTCGCGAAGGGGCTTTATCCTCGCCTCAGGAGAAGGAGAATGGCCAGAGCGATCACGCTATTCACCGGGCAATGGGCCGACATGCCCCTCGAGCAATTGGCCGAAAAGGCCTCGCGATGGGGGTACGACGGCCTCGAGTTGATCTGTCTCGGCGACCACCTGGACGCCGACCGGGCGGCCGTCGACAAGAGATATTGCGAAAAGCAGCTGGCCATCCTGGAAAAGCACCACCTGAAGCTGTTCGCCATCAACAACGCCATCGCCGGCCAGCTCGTCTGCGATCCCGACACGGACGCCCGAAGCGACAAATTCGCGCCGCCGCGCTGCGCCGGAAATCCGGAAAAGAAGCGCGCCTGGGCCGTGGAGGCCATGAAGAACACAGCCCGGGCGGCCAGGAACCTCGGCGTCCGGACCGTGGCCGGCTTCACCGGCTCGTCGATCTGGCACCTGCTCTACAGCTTCCCTCCCGTGCCCGACGAGATGATCGAGGACGGGTTCCGCCATTTCGCCGGGATGTGGGGCCCCATCCTCGACGTCTTCGACGAGTGCGGCGTGCGCTTCGCCCTCGAAGTCCATCCGACGGAGATCGCCTTCGATATCGTCACCGCCCGGCGGGCTCTGGGGGCGCTGGGCGACCGGCCGACGTTCGGCTTCAACTTCGACCCGAGCCATCTCCACTGGCAGCTCGTCGATCCGGTGCTGTTCATAAGGGAATTTTCCGACCGGATCTTCCATGTCCACATGAAGGATGCCGCGCTGCAGCCGAACGGCCGAAGCAGCATCCTGGGCTCCCATCTCAACTTCGGCCATCCCGACCGCAGCTGGGATTTCCGCTCCCTCGGCCGGGGCGGGGTCAAGTTCGAGGAGATCATCCGCGCCCTCAATCACGTCGGCTACCAGGGGCCGCTGTCCGTCGAGTGGGAAGACAGCGGCATGGAACGGGAAAAGGGCGCCCAGGAAGCCCTGGAATTCGTCCGCAGGATCGATATCGCTCCGGCCGCGGCGGCCTTCGACGCGGCCTTCGAACGGAAGCGGTGATGCCGCTTCATTCTCTGTCATAAGGAGGAGGATGTCATGGTCAACGCTGTCGCTTTGTTATGCGTGTTCGGAGTGGGGCTCGGTTTCTCGCTGTTCGGCTCGATCGGCATCAAGCTGATGCCGCGGTTGGGCATCGACCGGGGCCGGTTCGGGACGCTCATCTCCATCTACATGTTCACCTGCCTCGTCGTGTCGCTGATCATCGGCATGGTCACCGACAAGGTCGGCTACGGGCCGGTCGCCGTCTTCGGCTTCGCGGCCACCGCCCTGAGCCTCTTCCTGCTGGCGCGGATGCGCACCTACGGCTCGGTCGTGCCCTGCTGCCTGCTGCTCGGGTGCGGCGCCATGGCCCTGAACACGGCCGGCAACACCCTCATCCCGGTCGTCCTGTTCGGCGGACAGGACCCGGCGCGGGCGAGCAACCTCGGGAACGTCTTCTTCGGGCTGGGCCTCTTCCTGACGCCCCTGCTCGTCAGCCTCCTCTTCCGGAAGACGACGTATTCGCGGGCGGTCTCGGCGCTCGGCGTTCTCATCCTCGTCCCCATCGTGCCGGCGGTCCTGGCGGCGTACCCGAAGGCGGCGGCCGGCTTCAGCCTGTCCGAGGCCGCGTCCGTCCTGGCGTCGCCCATCGTGCTCCTCGGCGCGGCCATCCTCCTGTTCTACGGCTGCCTGGAAACGTCCTTCTGCAACTGGCTGACGCCCTACGCCAAGGAGCTGATCAGCCGCGAGCACCCGGATCGCGAGGAAGGCGCCGTCGACGCCACGGCCCAGCGGACGCTGTCCTATTTCGCCATCGCCATGATGGCCGGCCGGCTCATCACCAGCCAGATCAAGAATGTCACGCACTATGGCGTCGGCATCATCATCGGCGTCATACTGGTCGCGGCGGTGGTCATCTTCGGAATGGGGATCGTCAAGAAAGCGTCGCGCGTACCGGTCCTGGCGGCGCTGGCCGGACTGACGCTCGCCCCCTGCTTCCCGACGACGGTCGGCCTCGTCTTCTCCAAGCACCCCGCCAATTTGGGCAGCGTCTTCGGCGTCATCTTCGCCGGCTGCATGCTGGGCGGGGTCGTGATGCCGAAGGTCATCGGCAACCTGGCGAAGGGCGCGACCGTCCAGAAGAGCCTGCGTCTCCTGATCCCGATCTGCATCCTGGTGGCGGCCTGCGTGCTGGCGCTCGGCGCGATCTGAGGGAGAAGTCAGAGCTTCTGTTCTTCGATGATACGGCGCACGGCCTCGAGCGAGGTCACGCCCCGGTGGCTGATGTCGGTGGTGCAGAGCGCCCCGGCCGCGTTTCCAAGGCGCATCGATTCCTCGAGGGGACGGCCGAGGCTCGCGCCGAGCAGGAATCCCGCGGCGAAGGCGTCGCCGGCGCACGTTGTGTCCCGGACCTCGATCCGGTAGGACGGGAATTCCGAAACGCCGTCTTTTGTGGCCAGCATGCTCCACCGCTCGCCGCGCTTGACGGCCACCGCTTTGGGCCCGAGGGCGAGAAGCGCCGCGGCGGCTTCCCGGGGATCCGGCTTGCCGGCGAGCATGGCGGCCTCTTCCTCGTTGGTGATGAGGTAGTCGATCTTCGGCAGGGCCCCCTCGAGCTTCCGCATCCAGTTGCCGTAGATGTCCCAGTCCGTGTCGAGCGACGTCAGGCAGCCGAACGATCTCGCCCGGCCCATGAGCTCAGCGAGATCGAGGTTAAGCATCTTCATCGCCCCGCCCACATGGACGATCCGGGCGGTTTTCAGCACGTCATCCGGGACATGACGGTTGGACATCGCCTCCAGCGTGCCCGCGCGGTAGTAGAACGACCGCTGGCCTTTGCCGTCGACCAGGACGACGGCCACGGAGGTCGGCAGGTCGGTGTCGCGGCAGACGGCGTCCACATTCACGCCGGCCTTGATCTGGTCGGCGAGGGCGGCGTCGCCGAGGGAGTCCCGGCCGACGAGGGCCACGACACGGGCGTCGGCCCCGAGCTTGGCCAGGACCGCCGCGGTATTGGCGGCACAGCCGCCCGAAAGGAGGGCCAACTCCTCGACCGGAGTGGTTCGGCCGGGGACGGGCAGGGCGTTGACGGGCCTGACCACGATGTCCGCGATCAGCTGTCCGACACACACGATCGACATGGCGGTTCCTGTTTTCACCTGAAGATGAGGGCGGGCTCTCTTCGCCCGGTCAGCTGATTCTCGCAAGCGGGCGCGGCCGTGTCAAGCCCCTTCCCTTCTCCGGCCGCATGCTTGACAACCCCGCCGGGCTCGATGATAATGAGCCGCCGATCGTTACTCACTCCCCGCCGACAGAAAATCCATCCAGCAAGGGCAGGGACATGATCGATGAAAGGACAACAGCCATGATCGAAACCAGCATGGGAAAGAAACTGCGCCTGCGGCGCGTCATGCGGAACGGGAAGATGCTCGTTCTACCCTTCGATCATCCGATCTATTTCGGCGTCCTGCCCGGGACCGAAGACCCGCGGAAGCTCATCGGGCTGGCCCGCGAGCAGGGCGCGACGGCTGTCCTGACCACGGCCGGCGCCCTGCGGCCCGCGCTCGACGAGATCGGCGACATGGGCCTCATCATGCGGGTCGACGCCACGCTGTCGCACCTGACCGGACCGGACACGATCATGCACCTTCTCCACAGCGCCGAGGAGGCCGCGGCGCTCGGCGCGGACATGGTCGTCCTGAACTGTTACATCGGAGCGGGCGATATCCCGGCGGAATCCGCCCTTCTCGAAAAGCTGGCCACCGTTTCGGCCGAATGCGAGCAGATCGGGATGCCGATCTGCGCCGAGATCATCCCCCGGGCGAAGACGACGGGCTCGGGCGCCGGAAAGGGCGCGCCCGGAACCGGGGCCATGCCTTCGTCGGAGGACCTGGCGATGGCCATCCGCCTCGGCCTGGAATACGGCTGCGACGTCGTCAAGACAGTCTACAACGGCGACCCAGAGGGCTTCGCCAGAGCCGTCGCTTCCGGGCATCTCCCGGTCATCATGGCGGGAGGGCCGAAGACGTCGGGCGAGATCGAGTTCCTCAAACAGGTGCATGAGGCCATGACGCACGGCGCCTCCGGAGTCGCCATCGGCCGACGAGTCTGGGGGAGCCCTAATCCGGCCGCCACCCTCAAGGCGATCAAGGCCATCGTGCTCGACGCAGCGACGGTGGAGCAGGCGGTCGCCCTCTACAACAAAAGCATGAAGGGCTGAAAGACGAGCCCGAAGCCGGGACCGCGATTAGTCCTCTTAAACGCCTTTTTCTGGAACGTGACTAACGTTTCCCAAGCTGCCCTCGCCCAATTGAGCGCAAGCGGCACGGACTATATTTTTTGGCTCTTCCGACATTTTAATGGGTCAAGGGGTGAGATAGAATGGCTCCGAAAGGAACGGAGTCATGGAAGACACAGAGCTTTACCGGCACGTTTTGGGGCTTGAGAAGCCGTG
>Ga0315282_10011791_pt1 | contig 13483 bp, 11 predicted proteins | sample YL17G07_20_MG_FD_203693 | JGI IMG/M metagenome (GOLD analysis project Ga0315282, IMG submission 203693) | Sediment microbial communities from Yellowstone Lake, YNP, Wyoming, USA - YL17G07_20 | ecosystem: Environmental > Aquatic > Freshwater > Lake > Sediment | place: USA: Wyoming | collected...
AAAGGTAGTCCGTGGTCCGCCTGACAGGCGAACTACCGTCTACCGACTACTGTCTACCGTTTCTTCCGGTTCCTCCGCAGGCTCCGTACGAACTCCTCGACCGGCAGCGTGTTCAACACGTCTCCCGGTTCCAGCCATGCGCGTCTTGCGGTCAGCACGCCCCACCGAAGCACGCCGAATCCGCCCTGCGAGTGCGCATCGGAGGAGATGACCAGCTTCACGCCCCGATCGCGGGCGAGCCGCGCCGGCGTGTCACCGAGATCGAGGCGATCGATTTGCGAATTGATCTCGAGAGCGACGCCGCGTTCGGCGGCGCGGTCGAAGATGCGCTCGAGGTCGAGGCGATATCCTTCACGCTTCAGGATCAGCCGGCCGGTCGGGTGCCCGATGATGTCGACGACCGGCGAGTCGATGGCGCGCAGGATCCGTTCGGTCATCAGCGCCGGGTCGGGGTTGAAGGCGGCATGAATGGAGGCGACGACGACGTCGAGTCGCGCGAGACAGTCTGCGGCGAGATCGAGAGCGCCGTCTGCGAGGATATCGCACTCGATGCCCGCCAGCAGCGTGACACCATCGATGTGCCCCGACAGATCGCGAACCCTGCGTGCCTGTTCGAGCAGCGCGGCCTCGTCCAGGCCGCCGACCATGGCGAGGCTCCTCGAGTGATCGGTGATGGCCAGGTAGGAGAGGCCCGATGCGGCCGCGCCGCGCGCCATGTCCTCGATCGTGTTCCGGCCGTCCGTCGCGTCCGTGTGGGCGTGGATGTCGCCCTTGAGGTCCGCGAGATCGATCAGGCGGGGCAGCGCGCGCTGCTCGGCCCGTTCGATCTCGCCCCGGTTCTCCCGCAGCTCGGGCGGCACGTACTGCAGCCCGAGCGCCTCGTAGATCTCGTTCTCGCCCTCGCCAGCCACGCGTGTGTTGTCGCCGACTCGGTACAGGCCGTACTCGTTGAGCTTGTACCCGCGCTGAATGGCCCGGTCTCGCAACGCGATGTTGTGCGGCTTCGACCCGGTGAAGTACTGCATCGCGGCGCCGCGGCTGCGCGCGTGGACGAGCCGCAGATCCGCCTGGAACCCGCCGCGAAGCAGCGCGCTCGACTTCGTCTCGCCGCGCCCCAGCTGCCGTTCGACGCCCTGGTACGCGATGAAGCGATCCATCACGCCCGGCTCGCCGCCGATGGCCAGCACGTCCACGTCACCGCACGTCTCGCAGCCGCGGCGCAGGCTGCCCACGGGAATGAATTCGGTGTCCGGTGCCTGCCCGCGCAGCCACTCGACGAGGCCGGACGCCGTGTCGTGCGCGTCGGCCAGCAGGTGCCGGCCGGCGTACTGCCGCCGCTCTTCGAGCGCCTTCAGGATTAGCGCCTCTTTCCTGGCGCCCATCCCGCGCAGCGCTCGCAGGCGTCCGGCGCGCGCCGCCTGCTCGAGATCGTCGATCGTGCGGACGGCGAGCGAGCCGTGGAGCAGCGCCACGGTCTTGGGGCCGACGCCCTGCAGGTGCAGAAGATCGAGGATCGTGGGCGGGAACTGTGCGACGAGATCGCGGTGGCACTGCGCATCGCCCGTGCCTGCGATTTCGCGGATCTTGCCGGCCAGGTCCTTGCCGATGCCGGGCAGTTTCTGCAGCTCGGCGGCCGACGCCTCTGCGAGCGCCGCGGGGTTCGCGGCGACAATCTCCGCGGCCGTGCGGTATGCGCGGATCTTGAAGGCGTTCTCGCCCTTGATTTCCAGCAGGTCGGCGATCTCAGCGAGGACGCGGGCAATCGCCTGGTTGTCCAACGGTGAGTCCCTCGCGCTCGATGTGAAAGTCGAGAATCGACGCGCCTCCCGCCGCCAGCGCTTCTCGGATCGCCGGCACGCGCGCCGGTTCGCCGAAACAGAACAGACAGCCGCCGCCGCCCGCCCCGCAGACCTTGCCTGCCTGCGCACCGGCGGCCCGGGCGCGCGCGAACAGGTCGTCGATCGCCGGCGTCGTGACACCGGGCGCCAGCCGCTTGCGATTCTCCCACTCGGCGGCGACCTGGCGTCCCACGTCCGGCCAGTCGCCCCGGGTCAGGGCCGTCCGCATGGCAACCGCCGTGTCCCGAATACGCTCGAAGCAGTCGAACACCTGGGCGTCGCCGTCGATGTGACGCTTGGTGATCTCCCAGTTGTTCGTGCCCGAGTTGCGGGGCGCCCCCGTGTAGGCGAGGACCAGGCGCCGCTCGAGCTCGACCGGGTCGACGTCGAGCGCCACGCGGCGGACGCCGTCAGCGGCGAGTTCGACGGCCGCGATGCCGCCATAGAGCGCCGGGCGATAGTCCTGGACGCCCGTCGGCACCGCGATCGCCTGGGCCTCGACGTTCATCGCGATCTGCAGCAGCGTGTCGTCGTCCCACGACGAGCGCGTCCACGCGCGCATCGCGCCGCAGACCGCGATGTTGAGCGCGGACGACCCGGCGATGCCGGCGCCCGCCGGCGACTCGGCGCGCGTCGTCATCGTCAGGTTCGCGGCGCGAAAGAAGCGAAGCAGGTGGCCCAGCAGGCCCATGTCCGCGTCGTGTGCGAAGGCCGACCAGTCTGCCACCTCGCGCCTTCGGCCCGTGTCGATCGATTCGACGAGGATGCGCCCGTCGTCTCGCGACTCGAGCGTCACGTGCGCTCGCAGGCTGATGGCGGCGTTGAGCGTCTGCGCGTCGTCGTGAAACAGGTACAGCGGCCAGATATCGATCGTGCCGCCAGCCAGGTCGATTCGGGTCGGCGCGGAAGCTGTAATCTGCACCGGGCCATTATAATTGACCGTCAACGGTTGACAGTTGACGGCCAAGAGTCAACAGTTGAGGGTTGACCAGGCCGTGCGGCGCCACCGGACCAACGACCAGCGACCCGGACGAACGACTGACAACCCGGACGAACGACCAACGACTCAGACCAACGACCAATGTCACCCCGTTCCCTGCACCATCGGCTCGGTCAACTCGTCATGCTGGGTTTTTCCGGCGTCGACGTTCCCCCGGAGTTGCGCTCGCTGGCGCGCGAATTCGATCTCGGCGGCGTCATCCTCTTCGGCCGCAACGTGCAGGCGCCGGAGCAGGTCGCCGACCTCGTTCATCAGTTGCGGCAGCTCGGCAGCGAGCAACCGCCGTGGATCGCCGTGGACCAGGAAGGCGGGCGGGTGGCCAGGCTGCGGCGGCCGTTCACCGAGTGGCCGCCGATGGCGACGCTCGGGCGGCGGGGCGACGTTGGGGTGACGAGGCGGTTTGCGCGCGCGCTGGCCGGCGAACTGCAACTGATGGGAATCTCGCTGGACTTTGCGCCGGTGCTCGACGTGCACACGAACCCCGCCAACCCGGTTATTGGCGACCGGGCGATCAGCGAGAAAGCGGACATCGTCGCCGAACACGGCCGGGCGATCATCGAGACGTTGCAGCAGGCCGGTATCGCCGCCTGCGGCAAGCACTTTCCGGGGCACGGCGATACGAGCACCGACTCGCATCACACGCTGCCGCTGGTCGAGCACCCGCTCGAGAGGCTGCGCGCGGTCGAACTTGTTCCCTTCCGCGCGGCCATCGACGCGGGCGTCGCGAGCATCATGACGGCCCACGTGCTGGTCACGTCACTGGACGACGCGCGTCCGGCGAGCCTGTCGCGCAGGATCGTCCACGACCTGCTGCGCGAGGAACTGAAGTTCGAGGGACTGATTGTCAGTGACGATCTGGAGATGCGCGCCGTGGCGGATGCCTGCACGCTGGAGCAATCCGCCGTGCTGGCGATCGAGGCCGGCTGCGACGTGGTGCTGCTGTGCGGCGCCGACCAGTCACGGCAGGCCGCCGCGCTCGAAGGGTTGGTGCGCGCGGTCGAATCGGAGCGCCTGTCCTGCAAGCAGATCGACGAGGTGCTGATGCGCCATCGGCGCGTGCGCGAGCGGTTCCTGCCCGCGACGATCGGCTGGCGCCCGCCATCGCCCGCGGTGTTGCGCGCCGCACTCGGAAACGAAGAGCACCAGGCGATCGCGGAAGAGATGCGTCACTACGCGTGACCCCGCATAATTGGACCAGGTCCGATTTGCAGAACTGTAATTGGCGTAGTTGGACCTGGTCCGATTTGCAGAATTGTAAGTCTGACATGCTGAAACCTCGAGCGGTGAAGCCTGGCGACCGGATCGCGGTCGTGGCGCCGGCGAGCCCGTTCCGCCGCGAGGACTTCGATCGCGGGATCGCCGAGATCGAGCGGCTCGGCTTTCGGCCCGTGTTCGACGAACGGGTATTCGACCGGCGGGGCTACGTGGCGGGCGAGGCCGGCACGCGGGCGCAGGCGATTGCCGATGCCTGGCGCGACCCGACGGTGGCGGCCATCATGATCGCGCGCGGCGGGTACGGCAGCGTGCAGCTGTTGCCCCACCTGCGCGTGGCGGAGGCGCGCGGCGCGCGCAAGCCGTTTATCGGCTACAGCGACGTCACGTCGATCCTGTCGTTCCTCACGATCCAGGCCGGTCTCGCGTGCTTCCACGGGCCATCGGTGGCCGGCTGCCTTGGACGGGGGCAAGCGGGATACGATGCCACCTCGCTGGTGCGTGCCATCACCTGCGCCGAGCCGCTCGGCGCAATTGGCGGCACCGAGCTGGAACCGCTGAAGGCTGGCCACGCCCAGGGGATGTTGCTGGGCGGGACGCTGACGCAGCTGGTGGCGTCGCTCGGGACGCCGTTCGCGTTCGACCCGCCCGCCGGACACGTGCTGCTGCTCGACGAAGTGGGCGAGCGGCCGTACCGCCTCGATCGGATGCTGACGCAGCTCGCGCTGGCCGGCATTCTCGCGCGCGCGTCGGCAATCGTGTTCGGCCAGATGCCGGGATGCGACGAACCGGGCGGCCAGCCGGGGGCGCGGGCGACGGTGGCCGACGTCCTGCGCGATTTCGGCGGCCCGGTGCTCTTCGGGCTGCCCACGGGACACGCAACCGGTCCCGCGGTGACCGTGCCGCTCGGCGTGCAGGCACGCGTCGTCTCCAGCCCCGCGCCGGCGCTCGTCATCGAGGAAGCGGCCGTGGAGTGAGGCGACAATCGGCGAAAGGTACGCGTGAAGAACGTCCACCTGATCGGCATCTGCGGAACGGCGATGGCGACGCTCGCCGCCATGTTGAAGCAGAAGGGGTTCAGCGTGCGCGGGTCCGACCAGGACGTCTATCCGCCGATGAGCACCTTCCTGCAGCAGGAGGGAATTCCGGCGATCTCCGGGTATCGCGCGGCGAACATCACCGCCGATCTCGATCTCGTCATCGTCGGCAACGCCGTGTCGCGCGGCAACCCCGAAGTCGAGGAAATGCTCGGCCGAAAGATCCGCTACTGCTCGCTGCCCGAGGCGTTGCGCGAGTTCTTCCTGTGGGGCGCGCGCTCGATCGTCGTCGCCGGCACGCATGGCAAGACGACGACCACGTCGATGACCGGCTGGGCATTGACGCACGGGGGTCTGGATCCGACGGTGTTCATCGGCGGGATCGCGGAGAACCTGGGAGACCATGGGTCGAGCTACCGCATCGGCGCCGGCCGCGACTTCGTCCTCGAGGGCGACGAGTACGACAGCGCGTTCTTCGACAAGACGGCCAAGTTCCTCAAATACCTGCCGGACATCGTGGTCATCAACAACATCGAGTTCGATCACGCCGACATCTACGAGGATCTGGACGCCGTCCGGCTCGCGTTCCGGCGGCTCGTCAACCTCGTGCCGAGCCGCGGCCTGCTGCTGCTCGGTGCCGGGAGCGCCGACGCGCTGGCGCTGAAAGGGCTCGCGCACTGCCGCGTGGAAACCTTCGGTGTGAAGGAGGGAGCCGACTGGCAGGCGAATCAGATCGAGTTCTCTCCCGCGGGCACCAGTTTCACGGTCCTGCGGGGCGGGCAGTACTTCGGAGGGTTCTCGCTGCCCCTGCTTGGCGTTTACAACGTTCGCAACGCCCTCGCCGCCATTGCGGTGGGGACCGAGGCGGGCGTGCCCGCCTCGACACTCGCCGGCGCGCTGCGATCGTTCAAGGGTGTGCGCCGCCGGCTCGAGGTTCTCGAGGCGGTCGACGGGGTGTCGATCTTCGACGATTTTGCGCATCATCCGACCGCGGTGCACGAAACGCTTGCGGGTCTGCGCGCCGCCTACCCGGCCGGCCGCATCTGGGCGATCTTCGAGCCGCGCTCGGCGTCGTCGTGCCGCCGCATCTTCCAGTCGGATTTCGTGCGGGCCTTCGAGCTCGCCGACGAGATCATCATCGCCGCGGTGTACCGTTCGAGCCTGCCCGAAGACCAGCGATTGTCGGCCGAGCAACTGGTGGCCGACCTGCAGGCCGGCGGCAAGCACGCGCGCTATATCCCGAAGGTGGACGACATCGTTGCGACGGTCGCGTGCGAGAAACACTCGGGCGATCTCGTCGTCATCATGTCGAACGGCGGGTTCGGGGGCATGCGCGCGAAGATCGTCGACGCGTTGCGTGGTGGACAGTAGTCAGCAGGCTCGGCGAGTGCGCGCGAACGCCGCACCTCATCGCGCTTTCTACAGGCTGCCTCCACTGTCCACCGTCTGCTTCGCCTGACCTTGATGGTTGAACACCCGGCCTTTGACGCGGCACTCGTCGATCTCTTCGGCGCCGACCGCGTCGGCCGCGACGTGCCGCTCGCGCCGTTCACGACGTTCAAGGTCGGCGGCCCGGCCGACTGGCTGGTGGAGCCCAGGACCGCCGACGAGACGATCGCCGCGCTGCGCCTCGCGCACGACGCCCGCGTCCGCGTCACAATCATAGGCGGCGGTTCGAACGTGCTCGTCGGCGATCACGGTGTCCGCGGACTCGTGTTGCGGCCGCGCGGCGGCATCATCCAGGCGGTTGGCGGGGGCGCCGTGCGTGCAGACGCCGCCGTGACGTTGAACGGCCTCGTGCGATGGACGATCGGCCACCGCTGTGCGGGGCTCGAGGCCTGGGCCGGGACGCCGGGCACGGTCGGCGGCGCGGTCTGCGGGAACGCGCACTACGGGGGACGGCTGATCGGGGATCTGGTCAGCACGGTGACGGTTGCGGGCGCCGACGGCACATTGTGCGAGCTGCCGCACGGCGCGATGGAGTTCGGCTACGATCGCAGCCGGCTGCAGCGCACGCGGGAAGTGCTGCTGTGGGCGGTGTTCCGACTGAGCCCGGACGCGGACGCCGCGGCCCTGCGTGCCGTTGCGCGCCAGTCGCTGGCCCATCGCAAGCGCACGCAACCACTCGACAGGGCAAGCGCGGGGTGCGTGTTCCAGAATCCGATGGCCGACGATCCGGTACCCGACGGCATTCCACGATCCGCGGGCGCGCTCGTCGATCGCGCCGGCCTCACGGGCCACCGCATGGGTGGGGCGCGCGTGTCGACGATACACGCGAATTTCATCGTGAACGAGGGCGGAGCGACGGCGGCCGACATCCGCGCGCTGGCGGCGCTGTGTCAGAAGACGGTGCTGGGCCGGTTTGGCGTGTTGCTGAGGGAAGAGATCGTGTACTTGGGGGAATTCTAGAATCGCATGCACGGGTGCGGGCGGCCACGGGGCGCCGCCCTCCGCGCTGCTCACTACTCTTATGTCATCACTGTTGATCGAGGGCGGTCGCCGGCTGTCGGGGACCATCGAAGTCGAGGGCAACAAGAACGCGGCGCTGCCGCTGCTGGCGGCGTGCCTGCTCACCGAGCGGGAGTGCGTGATCCACAACGTGCCGCAGATCCGCGACGTCGAGGTGATGGCGCGCCTGCTCATCGACTTGGGCGCCGAGGTGGACGGCATCGGCACGACCACGCTGCGCGTGCGGGCGCGGCAGATCACGAAGGACGAGCCGGATCCCGCGCTGGTGTGCAGGCTGCGCGGCTCGGTGCTGCTGCTGGGCCCGCTGCTCGCCCGGCGCGGCCGCGCGCGGCTGGCGGACCCCGGTGGCGATTTTCCCGCACGCCGGACCATCTCGGTTCATCTCGCGGCGCTGGTGGCGCTGGGCGCGAAACTGTTCGACCCGCCCGGTCACGTCCTCGAGATCCCGAACGGATTCGCCGGAGCCTCGTTCTACCTGGACGAAGCGTCCGTGACGGGGACGGAAACGGCGCTGCTGGCGGCGGCCGCCGCTCACGGCCCGAGCGAGATTCGCCACGCCGCCTGCGAGCCGCACGTCGCCGAGCTGTGCCGCTTCCTCCGGAAGATGGGCGCCAGCGTGAGCGGCGAAGGGACCTCGACGATCCGCATCGAGGGGGTGTCGCCGCTGTGCGGCGCGGAGCAGCGCATCGACGGCGACTACATCGAGGCGGGCAGCTGGGCGGTGGTCGGCGCGGTGACTGGCGGCGACGTGACGATCACCGGCGCGCGCGCGGAGCACATGGAAGTGGTCGCGGCGGTGCTGAAGCGGATGACCATCGAGTGCCGGCTCGAGGACGGCTCTTTCACGGTGGTCTCATCGACGCCAATCGCCACGCGCCGCATCACGACGGGACTCTGGCCCGGCTTCCCGAGCGACCTGGTCAGCCTGGTGACGGTGCTCGCGACCCAGGCCGATGGCCGGACGCTGGTTCACGACTGGATGTACGAGCTGCGGTTGTTCGCGCTGGAGCAACTGAGCGCGATGTCGGCGGATCTGTTCCTCTGCGATCCGCATCGGATCATCGTCAGCGGCCCAAAGCGACTGCGGGGCCGGGTGCTCGACTCGCGTGACCTGCGATCGGGCATGGCGCTGATCGCGGCCGCGCTTGCGGCGAACGGTCAGAGCGTCCTCGGCTCGCTCGAGACCGTCGAACGTGGCTACGCGAACCTCGTCACGAACCTTCGGTCGCTGGGCGCGCAGGTGGAAAAGGGGGAAACGTAGACGTACGAAGATCTGCGTGAATCCGCGGACCGGTATGCCTGCGTGAATCTGTGGTCTAGCGGATCGGCGAGTCGCTGTACACGACCTCGACGCCGCGCGGGATCTGGAACGTGAAGTCCCTGTCGGGCATGCTGACGTTCTCCCTGATATTGCTGAAGGAGAACGTCGACTGGCCGCCCTGCCGATCGGTCGTCACCAGCATCCGCAGCTGCAGGCTGCGCCGATCCACGACGAGAATCAGCCACTCGTATTCCGGCTCCTTGCGCGTCGGCACGAGCTTCAGCGCGTAGGTGTCGCGCGGAGCCTGCGGCACGTCCGCCCAGGACACGACGAAATCGCGAGTGATGTCGCCCTTGCCCGCGAGAAACAGGGTCGGGGTGCTCGTCTCGTCGCTGGTCGGCACCGACGAGACGTACACCTGCCTGTCCTGCGGGATGTACGAGTACAGTTTCACGCCGTCCGACACGAACACCTTCTTCTCGGGAGTCGTGTAGGTCCACCGCATTTTCCACGGCTTCTTGATGAGGACCTGGCCGCGCTCGGTGACCTGCTGGCCCAGCACGCCGCCCGAGTAGGCGTGTACGAAATCCGCGGCGAAATCGCGAACGTTCTCGTAACTACGCTGGATGTTGCGTGCGACGTCCATCACTGGCGGACGCTCGGGCGTCTGAGGGGCAGCAGTGACTGGCAGCGTCGCGAAGAGCAGCAACAGAAGACTGAGATGCTTCACGACTCCACGATAACACACGACGGAACGCGAAGGAGGGAACGCACGGCCTGACGAGACGCTACGGCCGCACGGGAATAATCCACCGTGCCTGAGGAGCGAGGAGCGCCCAGCCGTACTCGACGCCTTTCACCGTCCCGGCGTCGTCGAAGGCGACGAAGCTGGCGCCGCGGTCGAGAGTGAGCGCGGGCGTGCGGCCGACGATCACGCGGCCGAAGCCCATGCGGCGGATCGTGTCGGCCGGCAACCAGCACTCGATCCGGACATCGAAGCCGACAGGCCCCGCCTGACCGTTCATTCGGAACGGCCGATCCTCGAAGCGCGCAACCGTGGGCCTCTCGCCAACCCGTCCGGCAATCACGTTGTAGCGCGTCCCGCCGGGAAACCGGACCGTCACGACACTGACGGGATCGGGGATCGGGGATCGGGGGGACGCCGGGTCCCCCGGATCCCTGATCCCTGATCCCTGCGCAGGGGCGTTCTCCAGGCGCAGCGTGTCGCCAGTCAGGCGCGCGAGAGTCCTGTCGAGATCCGCTGGGTCGACCGGGATGCCCGCGTACGGGTCGAGCAGCGCCAAAACGTACGGGGTGCCGGGTGCGAAACCGCCAACGCGGTCCGCGAACGCTGCGGCAGGCACGCGCACATCGCGCTCGATCGGCAACAGCGGGCCGTAGGCGGCGGTCAACATCGATCGGGCACCATCGGTCATGGCGACCGGCCGGTCGATTGCGCGGTTGCTCTGGACGAGAAGCGGGAAATAGAGCAGCGATTCCGTCGTGTCGACAACAGCCAGCTCCGGTCGGGTGTAGCGCGCGTAGTAATCGAGGCCGTTGTGCAGCTGCCAGTTGAGATCGGTCGCGAACACCGAGTTGTTGCCGTCGAGACCCGCCGTCAGCCTGTCGAAGAACTGCTTCACCTGCCAATCGTGGCTGCGGTCCATCGCCGGGTACGTGTCGTAGCCGCGCCAGGCTGGATAGGCGAGCAGGATGACGATGACGGCCAGGTGAAAGGCAGAACTGTTCCGCCAGAGCCGTGAGGCGAAGGCGGGACGCGACATGCGTGCGTGCGGCGTCGAAGCCGCGAAGCGGACACCGGCCGCAAGCGACAGGATCGCCGCCGTACCGAGGCCGGCGAACAGCGCCACCATGAAGTGCGACGGCAGGTAGAAGACGTGGGTGTCGCCGACGTTGTAGGTGAAGGCGAAGAACCAGTTGACGAGATAGAGAAGCAGGAGCGCAGTCCCCGCCCGCGGCCGGGACAACGGCGGAAGGCGGGAGGCGGAAGGCGGCACGGAAGACCGAAGGCGGGAGACGGAAGGCGGGAGCGTGCCCGGCCACAACATCCAGACGACGCCCACCAGCGCCAGCGCTACCCCGAACGTTCCGAACTGCTGATGCAGGTCGAACCAGTACATCCGGAAGCGATCTGCCAGGGTTCTCTCCGGTATGCCCATCACCATGAACGCCCGCCAGTCGGCTTTGGTAACGTCGAACCAGAACGTTCGAAGCTGTTCGAGCAGGCTCGCGTCGTGATCGGGCCCCGCCAGCAACGTCTGAAAATTCCACAGGTACTGAGAAGCGCCCAGGGCCGCCGCGACCACCGCCAGCAGCGCCACCTTCGGCCGGATCATGCTGACGGGACCGCCCGGAGCCATGAGCAGCAGGAAGAGGGCGAACCCCGGCAGCAGGAGGATCATCTGCAGGTGGTTGCCGAAGCCGATGGCATAAACGGCGAAGAAGAGGGCGAGGCGGGGCAGCGTCGGCCGGGCCGCCCACAGGAATAAAGCCAGGAAGCACAGCCCCATCATGAAGGCGTGGAGGGCGTAGACCTCGGCGATGACGGCTTGCGACCAGAAGGTATAGGAGACCGCCAGCAGCAGGCCGGCCACCACGCCCGCAACCGTTCGGCGCGTCATGAAAATGACAGCGGCGGTGAGCAGTCCGCTGGCCAGGGCTCCGAACACGGCCGACGCCAGGTTGATGGTGCGCGCCGGATCCTTCGGGTCGATCCCGGTACACAGGTTGCCGGTCGCGTAATAGAGGGGGTACCCCTCCCTGGGCGTGAGGATCGTCTGGCCGATGGTCGCCTCGAACGAGGCGGTATCGCCAAGGTCCTGGCCGGGCAGCAGCGTCCCGTCGTACAGAAGAAAGGCCGCCGCGGCAATCACCGCAGCGGCCAGCAGCGTGCGCGCCGGCGAAGTCACGTCGGTGTCTCTTTCAGGCCTTCAAGGCGCCGGGCGCCGGCGGGGTCGGGCGCGCCGACTCCTTCGTTTCCACCGGAAAGTTCGCGCCCACCCATTCGGCAATGCCGCCCTTCAGCACGCTGGCGCGGTACCCGCGGCGGATGAGGTCGGCCGCGACGTGGGAACTGGTGACCTCATCCGGGTCGGAGTCGTAGGCGACGATCTCCCGGTCATGCGGCAACCGCCCCGGATCGATTGAATCGGCCGCCATGCGCAACGCGCCCGGCAGTTTCACGGTGCTGTGCTCGTAGGGGTACTTGAGGCGGACGTCGAGAATGACCGGAGCGGAGGCATTCGCCAGTTCGAGACGCTGTTTCAACTCTTCCTTGGAAATCCGCGGGACAGGCATGCCGTATTCTCCCCGCCGCTCTTGTTGAGTGTCAAGCGTGGATCAGGAAAGAGCGAAGGCGTGGCGAGGCCACACTACGGCAGCGCCGTGTTCTGGACCGGCAGCGGCTAGCGTCCAATCAGCGACAGGCCGATCAGCGACAACGCACCTGCAATCAGGTTGTGCCGCGTGCGGCTGTCTTCGCCAGGCTCGGGGACGTGATGGCCGTTCTCTTCGCTGGTCGCGACCTCCCACCCGTTGGATCGGCGCCCGCAACGCAGGCAGCGAAGGAACATCCGGTTGGAGTCGGACCAGACGGCGTATTCATGTCGTCCGGCCAGGTGACAATTGATCCAGTCCCACATGGCCTGCTCGGATTCGAAGAGTCGATCGGCGGTACCCAGGAGCGCTTTCGCGCAACGTTTCAGTACTACTATCGGCAATGTTGATGCCAGTCTTCAACACTTCGCATGTGTGAACGATCGCGCGGCTCTCCGGCGATGCCTGTCCCCGATTTCTCGTTGAGTTGTCGGGATTCCGTCATGGCCGGATTCAGCGTTCTGCGGACAGGGGTCCGGACGCGTCACGCGAAGCGCGTTCCAAAAGTAGAAGGTCGATTACATATTCGCGGGTCGCCGTTGCCCTGTCGCAGGCCGGTAGTGACGGAGAAGGGTCCAACGGCGATGGACGCTGGTGGCTACCAGCCGTGACCAGCTAGTCAGGACGGACGACCGACAGGCGGGCGACCGGGGGAGCCCTCCGATGCGAGATTGGCCGCTCGGCACCGCTTCCCGCGGCCGTTGGCTTGTTCACTATCTGCCATCCCGGCGACCGGCGACCGCAGTTCGTGCAGCGCAGGAACATCCTGCCGTCCTGACACCACATTGTGTATTCGTGGCGGCCGGTCAACTTGCACGTCAGCCAGTGGGGCATAGGCGCCCTGCAGCGAGAAGGTGCGGCACTGCCCGCTTCGAATCCGCACCCGCTGAATTGTGGGAGGGTGGCGGGGGCGTATTACGAAAGGGCAGCGTATGCTCCAGCTTCCGGCCTGTCAAGGGGAATTCCGCGCAGTTTTCGTGTCCCGGACCCCATTTTCCGTGCACTGGCGCGGACAGTAGGGCTGGCGTATGATGGCGGCCCGTCCACGAGGCCTTTCCCGGCACCCCACGGCGGCCGCCGCGTGGGGGCCCCGTGGGGCCAACACCCATATCAGGAGTCGGCATGATGATGCGATCCGTGCAGGCCCAGGGCGCACGAGTGCAGCGGACCCGACTGCTCGTCGTGTTCCTCTCTACGCTGTCGTTGTTCACCCTCTCGCTGCTGGCGCAGCCGGCCACGAAACGGCCGCTCGCGCACACCGACTACGACA